>ERZ773057.123-NODE-123-length-36296-cov-7.074143_pt1 | contig 36296 bp, 36 predicted proteins | sample MGYA00580629_ERZ773057 | MGnify/ENA primary metagenome ERZ773057 (study PRJEB29015, sample SAMEA2738143) | human oral metagenome | biome: human oral; feature: human-associated habitat; material: saliva | place: China | collected 2163 ...
CGACCGCGCTCACCCGGCCCGCCTGCGTACGGCGCGCGACGCCCAGGGGCGTGATTGCGACTGTGCGCATGGCTAGCCACGAGGACAGGGCGGCCAGGAGGATCATAGCGAGCCCCTCGACGAGGAGGGCAACGACCCCCAACCCACATCTCGCCGACCCCCATCGGGCGGCCCTGGAAGGACAGGGCGCCCCACGCGGGAAGCGTGACCGCGTACAGGATCGAGCCGACGACAACACCGACGGCCGCAAACACGCAGGTTTCGAGGATGCAGGCGAGCTTCGTCATCCACCTGGGCGAGTCCCACTCCGAGGCCGGATGGTCCGAGACGCGCACGACCGCACTGGCCGACCTGTGGAAGAGCGAGCACTCCTCGTCGTTCACGGCGATGCGCTCGCGTGGGTGCGGCTTCTCCTCGACGCAGTTCGTCGATCAGCTGGGCGTCATCGGACCCGACTGTCACGTCGCCCACGGCGTGTACATGCGTGCCGATGACCGCCGGTGACTGCGCGCCCGCCAGACGGCCGTGGCGCTGTGCCCGCGCTCGAACCGGGGTGATCGGCCTGGGCGCGCCGCGCGGGAGCCGTCATAGCGCCTCTGTGATCATCTTCCTCCTTGGCCGCGACGAGGAGGCCCGCTGGCACCTGGCAGCGCATCTTCGCCCGCGGCGACTGTGCGTTGACCTCATCTCTGCGCGACCAAAGCACTAGCTAGCGCGCTAACGTACAACGCCTTGACACTACATAACCCTCTCACATGTATGGGGCAGAACACTTTGAAGGACACTAACGGAAGTGGTTCTTTGTATAGATCTATGCTATGTTAGGCAGATGTACGGATAAACTCCGTACAGAAGAAAGAGAGACTCCAATGAGCACCACGAAGACACAGCGCCTGGACCTGCGCCTCACCAAAGAACAGGATGCACTCATTCGTCGAGCGGCTGAACAGGATGCCCGTAGCATCAGCGATTTCGTTCTCTCCACTGCAACACTGGAAGCGCAGCGACGTCTTGCCGACCAGCGCCTCTTCTTCATGAACGACGAACAATACGCCCGCTTCGAAGAAATTCTGCAGGCGCCGCCGACGGACGATCCCAAGCTGCGCAGGCTCTTCGAGCGCCCGTCGCCCTTCGGCACGCACATCAATCTGACCACTCCACGCACCTCTGATCAGTGATGTACGTATCAGTTCTGCAAGAACCTCGTCTTCTTGAACACAAAGACGACCGATCACGATTCCAGTCGGGCGACACCGAGATCGACGATTGGTTCCACCGCTTCGCATGGCAGAACCATCGAGAAGGTAACACTCGCGTTTTCGTCACGAGGCAGGAACCAGAGACGCTTGGTTTCTACGCCCTGTCTATGGGAGCAGTAGAACGCAGCACACTCCCAGATGCCCTCAAACCCGGTCGACGCCCGGACCCGTGTCCCATCCTTCTCCTCGCGCGGCTTGCCGTCGATCGACGCGTACAGGGAAACGGCATCGGTGCAGCGCTCCTCAAGGACGCCCTCTTGCGAGCCTACAAGCTCAGCAACGACGTCGGTTTTGCTGCCCTCCTGGTCCACTGCGCGGACGACCGGGCACGTGAGTTCTACCTCCACCAGTCCTCGCAGTTTGTTCCCTGCCCGGGGGCAGACAACCACCTCATGCTGCCGCTACGCGCACTCCGGGAGTTCATAGACGCTCTGTGAAGCACTTCGATTAGGCGCCAACATGTGAGGGCCCGGGATCGATACCGATCCCGGGCCCTCACAGGGTTAGATTCAGTTGGCGCCCGGCGTGATAACGACGGTGATCTCGGTGCTGATGCCGTCCGGATCGGTCAGGGTCACGGTGATCGGGTCGTCGTCCTCGCCCAGCGCACGCAGCGGGTGCAGGGTGACGATGTTCTTCTCGGACTTGCCGACCTCGAGGGCGGTGGGGTCAGAGACCTCAATCTTCCACTTGGCGGCCTTGTCGGAGTCGGCCAGCTTGACCTTCAGGTCGCGCTTCTCGGGGACCTTGATGCCACTGTCGTCGATCTGAGCGATGGGACGCTCGACCGTCTTGACGTCCTTCGGGGTCACGTAGGAGTGAGCGGAATCGGAATCGGTGGCGCAGCCGGTCAGGGCGGTGACGCCCAGGCCGAGAGCCAGCACTGCAGTAAGGACGGAACGCTTGTTCATAAGCACAATACTAAGCATCCATCCTCACAGATATGCATCACAAGGTCTGTTTTGGGACGATGCCACATCGTCTCACGTCACATGGACCAGACCAGCGCTCCCGATTCCACGTCCGCCCAGTACGAGCTGGCAAACTCCGCCCGCTGCTGCGGGAACTGCAGCTGCGGGCTGTGCGTGCCCCCTCGGATGATGCTTTCGCGGGCCCCCAGGTCGGCGGCCTCCTCGACGTACCACGAGGGCGGCCAGATCTCGTCCTGGTCCCCGTACAGCATGTGCACGGGCACGCGCCCGGTGGCCGCGAGCGCGGGCGTGTCGGGGCGCAGCTCGGCCAGGATGCGGGCGATTCCGACCAGGTTTTTCGAGACCGTATCGAGCGCGCGAATACGTTGGAATTCCGCCCATCCGACGCCGGGTTCGTCGAAGTTCATGTCGGGGAAGTAGGTGCGCAGCACCTGCTGGCGCGCGCCGGGCCCGTGGGCAGGGGGTCGAGGATCGGCGCTATCCGACGAAGCGTGAGTAATGCCTACTTCCAGTAGAATCGCACTACCTGTTTCTGATGTGAGTGATAAGAGGCAATATGAGCCAGGAGAAAGAACCTTTGCTCTCCGAAGAATCCACGCATGGCTATGAGGAAGATGAACTTCTTGATGCTCCCGTTTTTGAAGGCGAACTCATCGAAGACGATGAAAATGACCCGCTGCTTTCTGAACTCTCAACGGAGGAGGGGCAAGAGGCCTCGGTCTATGCGGTCTTCTTCCTGAAGAAACTCGTGCGCATTCGGGGAGTGCGGATCTCTCGCGAAGATTTTCTGCGCCAAGAGCTTCAGAAAGCCCACTTGAGTGAGTCGCAAATTGAAGAAGCTATTGCCAGTGATCCCATCTCATCGGGAATTTCTCAGAAGCGTTTGGACAAACTGGCCAATGACGCGATTTCTTATGAAACGAAGAAATCGACCGCTCTCTCATTTGTCGCTGGTATTCCGGGTGGACTCGCAATGCTGGGAACTGTGCCCGCTGACTTGGGGCAGTATTACGTTCACTCGCTTCGGATCATGCAAAAGCTTGCGTATTTGTATGGATGGAAAGAATTCCTGACAGATCCAGAGGATCTTGATGATGAGACCATTGCGCAGATGGGGCTCTTCTTTGGTGTCATGCTGGGAGTTGCCGGAGCTGCTGAGTCAATGCGGGATTTTGCTCGGATGATCGTTGCTCCTGCCATTGAAAAGCGAGTTGCGCGCAAGGCCTTGATGAAGGGGACCTGGTATCCGGTCGTCAAGAAATCGCTCAAGGTCATCGGAATTTCCGTGACGAAGCAGGGCTTCACCAAAACAATGTCGAAGATCCTCCCGCTTATTGGCGGAGTGATTTCGGGTGGCATGACCTTCGTTTCGCTTCAAACTCAGGCCAATCGACTCAAGCAGCACCTGCGTCAGCTCCCGCCTCCGGGCATCGATGCCGCGGAGTGGAAGCAAGTAAGTAACTGACGCCTCCTACTTCCCTCGAAACACCTTCCACGCCCCGAGAATCAGAGGAATCTGAAGTGGTAGTCGAGCATACGCAAGTGCCTGTGCGGTCGTAGGCTTGCCTTCCTTGCGATAATCCGCGGCCATCTTGATGTTCGCGGGGAAAACCGCTACATACAGTGCGCTCGCGGCCAAACCGGCAAGTCGCCTCGTCAAGGGAATCGCAAGGCCAGCGGCAATTGCCAACTCGGCCGCGCCGCTGACCAAAGTGTACGTTCTCGCGTTTCCCGGGAGACTGCGGGGCACAATCGCGTCATAAACCTGAGGCACTTTAAAGTGCATCACCCCAGCTCCTGCAAGCAAAAGTGCATGCCAATGTGCTGTCTTCATCAGGCCTCCTGAACCTCGGCCTCGCGCCGCATAATGAACTCGCGGTCAGCGTGGTCGCCGACCATGAACTTGTACTCGCCGACCAGCTTGAATCCGTGACGTCCGTAGAGTCGCTGTGCCCCAAGATTCTCGCTGAACACTCCGATCCACAACGGACGCGGCCCATCGGCAAGTAGGTAATCGATCGCATGCCGGAGCATCATCGATCCGCGCCCACCGCCTTGGTATTCCCGTAGCAGATAGAGGCGCTGCACCTCGCCATCGGTGGGCTTTACGTCGGGGTGGGGGAGGTGCGCGGGGCAAACGGTCACGTAGCCAATCAGTTTGCCTTCCGAGGCTGTGCGCGCATCAGTGCTTCCTGGCACAGTGGCGTCGGCCTCGCTTTTCTCAAGGAAAAACAGCCAGGTGGGGCGCGTAGGGTCCGCAAGCTCCACGCGAAGGACTTCGGGGGAGTAGGCCTCGTGAATGAAACGATCAAGATCTGCGGAAGAGTAAAGCTGCCCAAAAGTCTGGATGTAGCACGTGGACGCAAGCACGGATAGTGCTTCTGCATCTTCGGGTGTTGCGCGGCGCAGCATAATTTCTCTCCTCGGGCTAGCCGATGATCATAAGAACGGTCCCGGCGCATAAAGCAGCGATTCCCAATAAATACCGTCCCGAGACGCGCTCGCGCAACATAAGTGCCGAAAATGCAACTGTCACCAGTATTGAGAGCTTGTCGATGGGGACAACTAGGGACGCGGGGCCCGTCTGGAGCGCTCGGTAGTAGCACAGCCACGAGGACGTGGTTGCGATTCCTGAAGCTGCGATCCAAGCGTGGTCGCGCAGCGGGATTGTGCGGACTTGCGCCGGTTTTGCGTGAAGTGCGACAACGATCCAAGCCATGAGCAAAACAATGGAAGTTCGGATTGCTGTTCCCAGGTTGGAGTCGACCCCTGAGATTCCTACTTTCCCGAGGATTGAGGTAAGGGCAGCGAAGATTGCAGATGCTAGCGCAAAGATCATCCACGAGGCCGTAGAAGCCTTCTGTGCGTCGGGCAGCGGGGCGTTCGCAGGGCGCTTTGTATGCTGGCTGAAAAGCCCTCTCAGCATTCCCGGCTCAAGAGTCAATCCGATTCCAGCTGTTAGAGCGAGCACGCCGACGCAAGCGATGGGGGAGAGTCTTTCACCTAAGAAAAAGACTGCGAAGGCAATGGCAATGATGGTCGAAGACTTATCGATTGGACTTACCACAGTTACCGGAGCACGAGAGAGGGCAGCGAAGAAGCAGAGCCACGATGCACCGGTTGCAAGCCCGGAGAGGAAAAGAAAGAGGTATGTGCTGGGTGCAATAGCCGTGAGCTCGGACGCAAAGTGGCCATTGATGCTGATAGCCGCCACAATCCATGCGCCCAGGAAAACGACAGAAGTCCTCAACGCGGTGACAAGCGTTGAATCGTGGCCGTGGATTCCAAGCTTCGCAAGTACAGCGGTGATGCCAGCGAAGAATGCTGAACCTAAGGCGAAGAGAAGCCACATATTTTCAGGTTACCGCTAGTAAGTGCGATCGGATACCCGCCTGAAATTTCCTCAAAAAATTCCCGATACATTTATGAATGCAAACTGTTGCGAGGCTTTTGCCCTGCCTTCATACTGTCTGTAGACAGTACAGGTGCAGGTTGATGCATTAGCCTCAAAACCTCAGTATCCACTCATACTCAGACATGAGGATTCGACGATCGGGGAAGGGCATGCATGTTTACTCTGCGCGCGAGGACCAGATAGATAAGCTCGCTGATCTCGCGGGTGCAGCCTTCGAAAATTACCCTCTTCACACGGCGGTGAAAGGGTTAATTGCTGAACCCGAAAAATTCGCCGACTGGATTCGTGATCTTCACGCCGTCATGATCCGCGTATTCGTGCGTTATCACACGGTTTTGGTCTTAGAAGATCAGGGGAGAATCCTTGGGGTCGCACTGCTGAACCGTCGCCCACCGGGGCTGCTTGAGTACTTGCGTTACTGCAGGCCGCTCCTTGGATACATGCGCTTTGACCGCTTGGTGCGTTTCTTCTCTTTTACCGAGGCCGCGGATTCAGTTGTCCGCAAAGCATCGGATTTTCAGTGGTTCCTGACGGTGATCGCAGTTGATCCGGAATTTCAACACCGAGGCCTTGGCAGACTTTTCCTTGAACGTGGGATTGAGGGATACATTCGTTCCCATGGGGGAGGCTGCCTCGCATTTATTACGTGTACCCCAAGGAATGCGCACTTTTATTCGAGTGCGGGATACAGAATTGTTGGCGAGCACTCGGTGTCTTTAGACGGCAACGATGTGCCTGTGTGGTCTTTTGAGAAGGTAATCGAGTAGAGATCTTCTGGTGCGTTCTTAATGGAGGGAAGAGCGCGTTAAAGGTTTCTACGAAGAGGTTGAGGGCTTGGTATCACGTGATACCAAGCCCTCAACCTATCCTTGAGCTCTTTCGCTCGTCATTGCTGCGTGGGTCCCTGCGCCCAGGGATTTGGCTGCTCGCCCTGCTGCGGTTGGCCGGGCTGGCCTTGCTGCCCATTCTGGGCGCCCTGACCGCTTTGAGGCTGCCACTGCTGCCCCTGTTGCTGGCCGGGGCCGTAGGGCTGCTGGGTTGGCTGTCCGCCCCACTGCTGCGCCTGTTGAGCGGACTGTCCCTGCTGCCACTGCTGCCACTGCTGGCCTTGCTGTTGTCCGGGGCCGTAGGGCTGCTGTGCGGGTCCGCCCCATTGCTGGCCCTGCTGCTGTGAAGCAGGTCCGTAGGGGTTGTGAGAGGGCTGTGCACTCTGCTGCCATTGCTGTTGAGCTGGGATCTGACTCTGCGACCGCCACTGCTGGTTTTGCCCAGGCTGCTGGCCCTGTGCGGGTTGCTGGCCCCACTGCTGAGGGGCACCGTAAGGAGAGCCCTGAGCCTGAGGCTGCTGGCTTTGTTGCGGAGCCGGCGGAACAATACTTTGACCGCGGAAGCTCATACCTTGCTGTTGCAGCTGTTGCAGCTGTTGGGGAGGAATTGGCTGTCCCCATTGCTGGCGAGGTGCTTGCTGCTGGCTGGGAATGGCAGCGTATCCCTGTTGTCCCCATTGTTGCGGTGCGGGTTGCTGCTGTTGCTGCTGTTGGGGAGGAATTGGCTGTCCCCATTGCTGGCGAGGTGCTTGCTGCTGGCTGGGAATGGGAGCATATCCCTGTTGTCCCCATTGTTGCGGTGCGGGTTGCTGCTGTTGCTGCTGCGGTTGTTGTCCCCACTGCTGCGGGGCTGCAAGAGGAGTGCTTTGAGGTGTTTGGGTCTGTCCCGACTGCTGCGGGGCAGGTTGAGGCGCGGGGGACTGGGAAGGCTGAGGAGGCTGGCTCCACTGCTGCTGCTGCGCGCCTTGCTCAGGCTGCGACTGAGCAGCAGCTGGTGCCGGAGCAGCTGCCGTAGGGGTTGAGGCCGCTGCAGCCGCTGGCTCTTCCACCTGGGGCTTTGCCTGCACGGGTTCGGTTGTCGGTTGTACGGAAGATACCGATTGGTTCGGTGTTTGAGCTTCAGGCTGGGAAACCGCAGAATGATGGGCCGGCGAAGGGGCTGACTTCGGTGCCGGAGGAATGTGCACTGCAGGTGCTTCGGTCTGTTTCTGCGGTGTAGCAGCTTGCGTCGATACCGACTGAGGTTGCGCTGCCGGTGCCTGAGTTTGAGGCTGCGGCGTCTGTTGCTGAGCAGCCGGAACGGCAGCCTGGGCAGCAGGGGCTGCGGGCTGAGCTGCAGGTTGAGCAGGAGTCTGGAAAGTAACGGGAGCGGCACTCTGGGGAGCTGTGCCTAGCGGAGCTGAACCCTGAGGAATTGCACCGGGTGCGCTGCTCTGCTGGCGAGCTGCCTTTGCCGCTGCCTTTGCACGCTTTCGCTCATCGCGCTCGCGACGCTTATCTTCACGAGTGCGTTCGCGCGTCGACAGAGCTGCTGCATGTGCCTGTTCATCTCCCGATGCTTGGTCAGCATTCTTAGAAGCGGAAGAGAGGCGGCGAAGCACGAGAATAAGGAGTGCTCCAACCACCAAGACACCGGCTACGACACCACCGATAATCCAGATCAGTGATGATGAAAACGAAGAAGAGGCCGGAGTCGAAGGAGCTGTGCGGTTGCGGTCAGGCGCACTTGGTTCGGGAGCGGGCTCGGGCAGCGGGCTGAGGGTAGGAATATCAGTTCCAAATTGCCCATTCACTGTGGCAGGGCCCTGATAGGAGCTCGTCTTCTTACCGTGGACTGCCACCTTTCCGGTGGGCTTTTGCCACGTCACGACCTGGTGAACCGGCGAGTAGTCGTTGGTGCCACGCTTTGCGCGGTCTTCGTCGTGGAACTGGGCACCTTCAGAGGCAGTATCAAGTTCGAATACCAGCGGGTTGACATTGATGAAACCAATATCGCGCTGGCGGCCCAGGAAGTCAGTGTCTTTCATTAACTGGTCTGCAGAATAGACCAAGGTGAAATCGCCCTGTTCGGTCAGCGAGTAGTACTTCCCGACGGCATCTCCACTTTCGAAGGGAGGGAAGACCGAGCATCGAGTGAAGTTATCACCTTGCGAGAATTCGATGCGATAGTCGCCATTCCCATTCGAGAAGGATTTACATTTTCCCTCATCGATTTGCTTGGAACGGTCGTAAATATCGAAAGCCTTGCCGACGCTTCCCTTGTTATAGACGCTCAAAGTCACGGAGACGGTCAGATCTGAATTAGCTGCGTGTGCTGTCGTTGCTGTTGGGAGCACGAGCGCTCCGGCAAGCATAAGTGCGGCTGCCGTCGAGTACAAACGCTTCATTGAGACATCCTTCGAAATTGAATCAAGCTTCTGCAAGCATATCGAATTGTTTTAGTGTGGCAAAAATGCTGGAGCAGAGTGCTTAGCTAGTCGGTGGTCCGTAGGGATTTCGCGGTGAATCTCCAGGGGCTCCGGGGAATTCAGTGGATGAAGAACCTGGTTTTTCGGAGTGTCCCTGAGCAACGCCTGTTGTATCCGTTTCACCTTCCCAATCCGTCGCGAAAGGATTTGGGGAAGTACGAGCAGAAGACCCCATCGCGCTTGGAATAGAAGAGGAACTGAAGGGGGACGGAGGTGTGGGAGTCTTCGTTTTGGCCTTGCGCTTCTGACGTCTGTCGAACCACGTACGCAAGAGAATGATCACAGTTGCCGGAAATAAGATGCTCCCCGTCATCGCCAGAACCAGTCGGGTGAATGATCCGGGGGACGAGGACGATTCTGATTGAGTCGTGGGTGAACTTGTAGCGGTAGCGCGACGCGCGTACGACGCGTCTTGAAGATTCGTTGGCATGGGGACTGCTACAACCCCATTGAAGTTTTTGCGTTCGATGGTGTGGAAATTCTTCGCTTTTTCTACAATTCCCTCAGCAGCAAAGGTGGGTGTGTGAATATTTAGCCACTCCACGGTACTGAAGTTGGGGTTACTGTCATCCAGTTGGGCGCCGCTGCTGGTTTTAATGAAACGCATGTAAAACCCTGAAAGTGTGACGCTCTGACGCGAAACGACTGTATTTTCGGGAAGACCCAAAGACAGCTTCTCCAAGGTCAGTGGTGAAGTAGCGAATGTTAACTTCCCGTCTTCGTCGATGCCAACATAGGGATTCGCGTAGCGATTAAATTCCGTGCGCATCGTGCAATCGTTCGAATATGTTGCTTGAGTAAAGGTCACCGACGACCAATCCAGCGCAAGGGCAGAAGCTTGGCAGGCCTCTTCAGTCAGTGTCTTCGAGAAATCGTGCACCGTTACTTCGTGCGTCACCGAATTTGGTTCCCGAATTGTGAAGACTTCCTCAATTTTTGCTTCGTTTTCGGCGCTATAACCAGGGGTAGCGGCAAAAAGTGACAGCGCGATGACAGATGCGCACACAGCCGTCCCAGTCTGCAGGCGGTGAAGGTGTCGGTGATAGGGGTGCATAAATTTCCTCAAGGTGAGCTTAGATTCAAGGATGTGCGAGCGTTAGTGGTCGATTTAAGCCGAAGGACTACGCCACTCCGAATCGAAAGGATTGTGAGGTTCTTGAACAGTCGGGGTGGGTGCGGGGGGCGCCGAAGATTGGGCTTGGTAGTCCGAGGAGGCAAGGGTCCCCGCCTGAGTCTTATTTCGTTCTAGACCTTTCTTCAGTATGCACCACATGCACCACACGAAAAACCCCCCCAGTCCCACGCCGATTACGGGGTTGATGACCCGGTTGATCAGCCACTCAAGACTAAAGGGTGATGGCGAGCTTGCTGTAGACGAAGGAGTGTATGAACTTGCTGTAGACGAAGGAGTGTATTGCGTCGGCGCCGCAATAGTGCGTGTATGCGGGAAATCTGTCATTTCGGTCGGTACTGGAACAGCCGTAAGTTCGTTGAAATCTTTGCGCTCAATCGGGTGGGAATAAGAAGAAGAACCTTGGATGAATCCTTCGGCGCCGACAACAGAATCGAGGTCATTAATCCATCTCACGGAATCGCTGGTGGGATTGCTCTCGACAAGTTCCGAGCCTTTCGTGCCCTTTGTGATGGTTAGGTAGGGTCCAGTGAAGTCAACTCGACGTGCTATCACGGAAATATCTTCAGGAAGCCCAAGGGAAAGGTCTTTGAGCTCCAGTGGAGCCGCAGCAAAGGTCACCTTTCCATCCTGATCGACGCCAACGTACGGATTCGTTGCACGCTTAAAATCCGTAGTAATTTCGCATTGGTTCAAATATGAGTCATCGGTGAAGCGAGTCTGAGACCATTGCTGGACCATGGGAGATGCGTCGCAAGCGTCTTGGGTGAGCGTCTTTGAATAGTCGATAACCGTAATGGTGTGGCTGACATTGCCGTCCGACAAAATAATGAAAAACTCTCTGATCTCCGCCTGATTGCGAACAGCATGAGTGGGCGTTGCCCCGAATAAGGAACAGGAAATCATGAGCACACAGGCCGCAATGCTGAGCAAAATGCGATTTCTTCTGGAAGTAGATGTCCTCATGAGTAATTCCTTAGTTTTTTGATGTCCCGCTGCTGTGACCCCGTGCATCCGGGGTCATTCCTCCGGTGGCGCAAAACGATTGCGTCCCTCTGAGGCTTTGCTTGATGAAGTTCCGCCCTGCGCGGAAGGAGAATACCCGAAAGGATCATCCGCGGCCTCGGCTGCCGATGCCGCTTCGGGAATCGAAGGAATGTCCGGGGTGCTGGACACAGACTCTAAGGAGAAGGGATTGCGTTCCAGCGGGGTCGGGGATGGGGAGGGCTCTGGATAGGGGAGCGCAGTGGAAGCCTCGGCCTCGGTAACGGGCTGAGAACTCGCCTCAAAAGGATTCTCTGAGCTGGGCTGGGCAGGCGGTCGAGCTGGCTCGTAGTACTGGGGAATACTGAGTGGCGACGGCTCTGCTTTCTTTTGCTTCTTCTTCTTTTTCTTTTTGAGCGAGTCAACGCCCCAGACAATCGCGATAAAGATGATGACTATCGGAAGACCACCATATTTTTGAAGCGAACTCAAGACGGTGTCCAAAAACGAAATGACGCCAGGCGTCGAGCTTGAATTCTGAGAACTTGTTGCACGTCGCGACGCGGCTTTGGACGGAGCCGAGGTCGCTTGATTGACGGTCGTGAGGTCACTAGGCACATCAACTGGTGAAATACCCCCGAGCTCCATGCGGATAATCGGGTGGAAATTTGAGGGCACCTTGAGCGTGCCAATAGCTGCGACGGGAGCATTCAGTGCATCGCCGCTCCACTTAACAATGACCCAGTGATTAAAACCATCGTCAATAGAAGCCCCTGATGAAAGCTGGGTAACTGCGGCGTTCGGTGCGCTGAAAGTGATCGAACGCGTGCCTTTGATATCTGTATCCGCGGGGAAAGAAAGATGGAGGTCCTCAGGGGCTACCGGGCGTGCGGCAAAGGTGAAATCGCCCTGTTTATTGATCGCTAGGTAGGGATTATTACCCACGATCGTTGCGCTAATCCTGCAATAGGACAGCTTGTTGTCGTTTGAAAAGGTTATTTTCGCGCTGGCTTTCGACTGGGGTAGAGAACGGCACGCCTCTTCGGTCATGGTCTGAGAAGAATCCATGATGTTGAGTTCATAGCTGATGAATCCGATATCAGCGAAGGTGACGCTCTCGATAATGGAGACATAGGCGCTGTCAGCGAGTGCAGGTGTTGCCATCAGCGTAGACGCGCTGCCAGCAACTAGGAACGTGCAGGCTGACATACCCAGCAGGCGCGCCACGCGTCGCGTCAGAGTGGATCGCATATGAGTCCTTCCAAGATCATTGCCGAGGCTGTGGCCAGTCTAGTGGGAGTGTGCCCTCCTGTGTGGGGTGAGGTCGAGGAGGACTCCAGCTGTATCGGTAGAAAACGCTCAGTTCTTTGGCGGCTCAAATGGGTTGCGCCAGCCACTTGAAGAGGGAGAAGGCGGTTGCGTGCCAGCGGAGGTCGAACCCTGGTAGGGCGAAGTGGGTCCTGATCCTGCCTGTGTGCCCATACTGGTCGGCGTATAGGTGCCTGTGGGCGTCGTCGAACCGTATGGTTGGGGGAAGGGCACTCCAGCTTGGTATGAGGTGAAACCACCTTGGTAGAAGCCGGCCTTCTTTTTCCTCCTGCGTGAGATCAAAACTGCAGAAATCACCACGAGAACGGCGGTGATGAATACACAGGAGGAAAGAACCAAATGCATACCTGGAGTTCCATAGAGTGGGCGCCCTAGCGCCCCGGTTCCTTGAACATTGCTGGTGGACGGAGTCGTGACACTGGGGGCCTGGAGATCAGTGGGCACTTCAACAGCGCTAATGCCGTTAAATTCCTCGCGTTCTTGAGTGCGGAAGCGGTTGTCGATTTCCACCGTTCCTTCGGCAGCGACCACTTCTTCAGAAACCTCGTCCCAGTTAATGGTGTCGCCAGAATCATCGCGACGCACTGAGGCACCTTCGCTCACAAGTGATGTTTTCAGGTTCCGCCCCATCAAAGAAAACCGATGCGAAGAAACAACGGTATTGCTGGGAAGACCGAGGTTGAGGTCTTCAATTTTCACAGGCTGTGCGGCGAAAGTGACGTGTCCACTTGAGTCAACCGCCACATAGGGATTCTTGTGTCGGTTGAAATCGGTTTCGATGTGGCAATAGTTGTAAGAAGAATTGGCTTCGAATTCGACAACCGACCACTGTTGAGCCAAGGGGACTGCCTCGCAGGCAGCTTCGGTCATGGTTTGAGTGCGGTCAAAGACCGATAGCTCGTATTGGCTACGTCCGCTACTGCGTACGTACACGCTTTCAATAATCGAGACCTCTTGCTCTTGAGCATGAGTAGGGGCAGACAAGCCAATCGTGATAAGGAACCCACACGCAAAAGCGCAGGCAAGGAAAGAGCACGCTGTGGGCCTCGGGAAAGAAAAAGGCATCAGATACTCCTAGAGGGAATTTCGCCAGTCGGTCGAATACGGGTCTGGTGCTGAATCAGCAGCCTCGGCGGGACTTGCCGCTGGGGGCAGGGAAGAAGCGGGATCAGGGGCCGGCGCATAGGGGTTGTACGGCTCCGAGGACGTAGCAGGCGAGGGAGAAGCCGGAATTTGCGAGGCCGAGGCCGGATTGGGATCGCTGGGTGCGAGGCGGGGATCGGCGGGCACAGTGCCGTGGGGCGTGCTGGTTGAGGGGGCCTGCGATCCTGTTGAGAACCCGCTGGTAGAGGCATCCTTTCCGCTCACGCTGAAGGGGCTTGGCGTCTGTGAAGAAGCTCCCGGCGTGCTGTGGGAGGGAAGTGGTGTAGGAACACGTAATGGGAATCCACCGCTCTGATACTTGTTCTTGCGACGCCGGCGAGCGGAATACCTTGTTATAAACGTCGCGCCGCCAAATACGACGATCGCTGGGAGCAAGCGAATGAGGAATTGCATGAGGTCGGACATCATTCCCGAGGAGCCTGCGCTTGAACGCGCTGACTTCGAAGAAGGGGACGGGCTGTTAGAGCTGCTTGCATTTGCTTTGACAGTAGCGGAAGCATCTTGCAAATCGCCCGGCATATCAACGGCTTCGATACCTTGATAGGTCTTGCGTTCTTGAGTGTGGAAATCGTTGTCGGCATCGATCGTCCCTTCAGCGGCAACGATATCCTTTCCGATATTCCTCCAGGAGACGTTATCCCCTGTGCTGTCCTGGCGAGTTTCTGATCCCTCCTTTACCCGTGTCGCGTGGAAGCCTCTACCGGAAAGGCTCACGGACTGGTAGGTGAGAGTCGTGTCCTCGGGAAGTTCAAGGCCAAGGTCTTCAAGCGCGATGGGGCGAGCAGCAAAAGTTACGCTTCGATTCTGATCGACAGCTACATAGGGGTTCACATGGCGATTGAAATCGGTTTCGATGGTGCATCGAGTTGAGGTTGGTGAGGCGCTGTAGGTGACGCGAGACCATTCCAATGCCACTGGGAGAGACTCACAGGCTTCCTCAGTGATGAAGTTGGACTGCTCGATGAGCGAAAACTGGTGAGTGACACGTCCGTCAACACGGATCCAGAAAGTCTCGGAGATGCCGAAACGGTGGCCTGCCGCATGAGCTGATGGAGCATTGATCACTGGCACGACCATCGCCAAAGCGCAAATACCGGCGAAAGAGAAGGCCGCAACTCGCTTTGTCAAAAGGGAAGACATGTCATGCTCCTATAAGGGGTTAACTGCCGTCGGGGCGACCGCGGCTGCGCGCGGTCGCCCCGAAAAAGTATTCACAGCTGAGAGCGAGCGTCGCTCAGGCTTGTGGGTATTGTCCCGGCTGTTGGCCTTGCTCAGGGTACTGCCCCGGCTGCTGCGGTGCCTGCGGGTACTGTCCGGGTTGAGGTGCGGGGTATTGTCCCTGCTCGGGGTATTGACCGGGCTGAGGCTGTCCTGTCGGCGCCGGGTACTGTCCGGGCTGGGGCTGCTGAGGTGCCTGCGGGTACTGTCCCTGCTCGGGGTACTGTCCGGGCTGAGGCTGTCCTGTCGGCGCCGGGTACTGGCCCTGTTGCGGGTACTGGCCCGGCGCGGGGTACTGGCCGCCCATGGGCTGAACGGGGTACTGCCCCTGTGGGTATTGGCCGCCTTGGGGCTGGGCCTTCTTGCGCTTGCTCATGACAACGAATGCGCCAATGCCGCCGATGACAATGATTGCCAGGACCAGCAGGAGGATCAACTTCGAAGCGGAGGAAGAAGAGGATGCGGTGGAGTCAGGTGTTGAGGATGCTGCGCTGCTTGAGTCAGAGTCTGCTGAGGCACTGCTTGTTGAACTGCTCTTTGCTGTTGAGCTCGCTGTTGAAGAAGCAGTCGCTTTGCTGTTCGTGCTGCCTTCGACCTTGAGTGAAGTCGTTACATCGGTCCAAGTGACTGTACCCGTCGACTTATCAATCGTGCCGCCATTATCGGCAGAGGTTGGAACCAAGCCTCCAGCGAACTTCGCAGTTACTTTTTGGATCTTATCGATCGCCATGGTCTTTGATAGTTTCTTGAATGCATCGTCACTTTGGGACGTGAAAGTAAATTTGCTCCCCGAAGTTGTGAGAAGTTCTTTAACGTTGCTACCTGAAATCTTCTGGGTCACGTCGCAGATCGTCGATGAACCTTCAGTGCGGAAGGTAGGAGTCACAGTTCCTCGTCGAGCCTTATCGCATGTCTCTTTGGTGATAAGAACTCCATCGACATCGATAGTGCTTATTGTGTAGCTGGCTTCCGTTGGAGAAGAGAAATCGTAGACCTCTTCCACGGCGATCTCTGGGTCTGCGAAAGCTGGTCCAGTTGCCAACACGAGGCTGGCCGTGAGTGCCAGGGCGCCTGCTGCCCCGATCGTGCGTCGCTTCATAAGAGTTCCTTTGTCTAGAGGGAAGCTTACTCACAGAATAAGCAGTAATTAAGGGCTGTGACGAATTGAGTATCGTTTGAATAACGAAAGTCTTTAAAGAAGCTGAATTGAGTGCAAAAGTGTGGTGGGTGGCGCGTATATAGTGCGCCACCCACCACATGCATCACGAGTTTGCTCAGGCTTGTGGGTATTGTCCCGGTTGCTGGCCTTGCTCGGTGTATTGGCCGCCCATGGGTTGGACGGGGTACTGGCCCTGGGGGTATTGGCCGCCTTGGGGTTGGGCCTTCTTGCGGTTGCTCATGACAACGAAGGCGCCAATACCGCCAATAACAACAACTCCAAGGATCAGCAGAAGGATCCACTTTATCGAGGATGACGAAGATGAATAGATCTTGCCTTCGGCATGTACATCCGTTGACGTATTGATCCAGGTGACTGAATCGCCGGTTGGGGCAACCTGCGTGTCGCCACCGTCTGGAACAACTGCAGACTCGATCCTGTATCCCTTGGGGAAGGTTGCAATCACCTTCATGTTTTCAATGCCCATGCGGGAACCGATACTGGATAAAACAGAGTGACTCTGTGATTCGAATGTGAAAGTATCGCCGCTGACCTTCAGGATTTTTGCGATATCGTCCGAACCGCCGTCTTTGAAAATTGCGCAGGTAGTGTTGGAATTCACCTGCTTAAAGACTGTGTTTGCGCCAGCGGATTTCGCTCTCTCGCACGCTTCCTGAGTGACCACGGTGCCCGAAGAATCGCTCAACCTCAAGGTGTAGGTCATCTTTGTCGCAGAAGAGAAGTTGTACTCCTCTTCAAGGCTGATGGTGGAATCAGCGCTGGCGGTACCTGCAGACAGAACCAATGCCCCGGTGAGTGCGATGGCTCCAAGAGATCCAAAAATGCGGCGCTTCATGAATCGCCCCCTCTGTGTGTGATGTTTAAAGCGAAGACAGAATACAGAACCAGCGTCAAGTGATCCAGTTTTGTATCGAAGTGAGAGTTCTTGAAGTGGGTAAAAGTCCCTAGTTAGCGCTGTTGGTGCTGGGCAGGGCGACAATCCTTCCCCTTACGCAGCCTTACGGTCCAAGCGGTGATGGCTGAAAGGAAGCAGACTCCAATAGCGATGTACTTTGCTGGCACCCCTTGACTTCCGTTTTGGGAAGAAGACTGATCATCATTGGTCGATGCAGAAGGAGCCGCTTGTTGGGTAGCGTCGACCTCTCCAGTCGCGCTAACTATAGAAGGTGCATTGGTCCAATGCACTGCACGCTTGGCTGGGTCAACTTCTCCTGAACTATCGGCGGATGTTGGTACGTATCCCTCGGGGAATTGGGCGTTGATGTTGACTGTTGGGTTGTCTTGGCTTGTATTAGCCCCGTAGGTGATGCCCGCCAAGATTATTGACGTTTGGGATGTGAAAGAAAAACCTGTATCGGTGACGGTCAGGAACTGTGAGAGCGATGAACCCTCATAATCTGCTGAAATCCTGCATGTATGAGCTGATCCATTGGACTCAAAAATGGGGGTCCCTCCACCGAGCTGGAGCTTGCTGCACGCGTCTTCCGTGAGGGTAGTCCCTGACGCGTCAGTGATAGATGCTGTGTAGCTCATGTGCGAAGGCGTGGTGAAGTCGTAGCTTTCGTCGATGCTGAGGGTAGGGGTTGCGTAACTTGCACTGCCAATGCAGAGTGCTGAAAGAGACAGACTGCATACCCATAACATCTTCGGGAGGTTTTGCCTCATAATTATTCCAATCATACGGTTGGGGAATCTGTCTATTTTTCTCAAGGATACTGCCGTGCTTAGGGTTACTGGTTGAATATGTTGGCGAAGTAACACGGATATAAATTCCCTCACAATTGTGTCCAAAAGGTAAACAAATTGGAAAAAATAGGTCATTAGATGACACACTAATGGAACCAGAGTCGGCGGCGTCCGGCCGCGGACCGATAAACCAAAGGAGAGTGCGGCATGGAAACGCCGAACCCCAGTGCAATGGAAGTGAACCTTGAGACTGACCAGCAGGTCCAGTCCAAGGACAAGCCCCAGCGCACGGAACTCAAGCGTGGTTTATCGGCACGCCACATGCAGATGATCGCGATCGGTGGCGCGATTGGTACTGGCCTCTTCGTCGCTTCGGGCGCAACAATCTCAACGGCTGGCCCCGGTGGTGCTTTGGCCGCCTACGCCGTTATTGGCCTCATGGTCCTTCTGCTCATGCAATCTCTTGGCGAGATGAGCGCACACATGCCCGTCGCGGGATCTTTCCAGACCTACGCCACGCGTTTCGTCAGCCCTTCATTCGGTTTTGCAATGGGCTGGAACTACTGGTTCAACTGGGCGATTACTGTCGCCGCTGAACTTGTGGCATCGGGATTGGTGATGTCTTACTGGCTGCCGGATGTTCCCTCGTGGGTTTGGGCAATTTCCTTCCTTGTCTTACTGACTGTTCTTAATGCCTTGAGTGCCCGTGTCTATGGCGAGGCAGAATTTTGGTTCGCCCTGATCAAGGTCATCACCGTCGTCATCTTCCTGATTTCCGGCACCCTGATGATCTTCGGAATCTTCAATGACTCTCCGGGAGTGCAGAACTGGACGACCGGCGATGCTCCCTTCCACGGCGGATTCTTGGCCATCATCTCAGTCTTCATGATCGCAGGCTTCTCCTTCCAGGGAACCGAGCTCGTGGGTGTCGCCGCAGGTGAATCATCGAATCCTCGTCGCGATGTGCCCCGTGCAATCAAGACCGTGTTCTGGCGCATTATGTTCTTCTACATTGGCGCAATCGCCATCATCGGTACCTTGATTCCTTACACCGATCCAAACCTGCTGCGTGATTCCGCCTCGGATATTGCATACTCGCCCTTCACCTTGGTTTTTGAGCGTATGGGCGTTGCCGCTGCGGCAGCCGTCATGAACGCCGTTATTCTGACCGCAATTCTCTCCGCAGGAAACTCTGGACTTTACGCATCGACTCGTATGCTGCACTCGATGGCACTGAGTGGCCAGGCTCCTCGCTTCTTTGGAAAGGTCACCAGCCACGGCGTACCGATCTATGCAATGCTCGCGACCTCGGCTGTTGGCGCACTGGGATTCGTCGCAGCACTGGTGAGCGAAGATACCGCCTACACGTGGTTGCTCAACGTTTCAGGCCTCTCCGGATTCATCGTTTGGCTGGGTATTGCGGCATGCCACTGGCGTTTCCGCCGGGCATACGTCAAGCAAGGACACTCCCTTGACGAGCTTCCCTACAAGGCGCCTTTCTTCCCCTTCGGTCCGATCTTGGCCTTCACCATGTGCTTGATCGTTCTACTGGGCCAGAATTACGAGGCCGTCTTCCGCGGGCAGCTCCTGCAAGTTGCCTCCTCGTACATCGGCCTTCCGATCTTCTTGCTCATCTGGTTGGGCTACCACCTGGTGAAGAAGGATCGTACCGTCAGCTTGGACGAAATGGACGTTGAGGGTGTGACCATCACGCCTGAAGAGGCGTGAATCGCTAGCTGTTAGACGCAATTCGGGGGAGGCAGAAACTGCCTCCCCCGAATTATTTGTTCCAGCATTGGAGCTGCTCTCAGCAGAGGAATGAAAGTGCGTCATGAGACCGCGCAGCTCTCTCTCATTCACAAAACTTCCGCAGCGCGCTGCAGTGTATGAATGTTTACCTCGGTGGTTCGACATTCACTTGCGCGGGCATGTTGAGAATTCCCACGGGGCAGCTCACCCCATTTGGCCCGTGATTGCAATAACCATCGGGGTTCTTTTCCAGGTATGCCTGGTGGTAGTCCTCGGCCAGGTAGAAAGGGCCACCTGACTGGGCAAAGCAGGCCCCGGCCTCGCCAATCGTCGTATAACAGCGGGCCCCCGGCACCACGCGTTCCAACTCAGCCACCCACGCAGCGCGTAGAAGCGATGCCACCTCAGCCTGCCTCGGCGTCGTCACCCAAATCGCACTGCGGTACTGAGTACCCACGTCGTTCCCATGACGGTTGGGGCGGGTGGAATCGTGGTTTTCAAAGAAGGTTTTGATTAGGCTCGCTCCGCCTTCGCAGGTTACGGAAGGGTCGTAGACAACAGCAACGGTCTCGGCATGGCCAGTGCGTCCCGTACAGACCTCTCTATAGGTGGGGTTTGCATTTCCGCCACCCATGTAGCCGACGGCCGTTGCCCACACGCCTTTTTGGTGCCAGAAGATACGTTCAACGCCCCAGAAGCAACCCGCGGCAAGGTAGAGCACCTCGAAGCCGTTGGGGACCGGATCAGTTGCGCGCGTTCCGTTTACCGGGTGAAGTTCGAGCGCGTCCAAGATTGGGTGCCTGCCCCCAGGAATATCCGCGGGGAGAGTGCCCGCAGTAGGGGAGTCTAGGTAGCGCTCGGCGTCCTCCGACAGACGAGGCCAGTCTTGGTGTGGTCCAGCAGCGTAGCGCTGAGTAGTGGGTGAAGGATTAGTGGTCATCTTTGGTTCCTTCAATGTGAGGCGGGCGAGGTGCAAGCTGCTTTGGTGGGAGCGGGTTGCCTGCCCCGTATTCTATGGCGATACCCAAGTTTTGGCAGATAAAGCAATTTAAGCCTTGGCAGATAAAAATGTGGCCCCTGCAGTTTCCTGCAAGGGCCACATCAAGCGATTAAATCAGCCGAGCGACTGGACGCGACGGGCAAGCTTGGACTTGCGGTTCGCGGCCTGGTTGCGGTGAATAACGCCCTTCGAGACGGCCTTGTCGAGCTTACGCGATGCGACGCGCAGAGCTTCGATAGCTGCTTCCTTGTCGCCAGCCTCGACGGCTTCGCGGGTCTTGCGCACCAGGGTCTTCAGTTCAGACTTGACTGCCAGGTTGCGCTGACGGCGCTTCTCGTTGGTGCGGATCCGCTTGATCTGAGACTTAATGTTCGCCACAGTCGGATTACTCCTTGGTCTTTCGTTCGTACAGGTCGGTGAGGGCTGTGTCAGTGTCGGGACTGGGGCATGGGGACACCCGCAAACGACTCTAACCAGACCCCCTGCCCGACCAGGCTGGGAGTCCGAAGGACAACTTTAGCAGAAATCGAAGCGCAGAACGACCTCCGATATCCCCATAAAAGCCCGATAAATGGTGAGAACGCACACCCTATCGGCGTGGAATTGGCACCCCGGTGCTTACTAATGGGACGATAGACCAGACGTCACAACCCTTCCGGAGGTCTTGCTTGTCCCCGATTCCTACTCCTGAGCAGCTCGCGCAGATCCAACCCGCGGCCACTGCGCAGGAACGTATCCGTAATTTCTGCATCATCGCTCACATCGATCACGGCAAGTCCACTCTGGCTGACCGCATGCTCCAGCTCACCGGTGTGGTCGCCAGTCGAGATATGCGCGATCAGTACTTGGATCGTATGGATATTGAGCGCGAACGCGGCATCACCATTAAAAGCCAGGCAGTGCGTATGCCTTGGGCATTCGAAGGTGAGCCTTTTGCCCTGAATATGATCGACACCCCCGGACACGTCGACTTTACCTACGAGGTTTCGCGATCCTTGGCCGCATGTGAAGGAGCGGTCCTCCTTGTTGATGCCGCACAGGGGATTGAGGCCCAGACTCTGGCAAACCTCTACCTGGCCATGGAAAATGACCTCACGATCATCCCCGTGCTGAACAAGATCGACCTTCCCGGAGCTCAGCCTGAAAAGTACGCCCAGGAAATTGGCCAGCTCATTGGCGTCGACCCCGACGAAGTTCTGCGAGTTTCAGGTAAAACAGGTGAAGGGGTTCCCGCACTTCTCGATGAGATCGTCCGTCAAATTCCCTCACCTTCAGGTAACCCCGATGCTCCGACCCGAGCGATGATTTTCGACTCTGTTTATGACACCTATCGAGGCGTTGTGACCTATGTCCGAGTTGTCGACGGAATGCTCTCCACCCGCGAGCGCGTCCGAATGATGTCGACGGGCGCGACCCACGAGCTTCTTGAAATTGGCGTTATTTCACCGGAACCAACCCCCTCGCAAGGAATTGGTGCAGGCGAAGTCGGCTACCTCATCACCGGTGTGAAAGACGTTCGCCAGTCTCGTGTTGGTGACACCATGACTTCCGCAGTCCGCGGTGCTGAGGAACCGCTGGCCGGTTACCGCGATCCACGCCCCATGGTCTTCTCGGGTATTTACCCGGTCGATGGTTCGGATTTCCCGGACCTACGTGACGCACTCGAGCGCCTCCAGCTCAATGATGCGGCGCTGACCTTCGAACCCGAATCCAGCGCGGCCCTAGGCTTTGGTTTCCGATGCGGCTTCCTGGGGCTTCTCCACCTCGAAATTGTTCGCGAACGCTTAGAGCGTGAATTCAAGCTGGACCTGATTGCCACAGCACCGAACGTTGTCTACAAGGTCGTTGCTGAAGATGGGACCGAAATCCAGGTCGATAACCCCTCAGAATTCCCCGAGGGGAAGATTTCTGAGGTCCGTGAGCCAGTTGTTAACGCAACGATCCTGACTCCGACTGAATTCACGGGCACCATCATGGAGCTGTGCCAAGATCGCCGTGGAACCATGCGAGGAATGGACTACCTCTCTGAGGACCGCGTCGAGCTGCACTATCAGCTGCCCCTGGCAGAGATCGTCTTCGATTTCTTCGATCACCTGAAGTCACGTACGCGTGGTTATGCCTCGCTGGACTACCACGAAAGCGGCGAGCAGGTCGCCGACCTAGTGAAGGTCGATATTCTGCTCAACGGCGATCGCGTGGATGCCTTCAGTGCGATCGTCCACAAGGACCAGGCCTATGCCTATGGCCTGCGGATGACGAAGCGTTTGAAGGAACTGATCCCACGCCAACAGTTCGAAATCCCCGTCCAGGCTGCGGTGGGTGCGCGGGTTATTGCCCGCGAGAACATCAAGGCCCTTCGCAAGGACATGCTTGCCAAGTGCTACGGCGGCGATATCACCCGTAAGCGCAAGCTGCTGGAGAAGCAGAAGGAAGGTAAGAAGCGTATGAAGTCGATCGGGCGCGTGGACGTGCCCCAAGAGGCATTCATTGCTGCGCTGACCTCCGACGTGCCCACCGGAAAGAAATGATCGTGTCAGAGGATAACGAGGCCGTGGGCGGGGGAGCGCTAAACCCCGTCGATGCGGGGCAACCGTCTACTGCCAAACTCCGCAATGGTCGCCGACCGGGAGATGTGCCCGAGGGTACCGTCTTCATGAGCCGGACCAAATCCTTCACCAGGCGCAGTCGTGAGCTTCCCCCAAACCTGGCGCGGACGTGGGATGCTCACGCCGAACGCTACGTCATCGAGCCTCGCCGAGGCATTGGCTACACAACCGTTGCCGAGGATTTTCGACTTGACCCCGTGGAACTATTTGGTCGTCGAGCTCCGCTGACTTTGGAGATCGGCTCGGGAACGGGCGAACAGATCGTTGCTGCGGCTGCTGCTCATCCCGATCGTGATTATCTTGCGCTCGAGGTGTGGGTTCCCGGGATCGCGAAGTTGGTTTCGAAGGCTGTAGAAGCCGGCGTCGACAATATTCGTGTTCTCGAGGCCGATGCTGCCCAAGCCCTTCCCTTCCTTTTAGTGGATGCAAGCCTCGATGAGGTCTGGACTTTCTTCCCTGACCCGTGGCGAAAGGCGCGCCATCACAAGCGACGACTGGTCAGTGATGAGTTCGCCAGAGAAATTGCCAGAGTCCTTCGCGATGGGGGAGTGTGGCGCCTTGCAACCGACTGGGACAATTACGCATGGCAAATGCGTGATGTCATCGAAGCCTGCCCGCTTTTTGAAAATCCCTATCGAGGGCAAAGGCCTGATCCTGAAGATCCCGAACCCGAGCGCGGTGGTTTTGCTCCCCGCTACGAGGGGCGAGTCGTTACCCATTTTGAAACCCGAGGTATTGACGCGGGGCGCAGAGCTCATGACATCGTCGGAGTTCGAGTGCCTCGGCAATGATGACGATCGGAGCCCAAAGTGTTGCGCGATCAGCAACCTTTTCTCCCATGTCACAAAGAGATTCGCGTGACATTCTGGGTGTCAATATTTCACGTGGTTGACAAAGTTTTATATGCTGTCTGATGCATTGAGCTTTCACCTTGCGTGAAACGCCGGCTTCCTCTTCGCGATAGGCGGATCTGCGAAGAGTGAAGATGCGTTCTCTCGAGAACGCGCGGGGCGGGGCTTCCTCGATGAACCGAGAATGTCCCGCCTCGGTCCGCAACGTGTGCCCGCTTCCCCGAAAGGGGAAGCGGGCACGGTCGTATTCTTTTCGAGTTGTACCCGCTGCCCGGGGGGAATTTATACGCTAGGTGATTTCCGCCGCGAACTGTGAAAACATTGCTGATGGGTGTGTACGGTCACAACGAAGAAAGAGCTTGCCGTGAAACAGGGTGCTTACGCGCGATTTTTCCAGCGTAGGTTCGTGTGGATCCTCATCATTCTCAGCGCTTTCATCCTTCTTGCCGGATCTTTGCGAGGAGGCATCACCGCGCTGCCTCCGATCATTGACGTTGTTCAAAAAGAGCTGGGACTTTCTGCGGCCCAGGCCGGCTTGGTCACTTCTATCCCCGTCTTCTGCTTCGGCTTCTTTACCCCGCTGACCTCGATTGTCCTTCGCCGCTTTGCGCTCAACCAAGCTGTGTCACTTGGATTAGCAATCGTCATCGCAGGCGCGATCGTGCGCTCTTTGGGATTCAGCTCAACCCTTTTTCTGGGGACCTTCCTGATTGGCCTTGGAACAACCGCGGGAAATCTTGTCATCACCATGCTGATCAGCAGGGACTTTCGTCATCGTGCTGGGATCATGACTGCCGTTTACTCCACGATGATCGATGTGATGATCGCGGCCTCCACTGCCTTCACATTTCCACTGGTTGCCTATATCGGTTGGCAAGGCGCTGCGGGAGTATGGGGAGTCGGGCCGGCGCTGCTTGCTCTAGTGGCCTGCTTAATCGTCTATCCCCTCAAGCACCCCGGAATCCGGCCGTTTCTGGCGCGCAAGGCCGGTTGGAAGGTCCGCTCAGACGACGCGCTTGTCACCAGCGAGGCGGCCACGGCCTCGGAAATCTATCGCTGGCCGATCGCTTGGCTCATGGCGCTTGCTTTCGCGATCAATACTTTCTGCTATTTCGGTGTTGCTGCATGGCTGCCGCGAATCTTGGCAGAAATGCTGCAGATGAACAGCACTGATGCCGGATTTGCCGCCTCGATCTACCACGTCATTGGAGTCATCGCCCCACTGACAATGATGGCCGTCCAGCGACTAATCCGTGGCCAAACCTCGACAATCCTGGGGATTGTTTCTTGCGCATGGCTTCTCATGCCCCTTGGGATGCTCCTGCTTCCTTCATGGTGGGTTGTGTGGAGTGCCTGCGGAGGACTGGGTCAAGGTGCATTCTTCTCAATTACCTTTACGCTGGTTATTGAACGCACGGCCACTACGGCGCAGACGCGAACGCTTTCGGCGCTCGTCCAAAGTCTTGGTTATGGTCTTGGTGCGTTGGGGCCGTGGGCTATTGGGCGCATGTTTGACCTGACAGCAAGCTGGTTTTGGCCCTTCATCGTATTGACGGTACTGACAGGAAGCCTTGTTGTGATTTCTCAAGTTGTTGCCCGCTCGAGCTCTAGGCCACACTCGCGATGAGTCCAGCACAGCCCGACGGTCAGCCCTGGGATTCACACGGCGTACTTCTTCCGCAGCTCGCAGAAGCGGGCGCTAATCGCCCGTTGTCGATCTATGTCCATGTCCCTTTTTGTCAGGTGCGCTGCGGGTATTGTGACTTCAACACCTACACGGTGGGTTTCGGCCCCGGCGCCGATCGCGTGAGTTATGACTCCAGTGTGCTCGCGGAAATGAGCCTAGCCGCGCGGATTCTCAGCGATGCTCAGATGCCTGCGCGCCCGGCCTCGAGCATTTTCTTTGGCGGTGGAACACCCACCCTTCTTGACCCCGCCGCCCTGGCCCGCCTACTTGACGGCATCAGCCAAAACTTTGGGATTGCTCCCAGTGCAGAAGTCACGGTGGAAGCTAATCCCGAAAGCGTTGACGAGGCCGTTCTTGAGTGTCTGCGTGAGGCCGGGTTTACCCGCGTGTCATTTGGTATGCAATCTGCTATTCCGGCGGTTTTGCGCACGCTGGACCGCCGTCATGACCCGGCAAAACTTCCCGGGCTTGTTTTAGCTGCCCGTCAGCTGGGTTTGGATGTTTCGGTTGATCTCATTTACGGTGCCCCCGGCGAAAGCTTGCAGGATTGGGAGGTTTCTCTTCGCGAGGCCATCGCGATGGAACCCGACCACATCAGCGCCTACGCGCTGGTCATCGAAGAAGGAACCAAGATGGGGGCGCAGGTAGCCCGCGGAGAACTCCCCATGCCAGACCCCGACGACGAGGCCTCGAAATACGAAATCGCCGATCGCCTGCTGGGGGACGCCGGATACGCCTGGTATGAGATCTCGAATTTTGCCCGGCGAGAATCGGGAGAAGAAGAGCGTCCATCGACCCAGCTCCGTCATGCCTCGAAACACAACCTTGCCTATTGGCGTGACTGGGATTGGTGGGGTTTTGGCCCTGGAGCGCACTCTCATGTCGGGCGCTATCGCTGGTGGAATGTCAAGCATCCCTCCGCCTATGCGCAGCGCGTTACCCAAGGGTTTTCCCCAGCGCAGGCAGGCGAAATTCTTGATGCACAAACGCGAGAAATGGAACGTGTTCTGCTCGCTGTGCGCACCAGTGAAGGGGTTGAAGCGCCCCGCGCCGGAGCCGAGCGCGATACTTTCCTCCAAGCCCTCCCGGCTTTGGCCTCGGAAGGCCTCATCGAGGCAGCTCCCGCCGCCCAGGGCCGCGCAATTGTGACCCTTCAGGGACGTCTATTGGCGGATTATGTGACTCGGTGCCTTTTGGGTTACTGAATCCCATCGGTTACTGAGTTCCCCGGGTTACTGAGTTCCAGGGACTACTGAGGCTTTTCGCCTACTCAGTTAGGAGCCGCACAACTTCTCAACCTCCGAGTGTTGAAGCGCGCCAGGGGCGCTCGCACTCATAGTGTGGTGCGGTGACTTCAGATATGTACGGGACAAATATCTTTGAATTCGACCCGCACCGCGATGGGCCGGGCGCTCGTCGACCGCGTTCGGTGGAGGTACCCATCGAGTACGGCATGGTGCTTGAGGATATTTCCAGTGGATGGGTTGGTGCGGTAACTCGCGTCGAAAAATCCGGGGGAGTGCACCTGGTTGAGCTTGAAGACCGTCGAGGCCGGAAGCGTTCTTTCCCCCTGGGAGGCGGGTTTTGGCTGGAAGGCAAGCCGATTATTGCGCTCCCTCCGAAGGCTGCTCCCGCTCAAAAAGCTCCTGCTCTCACCACTCCGGGTGGCCGTGCGCTGACGAATTCGGGATCGATCGCACCCGAGAAGCGAGTGGCTAGGGTTGCCAGGCAATCGCGCATCTGGGTTGAAGGTCGTCATGATGCGGAACTGATCCAGCACGTGTGGGGCGAGGATCTGGCCGATGTTGGCGTTGCCGTGCAGCTTCTAGAAGGTGTGGACCACTTAGAGGAAATCCTTGAGGTTTTTGGACCCACGAAGACCGTCCGCGCAGGAGTCCTGGTTGATCACCTGGTCCCGGGCTCCAAGGAATCGCGCATTGCCGAGGCCGTTTCGGCCCGTTGGGAAGACGCGGTGTTGGTCGTCGGGCACCCCTTCGTTGACATTTGGCAAGCTGTGAAGCCGCAGCGCCTGGGGCTTCAGGCATGGCCGGATGTTCCCAGAGGAACCGACATTAAGCGCGGAACCTTGGAATATTTGGGGTGGCCGCACGCAAACCAGGCGGATATCGCTCAGGGCTGGAAGCGGATCTTGTCAACCGTTCGTAACTACAAGGATCTTGAACCGGCACTTTTGGGTCGGGTTGAAGAGCTTATTGATTTTGTGACGCAGCCGGGGCTGGAATAAGTCGGCGGAAAGTGTTGATGAGGGGACGAAAAAGGTAATCCCGCGGTAAACTGGCACTCAGATAGTGTGAGTGCCAAACAAGGGAGGGTGAATGAACGACCGTCGTCTGGACGTTCTGCGCGCCATCGTGTCCCAGTATGTCCACACACGCGAACCCGTCGGATCTAAAGCGATCGCGCAATCCCAAGATCTCGGGGTGTCTTCGGCCACTATTCGCAACGATATGGCCGTCCTTGAAGAAGCTGGGTTGATCTACCAACCTCACACCAGTGCGGGACGTGTTCCGACGGATAAGGGCTATCGCGCCTTCGTTGATCAGCTGTCCATTCTCAAGCCGATGAGCGCGGCAGAACGCCAAGCCGTCGAAAATTTCCTGGCGCACGCGCAGGACTTAGACGATGTCGTCATGAATACCGTGCGTTTGCTTGCTCAAGTGACGCACCAGGTGGCGCTCATTGAATACCCTGTTCATGCGCGCTCGACGCTCAGCCGAATTGAATGCGTTGATCTGTCAGATCAACGCTTGCTGGTTGTTGTCATTACCCAGCAGGGCAAAGTTTTTGAACGCCTGCGTGAAATGCCACAGGACGTTACTCAAGACGATCTTTTGGCTGTTCGCGCGGTTCTTAACGCTGCCTACCAGGGAATGAGCGCAGCTCAGGTGCGCGCGCATTGTGAGGCGCTCTCTCAGACACTTCCCCCGACGCTGCTTGCATTTGCAACAGAGATTAGTGAAACCGTTGCGACCTTGCTTCAAGGGGAGCCCACCTCACGCATCGCAATGGCAGGAATGTCGAATCTTGCGCGCAGCGGTGTTGATTTCCACGATATTGCACCGGTCTTGGACGCGTTGGAAGAGCAGGTTGTCCTTCTTCGTCTTTTTGCTGAGATGGATGAAGGCAACGGCGATGTCCACGTCTCCATTGGCTCTGAAAACGGCCACGATGCCTTCGTTGAAACTTCGCTTGTCTCCGGAACCTATGCCTCCGGAGAAAACTCGGCGCACCTCGGGGTTCTTGGCCCCACGCGCATGGACTACGCCTCGACAATGTCCACGGTCCGCGCCGTGGCCTCGTACCTCTCTAAATTCCTGAATTCCACACACTGAACGGGTTACAAAAGGACATTCGTGAACGACGATTACTACGCAATCCTTGGAGTCTCTCGCGACGCTGACCAGAGCGAGATCAAGAAGGCCTATCGCAAGAAGGCCCGCGAAACTCACCCCGACTATGGCGGGGATGAGGAAGCCTTCAAGGCCGTATCGGTTGCTTATGAAACCCTCTCCGACCCAGAAAAACGCCGCATGTACGACATCGGTGGTCCCGATGCTGCGCGTGGTGGTGGCGGCTTCGGTGCAGAGTCCTTCGATTTCGGTGACATCCTGACGACAATGTTCGGCGGCGCCTTTGGCGGTGGCTTTGGTGGAAACCAAGGACCTGCGTCGCGGACTCGCCAGGGCCGCGACCAGCTGACTCAGGTTGCCATTACCTTGAAGGACGCCGCTTTTGGCGCTCATCAGCAGGTTTCGCTCAACACCTATGTGACCTGCGAAGTGTGTCATGGGGCCATGTGCGAGCCGGGAACCGAAGCGGTGACCTGTACGACCTGTAAGGGACAGGGATACTCGATTCAGCAGCAGCGCACCATGCTGGGAACCATGCAAACTCAGGTTCCCTGCCCAAGCTGTCAGGGCTATGGGACTGTCATTGAACACCCCTGTCACGAGTGCTCCGGTCAGGGACGCGTTCGTGCGCATCGCACCTTGACCATTGATATCCCCGCCGGCGCTGGCGACGGAATGCGTCTGCGCCTTGCAGGACAGGGCGAGGCCGGTCCCGGCGGTGGTCCCAACGGTGATCTCTACGTCGACATTGTTGAGAAGCGCGATCCTACTTTCTCGCGTCAGGGTGACGACCTGTACATGACGGTGACCGTTCCCATGACCGCAGCTGCCTTGGGAAGCACCTTTGAGCTGGAGACCTTGGATGGATCCCAGTCCGTGACCATTCAGCCCGGTACACAGCCCGGTGATGAGGTTCGCTTGGATGGCCTTGGTGTTGGTCATCTCCAACGCCCCGGCCGCGGAGACCTCCACGTTGCGATTAACGTCGAAATCCCGCGCAAACTTGATGACCGCTCACGCGAGCTCCTCGAAGAGCTCTCCCAGGTTCGCGGAGAAGAAAGCGTCCGTCCTGAAAAGCGCGGATCCTCATTCTTCGACAAACTCCGCGAAACCTTCGGCGCCTAGTAAGGACATCATCTTTATGACGCTTCCGGTTTTCATCGCTCCCGACGCGGACGCACTGCGTGCCTGCGCGCGGGGAGATTCCTTCGTTCTAGACGGGGATGAAGGTTTTCACGCGGCAACCGTTCGACGGATCGATGTCGGAGCCATGCTTGATGTCGTTGACGGGGCAGGGCTTCGTGCCCGCTGCACGGTTATTGATCGCGCCAAAAAGGCCCTGACGCTGCGCATTAACCACATTGAGCGCGAGGATCAGCCTAAGGTTGAGCTGCTGCTGATCCAAGCCCTCTCAACGGGTGGACGCGATGAAATGGCCATTGAAATGGCAACGGAAGTTGGCGTTGACGCAGTAATGCCGTGGCAGGCAAATCGCAGTGAGGTCCGCTGGAAGGGCGAAAAAGCCGCAAAGGGCATGCGAAAGTGGGAATCCACCTTACGCTCAGCGACGAAACAATCGCGGCGCGCATTTATCCCGCGCCTTGAAGAAGCCCGTTCATCTGCTGCCTTAGCGCAATGGATTGCGCAGACCACTCAAGACGGCGCTTGGGTTCTGGTCTGTCACGAGAGCGCCGATCGTCGCCTGAGTGAGCTCCTGCCCGTGCTGCGCGAGCTAAGCGCCCACGCCTCGTTGCCCTCAGCCGCCCAGTCCCAGCCTTCTTATCCTCCCAAGATCGCCGTCATCGTTGGCCCTGAAGGTGGTGTTGACCCCGATGAGCTTTCTCTTTTCGAGGCCGCGGGAGCGAAAATCTGTCTGCTGGGAAATACCGTCCTTCGCGCTTCAAGCGCCGGACCCGTTGCGCTTTCACTGATCAGCGACGCTATTGGGAGATGGTGACATGGAGGCCAAACGAATCGATATTCCCCGCGGTGTGGATCCCGTCGTACTTTTTGGAACGTCAGACCGTGTTTTGCGAGCTCTTGAAAACGGCTTCCCCCAGGTTCGCTTCACCTTACTTGGCCGCACATTGTCCATGATTGGACCCGAAGGAATTGTGGATATGGCCGCTCAGCTGGTCGAAGAGCTGATTGAACTTGCTCGAGATGGGCATTCTCTTGACGCTGACGGCGTTGAACAAGCAATTGCTCTGCTCATGACGGCGAGCTCCACGGATGAACGCCCCCAAGAAATTTTGCGCTCGCGGGGACGGTCCATTCGACCGCAATCTGCCGGACAAAAAGCGTATGTCGAGGCGATTGAGCGTTCGACCGTCGTCTTTGGGTTGGGACCTGCCGGCACCGGAAAAACCTACCTTGCGATGGCTCAGGCGGTATCCTCCCTGCTTTCCGGACAAGTGCGCCGAATTGTCTTGACTCGACCTGCGGTTGAAGCGGGTGAAAACCTTGGCTTCCTCCCGGGTACGCTCACGGACAAGATTGATCCCTATTTGCGTCCGCTCTATGACGCGCTGGGTGACATGATGGATCCGGATGCGCTACCAAAACTCATGGCCTCTGGCGCGGTTGAGGTCGCTCCCTTGGCATATATGCGCGGACGAACGCTCAATGATTCCTTCATCATCTTGGATGAGGCCCAAAATACGACGCTCGCACAGATGAAGATGTTCCTGACCCGCTTAGGCTTCAACTCGAAGGTTGTTGTTACCGGTGATGCCTCCCAGATTGACCTGGCGGGGGAGCGCTCCAGCGGCCTCTTGGTCATTGAAGATATTCTCACTGGCATCGATGACATAGAATTTTGTCATCTGACAAGCGCAGATGTTGTGCGTCATCGCCTTGTCGGCCAGATTATTGACGCATACGAACGTTGGGACGAATCCATGGCCAGCCTCAAAGCACGCCGTGACCGTTCCCTACATACCCGTAACCGACACAATGGACGCTGAGTCATGACTGAAGTTCTTAACGAAACCGACTACCAGATCGACTGTGAAGAGTTCGTGCGCTTGGCCGACTTCGTGCTCAGCGCCATGCATGTCTCCACAGAGGTCGAGCTCAATATCATTTTCATCGACCCCGAACCCATGGAAGAACTCCATGTTCGTTGGCTGGATCTGGAAGGTCCGACCGATGTTATGAGTTTCCCCATGGACGAGCTTCGTCCGGGTACTGCGGATCATCCGACGGAATCGGGAACGCTGGGCGATATTTGCATCTGTCCGCAGGTTGCGGAGCAGCAGGCTCGCCAGGCCGGGCATTCCTCGGTAGAAGAAATGCTCTTCTTGGCGACTCACGGCATGCTTCACCTTCTGGGTTATGACCATGCAGAACCCGCTGAAAAAGAAGAAATGTTCGCCCTACAACGCCAGCTCCTCTTGAGCTTCCTCGCACAGCGATGATCGAAGCTGCTATCCCCGTCGCGGGGATGAGTATCCTTGCCGCAATTGCTCTTCTGGGCGCAATGATTCTTGCGGCAAGTGAGTTTTCGATCGCTAAGCTCACCCACGCCGCGGTTGAAGACCTGATCGAGGACGAAAAGAAGAACGCTCGAGCCCTGTTCAAGCTGGTTGATCAGCGTCGCTTAGTTATTTTTGTCCTTCGAGGCGTCCGCACCTTCCTGCAGGTTGTCTTTGCCGTTTCAATGGCGACCATTGCTCTGCATTTTTCACACTACTGGTGGCTGGGAGGGCTGGTCGCAATCGTCGTTGTGACGATTGTGCAATTCTTTGCCAACAGCATCATTGCCACGCGCTGGGCACAGCGTAATCCCACCGGTATCGCGCTCTTCTTCACGCCCCTGATGACCCGTCTGGTCGCTATTGCACATTTCTTCTCGCCGGCTGCCCAGAAGGTCAGGACCTATCTTCCACAGTCTGAGCGAACCGAAGCTGAGATGCGTGCGGACATGGCGGATGAACTGCGTGAAATGGTTGACCGTGTTGGCGAAACAGAAGGCCTTGAAGAAGAAGACCGAGAGATGTTGCGCTCGGTTTTCGAATTAGGGCATACCTTGGTTCGTGAGGTGATGGTCCCGCGTACCGAAATGCTGACGATCGCATTCGATGTTCCGGCCCGAAAGGCATTACGCCTCTTTGTGCGCTCCGGTTTCTCACGGCTACCCGTTATCGGAGAGGACACCGACGATGTCCGCGGAATATTGTTCTTTAAGGACGTCGTTCAGCGTCTTGAAAACCATGATGGAGAACATGAACTTCGCGCCGATCAGATGATGCGTCCCGCCGAGTTCACCATCGAAATGAAGCCGGTTGATGACCTGCTGCGCCAGATGCAATCCGAACACTTCCACCTGGCCATGGTCGTTGATGAATACGGTGGGATCTCGGGCCTCGTCACCCTCGAAGACATCATCGAAGAAGTCGTTGGCGAACTCACCGACGAACATGACCGCAACACTATCGAGCCCGAAGAAGTTTCCCCGGGCGTCTGGCGTGTTCCTTCGCGTTTCTCCATTAGCGAGCTCGGAGAGCTGTGGGGACTAGAACTTGAAGACGAAGACGTTGATTCTGTTGGCGGTCTGCTGGCCAAAGCGATTGGCCGTGTTCCACTTCCGGGAGCAACTGGCGATATGCTCGGTGTGCACATGGTTGCCGAAGAAGCCCGAGGCCGCCGTCGCCAAGTCGGTACGATTGTCTGTTCCTATGTCCCTGAAACCCCGACCGAAGACTCTGAAGATCACCAGGAGTGAGAAAGATGCATTTCCCCAGCGATGATGAATTGATGGCCGGTCCGAACGCCTTTGAAGGTGTGGATATCGATGCTCTTGATCTTCCTGATGAGGAATCACTGGACGAGGCAGACATTGATGCTGAGCTCGACGAGGCCGACGATGAGCGCGTCCACGACGTTGAGGATTCTGTCCATTCCTTGCGTCAACTCCGCGCAGAAACAAATGCGGGTGCAGATATCATCGTCCCCGATTTTCCAGAGGACTTTCGTGCGGGCTTTATTTCTATTGTTGGTCGCCCCAATGTCGGAAAGTCGACACTGACCAACGCTCTTGTTGGCCATAAGGTCGCCATCACCTCGGGTCGCCCCGAAACGACACGTCACAACATCCGCGGGATCGTCCACGGCGAAAACTACCAGCTGGTATTGGTTGATACACCCGGATACCACCGTCCGCGCACTCTGCTGGGTAAGCGCCTCAATGACATGGTTCGCGAGGCCTTGGCCGAAGTTGATTGCGTGGTCTTCTGCATGCCTGCGGATCAGCGCATCGGACCGGGAGACCAGTTCATTGCTCGCGAGCTGCGCTCTGTGCGACGCCCCGTGATTGCGGTTGCGACGAAGTGCGATAGCGTGCCGCGCGAACGCGTGCTTGAACACCTTCTGGCTATTGAAAAGCTGGGGGAGTGGAGCGCGATTGTTCCCGTCTCTTCCTTCAAGCACGAAGGCATTGATCGCCTGCGTGAAGTTTTGGCGGAAAAGGTTCCCCTGTCCCCGCCCCTGTACCCCCAGGATGACATCTCCGATGAGTCTCGCGAAACGATGATCGCAGAATTCATTCGCGAGGCCGCGCTAGAGGGGGTCCGCGATGAGCTTCCGCACTCGCTTGCTGTGAAGGTTGAAGAGATTATTGAACGCCCCAAGCGCGAGGGTGATGATCGTCCGCCTCTGCTGGATATCCATGTCAATGTCTATGTCGAACGCGATTCCCAAAAGGCCATCATTATTGGCAAGAAAGGTTCGCGTTTGAAGGAGATCGGCACCCGAGCCCGAGCGCATATCGAAGAATATTTGGGACGTCGCGTGTACCTCGATCTGCATGTGCGTACCGCTAAGGATTGGCAGTCAGACCCGAAGATGCTTCAGCGTTTGGGCTTCTGATACCTGAACGTGGGGGATACAACAAAAGGATCCTGACCAGGGTCCCGAGCTTTAGCGTCTTCTTCGTGGCATGCTTATCCCGTGAGCGAAAATCCCCAGAACCCCAACGCCTCAGCGCCTTTACCGTTTGACCAGGACGACGCATCACTGACTGTGCACCGCATGGCTGCACATGATCGTCTGGCCCATCAATCCCGAGTCGTCTTGCGCCTTGGCCAGATGCTTCTTTCTGCCGGCGCGGGCTCGTACCGCGTGAAGGCCTCGATGCGGACCTGTGCCGAGGCCGTTGGCATCGAGAAACATCATGCTCAGGTGACCTTTACCGAGATCGTTGCGACAGCTTATGCGAATGGTACTTTCCGTACCGAGCTTGCTGAGCAGCGTCTTCTGGGAGTGAATGCGGACAAGATTGACCGCATTACAAACTACTTGGCATCCATTGAAGGCAAGCAGGTGCTTGTTGAGGATGTTGATAAGGCTCTTGACCGGATCGAACGCGTGAAGCCGCTGTATGGCTGGCTAGCAAATGCCCTTGCTTCCGGTTTAGCCTGTGCGGCCTTCTCCTTCCTCAACGCCGGGGGATGGGTTGAGTGCTCTGTCGTGGCAATTGCAGCCTTCTTCGGGCAGTTCCTCCGTCGCCAGATGCTCAAGCGGCACATGAACCACTTTGGTGTGTGGATGCTCTGTGGTGCAGTTGCTTCTGCTGTCTACATTCTGTGCGTCTATCTGGCTCAGAAATACCTAGGCGTTGAACCCACGCACCAAGCAGGCTTCATCTCTGCGTTGCTCTTCTTGGTTCCTGGCTTCCCATTGGTGACAGGAATTATTGACTTGGTCCGTCACGACTTTGCGGGTGGTATTCAGCGAATCGTGTATGTTGCAATGCTCGTGGTCTCTGCGGGCGTTGCAGTATGGACCATCTCGGAGGTCTTCAATTGGTCGGTCACTCCGAAATACATCGTTGAGCTTCCGCCAATCATTCACTTCGCGTTGCGCTTCTTTACCAGCTTCGTTGCGGCATATGGCTTCGCGATGCTCTTTAATTCTCCGCCTAAGGTATGTACGGCTGCGGCTCTTATCGGTGCGGTTATTAATACCGGTCGTATCTTCCTTGCGGTTGTCGTGGGGGTTCCGGTCCCCGCGGCGGTTGGGCTTGCAGCGCTAGCAGCAGGTCTTCTTGCGGCAGCAGTTGCAAACCGCACGCGCTTCTCGCGTGTGACGCTCTCCGTTCCCGCGGTGGTCATTATGATCCCGGGTGTGCCCCTGTACCGTTCGCTCACCTACTTGAACAATGGGCAGACCATGGACGCATTGGCACAGCTCTTTACGGTCCTCTTCACGATTGTTGCGATTGGTATTGGCCTGGCGATTTCGCGAATGCTTACCGACCGCGCGTGGCTCATGGAGAAACCGGTGAGCGTCCCCAAGCTCGAGGAATACGACGTCGAGTAAGAGCTGGTGGGGACAAGTGCACACTGTCCACCATGTGCACTCAAAGTGCCAGTATCAGTGGGTCTTCATAGACTGAAGGTGTGAAGACTACATCGAATGTTCCTCGTCCTGCAGGTTC
>ERZ773057.125-NODE-125-length-35968-cov-3.607078_pt1 | contig 35968 bp, 32 predicted proteins | sample MGYA00580629_ERZ773057 | MGnify/ENA primary metagenome ERZ773057 (study PRJEB29015, sample SAMEA2738143) | human oral metagenome | biome: human oral; feature: human-associated habitat; material: saliva | place: China | collected 2163 ...
CTCGTCGGCGGCGGCTTCGGCGGCTGCGTCATGGCCGTCGTCCCGCTCGACCTGGTCGGCGGCGTCGCCGGCGCCGTGGACCGGGCCTTCGCGGCGGCCGGCTACGACGCCCCCGACGGCTTCCTCGCGACGGCGGGCTCGCCCGCCGGACGCGACCTGTGACGGGCTGCCCCGGCCGGGCGCGACCCGTCCCACGGGGCAGCGGGGGCGCCGGTCCCACGGTCGTGCCCCGGGGCCCGGGGCACGACCCCGCTCAGGCCTGGGACTGGGGCTGATCGTTCGAGATGTTCGGGGCGTTCTGGCCCTGTTGTCCGTTCTGCTGGCCGCCGTTGTTGTTCTGCTGCTCGGTGGGCTGGCCGGCGGCCGTGGTCTGCTCCGCGGCGGTGGCCCCGCCCGTGGCCGTGGCTCCGCCGGTGGTTCCGCCGGTGCCGTAGTCGCCGTAATCGCCGGTGCCGTAGCCGCCGGTGCCGTAGCCGCCGTCCTCCTCGTCGCCGCCGGTGCCGTAGCCGGTGCTGTGGTCCTCCTCGTCGGCGGTGGCCTGGCTCGTCGGCGCGGCGGTGGTCGTGCGGGCGGACGAGGCCGTGGCGGTCTGCGTCTGGGTGACGGTCTGGGACGGGCTCGGGGCGGCCGACCGGCGGCCCTGCGCCCAGGCCACGATGATGAGCGCGGCGAGCACCGCGATGATGATGACCGCCAGGACGATGCGCCTGTTCCGGCCCGGGTTTTTGCCCCCGGTCCGTCCTCCGCCGGGGCCGGCGGGCGGGCGGGCGCCGCCGCCGGTCGCCGCGGCACCGGCCACCGGGACGAGTGAGGGCGCCGTACCGGCGACGGTCGTCGCGTCCGTGCCCCCGGCCGTCGTGCCCGTGGCGCCTGCGCCGGCCGTCGTGCCCGTGGCCCCGGGGCCGGAGGCGGCCTCGGCGGCCGACGCATCGGCCGGGAGGATCCTCGTGAGGCCCTGCCCGTCGGCCGTCTGCGTCGCCGCGGCCCCGAGCGCCGCGGCGGACATGGCGACGGTCGCCATGTCGGTGCCGGGGCCGGCCGGGCGGGGAGGCTCGATGAGCCCGGGGGCGTCGGGGTCGCCGTGGATCGCGTTGAGGGCGGCGACCGTCTCGGTGGCGCTGGGCCTGGCCTCGGGGCTCTTGTCCATCAGCGCGGCGACGAGGTTCTCGAGCGAGGCCGGAGCGTCCGGGACGCGCGAGCGCAGCAGCGGGGGCGTGTCGTAGACCTGGGCGCGGGCCACCGCCACGGGCGACTCGCCGGGGAAGGGGGGCTGACCGGTCAGCACGGTCATCATGAGGCAGCCGAACGAGTACATGTCGGAGTTCGGCCCGACGCGCTCGCCGGCGGCCTGCTCGGGCGACATGTACGCCGCCGAGCCGATCGCCGTCATCGTGCTCGTGAGGGCGGTCGCCTGCTGGTCCGCCAGGCGTGCGATGCCGAAGTCGACGAGCTTCGGCGTGCTCGTGAGCTCCTCGGACGAGAGCACGACGTTGGCCGGCTTCACGTCGCGGTGGACGACGCCGAGGCGGTGGGCCGAGCCCAGCCCCGCGGCGACCTGGGCGAGCAGCGGGACGGCGGCCCGCCAGTCGATCGGGCCCCGTTCCGTGACGATCGACTGCAGATTGGGGCCGTGGAGGAACTCCATGACGATGTAGGCGCTGTGCCCGTCGACGCCGGAGTCGTAGATCTGGACGATGCTCGGGTGGTTGAGCCCGGCGGTCGCGATCGCCTCGCGGCGGAAGCGCGCCTCGGTGCTCGGGTCGGCGCTCGTCGCCAGGTTGATGGTCTTGATGGCGACCTCGCGCTGCAGGGTCGTGTCCTGGGCGCGCCAGACCTGACCGATGGAGCCGGCGCCGATGCGCTCGACGAGCTGGTAGCGCCCGTTGCTCAGGGAGGCGATGGACCCGTCCGCCCCGGCCTCGCCCGCGACCGGCATGGGGCGCGTCGTCCGGGCGTCGTTCTGGCCGGTGCGGGAGGAAGGGTTGCCGCTGAGCGGTTCATCGGTGCTCACAGGTCCATTGTTCCTCATCTGCCCGCACACGGGCGATGGGTGTCATGAACCCGACTTGTGCGGGCTGGGACTCTGGGCGGTCGAGCCCGACGAGGGCGAGCTCGCCGCGCCCCCCGCCGTGGGGCTCGCCGAGGCGCTGGGGGCCGCGGCGACCTTGATCGTCACCTGGTCGGTGCGCGAGTACAGCTGGTTGGCGGCCACCGACTGCTCGAAGACCGTGCCGGCCCGGTACTGGGAGCTCTCCACCTCCATGACCTGGACGTTCGTGAAACCGGCGCCGGCCAGCGCCCGGACGGCCTCGTCCTCGCTCATCCCCGAATCCGAGACGTCGGGCATCCGGGAGCGGCCGGTGGCGCGGTAGAGCGTCACCGTCGAGTCCGGGTCGGCCGAGGTGTTCGCGCTCGGGCTCGTCGCGATGATCTTGTCGGCGACGTCCGTGGTCTTCTCCTGGTCCTCGGTGGCGTCCTTCGTCACGACGTTCGTGAAGCCCGCCGCGCGCAGGGCGTCGCGGGCGTCATCCTCGTCCATGCCCGTCACGTCGGGGATCGTGCCGGCCGCGGGGCCGTCGTTGATGACGATGACGACGGAGGAGTTGACCGGCACGGTCGTGCCGTCGGCCGGGTCGGTGCTGATGACCTGTCCCTTCGTGGCGGAGTCGCCGTTGGTGTGCTGCACCTGCGGGTCGAGGTTGTAGTTCTTGAGCGTCGAGACGGCCTGCTCCTGGGTGAACCCGATGACGGCCGGGACGGTCGTCTGCTGGGCCTCCCGGCGGAGCTCGCGCAGGCGGATGCCGCCGTAGACGAGGCCCACCGCGATGAGCGCGAGGATGATCACGAGGATGACGGTCGGCGTCGTGACGCGGCGCTTCTTCTTCGTGGCGACGCTGCCGGTGTCCTGCTCCTCCTCGGCCGGCAGGGCGCGCGCCGGGCGGGTCGGTGCGGCGGGCAGCGCCACCTGGGTGGTGTCGGCGGCGATGGCCGGCATCTGCGCGGTCGCCTGCTGGCCCTCGAGGACGCGCGAGATGTCCTCGCGCATCTGCCGGGCCGTCTGGTAGCGATCGTTCGGGTTCTTGGCCAGGGCCGTCATCGTGATGGCGTCCATGGCCCCGGTGACCTTGGGCGCCAGCGTGCTGGGCAGCGCCGCGGTCTCGCGGACGTGCTGGTAGGCGACCGCCACGGGGGAGTCGCCGGTGAACGGGGGACGGCCGGTGAGCAGCTCGTAGAGGAGGCAGCCGGCCGAGTAGATGTCGGAGCGCGAGTCGACGGTCTCGCCGCGGGCCTGCTCGGGGGAGAGGTACTGGGCGGTGCCGATCACGGCGGCCGTCTGCGTCATCGTCGCCGACGTGTCGGTCACCGCGCGGGCGATGCCGAAGTCCATCACCTTCACCTGGCCGGTGGGAGTGATCATCACGTTGGCGGGCTTGATGTCGCGGTGGATGATGCCGTGCTTGTGCGAGTAGTCGAGGGCGTCGAGCACGCCCCGCGTGTAGCCGAGGGCCTCGGCGGGCTCGATGGTGCGCCCGTCGCGCAGCATGTCGCGCAGGGTGCGCCCGCCCACGAGCTCCATGACGATGTACGGCACGACGACGCCGGTCGCCTCGTCCACCTGGCCGCCGGTGTCGTAGACGGAGACGATGTTCGGGTGGTTGAGCCCGGCCGCGGACTGGGCCTCGCGGCCGAAGCGAGCCTGGAAGGTCGGGTCGGTCGCCAGGTCGATGCGCAGCCGTTTGACGGCGATGTCGCGGCCGAGCCGCACGTCGCGGGCGCGCCAGACCTCGGCCATGCCCCCGCGGCCGATGATCTCCTGGAGCTCGTAACGGCCGCCGAGCACGGTGTTCGCAGCGGTCATCGCTGATCTCCTCCCCTCATCGCCTCGTCGCGTCGTGGGTCTCGGGGCCGGCCCCGGCGGCTCGTCCCCCCGGTCGGGGCCGTCATGATGCGAGCGCCTCGAAGACGGTGCGCGCCGCGACGGTGGCATTGCCGGTGGCGGTGCCGGACTGGTTGGGGTCGGCCAGGAAGACGGCGAGCGCCACATGCGTCTCCTGGTCGAAGCCGGCGAACCAGGAGTAGGCGCTGGCGCCGGGCATGTTCTCGGCGGTCCCGGTCTTGCCGCCGATCGTCTGCCCGCCGATCTGCGTCGAGGTGGCGGTGCCGGACTGGACGACGTGGATCATCATCTGTTGCATCGAGGACGCCGTCTGCTCACTCACGGCCCGGCGGACCGTCGTCGGGCCCGTCTCGGAGATGACGTTGAGGTTCGCGTCGCGCACCTGGGAGACGGCGTACGGCTGCATGACCTGGCCGCCGTTGGCGAGGGTGGCGGCCACCGAGGCCATCTGCAGCGGGGTGGCCGACACGTCGTACTGGCCGATGGAGCTCATGGCCAGCTGGGCGTTGTCCAGGTCCGACGGGAAGACGCTCGTCGCCGAGTTCACGTCGCCGCCGAAGGACGCGTTGAAGCCGAACTTCTCGGCCTGCGCGCGGACCTTGTCCTGGCCGAGGGACATGCCCAGGTTCGCGAAGGCCGTGTTGCAGGAGACCTGCAGGGCGTGGTCGATCGTCGTCGTGTCGCCGCCGCAGTTCGTGGAGTTCGGCAGTGTCGTCGTCGAGTTGTCCAGCGGCAGCGTGGTCGGCGACTCGACGGTGCTGTCGGCGCCCATGCCGTCCTCGAGGGCGGCCGAGGCGACGATGAGCTTGAAGGTCGAGCCGGGCGGGTAGATCTCCTGGGTGGCGCGGTCCTCCAGCGGGCGGCCCTCGTCGGAGTTCAGCCGGTCCCACGCGGCCTGCGTGCTCTCCAGGTCGGTGCTCGACAGCTCGTTCGGGTCGTAGCCGGGCGTCGAGGCCCAGGTCAGGATCGCTCCGGTCGTGTAGTCCATCGCGATGACGGCGCCGGTGCGCCCGCCGAGCGCGTTCGAAGCGGCCTGCTGGGCGTTCGGGTCGAGCGTCGTCTGGATGGTGGCTCCCTGCGCCGGGGTGCCGCTCAGCTCGCCGAGGATGCGTCGGAACAGCTGCGAGTCACCGGTGCCCGACAGCTCGTCGTTGTAGGTCTGCTCCAGCCCGGTGCGCCCGTAGATGTACGAGTAGTGGCCGGTGACCGGGGCGTAGAGCGGCCCGTCGGAGTAGTTGCGCTGGACGCTGAAGCGTCCGCCCTCGACCGGCACCGTCTCGGCGACGGCCGTCGTGCCGACGAGGATCGAGCCGCGCGGGGCGTCGAACTGGGCGTCGACGACGCGCCGGTTACCCGGGTCGGACAGCAGACCGGCGGACCGCCAGGCGTAGTTGACAGTGACATTCACCAGGAGGGCGAGGACCATGAGGGCGGCGAAGACCGAGACCCTGCGCAGTGCCTTGTTCATGATCCCACCTTCCTGATGAAGGCCGTCGGGGCCTCGGCCAGGTCGGCCTCGGAGGTCTCGTCGGGGACCCCCGCCGGGGCGCGCCCGGCGTGCGAGACCTGCATGAGGGCGGCGATGATCACCCAGTTGGCGATGAGCGAGGAGCCGCCCTGCGAGAGGAAGGGCGTCGTGAGGCCGGTCAGCGGCAGCAGCCGGGTGACGCCGCCGATGATGGCGAAGACCTGCAGCGCGAAGGTGAACGACAGGCCGCCGGCGAGCAGCTTGCCGAAGACGTCGCGCGCGGTGAGGGCGGCGCGCAGACCGCGGGCGATGATGAGGCCGTAGACGACGATGATGGCCATGAGCCCGATCAGGCCGAGCTCCTCGCCGAGGGAGCTGGCGATGAAGTCGGACTGGGCCAGCGGCACGAGCGACGGGCGTCCCTGGCCCCAGCCCCGCCCGAACAGGCCGCCCCAGGCCATGCCGTACTGGGCCGAGATGATCTGGCCGTTCTGCCCCGGATCGGAGAACGGGTCCAGCCAGGACGAGAAGCGCACCTGGACGTGGTACAGGAATCTGTAGGCGAGGACGCCCGCGCCCCCGAAGAGCACGACGCCGATGACGACCCAGCGGGCCTGGCCGGTGGCCACGTAGAGCATCATGACGAACAGGCCGAAGAACAGCAGCGCCGTGCCCAGATCGTTCTCGAAGACGATGACCGCCACGGCGGCCAGCCACATCACCATGATGGGCAGCAGGTCACGGCCGCGGGGCATGCGGAAGCGGCCCCAGCTGCGCCCGGCGAGCTGGAGCACGTCGCGGTGCTCCGCCAGGTAGGACGCGAAGGCGAGCGTGAGGATGATCTTGGCGATCTCGGCCGGCTGGAAGCTGAAGCCCGCCAGCGAGATCCAGATGCGCGAGCCGTTGGCCTCGTTGGCCGACGAGGCCAGGCCGGGCGTCAGCGGCATGAGCAGGAGGAGCAGGCCGGCCAGGAAGAGCACGTAGGGGTAGCGCTGCAGGTCGCGGTAGTCGCGCACGGCCCAGAGCACCGCGACGAACAGGCCGATGCCGATGGCGGTCCACAGCAGCTGGCCGTTGACGAGGGTCGAGACCGGCTCGTCCTGGTCGAGGCGGTAGATCATCGCCAGGCCGAGGCCGTTGAGCGCCAGTACGCACGGCAGGATCACCGGATCGGCCCACGGGGCGCGCAGTCGCACCGCCAGGTGGGCGACGAGGCACAGGGCCAGCCAGCCGCCGATCACCCACGGCAGGTTCGCCGGAAGGGCGCCGCTCAGGTTGATGGTCGTCATCATGAAACCGCCGAGCCCCAGGAGCGCGGCGACGACGACGAGCGCCAGCTCGACGTTGCGGCGCTTGCGGTAGACGATCGTGGGCCCCGTGCCGGTGCTGCTCATCCGCAGTCCTCCGGGCTGACCGATCCGCTGATCGGGATGGACGGTGGCTCGGAGGGGCCGGACGAGCCGCTCGCCGACGCCGAGGGGGAGACGCCGCCGCTCGGCGTCGCGCCGCCCTGGCCCTCGTCGGGCGCGGGCGAGCTCTCGGCGCGCTGGGCGATGCAGACCCGGGCGAGCTCGTCGAGGTAGTCGGCCTGGCTGCGGGCCTGGTCGAGGGAGTCGGCCTTGATGTCGGAGCCGTTGACCTTCTGGCGGTAGTAGCTGGGCAGGTCGGCCACCCTGGTGTCGCGCCGCTCGACGAGTCCGCCGAGCCCGTGGCCGGCGATCGTGTCGGGAATGCCCTTGTAGATGGCGACCTGCTCGCCCGCCGGGGCGATGTAGTACTGGCCCATCGCATAGCGCCAAGCCCCGAACAGCCCTCCGGCGAGGACGACCAGGGCGATGAGGACCGAGATGATGACCGACCAGTGGCGTCGTCGTCGCCCGATCATCGGCGTGTAGCGCACGTCCTCGCGGGCGTCGGGGTCGATGAGCCGGGGCCCGTCCGCGTCCTGGTCGTCCCCGCCGGGCCGGACGGCCCTCGTGCCGGATGCGCTGAGGACGGCGGTGGTCTCGTTCGCGCCGGACGGCGGCTTGATGCGGGGCACCTCGACGGTGGAGGCGGCGCCGATCATCGTGCCCGGCCGCGCGTCGAGCTCCTCGGAGGCGGGGACGACGTCGGTGACGATGATCGTGATGTTGTCGTAGCCGCCCGCCTCGTGGGCGGCCTGGGTGAGCGCCTCGACGGCGGCCGCCGGGGTGCGCTCGCGCAGCAGTCGGCGGATCTGGCGGTCCTCGACGAGGCCGCACAGGCCGTCGGAGCAGAAGAGCAGCCGGTCGCCCGCCTGCACGTCGACGAGGCGCAGGTCCGGCTCGTGGGCGGGCTGGCCGTTGAGCACCTTGAGCAGCAGCGAGCGGTGCGGGTGCACCGCCGCCTCCTCGGGGGTGATCTTGCCCTCGTCGATGAGCGACTGCACCCACGAGTGGTCGTGGGTCAGCCGGGTGAGGGAGCCGTTGCGCAGCAGATAGCCGCGCGAGTCGCCGATGTGGGCCAGGCCGAGCTGGGTGCCGCTGAACATGGCGCCGCAGACCGTCGTGCCCATGCCCTCGAGTTCCGGATCGGCGTTGATGAGATCGGCGAGCCGGTCGTTGGCCCGCGTGAGGATCCCGGCCATCGCCTCGAGCATCTGCTCGCCCTCGTGGCGGGTGTCGCCGCGGGCCAGTTCCTGGATGGTCGCCGCGCTGGCGAGGTCGCCGGCCGCCGCGCCGCCCATGCCGTCGGCCACGACGATCATCGTCGGCGAGGTGTAGGCGGAGTCCTGGTTGTTCTTGCGCACCAGGCCGATCTCCGAGTGGGCGCTGGTGTCGAGGCTGAGACGCTCCCGCCCGGCGGTCTCCGGCGTCCCCTCGGCGGGCGGGCGGGCATCCCCTCCGGGCGCGGGCACCGCCCGGTGGGTCCTCGTCGCGTCCTCGTCGGGCGTCCTGGTGGTCTGGGAATCGGTCACGGATCAGCGCTCCAGTTTCAGTTGGGAGCGTCCGATGCGTATCACGTCGTTCGGCCCCACGAGGGTGGGCTCGGCGATCTTCGCGCCATTGACGTAGGTGCCGTTGGTGGACTGCAGGTCGGTGATGACCCACCGGCCGGCGGAGTCCTGCCACAGCTGGGCGTGATGGCCGCTGGCGTAGTCGTCGTCGATGTCGAGGACGCAGTCGACCGAGCGTCCGATGCTGATCTCGCCGTCGAGCGGCACCTCGGTCCCGGTGCGTCGGCCGGCGATGACGGCGAGCCGGCTCGGCCCCTTGCGGCGCCTGCGACGTGCCGCGGGTCTGGCCCCGGTCGGGCCGGGGACGTCGGACAGCTCCGCAGCGGTCGCCGTGCGGCCGAACAGGTCCGTCCTGATGGTGTTCGTCACGAACAGGATGAACAGCCACATCAGGGCCAGGAAGACCACCTTCAGGGTGGCGGCGAGGATGGTGCTCACGTCACGAACCTGCGGGGGAGTGCACGAGCATGCGCGTCGAACCGATCTCTATGCGCGAGCCGTCGTCGAGGCGGCAGTGCTGGATGCGCTGCCCGTTGACGACGATGCCGTTGGTGGAACCCAGGTCCTCGATGGCGATGTCGAGCTCGCCGTACTCGTTCTCGCCGATCCGCACCCGCGCGTGGATGCGCGAGACCCCCGGGTCGTTGATGCGCAGATCGGCCTCGGTGCCGCGTCCGATGGTGAAGCCGGGCGGCATGAGGGGGTGCCGCACGCCGTTGACCTCGAGGACGAGGGGCGCGCGGCGGATCATCGTCGAGGAGGCGGCGCCGTTCGTCTCGGCGACGGTGGCGACGGCGGCGCTGGTGATCTCGAAGTGGCCGGTGCTGAGCGACTCGTCGAGCAGGTACTCGATGTTCACCGGACCGTCGAAGACGTAGTGGCGCTCGGCCGCGTGGGAGCGCAGATCGGGGACGATCTCGGCGTTCAGCGTGCGCGAGTAGGGGGCCAGCCGGTCGTAGTCGTGCTGGGACAGGTGCACCTGGAAGTCGTTGGGGACCAGGCGCTTGTCGCGCGTCAGAAGCCGCGCCTCGGCGTCGAGCTCGCGCTGCAGCCTGGAGGCGATCTCGACGGGCTGCACGTCGCCCTTGAACGCGCGGGCGAAGACGCCGTTGACGGCGCCCTCGAGCTTCTTCTCGACCTTGTCGAACAGACCCACGTGCTCCTCCAACCAAGACGCCGGTGCGGCTCACCCTCTGCGAATCCTAGTGCGGAGCCCTGTGCGCGGCCCAGTTCCGTCGTCCGGCCTGCAGCGCCGGTTGAGACTTGCCGGGGCCCGCCGGGACTCGCCCGGGTGGGTCAACCGTAGCCGAGGGGGGCGGGCCGTGCAGCGGGCGCGACGAAGTGCGGATGGGTCGGGCGGGGCCGCCCTCTGCCCGACCCATCCGCACGCGCAGCGGCGGCGGGCATCACCCCGGTGCCCACCGCCGCGGGTCCGTCACGGCGCGTGCGTCGCCGTGGTCATCCGGTCACCCTCGCGTGGTAGCCGTTCAGTCCGCTCACCTCGTTGCCGCTCGTCACGCCGTTGGCCGTCACCGTCGCGGTGTCGGCGTGCTCGCTGCCGGCCGTGACGCCCGACAGGTCGGCCGTGCAGGTGAACTCCCCGCCGACCTCGAACGGCCCGGACCAGACGGTGCCCGTCGTGCCGTCGGGGAAGGCGCAGGTGAGGTTCGAGACGGTGGCGTCGCCGGTGTCCACCGAGTCGTCGATCCGCACGTTCTGCAGTTGCTCCTCGCCGGTGTTGCGGACGGTGAGGACGAGCCGGGCGGCGCCGTTCGCGCTGGTCAGGTCGGCGGCGTCGGCCGCGGTGTCCGCATCGTGGCCGTCGGCGTCCTTCGCATCGATCGAGACGGCGTCGCTGATGAGCCTGCCGCCGCCGTTCGAGGCCCGGACCGACGCCCGGCGCGAGGGCAGCGCAGTGCCGTCCTGGCCGCCGGTGAGGGTGGCGGAGTAGCTGCCGTTGAGATCGTCGATGACGATCGGGAGGCGGACCCGGGTGGCGACCGGCGTGTAGGTGCCGTCGTCACCGGCGGGGGTGGTCACCGTGGCGGTGTAGCTGCGGACGGTGTCCGAGCAGGAGGTCTCGGTGACGTTCATGACCTCGCTCTCGTCGGTACCGACGGTGCCGCTCGTGAGGTCGCTCGGGTTGCCGTTCTGATCCCTGGAGGTGTACCAGGACCAGTGCAGCGGAGTGCCGCAGTCGTGCCGCTGACCGGAGCCGGCCTCGAGGGTGTCGGTCATGGTGAAGGTCGAGGTCGTGGGGCTCGTCGCGCCGGCCTGCCCCACCGCGGGCTGCTGCGAGACGGCATGGATGCGCAGGGTGTCGGCGCCGGCCTGGTTCCCGGCATCGGAGTACAGCCACGTGTCGAGCGAGGTCGGCAGCGCGTCGCAGTTCTCGCACCGGGTGACGTTGACGGAGATCGGGGTGCGGACGCCGTTGACGTCCCAGTCCGTCTGGACGACCTGGCCGGGGGCCACGGTGTTGTCCAGACTCACCGCGAGATAGGCCCGCAGGGTGAGTTCGCCGGTCGCGGCCATGTCGACGCCGGTCTGGTTGAAGGTGACGCGGGCGGTCGTCACGTCGCCGACGGTGGTCACGTCCATCGTGGCGACCCGGGCGCTGCCGTCGATCGACTGGATCGGGTAGCTGCGGTCGCCGGTGACGTCGAAGGCCGGGGGCACCGTGATGTCGAGGTGGTCGCCGACGCAGGACGGCTCAACGGGTCCGATGAGGTTCGCGAGGTAGCTCTGGCCGCCGTGGTAGCTGGTCGCCGCCGCGCCCGAGCTCGTCGTGAGGGAGAGGTTGAGCGTGCTCGCGTCGAGGGCGCTCGCCGTGCACGAGGCCGTGTCCGATGCCGTGCCGGAGGCGTCCGGTTCCGCCTGGGCGGCTGCCACGGGGGCGGGCAGGGCGAGGGCGATCGCCGCGAGGGCGATGCCCGCTCGTGCCAGGGTGTGCGGTGGTGTCACGTCGGAACTCCTCTGCCGTTGCTGTGCCGTTGGCGTGCGGACGCGCACGAACCCTCCGGGTGGGCGTCCCTGGATGGGCCGCCCCGGGGCTGCTGTGCCCTGGTGGGCCACGTCCTCCGGGACGCGCCCCGATGGGCGGTACGAGGTGCGCCTGCCCGCCGGGTGGATGAGCTCAAATCTAACGGAGGATTCTGAGGAATCATACCTTTTTCACAGCTTGAGCTCAGCATTCTCCCCTTTCTGCGGGTCGGCCCGGAGATCCTCCCCGGTTTCCCGGGAGAAGAAGGTGCTCCACAAGCGCGAACAGGATGATCGGGGCCGTGGATGAGGTCCCTCGGGGAGAGGGCTCGATGGGGCCACTGGCATCACTGGGGTGACGGCTTTCTCGGCTTCTTCGGTGCTGGGCCCGGTGCTCCCTCGGAGGGGCGCTGACGCGCCGCGGGCTGACGCCGATGACTCCGCGGGGCGGCGCCGGCGGACGGCCGCCTCGCGCTGCGACCGGCCCGTGACGCGACCGGTGGCCCCGCGCCGAAGACGCGATGAGGGGCCCGGAACGGGTCCGGGCCCCTCTCGGGCCGGGGCCGGGGTTCGGGCCGGTCCCGGTTCTGGTTCGCTCAGCGGCGACGACGACGAATCGCGAGGGCGGTGCCGCCCGCGGCGGCGGCCACGCCGACGCCGGTCAGACCGACCAGCGTGTCAGAGCCGGTGCGGGGGAGCCGGGTCGGCTTGCTCGTCTTGGTCTGCTGGCTGGGTGCGGGGGGGGCGGAACTGCTCGTGCTCTGCGGCGCGTTCGGGGCGGCGCTGGTCGGTGCGGAGCTCGAGGGGGCCGTGTCAGACGGGGTGGCGCTGGAGCTGGAGGAGGTGGTGCTCGAGGGGGCCGCGCTCGGGGTGGCAGTGCCTGAGGGGGTGCTGGTGGCCTGCTGGTCGGCGGACGTGCTGTCTTCGGAGCTGGCACTCGTGGAGGTGCTGGACGACGCCGTGCTGGAGGATGCCGCGCAGGTGGGGGCGCTCGAACTCGAGGATGCCGTGCAGGGGGTGTCCGGCGTTGCGTTCGAGGCGGACGGCGACGTGCTGGAGGAGGCCGTGCAGGTGGGGGTGCTCGGCGTCGCGCTCGAACTCGAGGATGCCGTGCAGGGGGTGTCCGGCGTTGCGTTCGAGGCGGACGGCGACGTGCTGGGGGAGGCCGTGCAGGTGGGGGTGCTCGGCGTCTCGGAGGGAGCCGATGTCTCGTCGGGCTGGGAAGGAGTCGGGCACTGGCACTGGCACGGGTGTTGCTCGTGGCATGCGGGCCTGGCCGGGCCCGTGGCGGCCTGAGCCGTCCCCGCTCCGGCGAGCAGGACGATGCTGGACGCCGCAGCGGCGAGGGTGATCTTGGTTGTCTTCTTCACGTCGGACTCCTATTCAGGGATGAACGTGCGCGTCCGCGTCTGCGCAGGAGTCGGAGAACCCGGCCCTGCTCGGTCCGTGCCGTGATGATCCGGAGGATGGCGGGGGTGCGCTCGTTCATCGGGGGTGAACGCGAACCAATGTAGCCAAAACATGGGGAAAAGTTAAGTGATTCACAGTTTTGCACCCCGGAGCGCACAGCGCACACACATCCGGGGGCCGCTCAGGGGCTCCGGCGCCGGAGGCGGCAGGGGCCCGGAGCGCAACGCTCCGGGCCCCTGCGGTCCAGTGGTGCGTCCGATCGGGTCCGTCAGCACCCTTCGTGCACGGCCACGCCGTCGGTGGTCCCGTCCGAGGCGCTGTCATCGGCGAGTGCGCGGGTGCCCGTCGCATCGTCGGCGGGCGCGTCGGCGGCGCCCCCGGTCGTCCCGTCGGCGGTCGAGGCTCCCCCGGCGGTGCCGGCGGCCTGGGGCGAGGGGTCGTCCGTCGCGGGGTCCGCTGCGGCGATGCCCGACGCCGTGGGCAGCGCCAAGGCCAGGGCCAGCAGGCCCAGACCCGCCTTCCCGAGCCCGCTCATGTCCCCTCCTGCTGTCTCCTCCTGGGGTGAGGGGTGGGACACGGCCCGGTGGGCGAGAAGGCCCGCGAAGCCGTGACGGAACCGCGGCCATCCCCTTGAAGAAGATGCTCTCGTACTCGTGCCTCGGGGCTGCTGCGCGCCCCGATCTGCGCCGGATCCCCTCCTGACGAGGGCTTCCGGTGCAGATCGCGGGGCAGGGCGGCCCGCCGGCGCTCCGGCGGGCCTCGCTCCCGGCGAAGAGGATTCCCTGACGAGGGACGACGCCTGAGGAAGCGCGCCCGGCGAGACGCGATGAATTCCTTCGGGCCCCGGTCCCGTCCGGTCCCGCGGCTCAGTTCCCGGCCCGGGTCGGCGGCTGCGGGTCCTGGCCGAAGATGGCCGCCAGTTCCTGCACCGGGGCCTTCGGCCGCCGGTTCTCGTCGCACAGGCCGTTGGTCTCCTGGCCCGTGTCGGTCAGTTGCGTCCAGCAGTAACCGCCCAGCGCGTCGCTCGCCCGCACCGCTGCGACGAGCTCCCCGATCCGTCGTACGAACCGACCGCGCGTGCGCACGGTCGAGTAGCCCCAGCCCCGTCCGCCGTTCGGACGGAAGTCGACGCCGCCGAACTCGTCGAGCAGGACCGGAAGATCGACCGGTTGGTCCGAGCCGACGACGACGAAGGCGCGTGCCGGTCCGAGCACGCCCGGGGCGATCCAGCGCTCCATCTGGCGGCCGCGGTAGCGCAGCCGCAGGCGGGCGGGGTTCGCGTCGTAGTCGTGGACGGTGAGCAGGTCCGAGTCGACGTGGTGCCAGCCGTCGTTCGACAGGGCCGGCCGCGAGGGGTCGATGCTGCGCGTCAGCCGCGCGAGCGCCGCGGCCGCGCGGGCCTGCTCGGGGCGGCGGGGGATGTCGGGGAAGCCCCACGACTCGTTGACCGGCACCCAGCAGACGATCGAGGGGTGCCCCTGGTTCGCCCGGACGACCTGCGCCCACTCGCGCCGCAGTCGGCGCACCGCCTCGGAGTCGAAGTCGTGGGCGGCGCCGATCTCGCCGAAGACGAGCAGGCCGAGCCGGTCGGCCCAGTGCAGCAGCCGCGGATCGGCACTCTGCTGGTGGATGCGCATGCCGTTGAAGCCCAGACGCAGGACGAGCTCGGCCTCGTCGGCCAGGGCCCGGGCGCTCGGGGCCGAGAACAGGGAGTCGGGCCAGTAGCACTGCTCGAGCACCTGCCGCAGGTAGACCGGCCGTCCGTCGAGGGTGAGCGCCCGGGGCGTCCTGCCGATCTCCCGCAGCCCGAGGTAGGAGGACACCAGGTCGTCGCCGACGGCGACGACCGCGTCGACGAGCTCCGGGTGCTCGGGGCCCCAGCGCAGCCCGGCGCCGCCGGGGACCGTCAGCCGCACCGTCGTGATCCGTTCGCGGGCGACTGCCGAGGCGCGGGCGAGCGGCCGACCCCGGTGGGCCAGGCCGAGGCGCAGCGGCAGTGGCCGTCGTGGGCGGCGGTTCAGCTCGATGACCGCCGTCACGGCCTCCTCGGCGGCCGGGGTGCGCCAGAGGATCCGCCGCACGTGCACCGGCGGCACCGACTCGATCCACACCGGCCGCCAGATGCCGGTGGAGCGCTGGTACCAGATGCCGGCGGGCTCGTCGCGCCAGGTCTGCTTGCCGCGGGGCTGACTGCGGTCGTACGGGTCGTCCCAGGCGCGGACGACGACGGTGTGCGGGCCGCCGCCGGTCAGCGCATCGGTGACGTCGAGGGCGAAGGGGCTCTGCCCGCCCTCGTGGGAGCCGGCCTCGACGCCGTCGACCCACACGATCGCGTGGTAGTCGACGCCGCCGAAGTGCAGCAGCAGACGCCGCCCCGGCCGATGACCGGCCGCCGCGAGCCGCTCGGTCGGCAACGCGATGCGGTACCACACGACGGGGTGCGGGCGCTCGTCCGCGATGCCCGAGGCGCGCGACTCCGGCGGAAAGGGCAGGGTGATCGTCCGGTCGAGGCGCTCGGGACGCTCCCACCAGCGCTCGTCGAGGCCGACGCCCTCGTCGTCGGTGGCGAAGCCGGCAGGGCCGTCGAGCGGGGCCCACTGCGGGCGCACGAGGACGGGGCGCGGGTGGTCGCCGTCCTGGCGACTGGGTCGCAGCCGGGCGGCGAGCTCGGCGGGGTCCTCGCGCATCGGCCCCTCCTCCCGCCCGGTGGTTCTGGCGCCCGGTGGTTCCGGCGCTGTCGCGGTGGCGGCTCGGCCCGCCCCTGTCGGAACCAGACTAATCCGCCGGTCGCAGGGGCGTCCCGGATTCTTCCGGCGGCGCCGCGGGGAGGCCGTTCGTCACAAGAACCGTACAGAGGGTTCACAGGAACAGCACTGATCCGGCGCCCACGGTGGGGTCATGAGCACCGACAGGAGCAGTACCGGCAAGAGCGGCATCGGGAGGAACGGCGCCGGCCGTCGTCCCGGCATCCGGCGTTCCCTCGAGGCCCTGGGCCTCGCCGCGGCGATCGCCCTCGGCGGTATCACCGTCATCAGCCCCGAGGAGGCCCATGCGGCCGGGATCAGCCGGCCCCTGGTGATCCAGCCGAGCCCCGTTCAGGCCCAGACTGTCGAATCGACCGACGACGAGCAGTGACCCCGCGCGGCGTCCTCCGCGCGGGCCCTCATCCCGTCCACTGGTCCGCGAGGATCGTCGCCGTGTTGATCACGGCGACGGCGAGCCCGGCGGCGACGAGCGGCCAGCGCCACCGACGGCTGCCCAGCGCGGCTCCCATCGCCAGGACGACGGGGAAGCAGTCGAGCCCGTTGCGGGGCAGGGACAGGAGCACCGGCCCCCGGCACAGGCTGTACAGGGTGAGCCAGACGAAGACCGCCCATTCGGCGCGGCCACGGCGCAGGCACCACCACAGGGCGGCGCAGAAGACGACGAGGAAGACGAACTCGAGTCCCTGCTGCCAGGCCACCGCGCGAGTCTCCGCAGCGCCGATGTGCCGGGCGCTGGCGACCAGGACGCGGCCGAACCAGGCCGAGCCGCGTCCCCAGCCCAGCTCCTGTGCCGTCATCCAGTAGAAGACGTCCCCGGTGCGGGCCCACAGATAGCCGAAGTACGCCAGCGGCGCGCACACCGGGATGCCCAGGCCGAGCAGTCGTCGCCACCCGACGCGGGGGCTCGGCCCGCCGTCGTCCGGCCGGCGGAGCATCATGACCGCGAACATGATCACGACGAACAGGCCGTTCACCCGCACCGCGCAGGCCAGTGCCGTCGCGGCGATCGCCCACCACCAGTGCCGGTGCCGGGCGAGGTACCAGGCCGACAGCGTGCACAGGCCGAAGAGCGCCTCGGTGTAGGGGGCCATGAGGAAGAGCGCGTACGGCCCGAGAAGATAGGCGGCGGCCGCCGCGTGCGGGCTGATGCGCAGCTCCTCGCGGGCGATGCGCGCGAGGAGGACGGCGGCGCCGAGGGCCGCCAGCCAGGTGACGACCGTCGCACCGGCCACGGCCGTGTCCACGTCGAGCCTGCCCAGACCGATGGTCCGCGCGGCGACCCGCGAGAGGAACGGGTATCCGGGGAAGAAGGCCTCGTCGTAGGCGTTGACGCCGTTGTCGGGGGTGAAGTAGCCGGACTCGGTGATGCGCAGCAGGTGCCCGGCGTCGAAGCGCACGTAGGCGTTCAGCGGCCACGGCCCGCCCGCCGAGGGCCGCACGGCGCGCCCGGCCGCGCCGAGGGCCGCCGCCAGGGCGAGGAAGAAGGCCCGGCTGAGCGCCCACCAGAGCGCGCCGGTGCGCAGGTCATCGCGCCATCGGAGCGCATCACCGCGGATGCGCGGTGCGGGGACAGCGGTCATGACGCGTTCGGTTCCTCGGATCCTCGGGGCGGTCGGCCCGGCGCGGGCCCACCCAAGGATAAGGCCCGGCGCCCTCCGGCGCCCCGGGACGGCCCTCTCAGCAACCGGGGACGATCCGCCCTGCGGCCGCGCACCGCGCGAACCAGGCGTCGAGCCCGGCGCGGCGCTCGTCGATGCGGGCCAGTTCGGCCATCATGCGGCGGTTCTCGATGCGGATGCTCTCGTTGCGCTCGTCGATGCGCCCGTTGGCGGCGCCCAGACGCTCGTTGCGGTACGGGATGACGACGATGTTCACGGCCAGGACGACCAGGCCGCCGAGGAGGAGGGCGGCCGGAACGGTCGCGACGAGGCGGCCCGGGTTCGTGCCGGCGCCAGTGGTCAGCAGGACGGCGAGGAGCGCGGCCTCGACGGCGGTCGCGCAGCGCAGCGCATGGCGGCGGGTCCACGGGGCCCGCGCCGCGAGGTGCGGGATCGGGAAGCGGATGCGGTCCTCGATCATCCGGCGCTCCATGTCGAGTTCGGCGACGGCCCGCGCATGGACGGCGCCCGGCCGCCTGTCGCTGTGCGGCGCCGCCGTCGTGGTGGCGCTCGTGCGGTGCAGGATGCCGCTGCTCATGGTCGCTTCGCTTCCCCCTGTCCCGGACGGGTGGTCGTCGTGCGGGATCGTCCGCCGACGCCCCGCCGACGAGGCCCTCACAGGTGATGAATAGCACGGATCGGGTCGTGGGCGGAGCGCGTCGGGCGGCCCGCGGCGCTCCCAGGGGCCCGCCGCATGGCCGGACGGGTGATGAAGTCCCTGACCGGGCGGTTTGCTGGGAAACGGCTGTGACTTCCTGGCAGGATGCTGAGAAGCGCCCCTGATCGATCCCCGATCATCGGAGGGCGGCGGCGATCCGGGCGATGTCGGCCGGCCGCGTGCGGCAGCAGCCGCCGATGAGGCGGGCTCCCGAGGCGAGCCAGCCCGGTACGAGGCGGGCCCAGTCGACCGGGGTCCGGGCGGGCCTCCAGCGGCGGGACCGGGCGTCCCACGCCTCCCCCGAGTTCGGGTAGCAGACGAGCGGCTTGCCGGTGCCGGAGGCGAGCGTCTCCAGCGCGGGGGCGACGAGGGCCGGCGCGACGCAGTTCACGCCGACCGCCGCCACCGTGTCCTCCTCCTGCGCCCATCGGGTGGCTTCGACGAGGGGCGTGCCGTCGGCGAGGACCACCGGGCCGCCGTCGCGGCGCACCTGGAAGCAGACCCACGCCGGGCGGTCGGTCTCGGCCGCGATGAGCCCGACGAGTGCGCGAGCCTCGTCCAGCCGGGGCATCGTCTCGACGGCGAGGACGTCGACGCCGGCCTCTGCGAGGGCGCGGACGCGCTCGACGTGGAAGACGCGGTACTCGGCGGGACTCAGCTCGTAGGTGCCCGTGTACTCCGAGCCGTCGCACAGGTACGCGCCGAAGGGGCCGATGCTGCCGGCCACGAGCGCGCGTCGCCCGGGGCGCCGGTCGGCCCGGTCCTCGACGGCCAGGCGGGCGAGCTCGGCGGCGTCGCGGATGAGCCCGCGCGCCTGGGCCGGTCGCGCCCCGGCATCGGTCAGGCCGAGCACGGACGCCTGGTAGGTGTTCGTCTCGATGACCCGGGCGCCCGCGTCGAGATACGCGGCGTGCACTGCGCCGATCGCCTCGGGCGCCGAGTCGATGGCCGCCGCCGACCACAGGCTCTCGTGCATCGGCACGCTCCGGGCCTCCAGCTCGGTGGCCATCGCCCCGTCCAGGACGACCGGGCCCGCCGCGAGCAGATCGGTGAAGGAGCCCATGGCCCCATCCTGCCGCGCCGCCGTCCGTCCCTCTCCGTTCGGGGCCCGTCCTCCTGCGCCCGCATCAGCCCTCTTGTCCTGTGCCCTGTCGTCCGTCCCTCTCCCGTTCCCACCTCATTTCCGTGTTGACACCCGGGTCGTGCCCGAGGTGCCGACGCAGAGGTGAGGTGGGAGCGGGGAGGTGAGGTGGGGTGCGAGCACGGAAGTGGGGTGGGAAGCGGTGAGGGGGACGAGGGGAGCCGGCCGGTCGTCGGTCCCGTCCCGTGCCCCGTCTGTCCCGTCCCGTGCTCCGCCGGCCCCGTTCCGTGCTTTCGGCGGTGCTCCCGGTACCCTGATCGCGGGTCCGTGCGGTGGGCGCGGGCCGCGAATCTGAGGTGGTCGACGATGAGCAGTCCCGTGAACGGTGGATTCGCCTGTTTCAACTGCGGGCTCCTGCTGGCTCCCGACACGGCGCGGTGCCCGCGCTGCGGGGCGCCGCAGCCGGGGCGCGCGAACGGATGCCCCGGCGCCGGCCACCCGAGTCACGTGCCGCCCGCCGAGCCCCTGCACCCGGCCGTCACGGCGATCATCACCTTCTTCTTCGGTCTCTTCGGCCTCATCCCGTGCCTCATCAGCACGAGCCGGGCCAAGCGGCTCAGTCTCCCCACGAGGCCCCACTGGCTGGCCTTCTGGATCCCCGAGCTCGTGAGGGTGTCCATCTACGTCATCGTGGCCATCGGCATGATCGCCGGCGTCGGCATCCTCGCCGGCCTGGCCCCCCGGAGCCCGGGCGGCTCCGGCGGCGTCGCGCCGAGTTCGTCGTACTCGTACTCGACGACCGCTCCCAGCGCGACGAGCTCGTCGGCGCTCGGCTGGCCCGCGGGCGCCGTCGAGTGCTCCTCGAGCGTCGCGGCCGGCAACGACCGGACCAGCTGCGAGTTCGCCCTCAACGTCGCCGACGCCTGGCAGCGGAGCGACAGGGCCTCGACCCAGACGGTCGAGGCCTACAGCCCGGTGACCAACGAGAAGTACACGATGGGGTGCGCCACCGTCGCCGGGTACACGACCTGCTCCGGCGGCAACGGAGCCGTGGTCTACATCCGGAGCTGACGGCGGTCCGCCCGAGACGAGAGGGGCGGGGGTCGGGGCGCGGTCGCTGGCGGTGCCGTGCCCGGCGGCCGTGACCCCTCCCGACGGGGCCATCGACAAGTCAACGGGCCGGGCGCGGCCCGACCCGATCGTCCGCACGGCGCGGGCGGGGCCTACCCGAGGGAGGCGGCCAGCCGGTCGAGCACGGCCGTGGCCGCCTCGAAGCCGTCGGCGTCCTGGGCCGCCATGGCGACGAGCACCCGCTGGCCCGCCGGGTTCGTGTACCAGCCGAGCTGGCGCGCCATGTAGCCCCCGGCGGGCGAGGGGCCCCAGCCGCTCTTGTGGACGGCGCCGGGGCGCGAGCCGATGCCCCAGGCCTGGGCGGGATCGACCCGGCCCATGTCGGCGATCACCTCGTCCGCCCCGTCGAGGCAGGGCAGCTGGGAGAGGAAGCCGACCTGGGCGTCGGTCGTCCACTGGGTCTGCCCGAAGATCGAGAAGCCGGCGGCGAGCTGCTCGGCCGGAACCGTCGTCGTCCCGTCCCCCGCCCGGCGCAGCACCTGCGTGACGGCATCGGCCCGTTCCGCGTCCGTGCCGCCCAGGGACATCCACAGGGCGTCGGCTGCGCTGTTGTCGGACTCCTCGAGGGCCAGGGCGACCGAGTCGGCCTGCGCCTCGCCCTGGCCGGAGTCGATGACCGCCAGGGCGAGCGGGATCTTCGAGGTGCTCCAGGCCGGCAGGTCCTCGAGGGCGCCGGCGGTCCGGATGCCCCCGTCGGGGGCGTACCAGCTCATCCGCACCGCCGCGCTCGAGGCCTCCGCCGCCTCGACGGCCGCCCGGATGCCGGCCTCGTCCCCGTCCGGGGGGCCGAGCCCGCCGGTGTCGCAGCCCTGCGGCAGGGACGCGCCCGCCGCGTCGGACCACGCCCCGGACGGCGTCGCCGCCGTCGAGGACGCGGGGGTGCTCGTCGCGGGCGCTGCGGCGCAGCCGCACAGGCAGACGGCGGCGAACGCCGCGGCGAGACGGCCGCCGAGCGTCCTCGCGCGGCCTGCGGCGCGGTTCGACGAGCCGTGCCCGCGCGGGAGGCCCGCCGAAGGCTCAGGCGGTCGCATTCGGCAGCCAGACGCTGGACCAGCCGATGAGCGGTTCGCCCCAGCCCGCCGACGGTGTGCCGAGCGAGATCATCCCGACGCCGCCGTTCGCCGCGCCGTTGGAGTAGATCATGCCGTTGCCGGCGTACATGGCCACGTGGCCGTAGGGATTGCCGGCGGGCGTGCCGTCGTACCAGACGAGGGCGCCCACGGGGATGTTCGAGGTGTCGTGCTGCATCTGCCCGGCCGCCTCGATGGTGGCCGCGGCGTCGGTGGCCGAGTTCACCCCGGAGCTGGTGTAGCCGTAGAAGGCGGCGACGAGGGCCAGGCACATGTTCCCGTAGTACATGTTCCCCTCGAGCGACCGGGCCGTGGACACGGCCTCGTCGACGCTGTACGGAGCGATCTGCCCGGGCGCGATGTTCGCCGTGAGCCAACTGGCCCCCGCCTCGACGCTGGACCGGGCGGCCGCTGCGGCGGAGGCGGCGGCAGCGGCGGCGGCCTCCTCGTCGCGGGCTTGGATCCGCGCGGCCAGGTCGCCCGCCCGGCCCTTCAGCGTCTCGTCGTCGGACACCGCCTGGTCGACGAGCTCCTGGGCCGTGGCCAGGGCGGCCTGGTTCGCGTCGACCCTCGTCTGGACGGTCGCCGCGGCGTCGGCGGCGGTCCGGGCGGCGGTCCGGGCGGCGTCGAGCTGTCCGACCGCGTTGTCGCGGGCGGTCTGGGCGTCGTTCTCGGCCGTCACCAGCGCGTCCCGCTTGGTCTGGAGCTCGTCGAGGGCGTCCTGGTAGGCGTTCACCTTGGTCTCGGTGGCCGAGAAGGACTGGTTGGCCCACTGGACGCGGTTGCTGATCCGGTTGGTCGATCCGTCGCCGATGAGCAGGGCGATGCTCGTGAGCCCGGTGCTCTGCTGGGCGGCCTGGCTGGCGACCATGCCGACCTCCTGCTTGGCCGTGTCGACCCGCGTCTGGGCGGCATCGACCTCGCTCTGCGCGGCCTGCCGGTTGTCCTGGGCCGTGGTGAGGGCGGCCGATGCGGCGTCGGCGGCGCTCTGGGCGTCCTGCTGGGCCCGGTTCGCGGCGTCGGCGGCCTGCTGGGCGCCGGCCAGCTCGTCGCGGGAGGCCGTGAGGGCGCTCATCGCCGCGTCGAGGGCTGCGTAGCCGTCGGACACGGCGCCGGACGAACCGGCGATCTGGTCCTGGAGCGCGGCGTACTGGTCATCGAGGTCGTCGGCGCGGGCGCTCGCGGCTCCCTGGGCCAGGAGCAGGGCGGACGCCACCGCGACGGACAGCGCGACTCGTGCGGGACGCCACCGGCGGTGCCCGGCACGAGAAGCCGTTTTCGAGTAAAGGGGAAGGTCCCGATTCACGGTTCTCTGCTTTCTGTTGTTCGTGGGAGCGCGCCCGGCCCGGTCGGGCCTGCGGCGCGCTCTCGCGGTCGCGACGGTCACGCGTCACCCGCGCCCGCGGGCGCGGAGAGTGGAGCGGCGCGACGAGCGCCTCAGGATCACGATAACTGCCGAGGCCACGAAGGGGAAGCGGTCCGCGCCGGGCGCGGCGCATCCGGAGGGCGCGCCCTCCGGATGCGGGCGGCGTCGGAGCCCGGGTTGCGCCGCCCGTGCTGTCGGCGGGACGCGCCGTCGAGTCCCTGCGCGTCGTTGAGTCCCCCGATGGCGGTGCAGCCGCTCGGTGCTCGGGACGCATCGTACTGAGTCGTCGTCGGTGCTGGCGGGCCGCTGCCCCCTGCTCGTCCTGACGACGGCAATGGGATATGGTGCTCGCGTCATCGAGTGCTCGCAGGAGCAGGGAATCCGGTGCGAGGCCGGAACTGACGCGCAGCGGTATGGGTGACGCCGGATCGACGATCCACTGGGCACCACGGCCTGGGAAGGACGATCCCGGCGGGCGAGCCCGAGTCCGAAGACCGATCGGTGACGCGTCCCGAGGACGGGGCGCAGGCAGCGGGTGCCGCGCATGCACCCCGACCTCGAAGGAGAACCGCCATGGGGCGGACAATTCCCCCTGCCATCCGCATCGGTACGGTCATCTGCTGCTGCGCGCTCATCGCAGCGGGCTGCTCGTCGGGCTCGGCGGGCGCCGGATCCTCGTCCGCCCCGGCCTCGGTCCAGGCCGGCTTCCCGCTGACGATGACCCGCTGCGGCCAGGAGCTCCACTTCGACGCGCCTCCCCAACGCGCGGTGACGATCAACCAGGCCTCCACCGAGATCCAGCTCGCCCTCGGGGCCGGCCCGCAGATGGTCGGCACAGCCGCCTGGTCCGACCAGGTGCTCGACGAGTACGCCGACGAGAACTCCTCGATCGAGCAGCTCGCCATGAACTACCCGTCGCTCGAAACGGTGCTCGACAAGAACCCCGACCTGGTCACCGCGGCCTTCGAGTACACCTTCACCGACGAGGGCGTCGCCCCGCAGTCGAAGTTCGCCGAGCTCGGCATCCCGGCGTACCTGCCCGAGTACGAGTGCACGATCGTCAACAACAACACGACCGGCCGGCGCCTGACGATGGACGACATCCACCAGGAGATCCGCGACCTGGCCGCCATCCACGGCGTACCAGAGCGCGGCGACGAGCTCGTCGGCGAGCTCCGGGCCCGCATGGACGCGGCCGCGAGGACGGCCTCGGATGCCGGCTCCCGGGGCAGGACCGTCTTCTACTGGTACTCCTCCGACGAGGTCCCCTACAGCGCGGGCGGCATCGGGGCCCCGCAGATCGCCGCCGACGCCGTCGGAGCCACGAACATCTACGCCGACTCCGACGAGGAATGGCCGCAGGTGAACTGGGAGGACGTCGCGGCCAAGAACCCCGACGTCCTCGTCCTCGGCGACCTCAAGCGCGCCATGCAGTCCGGGGACACCGCCGACGACAAGATCGCCCACCTCGAGTCCAACCCGGTCACGGCCCAGATGGACGCGGTGCGCAACAGGCGCTACGTCATCGTCCCCGGCTCCTCGCTCGACCCGTCGATGCGCACCGTCGACCTCGCCGAGGCCCTGGCCGGGGCCCTCGCCGAATCCGGCTGACCCGCACCCATCTGCACCATCGCCGCCCGCGCCCGCCCGGCTCCGCGAGCGCGCGACCGGGACGCCGCCCGTGCCACGGCGTCCCCCGTCCACCGGGCCATCGCAAGGAGGAACGAACATCATGCGCATCCGCACCCCGCTCATCGGCCTGGCCGCCGCCTCGCTGCTGCTCGTCGGCTGCTCGGGCAATGCCGGCGACTCGTCCACGCAGTCCGGCTCGGCCGCGGGCGGCTTCCCGCTGACCATCACCAACTGCGGCCACGAGCTGCACTTCGACAAGGCCCCCGAGCGCACCGTCTCGCTGAACCAGTCGTCCACCGAGATCCAGCTCTCCCTCGGCGTCGCCGACACGATGGTCGGCACCGCCACGTGGACCGATCCGGTGCTGAGCAGTCTCGAGGCCGAGAACGACGAGGTCCCGCGTCTGGCCGACAACAACGCCTCGTTCGAGACGGTCCTCGCGGCGAGCCCCGACTTCGTCTCGGCGTCGTTCCCCAACACGCTCGACGACACCGGCTCGGGCTCCTACGCCAGCTACGCCAACCTCGGCGTGCCCGCCTATCTCGCCCCGAACCAGTGCGAGAAGGGCGACGGCGGGGACGGCGACTCCGAGAGGTCCGAGGTGCTCGCGATGGACGACATCTACCAGGAGATCGACGACCTGGCCGCCATCCACGGCGTGCCCGACAAGGGCAACGAGCTGGTCGACTCGCTGCGGGGCCGCCTCGACGCCGCCGTCTCCGGCGCGAACGTCGACGGCGGCGAGGTGAGCGCCGCCTTCTGGTTCGCCAACTCCGAGTCCCCGTACGTCGCCGGAGGCACCGGCGCCTCGCAGATGATCTCCAACGACCTCGAGGTGACGAACGTCTACTCCGACGACGCCAAGGAGTGGCCGCAGGTCAGCTGGGAGGACCTGGCCGCCAAGAATCCCGACGTCCTCGTCCTCGGCGACCTCACCCGCAAGTCGCAGACCGCCGAGACGGCGCAGGCCAAGATCGACTACCTCAGGTCCAACCCGGTCACGGCCCAGATGGGCGCGGTGCGCAACGACCGCTTCATCATCGTCGCCGGCGGCGACATGAACCCGTCGATCCGCACCGTCGACCTGGCCGAGAAGATCGGCGCCGGTCTGAAGCAGTACGGGCTGCGATGAGCCCGCGGCCCATGGCGCGCTCCGGGCGGTTCAACGCCGGGCTCGTCACCGCCGTCGGCGTCGTCCTCCTCGCAGTGTCGGTGGTGACGGCCATCACCTTCGGCCCCGCCGACCTCGGTGTCGGCCAGGTGTGGTCGGTGCTGGCCAGCAGGCTGCACCTGGCCGGCGATCCGGGCCTCACGACGCTCCAGGTGGCGATGGTCTGGCAGCTGCGCCTGCCGCGCGTCCTGCTGGCCGCCGCCTGCGGCGCCTCGCTGAGCATCTGCGGGGTCATCATGCAGTCGCTGCTGCGCAACCCGCTGGCCGAGCCCTATCTGCTGGGCGTCTCCTCGGGCGCCTCGACCGGTGCGGTCCTCGTCCTCGTGCTGGGCGTCGGCTCGGCCCTCGGCCTGTCGGGCGGCGCCTTCGTCGGCGCCCTCGGCGCGTTCGCGATCATGCTCGCCCTGGCCGGACTGGCCGGCGGGACGACCGACAAGATCGTGCTGGCCGGCGTGGCCGTCACGCAGGGCTTCTCGGCGCTCACCTCGTTCATCATCATGGTCGGGGCCGACGCGAACACGACGCGCGGCGTCCTGTACTGGCTCATGGGCTCCCTGGCCAGCGCCTCCTGGACCGACGTGGCGCAGACGGCGGCGGGCTTCGCCGTCATCATGGTGCTGGCCCTGGGCATGGCCGGTTCGCTCGACGCCTTCACCTTCGGCGAGCGCCAGGCGGCCTCGCTGGGGGTGGCGGTGCGGCGCACCCGGGTGACGCTGCTCGTGCTCACCGCCCTGCTCACCGCGGTCGTCGTGGCCTCCAGCGGGGCCATCGGCTTCGTCGGCCTGGTGCTGCCGCACATGGCGCGCATGCTCGTCGGCTCGCGGCACCGCGGGGTGCTGCCGGTCTCGGCGGTGCTCGGCGCGATCTTCCTGCTGTGGGCCGACACGATCGCCCGCTCGGCGTTCGCCCCGCTGGAGGTGCCGGTCGGCGTCATCACGGCGATGGTCGGCGTGCCCGTGTTCGCCGTGCTGCTGTCGAGGAGGAGGGGTTCCCGATGAGGCTCGAGGCGAAGGGCGTCGGCTGGTCGGCGGGCGGCACGGTCATCATCGACGGCATCGACGTGACCGCCGTCCCCGGCCACGTGCTGGGGCTGCTGGGGCCCAACGGCGCCGGGAAGTCGACGCTCATGAACGTCCTGGCGAGGCTCGTCGCGCCCGACCACGGCGAGTTGAGCCTCGACGGGCGCGACTACTCGCAGTGGGGCCGCCGCGAGATGGCCCGCACCCTCGTGGCCGTGCAGCAGCAGGCCACGACCGAGCAGGACGTGATCGTCGAGGACGTCATCGACCTGGGGCGCATCCCGCACCGCGGCCGCTGGTCCGGCATCAGCCGGCACGACCGCGGGGTCGTTCGACGCGCCGCGCGGCAGACGGGCGTCGAGCAGCTGCTGCAGCGCCACTGGCAGTCCCTGTCGGGCGGCGAGCAGCAGCGCGTGCAGATCGCCCGGGCCTTCGCGCAGGAGGGCCGCATCATGCTGCTCGACGAACCGACGAACCACCTCGACATCGCCCACCAGCTCGACATGCTCGACCGGGTGCGGGCGACGGGGCTGACCGTCGTCGTCGCCCTGCACGACCTCAACCTGGCGGCCGCCTACTGCGACGAGGTGCTCGTGCTCCAGGACGGGCGGGCCGTGCACTACGGGCCGCCTGCGCGGGTGCTGACGGCCGAGGTGGTGCGCGAGGTCTACAGGGTCGAGGTGCGAGTGCTCCACCCCGACCCGGACGGGCCGCCGCTGTTCCAGTATCTGCGCTCGGACATCGCCGCGGCGGGGGAGGACGCGGGCGGGGGGACCGGACCGGATCCTGGTGGGGACGGTGGCGGGTGAGGCAGGGCGGTCGCCGGGGCCGGGAGGAACGGCGGAGGCGCCGAGGGCCGTGCAAGACTGTTCCGCAGGATTCGAGGGCGATGGCCGTCGTCCGAGGCGAAGAGTGCTGCATGACCCCCGGAGGGAGTTGAAGAGTGGAACGAGCAGGGGAGAGGAGAAGGGGATGGGCGCCTGTGCTCCTTGCGGCCGGACTGGTGATTGTTGCCATCGCGATTCTCGCGTCCGTCTCTGATCCGGGAGACAGGTATACGTCCTTATTTTTCTTGCTCCATGCGCTCGGAGTGCTCCTCGTCATCGTCGCTGCGGTTGTCGCCATCATTTCCGGTGGTGCGGCCGTGCGGGCTCGCAGAAGGGTCGTGCTGAGCGCCGGTGCAACCCTGATGACCATCCATCTGCTGGGGAGCACGGCATTCTGGTGGGCGCTCGGTGGGCATTACGGTCTCATCCGGTTGAAGTATGACGACGATTGGATCATCGGAAGCAGCATCACCGAGGTCGAAGAAAGGTACGGCGAAGCAGAGGAGTGCGGCGGCCATGGCTACTGCTACCCTCTTTATGAGGACGAAGCGGCAATCATGCCCTCGCATCTTGCTGTGCGCTATGCCATGTTCACGGACGAAGGCGGCGTGGTGACAGAGGTCGATGACCACTATTGCCCGGGGGGATGATTCGCCCATGCGGGGATGGAATTCCATGCCGGCACTGGGAGGGCCGTGCGGGAACGGCTGGCCGGCTGGTGGGCCGGCGCGCGTGGAGCGGTGGCTCCGTCGTGCGGTGGTTCCGTCGTGGGGTCCGGACTCCCGCACGTCATGCGAGGCTTGTTCACGGCATCCATGGGGCGCTCCCGACCAGGGGCGGCACCCTTGATCGGATTCGGGTCCTTGTGAACGGACCTCATCGGCGCCGGTCGGTGGTCAGCCCGGCGATGGTCGCCAGCGCCCTGTCGAGGGTCGTGCGGTCGCGGGCCACGGGGAGCCGCAAATGCGTCCGGTGGGATCCGTGGGCCGAGAAGTTCGGTCCGGCCGAGATGAGGAGACCAGCCTGTTTCGCCCGTTCGGCGAGGGCCGCGGCGTCCTCGCCGGTGTCGATCCACAGAGCCGCGCCGCCGTCGACGGGCGGCCACGTCCAGCGGGGGAGGTGCTCGTGGAGGAGCCCCTCGGCGATGGATCTGGCGACGGAGAGCATCGCTGCGCGTTCGCGCCGCGCCTCGTCCGCGCGTTCGAGCAGGCGGACGGCGATCAACTGGTCGATGACCGAGGTGCTCAGGTCGACGGCCTTGCGCGCCTCGAGAAGGGTCCGCACCCGGGAGCGGGACGTCCTGATCCACCCCACGCGGATCCCGCCCCAGAAGAGCTTCGACAGGCTCCCGATCGAGACGAGCCGGTCGTCCGGGAGGAGCCCCGCAAGCGTCCGCCCGGGGCGGCCCTCGAGGGTGAGGTCGTAGGAGCAGCAGTCCTCGACGGCGAGGGTGCGGCCGCCGGCGAGCGCCGAGGCGAGCCGGCGGCGCCTGGCCGGGTCCGTCGCGAGGCCGGTGGGGTTGTGGACGCCGGTCTGGAGATAGGCCAGCACCGGCCTCTTCGCCAGGGCCTGCTCGAGGAGGGGCAGGTTGATGCCGTGCCGCTCGAAGGGCACGCTCCTCATCCGGGCCCCTCTCGTCCGGAGGGTCTCCAGCGCGCCGCGATAGCTGGGATCCTCGACGACCACCTCGTCCCCGGCGGTCAGATAGGTGCCGAACACCAGGGACGTCGCGTGCTGGGCGCCGCTGGTCACCACGATCTGGTCCGGCGCCGTCGCCACCCCGTCGCGGCTCAGCCGCTCCGCGATGGCCGTCCGCAGGGCGGGCAGCCCCGCCGGGAAGTAGCCGTTGGTGGGCAGATAGTCGTGGAGGGCGTCGAAGCGGATCTGCCCCATCACCTCACGGGCCACCGCGGAGGCCGGGAGGGCGCCGCTCGACAGGTCGATCCGCCGGCGGGACTCGTCCGAGAAGGAGAACAGGCGCCCGGTCAGGTTCGCGCCCGGGGCGCTCGGCTCGGCGCGCACCCTCGAACCCGATCCCGTCCGGGTCAGCAGTCGTCCCCGCTGTTCGAGGAGCCCGTAGGCGCTCGTGACGGTGCCGCGAGCGATGCCCAGCTGCCGGGCGAGCTCGCGCTGGGCGGGCAGGGCCGTGCCCGCCGGGATCATGTTCGCGTCGATGAGTTCGGCGATCCCGTCTGCGAGCGCCGAGGACAGGGGGCCCCTGCCGTCCTGCCATGGCCCCAGCATCGCCGACAACTCCGCGGCGGTGCGACTGATGACTGCCATGGGTCAAGTCTTCTCCCCGCCGCGATCCGCGAACGGACCAATTGCTCCCAACCGGCCCATCGCCGTGACGGCCTCCGCCCCTAGAGTCGTGGGCATGGTGCGGATCACGAAGGAGTGAGAGCATGGCGGTTGTCCTGCTTGTGGGCACGCTCGACACCAAGGCCGAGGAGTACGCCTGGCTGCGTGAACGGTTGCGCGAGCACGGCGTCGGGACGTGCATGATGGACGTGGGCTCCTTCTCGAGGAGTCCGATGGCCGATGTCACCTCCACCGAGGTGATCACGGCGGCGGGGGAGGACCCCGATGAGTTGAGGGCGGCCCGCGACCGCGGACGGTCGATGACGGTGATGTCGCGCGGTGCGGCGGTCCTGGCGAGGGGGTTCGCTCAGAAGGGAAGGATCCACGGCCTGCTCGGGGTCGGCGGCTCGGGCGGCAGTTCCGTCGTCGGCGGTGTCATGCAGGCCCTGCCGATCGGCTTGCCCAAGCTGCTCGTCTCGACGATGGCCTCGGGCGACGTCAGGCGCTACGTCGGCGACGTGGATGCGACGATCATGTACTCGGTCGTCGACATCGCCGGCGTCAACGGTGTCTCGGCCCCGATCCTCGGCAACGCCTGCGCGGCGATCGCGTCGATGGCCAGGGCCCACGAGAAGCGCCGGAGCGAGCCCGCCGGCGCCGACAGGCCACCGGTCGTGGCCATCACGATGTTCGGGCTCACCACACCGGCGGCCGACGAGGCCAGAGCCCGACTCAACGAGCTCGGCTACGAGGTCCTCGTCTTCCACGCCACCGGCGCAGGCGGGCGAGCGATGGAGAAACTCGTCGAGTCCGGTCTCGTGGCCGGCGTCCTGGACCTGACGACCACCGAACTGGCCGACGAGCTCGTCGGGGGCGTGCTCAGCGCCGGGCCGGACCGCCTGGAGAAGGCCGGACGGATGGGCGTTCCCCAAGTCGTGAGCCTGGGCGCCCTGGACATGGTCAACTTCGGGCCGAGGGACACCGTCCCCGAGAAGTTCGACGGCAGGAACTTCCTCGTCCACAACCCCACCGTCACCCTCATGAGGACCACGCCGGACGAGATGGCCGAGCTCGGGCGCATGATGGCCCGCAAGCTCGTGGCGGCCGCCGGGCCGACGCGGCTGTACGTCCCGCTGCGCGGCCTGTCCGGCATCGACGTCGAGGGCGGCCCCTTCCGCGACGCGGACGCGGACGAACGGCTCTTCGACGCCCTGCGCGAGGGGCTGGCGGGCAGCGGGGTCGCCGTGGTCGAGAAGGACCAGGCGATCAATGACCCGGGCTTCGGTCTGGCCATGGCCGAGGCCCTCCATGAACTCATCCAGAGCAACCACCGCTGAGGAGGAACAATGTCACGTCGTCAGGAGATCCTGGAAGGTTTCCGCCGTCAGGTCGCCGAGGGCAGGCCGGTCGTCGGGGGAGGCGCCGGTACCGGTATCTCGGCGAAGTCCGCCGAGGCCGGCGGCATCGACTTGCTCATCATCTACAACTCGGGACGCTTCCGCATGGCCGGTCGCGGTTCCCTGTCCGGGCTGCTCGCCTACGGCGACGCCAATGCCATCGTCATGGAGATGGCCAACGAGGTGCTCCCGGTCGTCAAGCACACCCCGGTGCTGGCCGGCGTCAACGGCACCGATCCGTTCCGCGTCATGCCCCACTTCCTCAGGCAGGTCAAGGAGATCGGCTTCGCCGGCGTGCAGAACTTCCCGACCGTCGGGCTCATCGACGGGGTCTTCCGTGCGAACCTCGAGGAGACCGGCATGGGCTACGGCCACGAGGTCGACATGATCCGCATGGCCCACGAGCTCGACCTCATCACCTCGCCCTACGTCTTTGACGAGGAGCAGGCCGCCGACATGGCCCGGGCGGGCGCCGACATCCTCGTGCCCCACATGGGCCTGACCACCTCGGGCACGATCGGCGCGAAGACGGCCATCACCCTCGAGGAGGCGGCAGTGAAGGTCCAGACCCTGGCCGACGCCGCGCGCAGGGTCAACCCCGACATCCTCTGCCTGTGCCACGGCGGGCCCATCGCGAACCCCGAGGACGCCCAGTACGTCCTCGACCACACCGAGGGCATCACCGGATTCTACGGGGCCAGCTCGGTGGAGCGCTTCCCCACCGAGACCGGCATCAAGGAGCAGACCGAGAGGTTCAAGGCGATCACCTTCACGAAGCAGGGGTGACGGCCGGCGGACCGGGGCGGCGGGGGCGGGCCGGGCTCGTCCCCGCCGCTGTTCGTCGGTCCTCATCCCCGACGCCCGGCGGTTCCGAGGCACGAGGATCAGGGTTCATCGGGGCCGTGCTCAGGCGGCCCGGTCCCCCAGTCTCCTGCGCTCGGTCTCGACCGTCTGTTCGTTCAATGTGCGCTGGTCCATGAGGAAGCGTCTCCTGCGCTCGGCCTCCTTCGTGGGAAGGAGATGCTGGAATGCAGCGGCGAACACGGTCTGGAGGATTGTCAGGGTGATGAACGAGATGAGGAACCAGTGGGCATGCCCGGTGAGTGCTATGGGTAAGCACAGGGTGAAAGATGACAGGACAGAGGACGAGACAGCTGGCAAGAACATCACAGCCCAACGGGGCGGCTTGTCGTCGTACATCTTGGTGAACCACCGTGCTCGTGCCAAGTTTCTCGTGGAGTAGGCGAGAAAGAACAGCATGATACCCAGAGAAATTAGGGGTAAAGCCATGGTCAGTTTCACCGAATGCCTGATCGCATGAGTGCAAACAAAGGCGAAGCAGAGGATGACAACAGTAACGGCGGCGAAGATGACCAGGAATCCCACGCTGAGTGCCTGATGGAACAGGTGCTCGAGCTTCTCCAAGAATGATCGATGCACCGGTTCACTCGATGTCGACTGGTCCTCGGAGAGCAGCGCATCGATTCTCCCGATGGTCTTCTCGGCCTTGTGAAGGTTCCGACGCCGCTCGTCGACAACGATGTTGGTCAGGGTCGGCGGAAGGAGGGCGAACAGGATGATCATGACGCTGGAGATGACGCCGTAGATTGAGACCCCGACCTCCGTTGAGGATGAATGAGGCATCGAGAGGATGGACAGGGTGGCCACAGTGAAACTGGCGATGTGGATCGCCCTGTTCAGGAAGAGCTGGCGGCCGCGGTCCTCGAGGGACGCCGATCGCCCGTCTCCGGTGAGAATCGGTATGGAGAACAATCCGATGACCAGTGTCATCATCGGAAGCGTCAGGGGGGTGAGATCGCCGAGGAATCCCGCTATTCGCGCCCAAGTTTGCGCGAAGCCAGCCACTGTGAACGGGGCAGGTGGTCCCGCGATCCAGTGGACGAGCATGGTGACAGCGAATCCGGCGGTCAGGATGATGGCTGCGTACAGGACATAAATTATCGTCAAGTCGTGCAGGATGCGGTAGGCGCCAGAGCCCTGAGCTGCCGCTGACGGGGACGGGTCTTCAGACGACGGGTCTCCGGTGCTCCGTCGGTCCCGATGAACGAAATGTCTCAGCACGATGGGTTCCGCCGAGTTCCCGTGGAGCTCACGTAATGCCTGGTTCGCGCAACGAAGGTCTGAGTCGACCGAACTGGTACTGTCCGCGGGAAGCTCAACTCGTGCCAGGGCCGAGGTCATGCACGCCACCCTCTGGGAGGCCAGAGCGCGAAGTCTCTTGTCCGGCGCTTCACGGTGCGGGAGTGCCTGGATCCTCCACAGGAGGACGCGGACCGCGCTCGCGGTGCTCATCGGGTGCTGGCAGTCGGGCCTCCCCGCTTGGTCGAGACATGTCATCGCCTCGGCGACTTCTGGTGAACTCATGTCACGGACGATCTGTCTCCACTGCCGGTTCAAGGTTGCGTTCATCATGCGTCGGTCTGGCCCCTCCCCTCAGGCCCATGCAGTTCTGCATCGTGGAAGGTCATCATGTTGCCGGGGTTCCAGCTGGCATGACCCTCATCATGCAGCCTGCGTGGGCCCGCGCCTTGGAGTCGCAGCAGAGGCCCGGGAGAACTGGGGGTGCCCCTCGCCTGTCAGCATCCCTTCAGCCCTTGGAACCGATGCAATGGGTGGCTCATGCTCGTTCACAGCAGAGGGCATCTGCGCTCTGGTCGGTCAGGGACGTATGCAGAACGGTTGCCGTCACCGGGGTTCGCAAGGACGCCGGACCCAGACCTGGTGCGGAGGCGACGTGGGGGAACGGGCGTGCGAGGGTTCTCCGGGCCAGGATCACTGCTGGGGAGCTGGCCGCTCTGAGCGCGGCTGCTGGCCGCCGAGGGCTGCCGGTGCTCACCCTGGCCAAAGGCAAGATGATCCTGCGTGGGCGGTGTCGGGCTCCGGCTCGGAGCCGGTGATCGTCCGGAGGCGTGCCGATCTGGTGACGCCGGCGGCGGTGACTCGTGGTTCGGGTCCAAGAGGCACCGTGAGCGCTGGGCCGTACGATGTGCGGGTCGCTCTCACTCTGTTGCTCAGGACGCTGAAGGACGTTGTCGAAGAGTGAGGACTCACGGAATGTGGGTCGTCTGCGCTAGCGTTGAAGCGATCACGGGGAGGTGGACGAGATGCGAGAGTCAACTGTTGACCGCGCGATGGCCGCTGCGCAGACCATCAATGCCCTGAGCCGGGTGTTCGGCGAGATGCAGGCCCAGAAGCTCGTCTACTACGCCCAGGCGTGGTCCTTGGTGTGGGACGGTCGTCCGCTCTTCTCCAACCGGATCGAGGCGTGGCAGATGGGTCCTGTGGTCCCCTCCCTGCGTCATGCTCTTCATGTGATCCAGCAGGCGCCTCCTGCCGGAGTGTTCACCGCCTCTGAGGAGGCCACTCTCGACGCAGTGACCGGCTACTACGGTGCCATGGGCGGCAGCGCGTTGGGCGAGCTGACCCATCGCGAAGGGCCGTGGCGCGAGGTGTGGGGCGACAGACCACGAGACGCTCAGTGCAGCGACCCGATCCCCCTCGACGCGATGCGCAGGTTCTACACGCGCATGGCCCTGCGGGGGGAGGGGCCGCGACGCCCCATGACGCCCACGGTGGAGGCCTCTGATGGGGCGATTGAGCGGATCGCCGCTGACACCTCGCGCCGCTGGGCCAAGACGCTGGCCATCCTCGGCTCGTGACCGTCGAGATCACTTGGGAGCAGTGTCAACGGATCTACTCCCAGCAGGTGCACGCAGGGCTGCTCCTTGATGAAGGGAAACTTCGGGGCGCCCTGTGTGCACCATTTCTCGGATTCGACGGCCATGAGGCCCATCCGACGCTGCCCGGCAAGGCCGCGAAGCTCATCGCGGCCGTCGCGACAGCTCACGCCTACCGTGACGGCAACAAGCGGCTCGCCTGGCACCTCGGCGTCGCCTTCTTGGAACTGAATGGGCTCTTGGTCGTTGCCGAACAGGAGGACGCCGCGAACGCCGTCCTGATGGTCGTCATGAACGTGTGGCGGAACGAGGAACTCGCTGAATGGCTCATCGAGCACACCGAGATGATCCGAGCCGAGTAGCTGCGGGCTGCACTCCTGCTGACTTGTCGATGTCTTGAGACTTGTTCACGGCATCCTCGGATGACGCTCTGACCAGGGGCGGGGACCGTGGTCTGACCTCTATCCTCTATGAATGAGCCTTCTTCTTGTGCGGCGCAGGAATGGGACGGGACCAGAGCGGATCACAGCGGATGTTCGGGAAGTGAGCGGATGATCCTCATCGTCTCGACGGAGACGCGGGTGACGCGCTTGACGAGGTCGATGATGTAGCGGGGGTCGTCGTGCTCACGGCACCAGTCGTTCGGATCGTTGACGATGCCCGAGTCCTTGTCGGTTCTCACTCGGTAGCGGTCGATGAGCCACTCGAGGCCAGAGCGAGAGCCGAGCATGTACTCGTTCGCCTCGGCCGGGATGTCGCTGAGGGTGAGATGGGTGTTGTAGACGATGGCCTTCTTCGTCTGCTTGTCCTGCCATCTCATCTTCTGCACCCGGTAAAGATCCCCGTCATCGACCCCGAACGGATGAGTCGACTCGTGCAGCGGGTAGGGGTCGACAGACTCGTAGTTCATGTGCAGATCGGCGAGCCGTCTGCCGGTCTCGGCGAAGGTGCCGAAGTCATTCCTGCTGGCAGCAAGCGGGATCCGAGGAAGCATCCGCTTCAGGTCGGCGGCGAAGGTGTTGCGGTACTGCGGCGAGTGCAGCACTGCGTAGACATAATAAAAAATGTCGTCCTTGCTCACTTGGGGTCCGAAGGCCGATTGATAGATGGCGAGAATCTCATCGGTGATGTTGTCGACGCGGCGGTAGCCGTTGATGACGGGCCCCTCGACCGGCGGAAGGAAGAGGGCGGTGTCATCCTCGACCTTCTCATAGGTCCAGCGGGGGAAGAACTGAGCCGTGTATGTGTAAGTTGCAACATCCGGGAGAGAATCTTGCATCAAAACAGCGAAACTCGCATGAGGGTGGGGTGCAATTACTCCGAACCCATAGTTCTCGTGCTTCGGCGTGGGGAAGATCTCTTCGAGTCGGTAGATCATGTCGTTGAACGGTCGGTCGAAGAAGCTTATTCATAGGGATGATCTAAGCTGTTGTCGATGGTTTCGTGGAGGCGTGTCGCA
>ERZ773057.127-NODE-127-length-35854-cov-8.030979_pt1 | contig 35854 bp, 34 predicted proteins | sample MGYA00580629_ERZ773057 | MGnify/ENA primary metagenome ERZ773057 (study PRJEB29015, sample SAMEA2738143) | human oral metagenome | biome: human oral; feature: human-associated habitat; material: saliva | place: China | collected 2163 ...
TTGTAAACCTCAGGGGTTGCGATGGGCACAGGAGCCTCCTAATTGATGACAACATTTGTCGCTTCATATTGTCCCACATTTGCAGAAGAACATCACTGGACTATTGGCCCTCAGATCAAAGTCGTTTGAGCAAGATATTATTCCCCCTACTCAACGCTGATCAGGGACCAATTTTAGACCTACTAAAATACGCCTTTTATATAGGGTGTACTCTTCTTGTCCCTTTTCTCAATATAGGTGGGTGGTTTTTTGGAACGATTCAAACGCGCGCGAATTTGGCTTCACTCTCCGCAGACTTCGTGAGGAACACGAACTCTCACAAGAAACTTTGGCCTACCGCTCCGGAGTAACGAAAAACCAAATTCAACTACTGGAATCAGGACGCGCTTCGGGACGCAAAGGCGAAGCCCGCGCCTCCAATCCACGTATGACAACACTCAGTGGCATTGCGCAGGCGCTCGGCATGAGCGTCTCCGCACTCCTTGCCGAGGCAGGACTCTAAAACCTCAGCGTTTTAGTAGTGCGACATAACCGGAGTACCAATCTCCGACCACTGATACACCCAATGCGCCTCTTCAACTGGCATATTGATACAGCCGTGTGAACCGCCGGGTCCACTCCAGCCGAATGAATGCTGCCAAGGGGCACCATGGAATGCGTAGGAGCCAGTCCAGTAAGTCACCCACGGCACTCCCTTCGCACAGTAAGGCCAATCTGGGGTGCACCCCATGTCCTGAGCCTGATACTTGAGGTATACGTTGTAGAGTCCCGTGACAGTCTCATGACCAGGTGAACCGGGAACAATCGCAACTGGACCGTGGACAACGGTGGCACCCTCATAAGCGGTAACGGAGTTGTTTCCAAGATTGATCTCAAGCCACTTCTCACCCGGGGCGGCCTGATAAACCAAGTTTTCAGCTCCGTCAGCGATGAGCTTGCGTTCGTAGGTAGCCGGAGTGACGTCGTAGCTGAAGTTTCCCTCGAACTTCTTGTTGTCCTTGAGCGAAGTAATCACCGAGGTAGCGAGTGCATCAAGATCCTTGACCTTGCGACCATCAACAGCCTTCTTCGGAGTCTGAACGATATCGCCAGCAGAGTTGACATTGTGGCGACCATTGACAGGATCTCGGTTTGTTTCTTCACCCTGAGAACGTACCCACTCACGGACGCGATCTTCATCAACTGCAGGCTGTTTCAAGGAACCATCATCGGCCAGAGCAATCTTCACCCATCCAACCCGATCCTTCGAACTGGCCTTGATCGTCTCTTCACCATCGGAGATCTCAACGGGAATCTGCGCGAGCTTATTTGCGGCCTCGGCGATGGTCTGCGCGCTCGCATCATCAACCACGGGAAGAAGGTTAGTTGCACTCAACTGCACTTCTCCCCCACGGAGCATCCGTGCGGCCTCGTCCAAGGAATTGCGCAGGGTGTCATAGGGAACACCACGCCCAGCCTGGGACTTGGTTGAAACAAAGGACTCTTGATCCTCGGCTGGACGAACAGTAGCGTCAACCACCGGAGTTCCCAGTGAGGAGGCGATCGAGTTCGACAGATCTTTCATCTTCAGATCATCGACACTGATGGCAGCTGGTACGTCATTGTGAACGAAAATCGCCTTGAACCGATTAAACAGGTTCGAATTCGCGGCAAGCGCTTGGTCCGCACTCGCCTGCGGATCAACGGTTATTCCCATATCGGAAAGCGTCAGGGGTGTCGAATGCCCCTCAACTACAACATTGACCTGCATCGCCTTCGCGCGTTGATCAACCATCTGCGCGATTTCATCCCGGGTCATTCCCGATACCGGCTGACCTGCCACGCTGACATTGGGCAGCGCACGCGTCGAATAGTGCAGGGCATAAGCAACCCCAGCCACACACAGAGCAATCAGGACGCATCCAAGCGTTACACCGATCACAAGCGGCTTACGTGATCGTGAAGATTTATGTTCAGACATCCCCTCCATGCTACTGAATTCACATCGTTTTTGCTTGAAATTCTCAGATTATGCGTGCCTGTGTCACCCACATATCTTCAGACAGCCCAGATTGTTTCCTGTTACCCTATTCCAACTGGTCGGGGGTACTGTTAAAGCAGGCGGACCCCAGGAAGGATAAACGTGAGTGACCTTCGTCTTCTTGTCGTTCCGGGGGGCACTTCCCCGGCATCTGTAGCGATGGCTCATGCCTCGCTACACAAGCTCGCAGAGCTGTATGAAGAGCGTCAGGCAGACCCCGATCATCCTGCGCCGCACACCGTTGTTGTTATTCGAGACCCAGAGCTTGTCCCCCCATCGAGTTTGCGCACAGCGGCGACCACACCCCGTGAGGCCTTCCCGCCCGAGCTCTACCCAGAGCTTGCCGACCGCATCGACGACCCCGCTCTTTTTGACAACATCGATCTGGTCTTGGCCTCCTCTGGTTCATCTGGAGAACCGCGACTAGTTGGCCTCTCCATCGACGCATTGATGGCCTCGGTCAAGGCGACGCATTCCGTTCTAGGAGGACCGGGGCGTTGGATCTTGGCGCTGAGTTCCCACCACATCGCGGGCGCTCAGGTACTCATGCGCGCTGCCGCGACTGAAATTCCGCCTCAGATCGTCGATTGTTCCCATGGTTTCAATCCAAAGGATCTGCTTCCCGCGATTGCGGGAGCAACCTCCGATCCCTCTCTGCCGGGCTATCTGTCACTAGTCCCCACCCAATTGGTTGATTGCCTGAACGCCGGCGACGAAGTCGTGAGCGCCTTGGCACGCCTCCACACCATCTTGATCGGCGGGACTCGTCTTGATCCCGCGCTGCGCCAACGCGCTGAGGATGCAGGACTCACCATCGTCGAATCCTTTGGAATGACCGAAACCTGCGGCGGCTGCGTGTACGACGGTGTTCCGCTTCCCGGGATCATGGTGCGCACCCTCGATTGGGACGGTGCCACCCGTATCGCTATCGCCGGCCCAGTCTTACTGACGCGCTACCTTGTCGGCGACACCCCATTCCATGACGAGGCCGGCACCCACTGGTTTATCAGCGGAGATACCGGCGTGATCGACGCTGGTGGGCGTCTGAAAGTTCTGGGGCGCGCCGACGACATGATCATCTCCGGAGGCCTGAACATTCCGCCAATCCGAGTCGAGGACGCCCTGAAGAACGTGGCCGGCATCAAGGATGCGTGGGCGCTGGGCTTAGACGATGAAAAATGGGGACAGGCGTTGTCCTGTCTTGTTGTCCCCGAGGACGTTCCTTCCTTCCCTCCCCCACCTGAATTTGTTGAGGAACAGGGGCATCGCATTCGCGAGGCCGTTTCTTCTCAGATCGGCCGCCCGCAGGCACCGCGTCGCGTAATCTTCGTTTCTTCAATTCCACAGCTTTCTTCCGGAAAAGTCGATCGCATTGCGGCACGCCAGCTCGCTGAATCGCTCACCGGGACAGAGTCTGAGTGGCGCCGATGAGCACTGAAAATAGGCAACAAGCAAGCCTTGGCGACTGGATTGAAGGTGCCAGACTACGCACCCTTCCTGCTGCTGCAGCCCCAGTCTTCGTCGGCGTTGCCGCGGCTTTCGCCTTGGGCGCTGTTCATCCGTCGCGCTCAGTCCTGGCGCTTCTTGTCGCTCTATTGCTTCAAGTTGGCGTGAACTACTCCAACGACTACTCCGACGGTATCCGCGGAACGGATGACCAGCGAAGCGGTCCCCAACGTTTGACGGGTTCTGGGCTTGCGCGGCCTCGTACTGTTTTAAAGGCGGCACTGGGGTGCTTCGCCACAGCCGGTGTCCTTGGGTTGATCCTTGTTGCAATCAGTGGAACTTGGCCGCTGATCGCCGCGGGTATTGCTGCGGTTGCAGCAGCCTGGTTCTACACGGGTGGGAAACACCCCTACGGCTATATGGGAATCGGCCTATCGGAACTCTTTGTCTTCGTTTTCTTCGGACTGATGGCGACCGTTGGAACGACATGGACGCATATCCCCTCAGCACCTTGGTGGCTCTGGCTTATGGCCTCGTGCTTGGGTCTGATGTCGGTGGCAATGCTCATGGTCAACAACATCCGCGACATTCCTACCGATAGCGTCACCGGGAAGAAAACCGTGGCTGTTCGCTTGGGACAGCGAGCTTCTCGAATCCTCTTTTCCCTGTGCCTACTGGCACCAATCTCCGTCTTCTTTGCGCTTCCCGCAGCGATCGGCACCCATGCCATCATCTGTATTTTGGCGTCGCTCGCGTGGATTCTGGCGATCTTCCAGCCGGTCTATTTTGTGTTGAGTGGCGTGAAGGGAAGGGACCTCATCATCGTCCTCAAGCACACCGGCTTTTTAACCTTGGGGTGGGCACTTTTCGTGAGCGCGCTCTTGATCTCAAGTACATTTGCCTGAACAACTGCTCTAAACTCAAAACATGGTACGCATTCTGTTCATCGTCGCGTGGTTCGCCGCATCGATTTATGCAATTTCAGATTGGGCAACAACGCCTGCCGACAGAATGCCTATGAAGCTTTCTCGGATGACCTGGCTGGTTATCTTGGTCGTGACAGTTCCATTCGTTTCTCTTGGCGCAATTGCGTGGATCGTCCTCAAGATGGTCGCAAATGCCGAGGATCGTCAGGCACAATCCGCTCCCAAAACCCCAACCGCCCCAGACGATGATCCTGAATTCCTCTTCCGTATCGAGCGCGATCTTCAGATGAAGCGTAAGCGTGAAGAAGAACGGAAGAATAAAGAAAACCCCTCCACCACCGAGGATGAAGGGGATGGGCCCGAAGAAGGGCAAACGAAAAACTAGCGCTTGAGCTGGGCTTCAGACACCCCGGGGACCATATCCGACGCCTTGGACAGCAGGTGCGCAGCCGGCTCGTGATAGGTCATTCCAACCAGCACATCATCGTCAAAAATGAGCGAGGTCAGCGAAGCAAGGGAACATTGCCTTGACAGCGGTGAGTGCCCCAAGGGCTGGTGACGAATCAAACGCTGAAGTGAAACGATGGGCATTTGGTGGGAAACCAGCAGCGCTTCATGGCCGCGCGCCTCACGTAATGCGCGAGCAACCGCACGGGTCATGCGCTGAGCAGCATGCGCATAGGACTCTCCCCACGAGGGGCGCAAGGGGTTCACGTAGTAGCGCCAGTATTCGGGGCGTGCAAGAACCCACGGATTCGCATTGACCGCGACACCTTCAAAAACCGATTCAGCCTCAATGAGGTTGTGATCATGTTCAATCTCAAGCTCATAGGCAAGCGCGGTCGGCGCTGCGCTCATCTGGGCGCGCAGCAGGGGCGAGGCAATGACGTGGGTAATATCAGCGCCACTGTCGACAAAATACTCGGCGACGGCCTCGGCCATCTCAATTCCAAGGTCAGTTAAGCCATAACCGGGAAGGCGGCCGTACAAAATACCATCGGGATTATCAACTTCACCGTGGCGCATCACGTGAATAACAGTCTTCATGACAGTGCCTTTCTGGAGGTACCACTGCGCTGAGGCAATACTGCGATGTATTCAGCGCATGCGTTGCGGGAGATATGCCGAAGGGCCCCACCAGTGGAGGGACCCTTCAAGAAGATCACTTCTTGTTGCGACGCTGGTGACGCGTCTTGCGCAGCAGCTTGCGGTGCTTCTTCTTCGCCATGCGCTTGCGGCGCTTCTTAATGACGGAGCCCATGGGGTTCCTCCCTCGAGTGTGTAGGTGCGGCAGAGGTGACTACCGCCTGACGTCAGGTGCCAAAAGGCACAGCAGGTTTATATTACCCGTTAATCCCCGCAACGCGTTCATCGATGTGATCAGTCAGACCGGCGCGGATCAGCTGGCCAACCGCAGACTCGGGAACTCGGAAGCTCTTACCGACGCGAATCGCCGGCATTTCTCCGCTGTGAATCAAACGATAAACAGTCATCTTCGAGACGCGCATAATATCCGCCACCTCAGATACCGTCATAAAACGCGGGGCAGAGTGCTGATCCATTGACGACTCCCAGACGTGCAAAGATTAATTCGGTCTCATAATACTGGAAAGATCCCCCCATTTTGCAACTTTCTCCACTTCAATTTCCTTCAATCACTGTTGTCCCCCGTGTCACGTTATTCACATACGTTTCAGCCAATAGACTTTTAGGGCATTAGGATGAAGCTTGCGAGTGATTCTGGAGGTGACATGGCTCGTAGAAATCGGCGTCCTAGCACGCCTGGTCGGGCATCCGATCAGCATTCCTCTGCGTCACATCGTCGTGCGCTCGCTCACTCAAGCCGAGGCTACGGACCAACAGGCATCCCGGAAGATCGACCGTCACCGACCGTTGTCTATCCCGCCGGAGTCAAGCCTTACATCCTTGAAGATTCCGGAATTCTCACTCGCTTCCGCGTCTGGTTTGCACATGAAGCACGCTTTTCACCCGCACGACTGGTGCTCATCGTCTTCGTCATGCTCATCGCATTCATCACCTGTCTTCTTGCCCTCCCCATCTCAACAGCATCTGATGAACGCGCACCTTTCGTTGATATCCTCTTCACTGCGATTTCCGCGGTCTGCGTGACCGGCCTGACCGTTGTTGATACCGCGACGTATTGGTCAGTTTTTGGCCAAACTGTCATTGCGATGGGCATCTTTATCGGCGGCCTAGGTGTCGTTACCCTGGCAACAATTTTGAGCTACGCCGTTTCGCGGCAGCTGGGGCTCACACAGCGAATGTTGGCAACTGTGGAGACAAAATCCAGCGGTATGGGGCGGCTGACCGCTCTACTGAAAGCGGTCATCGGCACCTCATTTATCGCTCAGATTTTGCTCACGATTGCTTTCGTTCCTCGCTTCCTTACCCTGGGCCATGAGACTGTATGGGAATCGCTCTTCCATGCGGCTTTTATGGCAATCTCGGTGTTCAATAATGCCGGCTTTGTCATCTTAAGCGGTGGCTTGGTCCCCTACCACACGGACTGGTGGATGCTCAGCCCCATTATTCTGGGAACCTTTGTCGGGGCGATCGGCTTTCCTGTCATCTCCGATCTCTCACAGCACTGGCGCACTCCCTCCAGATGGGCCCTGCATACGAAACTCACACTTTCGACATACATTCTTCTGGTTTTCTTCGGCACCATCACTTTCGCCATCACCGAATGGACGAATTCAGCCACCCTTGGCGATCTTGATATTTCCTCGCGATTGTTGAACTCCCTCTTGGCAGGGGTCAACACTCGGTCCTCAGGTTTATCCTCTTTGGACGTCGCGAATATGCGCCCCCAGACTCACTTCATTCAAGACATCATGATGATGATCGGTGGCGGTTCTGTATCAACCGCAGGTGGTATCAAGGTCACGACCTTCGCCGTTCTTTTGTTGGCTGCTGCTGCCGAAGCCCGAGGCGACCGCGACATCGAAATTTTCAGCCGACGCATCCCCCACTCGGTGCTTCGCTTGGCCGTTGCAGTAACCCTCTTGGGATCACTTTTGGTTGCTCTCTCGACCGTCGTTTTGCTGACTCTGACCGGCTACAGTCTTGATGTCGTTCTCTTTGAATCGATTTCCGCATTCGCGACCGTTGGGCTTTCAACAGGTATTACTCCCGATCTCCCGGCACTTGCAAAATACGTTCTTGCAGCCCTGATGTTTGCCGGACGTACTGGAACCATGACCCTCGCGGCTGCGCTCGCTCTGCGCGATCGGCCTCGGGCGATTCGCCAACCAGCCGAGTCTCCGTTGATCGGCTAAGAGCCGCGTCTCCCCACAAGCAAAAGCCCTCACTCGTGGGAGAATACGACTATGGCAGAAGAAAAAACCCTTGCATCGGGAACCCTGGTCATCGGATTGGGACGTTTCGGTTCCGCCGTTGCCCTCACTCTGGACAAGCTTGGCTACGAAGTGCTGGCAGTTGAAAAAGACAGTCGCCGCGTCCAGCAGTTCTCGGGTCGTATTCCCGTTGTCGAGGCCGACGCCTCCTCGATGGAAGCACTGAACCAGTTGGGAGCCAGGGATTTCTACTCCGCGGTCGTGGGAATTGGATCTAACTTGGAGGCCTCGGTGCTCATCACTGCAAACCTTGTCGATATTGGAATGACAAATATTTGGGCGAAGGCCATCTCGCGCGAGCACAGTCGTATTCTTCGGCGCATCGGCGCCCAGCACGTTGTTGCTCCCGAATTCGATGCCGGTCAGCGTACGGCCCACCTCGTTGGTGGACGCATGATCGACTACATCGAAATGGACAAGGACGGCTTTGCCATCATGAAGCTCCGTCCGCCGAAAGAAGTGTGTGGTTTCACCCTCAGTGAGCTCGATCTTCGAGGCCGTTACGGCGTCAATGTGTTGGGGATTCTTCGTCCGGGAACACCCTTTGAGTACGCCGACGCGACGACTCGAATTAACCGCGAAGACACCATTGTGGTCTCGGGCGATACGCGGCTTTTGGAGTATTTCGCAAACCGGCCCTAAGTGGCGGCTTCACTTTTCCTGTTCTGTGCATGCGCCGTGCTGTTAACCCACACGGATAGGAATTCTATGTGCGCACGAGGCCAAACTGGACGCAGATGCCGGTGGTGTGGTTTAGCGTAGGGATATGGCGAAAGAAAAAAGTGTGTACCGCTGCAGTGAATGCGGTTGGACCTCACCCAAATGGGTTGGCCAGTGCAGAGAGTGCCACCAATGGAACTCCATGGAGGAGTCCGGCCCCTCTGCTTCCGTTCCGGGTGCCGCTGTCGCACTCACACCTCGCCAGCCTGCTCAGCCCATCAACGACATCAGTGCGGAGCGCGCGCGGTCCAAACCGACGGGAATCAGCGAGTTCGACCGTGTTCTCGGTGGGGGTATTGTTCCCGGAGCCGTCATCCTACTTGCTGGTGAACCCGGAGTTGGAAAGTCCACTCTTCTTCTGGACGTTGCTTCGACCTGCGCCGCGGAGGCGCCAGTCTTGTACATCACTGGCGAAGAGTCTGCCTCACAGGTTAGGGGGCGCGCAGAACGTATTGGCGCCCTGCACCCACAGCTTTTCCTTGCGGATGAAACATCGCTTTCCACGGCTCTTGGCCAAATTGATGCGACCAACCCTTCTTTGGTCATCATCGACTCGGTTCAAACTCTTCAATCCGACCAGCTCGACGGCAGTGCTGGTAGCGTTGCACAGGTTCGCGCCGTTGCAACAGCACTGATCCGCGTTGCAAAGGAACGGTCAATCCCAATTCTCCTTGTAGGCCATGTGACTAAAGATGGCGGCATTGCCGGACCTCGCCTACTCGAGCACTTGGTGGATGTCGTCTGCCAATTCGAAGGCGATCGACACACACGGCTTCGCTTGCTCAGAGCTGTCAAAAATCGTTATGGACCCACCGATGAAGTGGGTTGCTTTGAACTGAGTGACACAGGAATTGTTGGGTTGACAGATCCTTCGGGTTTGTTCCTTTCACAGTCCCAGTCTGCGGTTCCAGGCTCGTGCGTCACCGTCACTCTTGAGGGACGCCGTCCCCTCCCCACTGAGATCCAAGCTCTTGTTGCTCACACGTCTGCAGGTTCCCCTCGTCGAACCACCGTCGGAGTTGACCACTCACGTGTAGCGATGATTTTGGCGGTCCTTCAGGCACGCCTCGGTATCGATACCTCGGATTGCGATGTTTACGCCTCAACTGTCGGAGGTGCCCGCATCAGTGAGCCGGCTGCCGACTTGGCAACAGCAATCGGAATCGTCTCGGCCATCCGGGGAACTCCAACACGCAGCGCTCTGATTGCTTTCGGCGAAGTGGGGCTCACAGGGGAAGTCCGGGCATGCACTGGGGTACGTCGCAGAATTCAAGAAGCTGCACGCCTTGGATTCAAGGTTGCCATCATTCCCGCGCAGGGAAGTGAAGAAGCCATGGGGATCGACGGAATTACGGTTCTGCCAATCTCGGACCTTGCCGGCGCGCTACGTGCCGCTATTCACTGAGTCTCTTCCTTCATTGTGCGGATACTCGAATACACTTAGAGCAGGAATCACGCATCGAAAGGCAGGATTCATGACATCAGATGCCGCTCTTCTGCGCAGCGCACTTCAAGATATCGCACCGGGCACGCCCCTTCGCGAAGGATTGGAACGCATCCAGCGCTCCCATACCGGCGGCTTGATTGTTCTTGGTGTCTCTCCTCAGCTTGAGGAAATGTGCTCGGGTGGTTTCGATCTCGATATCGAATTTACGGCCTCGCGTCTGCGCGAATTGTGCAAGATGGACGGCGCAGTCATCATCGACCCCACCGATTGGCGAATCCGCAAGGCAAATGTCCAACTTTTCCCCGATCAGAGCATCCCTACCGATGAATCGGGTATGCGTCACCGCACTGCACAACGCACTGCCTACCAAACCCACCTTCCGGTGCTCTCAGTTTCGGCGTCAATGCGCCTTATTTCCATCTACGTCGGCAAGTACCACCACATCGTTGAAGAACCCGAAGCACTGCTGTCTCGCGCTAATCTGGCCGTCGACACCCTGGACCGCTACAGCCAGCGTCTGGATGAGGTCCTTCAGACGCTGACGATCTTGGAAATGCGTGATTCTGCAACGGTTCGTGATGTCGCAACCGTCATGCAGCGCATGGAGATGATCCGACGCATCACCTCTGAAATCAACGAATACCTTGAAGAACTCGGTTCAGAAGGACGCCTTCTGGCTCTGCAGGTCGATGATCTGGTTCGCGGTTCAGGGTCCGAACGCGCATTGGTTCTTCGCGACTACACCCGTGATGCCTCCGCGGTCTCAACCGCAGAAGCTGCCCTCTCGGAGCTTGCCAGCGATCGTCTGGTTGATCTTGCGGCTATCGCTAACGTGCTGGGCTTGGGCGTTTATGATCCCACTGATCTGGATCGCACCATCCAACCTCGTGGCGTGCGAGCTCTTTCCTTGGTTCCTCGTCTTCCGTGGAATGTCATCAAAGACATCACCAGCCATTGGGAGAACCTTGCAGACCTGCGTGAGGCAACAGTTGAGGATCTGCAGCAAGTCGAAGGCATTGGCCCCTACCGCGCAAAGCTCATCCGCGAAACGCTTGAGAACCAATTCTCAATGGCTGCCACGGGAATTGTCGGCTGGTAGTCAGCTGGTCAGACAGCTACAAGCTCACCTCAACTAGCCCTACGCTTGGACATCCCTCATTGCCCCTAATCTCAGTGGAGAAGAATTCTAATGGCCTTCTTCACCCTGCGGAGCGCTAGTCGCTTCAGAAGTACTGGATTGCGAGGGCTCGGGCGTTGCTTCAGTCGTTGGCTGAACCGGCTGAGTCAGAGTGAATACCCGTTCATCTCCAACCGTCTGGCCATTCAACAGCAGCTGTAAACGATAGGTTCCAGCCGGAGCAGGATCGGTTGCACCATCGGAATTCCGATCCTTCGCATCGCACCCCGAGTAGAGCCCACCATCCCACGTCAGACCACCATTCCAGGTATCCCCGGGAATCAAGAGCAAGGTCGCACTCTCGCGATCACGCTGGCACTTCGAACCGTCATATACCGTTTCGTCGCCACTAGAGATCTTAAAATCAATGTGCCCGAACTCAAACGAACAGGCGACTCCCGCACGGTTTTCAATGGCGACCGAGATGTTCCGGGCTTGGCCAACCTCGCCACCAGAAATGGTCGGTCGAACAGTCAGATCCGCTGAAGCGCAGGCGGGAATACGAACTCGCCCTTCCGCATCGACAATTCCATCGGCTGTAGCCTGCTCACCATCTTGAAGCGCTGCGGTTCCAGAGCGTGTCACTGTCGCGGTGGGCGTCGGCGAAGGAGTTGCAGAGGCGCTTGGAGTGGCCTCGGGCGCGGAAGACTTGGTGACCGCTGAAACGGCCTTTGCAATCCCCCACACAATAAGTGCGATGATCACAAGCAATCCAAGTCCGGTGACAATACGCCTGACCCACAGGGAAGGGGGCACCTGTCCCCCAGCCGGCTTTCTTGGAGGAGTCCCACCCGAACGAACTGTAGGACGAGCACCCTGACGTCCAGCGCGAGGAGCCCGTGAACGTGATGTTGAGGCCGAAGAAGACCGTTGTCTATTGGGCATGAGACTACCTTCTCCCCTCAGATACATCGCTCTTACGAGCATTCCGTTGCGCCCCAAGAGTGCCCTTGTCACGCCGAGCGCGCGACTTCATCGCCTCAGTGTCATCATCCTTTGGGTCGATGACACACCAGCGTTCAACGATCACTCCGGCAATGCCCCACAAACCAGCACCGAGCGCACACATCAGTCCGCAAATTCCAGCGTAAACACTGGTTTGCGCTTCCCAGCGAGCGAGGAAGGCCAATGACATACCTGCTAAAAGTCCAGCGCTGATCACACCACCAAGCGCACTGGCACGAGCGAACATTGCAATTCGGAAGGCTGATACGGCGTCAACCCAGGTAGCCTTATGTGCTCGAAAGCGCCGAACCTGGATTCCCATCCAGAGAAGCACGCCAGCAACAACAACAAAAACCAGAGCCAGGGCGGGATGAATAATCCACGGCCCCGCACCCTGACGAATCGCAAAGGCGGTTGCGGCTGCGGCAAGCGCCGAAGCAGCGGCTGCCTCGGCGATCAACAGCACAATACTCAGCGGCTTCATGAATCCTCAGGACGACGACGGAAGACTGGAATCTGACCGGTAATGCTTGGACGGATTGTCACGTCGCGGTTGACAGAGGAAGGGGTCCGCGAGCCGGGAGTCATTGGTCCCTGATCAATGGAGTCATCGAGCTTGGGATCAAGAACATGACTGTAGCGGGGCGGCAAGCTCGGCGAAGGACGACCCACGTCCTCACGCGGACTCAGTGCACTGGAATCATCCACAACACGGACGTCCTCAGAGAAGTTCCAGCCCGGCAGTGCACGCGAGGCGCGAGCCTGTGAAGCGGACTTCCGCTGAGCAGAGCCAGCCGAAGGCTTCGCCCCCGAAGCATTTTGTGCAGGTGCAGCACTCTCTGTACGCGCAGGTCCCTGCATGGGAGCCGAAGCCTGACTTCCCGCTGACGAGGCCGGCTCGGGACGGCGAGCAAAGAGCGAACTACGCCTTGGCTGGGTAGCTTCCGCTCCGGGCTTCTGTTGCTCTTGAGGAGCAGCTGCGCGGTGCAAGGGCTTTGCACGATGAGATTGTGCAGCAAGGCGATCAGTACGTGCACGGAATGGACGCGGCGAATTAGCTGTCGAGATACCCGTTCCTTCTTCGGTTACCGGACGCCAACGCGGGCGACGAGTCCGACGCCCAACGGGAACCTCAGCTGTAATCGGTGAAGTTGAGGGAGAATTCTGCGCTGGCTCATGCACGCTCTGGGTATCGGAAGACTGCGGTGTGGCCTCGGGAATGGGGTGAGGAGGCGTGCTGCCCTGCAGGCGTTCGAGGAGCGACTGGCGCTCGACGACGGGGGGAACGGGCTCAGCAGAAGGGACAGGACGACGAGGCTCCAAAGAGACCATGCCCGAAGCAAGGTTGGCGGAAGCCGCAGTCGTATCTGCCGGAGACGGGGTGGCCGACAGGTGCACTCGACGAAGCGGAGGCGCACTCACGGGAGAAGGTGCAGGAACCTGGCGACTCGCGAGCTGCGCGGGTACCTCACCGGAAGTATCCACCGGAGAGGACACGGACGTTTCTTTGGGCGCAGACGTGGGTTGAGCGGCGGAAACTGCTGAGGCAGAAGGCTTCGAAAGCTCGACATGGCGCGATTCAACGGATTCAACCGGGGCACCCCAGCGATCCCACAAGCGATGCCAGGTCACATCGGTACCTTCATCAGTGGGAGCAAGGCCAGAACGCGATGCTTCGGGAAGCATGTCCAGGCGACTTGGACGCGAGGACTGGGAATTTGTCTCAAGCTTCAAAGGACGCAGCTGCTGAGCATGATCGAGGCGCGGAAGACGCATCCGGTGAAGAAGTTCGTCCGAATCAGCGATCACCGTTTCGGGATCTTCGAGCCAGTCCCCCACTGCATCAAGAATTCCACCGCGGTCCGGAGCCTGTGCAATAAGCTCCGATGCGGCGCCGAAGCCGGAAAGCTCAGCCTTGGGCTGGGCCATCAGCCACGGAGAGAGCACAAAAGCACGCTGGTGTGCACGCGGATGCGGCAGTGTCAGACGCGGGTCATCCGAGCTCACGCCGTCAACTTGAATGATGTCGATATCGATGGTGCGCGAGCCCCAGACTTCATGACGCACACGACCCAAGCGTGCTTCAAGCTCATGGATCCGATCCAAGAGGTCGAGGGGGGCCATGGACAGTGTCCCCAAAACGACAGCATTCCAATAATCGGGCTGCGACTTTTGATCGGGACGCAATACAGCGCGTGTACGAACCAGAGGAGAAACTTGTGTAATTTCCAAGCCATCCCAGCTGGACATTTCGTCAATTGCACGCTTGAGGGTGACGGGAACATTGCCCAGATTTCCACCGAGTGCGAGCACTATTGCGCGCGGAGCCGAAGGTGCGTCAAGTTCATCCCGGGTGGGCGCTTCGACCTGCGCTGCTTCGCTTTCCTCAGCCGTGTCCACCACCGGCTCCGAGGCCGTGGCGGGCTGCTGCGGTGCCGCGGGAGAGTGCAGCTGAACAGGCTTATCCGAATCGGGGGCCTGGGATTCCTCTTCCTGGGAAGCTACGGCATCTGATGGCGCAAAGGGAGCAGAGGGCAGATCCCCATCAGCATCGGGAGCACTGGGGGGAACAACATTCGATGCCGCGACGAAAGGAAGCGGGATATCACCCTTGCGGATCGTCACCGAAACATCGGTAAAGGGAACCTCAATTGGCGCCTCAGGCTTGTGGACAATAACCTCAACGCCACGAACACGCGAATCTTCAAGAGCCGCATCAGCGATCTTGTGGCCAAGTGTTTCAATCAGACGAACCGAGGGGCCCACAAGGATCGCGTGAGCTTTCTCTGCAATTTCGGCGTAAGAAACCGTATCGGCAATGTCATCACTGAGTGCCGCGCGATCGGTATCAACCCACAAAAGCAGGTCAACAGTGAAGGTTTGAGGAGCGTCCCACTCCTTTTCGAGAACTCCGTGGACAGCCTCAGCTGTAATACCGCGTAACGCGATCACATCGAGTTGTCCCACCGTGCCCTCACCTCCCTGCACGAACAAGCTTTGCTTGTTGGCTTATGGCATGGACCCTGACGGCCCATATTCCGTCTGAAAGCGCGCGCCGAGATATATCGAGAGTTGCTTCATCTCGGTCCGAAAGGGGGGACTGGCCGAGGAAGCGTTTCCGGGACGCACCTATAAGAACAGGGTACCCAAGCTCAGCAAAAATCGGCAGCGACGCGACGAGAGACCAGCATTGTTCGTTATTCAGTGAAAAACCCAGTCCCGGGTCAACAATGATGCGCTCGGGCTCAACCCCGGCCTCGAGAGCATCACGAACCTGTTGGGAAACCCGCTCTCTCAAGGCAACTGCGATGGGCTGATCACCGTAGTCGAAAGACTCTTCAGGCATCCCCGGAAGCGCGCGATAGTGCTGAATAACATAGGCGCAGGACGTCGATGCAACGGCCGCATTCATCTGCGGATCCCAGCGTCCTCCACTGACATCATTGATGATCGCAGCACCCGCGTCTGCCGCACGACGCGCTGTCAGCGCGTGCAGGGTATCGACAGAAACAACAACCCCCGATGCTCCAAGGCGCTGAATAATCGAACCGATTCGCTCCCATTCTTCGTCCTCACTGATTCGCGTGGAGTTCGGACGTGTTGATTCGCCGCCCAAGTCGACCAGGTCCGCGCCTTCGTCAAGCATTTCCTGAGCGTGGTCGAGTGCTGCCCCCGGATCCAGAAAACGGCCCCCATCGGAGAAGGAATCGGGGGTGACATTCAAAATGCCCATGACGAGCATTCGATCCCTTGGCAGATCGACGCCTTCGGGAAGACGAGGCGGTTGCGCACCTCCCGCGAGCGCCCAAGAGGAAGAGGCCTCGACAGAAGTCATCGGCGGACCCCACCCAATGCCAAAGACATCATTTCCGCGCGAGTGGCGTCACGCTTGACGATTCCGCGAAGTGCGGAGGTCACCGTCGAGGACCCCGGCTTGGAGATTCCTCGCATCGTCATGCACATGTGCTCGGCCTCGACAACGACAATGACACCCTGCGGTGCAAGAACCTCATCGATCGCATCCGCGATCTGAGCTGTCAGACGTTCCTGAACCTGCGGGCGACGCGCATACCCTTCGACGACGCGCGCGAGCTTTGAGAGCCCCGTGACACGGCCGCCCTTGGGGATGTACCCCACGTGCGCATGCCCATAGAAAGGCAGCAGGTGATGCTCGCACACAGAGTAGAAGGGAATATCGCGGACCATGACAATCTCATCAGTACCCACTTCGAAGGTGGTCTTGAGATGGTCACGAGGATCTTCTTCGAGGCCACTGAGAAGTTCACGCCACGCACGACCCATCCGCGCGGGAGTATTGCGAAGTCCCTCGCGGTTAATGTCTTCGCCGACGGCTTCAAGAAGCGCGCGTGAGGCGTCTTCAACGCCTTGTTGATCGTAACTCACTGGGCATTCTCCTCGGGCGCGATACCACCATCGGGGTCATCCAGAACCTCTGCGGGAGCAGCCGGGTCAGCCGATGGTTCATCAACAGATTCGGACTGCGCGCGATCACTGAGGGGCATGGCGATGGGATTTCCCATAACTGCGTCCTGAACCGCGCCTTCCGCACCGTAATTCCACACCGGACGCTCATCTTGTTTGATGACGTCCTTGAAGATCTCGGCAAGCTGAGCTTCATCCAGGGTTTCTTCTTCCAAAAGACGCTGGGCCAAGCGATCCAGAACCGCACGGTTCTTCGTCAGAATCTCCCAAGCCTCACGGGTTGCGTTATCCAAGAGCGCGCGCACTTCCTGGTCAACGACAGAAGCAAGCTCATCAGAATAGGCACGCTCAGCGCCTCGACCGGTACCATAACCGGTCATCGGGTCCGAATCATCCGCAGTCAAACGGACGTTACCCACGCGATCGGACATGCCGTATTCAGTAACGAGCGCACGAGCCTGAGAGCTGGCCTTCTGGATGTCGTTCGAGGCACCGGTTGAAGGATCGCGGAAGACGATTTCCTCGGCAACGCGGCCCCCCATTGCATAGACCAGATCGTCAAGAATCTGATTCCTGGTCTTGGAGTAGCGATCTTCGGTGGGCAGCACCATGGTGTAACCTAGCGCGCGTCCACGCGGAAGAATGGTGACCTTCGTGACCGGATCCGTGTAGCGCAATGCCGCTGCACACAGGGCATGGCCGCCTTCGTGATACGCGGTCACCAGCTTGTCGTGGTCATTCATGACACGAGTGCGCTTCTGCGGGCCGGCAATCACACGGTCAATGGCCTCGTCAATAGCGCGGTTATCAATCAAGTCAGCATTTGAACGAGCCGTCAGCAAAGCGGCCTCGTTCAAGACATTTGCCAGATCCGCACCGGTGAAGCCGGGAGTGCGCTTTGCGATCATGTGCAGATCGACATCATCGGTCAGGGGCTTGCCCGCAGAGTGCACGCGCAGGATTGCCTCGCGTCCCTTCAGATCGGGGGCTTCAACCGCAATCTGTCGGTCGAAACGGCCCGGACGCAGGAGGGCGGGATCAAGAATATCGGGACGGTTTGTCGCCGCGATGAAGATCAGGTTCGAGGAATCGTCAAAGCCGTCCATCTCAACCAGCAGCTGGTTGAGGGTCTGGTCGCGTTCATCAGAACCGCCACCATAACCAGAACCGCGGTGACGACCGATCGAATCAATTTCATCGACGAAGATAATCGCGGGAGCAACCTTCTTTGCGCGGGATACAAGATCACGCACACGCGAAGCGCCAACACCGACATACATCTCAAGGAATTCCGAACCAGCGATGGAGAAGAAGGGAGCCTCAGCTTCACCCGCCACAGCCTTCGCCAGCAAGGTCTTACCGGTTCCGGGAGGACCGTAGAGTAGCACACCGCGAGGAATGCGCGCACCGACCTTGCGGAACTTCTCGGGGGCGATCAGGAACTCACGAACTTCTTCAAGTTCCTCAACGGCCTCGTCTTCACCGGCCACGTCTGCAAAGGTGACGTTCGGGCGTTCCTGGTTAAAGTCCTTGGTGCGGTTCTGGCCAAAGGGACCCATCATCTGGGATCCACCCATACGGCTCATAAAGAACCAGAAAAGCCCCATGACCAGCGCCAAGGGAAGGATCGCGGCAAGAGTTGAGCTCAGGAACGAGGACTGCGGGTAGTACGCATCCCAGCCTTTACCGGGATTGGCCTTCTCAACCGACTCAACAATTGACTGCGATTGCGTGCGCGCATAGGTGAAGCTGATATTCCGGCCTAGGCTCCGTTCGCGGTCATCGACACCGGTGGACTTGTGGGTCCACGGGTCCTTCAATACCAAGTTGACCTGCTGAGTTCCATCGTTCACAACGACGCGTTCAATCTGAGCTTCCTTGAGGATCTGAAGGCCTTCGGAAGTATCCACCGATTGCGGCTGGAACCACGTCCACAGGAAGAACAGGGCAATCACCAGGGGGAGCAATGGGATTGCAACAAGTCCCCAGGTATTCCTCTTCTTCTTGTTCTGAGTGTTATCTGCCATGGATTTACCTTTCAGCCGCCGTATACGTGCGGTGCCAGGGTCCCAACGAAGGGAAGTTGACGGTAGTGCTCTGCGTAGTCCAGTCCGTAGCCCACAACGAATTCATTCGGGATATCAAAACCGACGTACTTGACCTCGACCGGGACCTTGAGAGCTTCAGGCTTGCGCAGGGCAGCAGCAATTTCCACAGAGGCTGCGCCTCGCGCCAGAAGGTTTTCGCGAAGCCACGACAGAGTCAGTCCAGAGTCAATGATGTCTTCGACAATCAGGACATCACGGCCGGTGACGTCTGTATCGAGGTCTTTGAGGATACGGACAACGCCGGTCGACTTAGTGCCTGCACCGTAGGAGGAAACAGCCATCCAGTCCATCGAGAGAGGCGTGTGGAGGTGGCGTGAGAGGTCGGCGACGACCATGACCGCGCCCTTGAGGACACCCACAAGAAGAATTTCTTTGCCCTGGTAATCGGCATCAATTTCAGCGGCAAGCTCAGCCATTCGGCGTGCCAGCTCGTCTTCCGTAACCAGAATGCGTTCGAGTGCGTTTCCCATGTCCTGTGCGTCCACAGTCCCATGTCCTTTCCTGTGCGGGTCCCGACTTTATAAGAGTGCCACATGTACGCGAAGAGGCGCTCAGCATGGCAGAGTTTCTCGCTCTTGGCGCAACAAGGAAGAGTCTGCAGCTGTCATGGCAATGAGATACGCCTGCTTTCCTTTCCCCTTGCGTAAGAGAGTTCCCCCTGGAACCGAGATGGGCCCTTGTCCCGTCCAGTGGTTGATAAGTGCGCGCGCCTCTTGCAGATGCACGTAGCTCGGTGCGCCAAGTGCGCTCAGGTAGCGGTGAAGGACGCGCATCTGCACCGCCTGGGGAATCTGCTGCAGGTGCTCGATCTTGAGGATTCCGATCCTCGAGGCCGTATCCTCCCTTGGCGGCATCGCTTCCCACGCGCATGTCCACACCTGGTTCGCCCACTGATCCAAGGCCTCGTCATCCGCTGCGGAAAGCTCCGCAGTGCGCGCAAGGGCGGGTACGGGGTCGATCCCCAAGCTGCTGCGCAAGCTGGGAAGTGCACATTCTCGGATCGCGCTTCGACGGAGTGCACTTCCATCAGCAGCCTTCCAAGGACCATCCATAGCGTTCGAGGGATCATCAATCCAGGGAAGACCAAGTTCGCGACATACACCAATAGTCTCAATACGTCGACATTTTATAATTGGTCGAATCCAGACAATCTCTCCCGCGTCATCACGCGAGCTCATCGCTTTCAATGATCCAACTCCAGAGCCGCGAGCCAAACGCAAAAGCACGGTTTCAGCCTGATCGTCCATCGTGTGTCCAAGGAAGACCGCAACGCGCCCTCCCAAAGATCTGGCATGGTCCACAAGAGCACGCCGACGCGCATCGCGAGCCGAGGCCTCGGGCCCCCCTTCCGCCGCAAGCGTGACGCTCACCCACTGTGCGCGAGCACCGAGGCAAGCCATGCGTTCACTCACCTCACGCGCCTCGATATCCGATCCGGTTCGGATCCCGTGATCGACAGTCAAGGTGTGGGGAGTAGCGCCCGCGCGCAGGCAGTGATCAATGGTCACCGCCGCGAGCGCAGTTGAGTCTGCGCCCCCGGATACGGCAATAAGTAAAGCATCGCAGTGCTCAATGGCCCACTGAACGTGCGGACGCACTTCCAGCGAGAGTGTACGTACATCTCCCTTGGGATTAGCGGGAATTGTGATCACTGGAAGCTCGGCCACATCCGGTTGTTAAAAATCGATTCAAGACCGGGGCCGATCACGATCTGATGGACTTCATTCGCCATCTCACGGCGAAGCTGAGTAATTCCTCCGGGAGCCACTCCCCCCAGCAGGCTAATCAAAGCCCCATCGACCATAAAATCTGCAGGCCGATGCGCAGTAATCCAATTGACCGAAGACAGATCTTTCGGAGTCAACGAATCCATAAAAACATCGATGAGACACTCACGAAGAAGCAGCTGACGCGCAAGCTCTTCAGCATCAATGGCATCAATCGGCGCGGCGGTAACAAGCTCGCGGCAGTATTCCCGATAAAAAGGCGTTCGCGTGGACAGCCAAGTGTCAACCCCCGCACGCAAAGACACCCACTTTGCCCAATCTCCCAGATCGAACTTGGCGCGCACACCCGCTTCTAAAACATTCGGGGCGACAAGATAGGCAGCAGCACCGCTCGGTCCGCTCACACTCAGAGAATGTTTGGCCAGCACTCCTAAAGCCGTGCACAGGGTGGCTGCGCTGGGAAGACTGCGTGCGCGCACACCCCATTCATCGGCAAAATCCGCCCACTGAATCATTGCGCTGCGACGCTCAATGATCGGCAAATCCACGTGCATGCTGTCCTGCACATCAGAAGAGGAAAACTCAGCGAAGCGAGTGATCAGGGAAGGCAGACGCCTAGAAACCCATTCTTGCCCGCGTCGAAGACGCGAGACAATCGCCTGCGCCGATGAGGCTGAAACCTGCGGTCCAGAAAACATGCCCATCGCGCTCAGGCGCGCAATCTGTGTGAGAGAGGGATACAACGGCATGTCTCTATGCTATCGAATTGCTCTGCGCTTGTATGCAGCCTTTTCGACTGAAGCCACAGCTTCACCGGCACCGCTCAGCGAATGCTTGGAAGCACTCACATCTTCGCAATGGCAGTGACAAAATCATCCAGATAGCTGCGAGTTGAATACGCGCCATCGTCGGGAACTTTGTCGAAACCGACGATGAAAATCACCTGGTGTCCCTTCGAGGTCGACACCACGCCGGCAAGTGCAGAGACCTCCGAAAGAGAGCCCGTCTTCGCTTGCGCATTGCCAGCCACAACCTCGTCATTCAGGCGGTGTGCGAGGGTACCCTGCACGCCCGCCCAGGGCAGGTTTCGGACTACTCGTGGCGCAACGGGCTGCGAGGCCTGAAAACCCTGAGAAAGAATTGCCGCCAAGGTCTTTGGCGCAATCCGGTCATTTGAGGACAGGCCCGAGCAATCCTCCAGCGAGAGCTGATCCGTGGGAATTCCGCGATCCGCCAAGGTCTTTTCAAGATTCTTGACCGCACCATCGAATGTCACTTCAGAGCCTGCCTGGCGCGCCGCAAGGTGACAATACTGGTCTGCAAGGGTGTTATCTGAGTGGTAGAGCATCCAGCGAATCTGCTCATCAAGGCTTGCGGACTGAACGGATGCGATCCGGTTCGCGCCCTGCGGGGCTGCCCCTCGGACGCCAAAATCGACGGAGATCCCCTGTTCAGTGAGCTTTTGCGCGAAAACCTCCGCGACATTGGAGATTGAGTCGGGGTAGAACTCATTGGACTTCGGGTAGGTGCGACCCGCATCGATCGCATAGGGAGCAAGCTGGCCTTCGTAGCCGGAAACCTGCTGTTCGCTCCACGAAGCGGGGCGCTTGGAGTCGGCAAAGAGCGCGGGAGCAGCGTGAAGTTCGACGTGAGAAATTCCCTTAGAGCTCAAGGCATGTGCCGTGTCTTTTGCAAGGGTTTCGAGGCCTGCGCGCCCGCTGACCTCAAGGGAATTGGTTCCCTCACCCAAGAGAAGGTCGCCTTCCCCTTCGAGGTAGATGTCATCATCACTTTGCGCAACCGAAGTGGTCAGGTGCGCATTGGGGTCCAGGTGACTGAGAGCGGTATAGGCCGTGAGGATCTTGGTGATCGAAGCCGGGGTGTGGGCACTTTCCGCATTACTTTGGAAGAGCGTCTGACCGTTGTTCGCATCAACGACGAGCGCCCACGCGTTCCAACCGCCTTCTTCGGCTGCCGAGGCCGCGGGAGCCCAAGCCTCTTGGAGTTGTTGGGCGGTGGGAGCTTGACTATCACTGCGCGACTGTGAAACATTCAATGTAGGAGCGGGCACAGCAGAAGCTGTGGGGGCTGCAGATGGCGCAGATGCTTGAGAAAGTGTGAAGATGCCAGGTGCGATATCATGCACATCTGCCACAAAATAGGCTGCGATCAGCACCGCGGCGCTAGTAGCGCCTACAATCGCAGCAGTAGTCCCGCGTCGCATGTGGGGATTGTCCTTCCATCAATGGTCTAGGAACAACCCTAATGCTTCGAGGGGTAGTAATACGTAATCGACATCCACGTGGTGGATCAACGACTCAACCAGTCAGGAGAGGCTCTAATGGAATTCGACGTGACCATCGAGATTCCTAAGGGAAACCGAAACAAGTACGAGATCGACCACGAAACGGGACGCATCCGTTTGGATCGTATGCTCTTCACCTCGACTCGCTATCCCGATGACTACGGCTTCATCGACGATACCTTGGGTGAAGACGGCGACCCCTTGGACGCGCTGGTTCTGCTTGAAGAACCGACCTTCCCGGGCTGCGTGATCCGCTGCCGCGCACTGGGCATGTTCCGTATGCGCGACGAAAAGGGCGGTGACGATAAGGTCCTGTGCGTTCCCGCATCCGACCAGCGCGCAGCATGGCGTACTGAGATCGAAGACGTCTCAGAGTTCCACCGTCTTGAAATCCAGCACTTCTTCGAGGTCTACAAGGATCTGGAGCCCGGCAAGAGCGTTGAGGGTGCACACTGGGTTGGACGCGAAGAAGCCGAGGAAGAAATTCGTCGTTCCTACCAGCGCGCAGAAGAGCACGGTTTCAACGCGCACTGATCGCTCAAACACTTTTCAACGGGATTGGGCTGGTGTTCTCCACGAACACCAGCCCAATCCCGTTTGCAAAACAGACACACGAAGTCGGCAAATGGCACAGGCTATAACGCGTGACATTCGCCAACTACCCGTGGAGCACCATTCATGCATAAGTCCGTCCTTACTTACCACCGAGGCACGCTTCCTCTACTCTCAAAATGACACTGGAAGTCGGTAAATGACACAGGCTATAACGCGTGACGTTTAGCGACTTCATGTGACTTTTCTGAGATAACGAACGGGAGCAGCCGAGCCATAAGCGCCGCTCATACGATTCGTCCAAAAGCAATCCATAGGGTGTACATACAATCGGCGTTTTCCACAGATTTTTCCAACGCTCGTACGTTTGGATGCCGCTATTAAACACTGAATAGATGAACGAAGAAGAAGAGACAGAAGGGAGTGTGCTCTCCCGATCGACACGAGAAGTTCATTTAGCACCAATAGACGGAAGATCTCACTCACAAGTCAGGGTGAAACGCGGATTTATGCTGACCATTTCGGCGGGATTAGCTCGGTGGGAAGTTAATCAATACATTGATCGTGCACGTATTGTTTCTCTCGCACAATCACGAGACCCGCGGATTGTATTCGTTGGAACCAGCTCACTTTGTGTCCAGGGAGTTCCACTGTGGTCATCGAACCACGACATCACCTTTTGGTGTCCTCAGCCCTATCCAAATTCCACTCTCCCATCGGTGCGCTACTCAGGTTTCACCATTCCACGTGTGAAGGTGAAGAAACTGCGCAGACCTCCGCTGACAGATCACCGGTTAACAGAGAATGGTGTTCGCGTAGAAGACAAATTGGATGCAGCTCTTCGTCTTGCGATGGGGTCGCAACACTTTGAGGCTTTTGTCGCCGTGTGCATGACACTGCACACCGAATCTAATTTTTCGCTACAGCGCATCGGGGACTCAAGGAAGCGTGAAAACAACCTACGCGAGGAACTTAATCAACGATTGTCTATTGCCCAGGAAAACGGCTGGAAATATGGAATCTCTACCGCGAAGCTCATTGTGAAGAACGCAGATGCAGGATGCGATAACCCCGCCGAAGCAGCAATGCTCTACGCGATTCGAAGCATCTACAGCGGTCCTGTACTGACTCAGTTCGAAATTAATGGCAGTACAGGGAGGTACTTCATTGATTTCACTCTTCCAGAGAAAGACGTCGCGATCGAATTCGATGGGATGAGCAAACTGGGAAGCACAAATGAAGACCTCTACCGCGCAAAACAACGGTGGATTCGTCGAGAACAGGACCTGCGCGACTGCGGATGGAATGTCATTCGATACTCGTGGGAGCAGCTAAAGAACCTGCCTCGTCTTCAGATCGATCTTGCCCAACGGCTCGACTTGCTCGAGGCCATACCAACGACTTCTAGCCAGCTGTGGGACAAGGGGTATATTGATTGAGTATCCAGCGTCTTTCACCAACTTCGTGTGGCATTTAGGGATGAGCTGGCGGACCTGACACCACACAAGCGCCCCCGAACAACCACAGCAAGCGCGAAGTGCCCGCTTTACTTGTGCAGCGAGCACCTCACTTGCACAGCAAGTGCCTTACTTGCGCATCAAGCCTTTTACTTGTGCGGCAAGCCCTTTGATTCAAGCCACTTCGACGCAATCGCGGAGGCAGACTGTGCCTCGACAGTTGACTGCCGATTCATCTCAATCAAGTCCTTGGCATCCATAGCCCCACTGACCTTGTTGATAACAGCGGCTGCATCCTGGTTGATCTTCGTGGAAACAACTGGTACAACGTGCGATGCCAAGAAGAGGCCCTTCGGGTCCTTGAGGACCGTCAGACTTCCGTCTGCAAGAGCGGGGTCCGAAGAGTAGATGTTCGCCAGCTGAATCGAACCATCATTCAGCGCCTTTACCGTCAGCGGCCCGCCCGAGTCTTCAATCGGCGTGAAACCAACCTTCACACCGTATTCCGATTCCAGTCCCTTCGGCCCATACGGACGCGTGGCAAGCTCAGAGTTGCCTCCAAGAGTGATCTGTCCAGCGTTCGCCAGGTCACCAATTGAGCTTAGAGAGTGCTCGGAAGCGAAAGAAGTGGTGACAACATAGGAGTCTTGGTCGGTTGCGGGGGCTTCGTCCAATACGCGCAATCCCTTGGGCAGGGCTGCGCCCAGTGCCTGGTAAACCTCAGCATCCGTACGAGCACTCGCATCTTTATCGAAGTACTGGAGCAAGTTGCCCGTGTACTCGGGAAAAACATCGATCGAACCGGATTCCAGCTCGGGCATGTAGACCTCGCGCTGACCAATGCGCAGCTGACGCTCGACCGTGAAGCCTGATCCTTCGAGCGCCTGGGCATAGACCTCGGCCAGGATTTCATTCGAGTAGTAGTCTTGGGAGCCAACCACGATCTTTGACGAGGCCGCACCTTCCTCTGCTTTTTCGCCACCTTCTAGGGACTTCCCTGCGCTGCATGCGGTGAGCACAACGGCAGTAAATGCCCCTACAACGGCGGCGAGAGTAGAGCGTTTCATTATCTTTCCTTTGGTTTTGTCTTCTAAGTGTAAAAGTCTGTATGCGAATGTGATGAAGTTATAAAGTTTGTGAATCTGAATGGGTTCTGGAGCGCAGGAGACGTATGAGCCCTGCAAGTATGGCGTCGGTAATGAGTGCCAGCGCAACGACAACGATTGCGCCTCCGATCATCTGTCCATAATCACGCGTCTTCAGCCCCGTGTAGAGGAAACGTCCCAATCCAAGGTTCGCTGTGTATGCAGCCAGTGTGGCCGTCGCGATCACCTGGAGTACCGCTGAGCGCACACCCGCAAGAATCAGTGGTGCGCCCGCTGGGATCTCTAGCTGTGTAAGGATCTGACCTTCAGTCAGACCGATCGCTCGCGCTGCATCGGATGATCCTTGAGAAGAGATCACACCGGAATATGCACCTGCGATAATCGGCGGGATTGCAAGTGCAATCAAAGCAATCAAGGGAGCTTGCCAGCCGATTCCAAGCGACAAGCCAACCAGGGTGAGGAGGCCAAGAGTAGGCACCGCTCGCGCGGCACCGGTCCCGATCATGACGAGGTTCTTCCAACGTCCGGTGTGCCCGATATACAGTCCGATTGGCAATGCGATGAGTGCCGAAATAGAAACAACAGCTGCAACGAAGACGATGTGCTGACCGACTCGTTCGAAAATCCCGGATGGCCCTAGCCAATTGTGTCCATCTGCCAGCCATTGAAAGGCTTCAAATAGGAGGTTCATTGCCTTTGCCTCCACGGTGTCATTAGCGCTCCTAGGCCGACTGCAAGTGCATCCAAAAGCAGAGCCAAGGCAATCGTCATCACCAGCCCGGCCAAGACTTCAACGGTCAATCCACGCTGGAAGCCATCGGTAAACAAAGTTCCCAGCGAGCGCACACCAATGAACGCACCAATCGTTACCAAAGAAACCGTCGAGGTAATGACCACGCGTGTCCCAGAAACGATCACGGGAACAGCCAAAGGAAGTTCAACCGTGCAGAATCGGCGGAGTCGCGACATTCCCAGCGCATCGGCGGACTCGAGGACGTCAGCAGGAACAGCGGCGAAGGCCTCGGCGCACTGACGAATCAGCACGGCGATTCCGTAAATCGTTAGCACAACAACCATGTTGACCCGCGAGCGAAGAGCGATCCCTGACAGAACAGGAATGACAATCAGGAGGGGCAATGAAGGCACCGCGTAGAGAACTGTCAGGAAAGAGAGAACTGCACCCCCGACCCCTTTCGAACGCTGCGCCCACGCTCCTATAGGAACTGCAATCAGCACCGAAGCAATAATCGCGGGCACTGCGATGGTGAGATGGGTGAGGGTGAGCTCACCGATGAGCGCCCAACTGCTCGACAGCCAGTTCACGCGCGCTCCCCCTCAGCGTTGTTTGCCGAGGCTGTGGCTGTTTTGTGCGCCAGAGCTCCGTCGGGTGCGCCCTCCAAGATTCGTTCGCGCTCGCTGATGGCAGATGTTCCAAGAAACTCGCGAACAAAGTCATTGGCTGGGTTTAAGAGAAGATCGCGCGGAGTACCTTCTTGGGCAATCTGAGCCCCCTCGCGCAGGAGGGCGATGCGGTCACCCAGCAAGATGGCCTCGTCGATGTCGTGGGTAACGAAGAGGATCGTGGTGCCCAAGGATTTTTGAATGCGACGAAGTTGGCGCTGGAGGTCGGCTCGGACCAGAGGGTCGAGGGCGCCGAAGGGTTCATCCATGAGGAGGATATCGGCACGGTTTGCCAATGCTCGCGCGACACCGACGCGTTGACGCTGGCCGCCAGAAAGCTGCGCGGGATAGCGCTTTGCCATTGAGGGATCGAGGCCGACGAGCTCCATGAGTTTGAGCGCATCTGCTCGCGCGCTTGCCTTTGAAGCGCCTTCGAGAACTGGAACGGTTGCAATGTTGTCAACGATTGTTCGATGCGGGAAAAGGCCCCCGTCTTGGAGGACGTAGCCGATGGAACGGCGAAGAGCGACAGGATCTTCATTGGCGACGTTTCGGCCTCGGACGGTGACGGTCCCGGATGTTGGAGTGACCATGCGGTTGACCATCCGCATGAGCGTGGTCTTGCCGCATCCTGAAGTCCCGAGGAACACTGTTGTTGTGTGCGGGGCAATCGTTAGAGAAAAGTCTTCAACTGCTTTCGTATCGGGTGAATATGTTTTCGACACGTGGTCGAAGGTGATCATGACATTCCTCTTCGCGATGACGAAACGCTGGTGCGTCGTTGCCAATTTGTGGCGTCACCAACGAAAACGACCATTCACGGGAACTTATTTCTTGTTTGCTCTAAGTTGAGCTAACTCACAAACGCATCTGATAAAACGAGGCCCGGGCGTCTTCCCCAAACGCCCGGGCCTACAAGAACTATTCAGTGAATGAAGTGCTCGACTACTGAGCGCTTTGCATCACTATCCGGCATCGTCATACCACGCGCACTGCGTAGGGCAGAACCGCACTCCATCCGTAGATCGAGGTGATTCGAACCGGAACACCAAAGGTGGGCGCCTCAATGATCTGGTTGTTACCCAAGTAGATCGCAACATGGTCGATGTTGCCACCATCCCAGTTCCAGAAAATCAGATCGCCGGGCTGGGCTTGGCTGACCGGCACGCGAGTGCCTTCCGAGTACTGTGCCTGCGACCAGTGGGTCAGGTAAATACCCTGCGAACGGTACGCCATGGTGACCAGACCGGAGCAGTCATAGCCGGGGCCTTCGCCCGCCCACACGTATTGCGCGCCGAGCTTACTCTTCGCCCAAGCGATGGCACCTGCAGCGGCATCAGAATTACGACCGCCACCGCCACCCCGCGATGGAGTGTCATCATCGTCGTCGTCATAGCTGGCTGCCGGAGCAGGAGCTGGCGTGTACGAGTTCTGCTGTTCACGTGCGCGACGCGCGGCTTCGGCAGCTGCCTGCTGGCGTGCAGCCTCTGCTGCGGCAGCCTGGCGCGCGGCTTCAGCTGCTGCCGCCTGACGCTGCGCCTCAAGCTCGGCCTCGCGTTGATTAATCAGTTCAACGGTTGTGTTCTGCTTGCGCGCGAGCTCCGCAACCAAAGCATCACGGCGAGCAGCAGTCATGGCCTGCGCATTACTTGCGTTGTTTGCAGCGCTCTGAGCCGCAGCGGTACGAGCTTCAACCTGTGCGGTTGCTTCCGCCTGCTTTGCCTGCGCCTGGATCGCAGCGTCGTTCATAACGTTTGCGACCTGCTCAAGCGCGGCAACCTTTTGCATTTTGACGTTCGCCGAGGCCGAGAAAGAGTTGAGCGTAGCCTGCTTGGTTTCGACCGTGCGCAGCCCGTCGGCGGAAAGATAGGGGGCGATAGAGTCAAGGGATGAACCACCATCGCGGTATGCCGTCTGTGCGATCGAGGCAATCTCTTGCTTGCCTGCCTCGTAATCAGCCTTCGCTTTATCAGCATCCGCCTGCGCTTGACGCGCCGTCTGGGTCGCCTGTTCAAGCGAGTAGCGGGCACCGTTCAGCTCTTCCGCAGCACTCATGGCTTTCTGAAGCGCGACTTCAGCTTCGCTTTTTACGCTTGCAAGTTCTACTTCGATCTGAGCGACCGACATTTTTGCCGCATTTTCGGCTTCGCGGGCTCGTGCGATCTCTTCGTCACTGGGAGCTGCAAGAGCGATACCGGGAGTTGCTGCAGCGAGTGATGCAAATAGCGCGGTCACGCTAATTGCGCGAATACCGCGGTGCTTTGTCTCACGTCTCACTGGTCCACCTGTCGTTGTACGCCGGGATAAGGGCGTGCGTCGTCATATACAGCACTCGAGAGTAGTTCACTTAGACAACATTCGCAACAACGTTTAACCGAAGCCACATAAATCACGACCGCAACATTTGTAACATTCACCCCAAATAACGATACCTTTCAGGCGAAGATCCACATAAAATCAATGCAGATCCCCAACACAGGAGTGAGTACAGTGGACGAAACCGAGCTCCCCGAGTCCCCAAGCAGCACCGATGGCTTCAACGGCCTCGTCGACGAGGCCGTGCTGGCCCCCTGGGGAGAAGAAGGCCCAGCCCCCGTTGGCCAGTGGCGGCGCGACGTCCTGGGTGAGGGCTACGAATCACGCACAATCCCCCTCATGGATGATGACGCTGGTCCTGTTGTTGCAACTTTGGTTCGCTACCAAGGTCATGCAGCTTCTTCCCCCTCCCCTCGTTTCATTACCCTGTACATTCACGGCCGCAACGACTACTTCTTCCAACGCGAGCTAGCCCAAAATATCGCCGACTGCGCAGGGGCTTTCTACGCAATCGACCTACGCAGGTATGGTCGTTCGCTCCGCCCCGGCCAGCGCATGGGATTCATTTCAAACCTCAGCTTGTACGATGAGGAACTCGGAGAAGCTCTGGATCTGATCCGCGATGATTATCCCGACCTTCCACTTGTTCTTATGGGTCACTCAACGGGCGGATTGCTTGCAACACTGTGGGCGAATCGCCATCCCGGCGCGATCGACGGCCTCATCTTGAATTCTGCGTGGCTTGAAATGCAGACAATGGCTTCCATGCGTTCAACCATGGCTCCAATTCTGGAACGCATCGCCTCTCGAAATCCGATGTGGGCAGTTCCAGGAGGAGGCAGCGGCCCAGATAACTACGCCCGTTCGCTCCACGAGGGCTGGAACTCGCTAGAGGCACCCCTACCAGAATCTCTCAAGGCCTACACCGACGACCCCGCTGTTCAGGGATGGGATTACGCACTGGAGTGGAAGCGTCCCGGTTCGTACCCCGTTTACGCAGCCTGGCTCGAGGCAATCCTTGAAGGCCACGACAGCGTTGCGACTTCGGTCAAATTGGATATTCCAGTGCTTTCGATGATGTCGACATCAAGTTTCTTCAGCGAAGAATTCACGCCAGAAACCTTTTCAAGTGACGTCGTCTTAGATCGGGAGGTCATCTTGGAACGCTCATCGCGCTTAGGGCCACTGGTGACCATTGCCAGTTTCCCAGGCAAGCACGACCTGCTACTTTCTGACCCTCAGGTGCGCGCACGGGTCTACGAAACAATGGATCGCTGGATTAAGGCGTTTATCTAATCGCGCGAGTACTCGCGAATGATCTCTCGGTTGACCTCTGCCAGAGACTCACCCAAGGTCGGGCCTTCTTCCCCACCTAGGTGCCACAGCGTCCAGCCGTTACCGGAAACACCAAAGTAGGAAAGTGCTTCCTGCGGGTTATCCCAGCTCTCTTCGCCCGAGCGGAACAGGCCATCGGCCGTGAATTCACACTCTGCCTGAGGAACACCAACGATAATTGCGGGAACATCCTCGGCAATAATCTGTCCAAGGACACGCAGGGCAGCCGCATCTCGCGAGAGGACGGGGATCCCCGCCTCGCGCGCAGCGCGGAGCTCTTCGCTTTCCTCTTCTGAGTCATCGTCGCCATCTTCGCCAAAAACTGGCGCAGCATGATGATGCAAATCGCTTCCTTCGAGCGCCGAGGCCTCGACCTCGGTAGTCGGTTCGGAAGAAACAAAGTCAACGCCCGCGGAGGACTCAATGGTCACGGGAGCGGACACGTCGCGGATTGACGAGGCGATCGCCGGGACGTCGTCAGAGCGCCCAGCAAGCAGATGAGGGGCATGTGCGTAGGTACGCGGGCCAACAGCATGCACTTCAAGGAAAGAACGCCCATTGCTCATCTCGCGCAGGCTCATTTCATGAACCTCAACACCGGAGGCAGCCAGAACCTCAAGCGCTGGACGAACGGCAGGATCAATGCGGCCAACAACCATGACCAGACGCGGCCCCGCTCCGGGCGAGGGCGGCATTGAATCGCGGAACTGAATCCACCCGGACTTGAAAGCTGCGACGCCTCCGGGATATTCCCGAGCCAGATCTGACCACGACAGCGCGGCGGTTCCAGCCAGGCGTGACAGGGACTGAATGAGCGTATCGGAGTCCAAGAAGTCAAGAATTTCGACCGAGACAACTTGACCCGAAGGATCAAGGGCGGTCAGCCGAGGAGCCTCGTCTTCCGCGGAGCCATCGACAAAGGCCGAACCTTCAAAGGGGGAAATATCTCGCCAGGTGATGGGGAAAAGTGGGCGCGAAACGATCTCAAGCACCTGATTACACACGGCATCAACGATTTCGGGGGTCAAACCGTCGGATACTGAGCGGCCGAATTGTGCAGGGATCAAACGCCCCTCGTCGAATTCAAAGAGAGCCATGAAGCTTCCAACCCCTCGCACTGATGCTAGATGTGTTGATGAATGGTAGATGCGATCTGGTCTTATTGTTCCACAATCACGCCGAAGCGTGGACGAAGACGGGCCGGAGAAGTTGAGAGTGATGACGGGGAAGCAAGGGCTTGCGGACATATAAAAGGCGGGTCCACATCGTCTAGGTTCGGTACCGAAGTACCCGGGACGATGCGGACCCGCCTCAGTCAGTTCGGCCTCGCGAGGCCAACTGAATTGGATTTAGCGGAGAGTCTCCGTAAGAGGATCACTCAACCTCAGCGCTCAGAGCCTTCTTGCGACGGTTCGAGAACACCAGTGCGTAGGCGCAAGCAGCACCAACGACTGCCACGCAGAGCGTGATCAGGAAGATGATGCGGTAGCCATCGTAGGGGTTGGCCTCGTGGGCGGTGATGATTCCAGCGGTGGTCGGGTTGCCCCAAAGGATGGAAGCGTAGACCAGGAAGGAACCGACCGACATTGCGGAACCGTTGATTTCCTCGGGCAGGTGCAGCTCAGCGATAGGAGCAAGCAGCACGGACTTACCAAGGAAGACACCGAATGCCATGACGACCAGCAGGATCATTGCAGGCCACATCATCGAGTCGGATGCGGGCAGCAGGTAGACCAGGCCAACGCCGATGGCGATAACGGTCAGAGCGACTGCAACCATGGTGGTCGAGGACTTGAAGACGTAGTCAGCGAGCATCCCTGCAACCAAGCCGGCGATGATGCCAACGAAACCGGTGGAGAAGATACCGAATGCACCAGAGGCAGCGTCAGATGCGTGGAAGACCAGCTTCAAGTAAGGAGCCGAGGAGTAGATCAGGTTGACGTAGCACCAGTAAACACACATGCCGGCGATACCTGCGAACCAAACACCGGGCTGTGCCAGAACCTTGAGCAGACCCATGAGAGCTGCGGTGTTCTTGGTGTGGCCTTCGGACTCGGCAACAGCGTTGGCGGGAACGAAGCGCAGGATGGCGATGATGTTCGGGATCAGCAGCAGCGAGTAAGCAAGACCGAAGCCGATCATGATGCCGTTTGCGTGGGTCGGGAAAATGGCCATGCAGCCGATGATGATGAGGTTCATGCAGAACTCAAGGCCACGACGGATCGACTCGAGGAGGCCCATTGCGAGGCCACGGCCCTTGGAGTCAGAGTCAGATGCCATGAAGGCAACGCCGTTGACGACGGCGGGCCAACCGATGGCGTCCCAAATTGCCCACGTAATTGCAATGCCAACAAGCATCTTGATGTTCAGGTGGTAGCCCAAGACCGGGGAGAGCCACAGGAACAGGAAGGTCAGCAGTCGCCACGAGGCGAAGCAGATCAGAATGTTACGGATGGGGAAACGGTTGTTCACCCAGCCGGCGGGCACGTACATGAACATGGCAATGCCGAGCCAGCCCATGATGGTACCGAAGTCGGCGACCGTGATGCCAAGAGCATTGGTCACGGGGATCAGCAGAGATCCCTTGAACGCCTCGAAGGAGACGTAGACCAGCTGGCCGGTCAGCACGACAGTGAGGAAGCCGCCTAGGCGTCCCTTCTGCATGAACTTAGGGAGGCGCGACTTTGTGCCTACTGAGGTTTCAGACATGTTGTTGAATTTACCTTTCGAGATTCACTCACTGAAGATGGGCAAAAGAGTCCGCAACATCGGTGAAGACACCGGTTGCGCCCCAATTGAAGAGCTCATGTGCTCGATCAATCGAGTTCACGGTCCACACGTTGACACCGAAGCCTGCCTCGCGGAAGGCCTCAACCTTGGACTTGGTCAGACCGCGGTCCTCGGGGTGAATGTATGACGCGCCAACCAGCTCGAGCATGGACTTCCAGTCGTCGTAGAGAGCACAAGTCTCGTACAGGCAGCCCACTTCGTACTGAGGTGCGCGTTCCTTAATCTTCGCCAGCAACACGTGATTAAAGGAGGAGAAGAAAACCTCTCGTTCGGGGTCAAGTCCAGTCAGCGCATCAAGAATCGAATCAATGAGGCGCATGGACATGGCGCCACCGGCCTCATTCGACTTGATCTCAATGTTGGCATTCAGTCCACGGCGGTTGAGGAGCTCGATCAGCTGCTCAAGGGTGGGCAGAGGCTGTCCGGTGAATTCCGGAGAGAACCATGAACCGGCATCGATCGATGCCAGATCTGCCTTCTCGAGGCCATAGTACGACCCGCTGCGATTGGTCGTACGATCAAGCGACGTGTCGTGGATGACGATTGGCGTACCGTCACCAAGGATGTCGACGTCAGTCTCAATCCAGGTGAGACCAGCATCTGCAGTCTTTTCAAAAGCTGCAAGAGTGTTCTCGGGTGCGACACGGTTCAAACCGCGGTGTGCAAAAATGCGACGTTCCATAGAAGTTCACTGACTTCCTTGTCGAGGATGGACAAAACCTAAAGATCAGGGACTAATAGTCTCCGATCTCCGCTGTTAATTATCTGACTGGCGTGTTCCAGTTTCATGCCTATAAATGTGTTCCCGCACACAATTTTACATATCCGCTCAACGCGAACATCGATAATACAACTATATTTACGCAGGTCAAAAGCTATTGTAAAGAAATTGCGCAGAATTTACCAAGCTGTCTGCACTTATGTGCAATGGCATCTGCACCTATGTGCGGATACATAGTTGTACCATTTGCCACTTTAGAGAAGCAGACAACTCGTCAGGTCTTATTATTTCAATTAAAAATTGGGAACAGGTGCCGTCAAAGCTCACTCAACCCAGCAGAACAAATACTGCCCAAGCACCAATTTCCACACCCAGACAGTTATCAGCTAGCACAAATTTCACATTGTTAGGATGACGGCATGGTACTGGTGTTCGCGCTCTTGATTTGTGTGGTTATCGTCGTCCTCTTTTTCTACATGGGCATGCTGCTGTGGATGATCTTCTCTCCCGACTATTTGCTTGTCATAGGATTTTCGGGCATTTTCACGATGGATCACATGGGCTGGCTGACATCCTCAGAAAAGGCGCAATTTATTTGGGGTGTCGTTGCAATGGTTGTTGTCGGATTCGCCTATTACAAGCTCAATCACCTGCTGTACTCGGTCTCTCAACGCATCTATGCGATTGTCAGTTTCCCAATTGTGGTCGTCTCAAGCCTGATCCTCATGCTGACTTTTGTTCTGAAAATGCTAGAAGAAGTTGCACCCAACCTTGCAGATGATCCAACCATCGAACACGCTATTTACATTGTGCTTGCCCTCGTCATTGCCGTTTTTGCATGGCGTAAACGGCAAACAGCTATGGCTCGGCTGCACTCCCCTGCCAACATCGTGCTCACCAACGGCAATGTGATGGTTGTGGAGAGCGGTAGCGCGATGCCCACGTCACCGTATACACCGCCAGCCACTCCACCTACACCAGCGCCCGGCGCTTTCCCGCCACCAGCTGGGAAGCCCGGATTTAAGAATTACTGACACTTGGGCGATCTCTTGATTCCATAGGGTGCCATGACGATTCGCACGCAAGTGCCCCGCAAACGCAAGTGCCCCGGAAACGCAAGTGCCCCGCCAGCCGAAGCTGGCGGGGCACTGTGCTGCATCAAGCGCTAGATGCGATCCTTACAGCCGGTCACGCGGTCATATCTGTGTGATCCTCAACAGCTGCGCGTCCGGCCTCCAGGCGTGCCACGGGCACGCGGAAGGGCGAGCAGGACACGTAGTTGAGTCCGACCTTGTGGAAGAAGTGGATCGATGCGGGATCGCCGCCGTGCTCACCACAGACACCGAGCTTGATGTTCGGCTTGGTGGAACGTGCGCGACGCACGCCCTCGGCCACAACCGTACCGACACCGTGAACATCGATTGACTCAAACGGCGAGACACCGAAGATGCCACCCTCGATGTACTGCGGGAAGAACACACCTTCGACGTCGTCGCGCGAGAAGCCCCACACGGTCTGGGTCAGGTCGTTCGTAC
>ERZ773057.130-NODE-130-length-35353-cov-33.158423_pt1 | contig 35353 bp, 30 predicted proteins | sample MGYA00580629_ERZ773057 | MGnify/ENA primary metagenome ERZ773057 (study PRJEB29015, sample SAMEA2738143) | human oral metagenome | biome: human oral; feature: human-associated habitat; material: saliva | place: China | collected 2163 ...
TGATCTGGAGCAGCATCGTGAGGATACCGAGCGCGAACTTGATAGCCGTCAACGTATAGAAGTCCATGTCAGTGCTCCCCGTTCACGTAGACGCCATGGTCGATAATATGCGTGCGCTCAAGAGTGAACGAATTGTTGTCATAATTAAGATGAACCGTGTAGTCCTCCTCGTTGAAGCGCACAATCATGCCATCTTCCAGGGACGTCTTATTCACCATCACATCGCTCGCCTGGACACCGTGATCGACGGCAACCCCCTCGATGAAACCCACGAGGAGCTGGGCCTGGGACTGCTGGTCACTGAGCCTCAGGTACTGCTCGGTCTGGATTCCCAGCAGGACGAGCGAGAACACGAGAAGTCCGATACCCGCGTCACGCCAGCGGGTTTTCACCCGGTTATGTAGATACAGGGCACTGAAAGCGAGAGCCGCAACGAGCAAGACGATGATCGCAGCTAGACGCCGTGTCGCATCCAGACTCTGGTGCGACAGAATGTAGTCGAGGGTATAGAAGTTCATGCGCTATCCATGGTGTGCAGGTCACTCAAACAGGGTCACACTAGCACTGCAGCCAACATGGACAGTGCAGCACTCACAGCGGACACACAAAGCAGCAGCGCTGGGGGCGCGACGGCCTCGTCCATTGACGAGGCCATGGCCGGGAAAGCGCATCGGGTTCAGTTGGTCCCGTGAAACGCTCAGTCGGTCCCGTGAAACGCCCAGGCACAACCGCACACGCCGCGCGCAATGTAGCTGGCGCCGGCAAGCGTCAGGGCAAGGCCGAGGCCGGTGTAGAAGAAGGCGATAAACCAGTCGGGGAAGACGCCCGCGGCGCGCATGCCGACGCCAAACGACATCATGATCGCCATCATCATGTAGCTCTTGCGGTCGAAGAAGCGCACGACGTGGTGGCGTTCCCCCTCCAGGTTGGCGATGCGCTGGGCGTTCTTCTTCACGAGCTTGGAAAACATCGGATGGAACGCGCAGAAGATGGCGACCGCGCCGCCCGCGAGCGCAAGGAGGATGAGGGCCGCGAGATCGTGTACGTCGATGGCTGCGCGCACGCCGAGGATCGCGACGTTCAGGCCGGCGAGCAGCCAGACGACGCCGGCGACGGCGATCAGGGGCTGTTTCTTGATGCGGAATCGACTCATTTCTTACTGTCCTTTTCGTCTGCGGTGTCGTCATACAGGGCGGCGTCGAGGAGGGCGAACAGCGTCTCACACTCGCCGCCATCCATGAGGGAAGCGAAGACGGCGCGCAGCACGTAGCGACACAGGGCCTCGGCGCTCATGGGGCCGACGAGCCGGGAACGAACCACGGCCTCGTCCGCGTCGAGGACGCGCACGAGCCCGCGTTCCATGTGGGCGAGCATGGGGGCGCGCACGGCCTCGAGAGCTTCCTGTTCTGCGCTGGGGAGGCGCCGCATCTCGGCGAACCAGTCGACGCTCATGGCGGCGCGCGCGGCGCACAGGGCCTCGCGGAATCTCCTCACGTAGGAGGTGAAACGCTCACCCGGGCGCACGGCGCACAGCTCGTCGGAGAGGTTCTCGTCGAAGAAGCGCGTGAGCACGGCGGCCGTCAGGTCCGCCTTGGTCGGGAAGTAGCCGTAGACCGAGCCGACCGCGATGCCGCACGCGGTGGCGACCTTGCGCACGGAGAGCGCGGAGATGCCGTCGCGCGAGGCGATGGCGTAGGCCTGGCTGACCAGCCTCTCCGGGTCGATCACTTGTTTGGGCACGAAATCCTGCTGTCTTGTTAGCTGCAACAATCTATAATGAACAGTGTTCAGTATAGGCCTGAGCAGGCCCACGTCAACGAAATGAGAGACCTGCCATGAAGTCGCTTCACGCCGCACATCTGGAAGAACACGTGCCCAGGATCGAGGACAAGGAGGCCTGCGCACGCGGCGAGCGGATCATCGAGGCGGCCTACCGCATCGGCGAACGAGGCGGACTGGCCGCCATTTCGGCGCGTGGCGTCGCCAGGGATGCCGAGGTCTCGGTGGGCTACCTCTACAAGCTCTTCCCCTCGAAGAGCGACATCATGGTCGCCGCCGCGCAACACTATTTCGCGCGCTCACTCTCCCACGAGCTCTGCCGAGTCGAGGCCGGGGAGCCCTACGTGGAGTACTGCCGCAGACTCTGGGGACAGATGCAGGCGTCTTTCGCGGAGTTTCACCACGAATGGCTGCGCGATCGCGAAGACCTCCCCAAGCAGGACCTGGCGGCCGCGCACGGCGCGATGACCTCAGTCCTGACCCACGCGGGCGCCCAGCTTGAGGGAGTCATCGAACAGGATGAGCGCATCGACTGGACATCACTGCCCGAGGGAACCACGGCCTCGTCCATCGCCCAGTTCACGATGCGCGCCATGATGGACTCACTCAAGCGCGGCGAGGGGGACGCCACCCTCCTCCTCGCCCTACTGGAGAAGGGCCTCTACTCCCCCACTGAGGCACGCTGACACGAGCCCCCGAGCCGTGAACAAGGGGATCTTGTTGTTCACGAGTGTTTTTCTAGCATTGATCGTAACGACGAATCTCACCGTGAGGTTCGCACAGACACGATGGGATGGTGCAGCCATGATCGGCGTCGCCTCGACGGCAATCACTCTCGCGCTGGTGTTCTACACGATCGGCGTGTTCGCGGAGCGACGCTCCGGCACGCTCACGGCGAGCCACCTCATCTTCTTCTACCTGGGCCTGGCGTGCGACACGGCGGGCACGGCGGCCATGTCGATGATCGCGCAGGGAGAATCAGCCAGCCCCGCGCACGCGGCGACCGGACTGCTGGCAATCATCCTGATGATCGTTCACGCCGCGTGGGCGACGGTGGTCCTCGTGCGCAAGAATCACGAGGCCATGGCTCGCTTCCACCGCTTCAGCATCGCCGTGTGGACGATCTGGCTGATCCCCTACATCTGCGGCATGCTCATGGGCATCCCCGCGATTGACTTGTCCGCGAACGCCGCCTTCGGCGCGGCCCTCAACGGGGCGGGCGCGATCGGCCTGGTCCTCTATCTGCGCGGGGATGCGCGGCGGGCGTAACACGGCGCATTCTGCGTCATCGACGAGGCCGGGGCTGAGCCATGCGCGCAGCCGCACCAAGCGGGCGCCACTCCTGCACGGGCCTGCGACGCTCATCCCTCCATGTTCGCCGCGGACACCCCATCGGCCAGGGTTCCGTACACCACGACGCAGTGCCCGAAGAACATATCGTTGTCATCGAAGTAGGCTGAAAAAGAGCCGTCCGGATCCATCGCAATGCTGGTGAGATCCAATCGCTGTGCAAAGCTCTCTTCCGTAATCTCCGGAACCTCCTCGTCGGCGGATTCGCGCCAATCGCGCGCGAGTTCGGTGAGCTCCCGCGCGGCGAACGTTCGCATATCCCGGTCCCACGCATCCTGATCGGCCACCATCTGCTTCATAGCGACCACAGCTGAGGTCCAGGTGTCTTCGCTCGACGAATCAACCTCCAACGAGATGTCGATGTCCTCATCTCTCCACGGGATCACTCCCTCGAACGTGTCGTAGTCCTTATCGAGAGTGAGTTCTCCAAGCACCTCGTCGGTCATCACGACCGGCCTGCGATATTCGGTCAGAACCTCTTCCAGGGCCGGGCACGAGGGATCTTCCAGGAGTTCGACGATCAGGAAGCGGTTCTGCTCGGAGGCGCTCACACCCTCGGGAACCTCGTGCGGGATCTTCTTGCGCGCCGCGACGCGGTAGGTCTCCTCGTCACGGAAGCGACCCAAGATTCCACCAGCGGCATATTCCTCATCGCTCACAGGGTAGACCAGCCTGCCCCCATCCGCGTGCAGGGCGCCGGTTTCACAGTCCACGTATGCCAGATAGGAATGCGCGGACTCCCAGAATCCGTTGCATTTTCGAGCCCCGCTGCTTCCGGCGAGCAGGACGAGGATCTCCCGTTCCTCTTCCTCGAAGGTGTGTTCCCATTCAGCCTGCGTCATGTTGTTTTGCGAGCGCATGTATTCGAGCAGATCCACGTGCCATCCTCCTTGATTCGGGGCTTCCGCTTCGTTACGACGAACCCTACTCCGCCACAAGCATCGCGACGACCGGATCGACAAGACACCCCCGGCCTCGTCCCACGATTCAGGGACGAGGCCGGGGACACCGACAGCAAATCAGCCGATCTAAGCCTATATCGAACCCAAACCGTACCCGGTTCGGGCCTATAATAGAGGTGTCGAAAGGAGCGACCATGCCGACGATGACCCGCAACGCCGAGGTGAAGACCCGCACGACCGCACAGATCAAGGCCGATGCCGCAGCCGTCTATGCGCGCTGGGGAATTAGCCTCTCGGACGCAATCAACATCTTCCTCGCGAAGTCAATCGAAGTCGGAGGCCTCCCCTTCGACATGCGCCCCGAGACTCCCACGTTCGATGGACTCGAGCGCTACGCCTATCGCCCCACGATGGACTCAAACGGCGTTGCACAGCTCCCGGGAGACTGGGATGACGGCGACTGAGGGAGCGCCCGCGCCGTGGGAGATCTGGCACGCGCGCTTTAACGGCTCTTCATAATTGAGGGTGTAGGTGTTGTTGGTGGGGTTGGGCGTGTCGTGGCCGGGTAGGGGTCGAGGTCTTCCGATGATGGGGGTTCCGACACCGTCCATCCGAAAGACCTCGACATGCCCAATACTACCTTTGATCGCCCCGACCTGAGCGCGTTCACGCGCCTGGATGACCTGGGCCTGGAAGTGACGGGCCAACGCATTGAGCCAGACCATGCAGTGTTGGCGTGCCGTATTACTGGTGAGGACCGGTGGTGTCGACGCTGCGGGTGCCAGGGCGAGGCGCGTGACACGGTGGTCAGGCGCTTGGCGCATGAGCCCTGCGGGTGGCGTCCCACGATCTTGCATGTGAGCGTGCGCCGCTACCGGTGCCAGGGTTGTTCTCACGTGTGGCGTCAGGATATGAGTCAAGCGGCCGATCCGCGCGCGAAGCTCTCACGGGCGGCGGTGCGCTGGGCGCTCACTGGGCTGGTCGTCCACCATCTGACGGTGGCGCGCATCGCCCAGGCCCTAGGCGTGTCCTGGAATACCGCCAACACCGCTGTCCTGGCCGAAGGCCAGCGTCTACTGATCAACGACCCGACCCGGTTCGAAGGCGTGCGCGTCATCGGCGTGGATGAACACGTGTGGCGCCACACCCCCTACGGCGACAAATACATCACCGTCATCTTGGACGTGACGCCCGTCCATGATCGCCGTGGCCCCTCCCGGCTGTTGGATATGGTCCCGGGCCGCTCCAAAAAGGTCTTCAAAACCTGGCTGGCCTCCCAGCCTGCCACGTGGCGCGAGCGCATTGAGATTGTCGCGATGGATGGATTCACCGGGTTCAAAAGCGCCGCCGCCGAAGAACTCCCCGGCGCAACCGCGGTCATGGACCCCTTCCACGTCGTACACCTGGCCGGAGATGCTCTCGATGAATGCCGCAGACGCATCCAGCAAGAACTTCACCATCGGCGCGGGCGCGCCACAGATCCCCTGTACAAGGCCCGCCGTATGCTCCACACCAGATCCTGCCTACTCACCCTAGGCCAGCAGTACCAGATACTCGACCTGTTTTCCGGCGACGAGCACGTCGCCCTCGAGGTCACCTGGAGCGCCTACCAGAACATTATCGACGCCTACCGGGCGCCCGACACGAGTGCAGGTAAGGCCCTGATGCAAGCCGAAATAGACCGTCTCAGCGACGCGGACGTGCCACGCTCCCTCACAGAGATCATCACACTGGGCAGGACACTCAAACGTCGAGCCGGGGACATCCTGGCCTACTTCGACCACCCCCACACCAGCAATGGCCCCACCGAAGCCATCAACGGCCGCCTCGAACACTTACGCGGCTCTGCCCTCGGATTCCGAAACCTCACCCACTACATCACCCGCTGCCTCCTCGAAACCGGAGGATTCAGACCCCAACTACACCCTCAATTATGAAGAGCCGCTTTAACTTCGACGACCGCGGCTATAAGTTTCGCCCTGTCCTAGTTCTCGCCTGTTCACAGGACGGACTCCTAGCTGCGATGATCACCAGCGCCTCGAACAAGCTCTCGCTCCCACTCGACACTCCCCTAGAGGACTGGCGTGCAGCGGGACTGACGAAAGCTTCCCTCGTGCGGGTGGACCGAATTGCCCTCCTGCCACCAACCTACCTCGGTGCTGCGGGCAGGATCGGCAGGCTATCTCCGCGCGATGCACACCGAGTCAGCCAGGCACTCGCGGCACTCCCCCGATAAACAAATCCCGGCCTCGTCCCACGATGAACCGCCTTCCGTTTCTTGGACATCGAAATTGAAGTCCAGGGAATGGGAGGCTTTTCGTATCTGCGGATCTGGGGTTGAGGTATGATCGTTTGCTTCGGGAGCAGGCGGTTGCATTCTATTATTCGACGAGGTATATCGACTTTGGTTACTACCAAGATCCCTCATCGAGAGCCTCTCGCAGCTCTTCTTCTGAGTAGCCGAAGGTATAGTCCTCGTCCATGCCGTTACTCATCCAGATTAAAGCTGCATCGTAAACATTTAGACGTTCACTATCATCGACATCTTCATCCTCATCGTCATATGGGCCGCCGCAGCTGGGGCAGTGCCAGCCGCTATAGCTATAACGTTTGTGCATTTCCTCTCCGCATCTTGGACATACATCGGTTTCGTAATATTCCGAAGAAGAGTTTACGTCATTGTTGCCACCAGTAAAGGCGCTCAACATCGCTCCAAATAAGCCCATAGCAGTTCCTTTCAATAAAGCCATACGGGCAAGATCCCATGAGTTTATATTGTGGGTTACATACCTGGCGGTGTCAATGGGTGGTAGCAATGAGTTGGTTGAATGCTTCTGTGGGGTTGCGGTTGCTCTGGGCAGTTGCCCAGCTCGTAGGCGATAACGTCGAGGTAGGGTTGGTGGCTGGCGATGGGGGTTCCTGAGGGCAGGTAGCGGCGGATGAGTTGGTTGGTATTGTCGTTGGTTCCTCTATCCCGTGGGCTGTGGGGGTGAGCGACAAGCACATCCACGCCAGCACCTGAGGTGAGGCGCTGGTGGCGGGCCATTTCTGGGTCTTGGTCCCAGGTCAGTGTGCGCATCCCACCCTCGGGTAGAACATGAATGCGGCGGGTGAGCGCGTCACAGACCTGGTCGGCCCTGCGCCTGAGAGGCAGGGCCACGATGATCAGGTAGCGGGTGGTGCACTCGACGAGAGTCGCGCACGCACTGGCCCCATCTTTTCCGATGATGAGGTCCCCTTCCCAGTTGCCCGGGATCATCCGGTCGGCAATGTCGGGGCGCTTCAATCGATTCATCGCATGCCGACAATGGATGGTTTGCGCCCGCCTGAAGAGCCCGTAAAACCGACACCACACATCCTGAGATACGCGCCTAACAGAGCAGCACCAGTTCGCTTGTTTCCATCCAGGAAGGGATGCCCCGAAATGATCCCAACAGCGTACCGACACGTTTTCTCGACTGCACTTGGGTAGAGCTCCTCGCCCCCAAAAGTCTGGAAGGGCTGGGCGAGAGCCGAGGCCAGCATCCCCTCGTCACGCACACCATCCAAGCCACCGAAGCGAGCAATCGCAGCCGAATGGATGGCACACACATCGTCCCGAGAAAACGCGAAAGCCTTCACTTCGCGAGCTCTTCAAACACGTCCTGGTAGGCATCCATGAAGTCAACAGCGACATCGACAGCACTCTCAGACTGCTGTGCCGGCTGAATGACCACCCAAGGCCTGTTGTTCTTGAGGATCGTGACAGGCTTCCCCGTCCTGTTCACCTCTGCCGTCACCCGCGAAAAGTTGTTCTTGGCCTCGGCGAGCCCCATAGTCAGAGTCGACATACTACCCCTTTCACTCCTAGCCATAATTATGGCCAGAATCTGGCCCCAGATCAAGAGACCGACCACTCACGAGCACGGAAGATCCGACACTCTCCACGCCCACCCGATAACGAAACGCCGGCCTCGTCCCACGAATCAGGGACGAGGCCGGAGCTATCAGTCTGCGAGCTCAGCTCAGTATGAGCGTCACTCCCACTCAATGGTGGCCGGGGGCTTGGAAGTCACGTCGAGGACGACGCGGTTAACCTCGGGCACCGAGTTCGTGATGCGCGTCGAAATGCGGGCCAGGACGTCGTAGGGCAGGCGCGTCCAGTCGGCTGTCATCGCATCCTCGGAGGACACGGGGCGCAGCACGATCGGGTGGCCGTAGGTGCGGCCATCACCCTGGACGCCCACGGAACGAACGTCGGCGAGCAGGACGACCGGGCACTGCCAGATCTCCTGATCCAGGCCGGCCGCCGTGAGCTCCTCGCGGGCAATCAGGTCGGCGGCGCGCAGGATGTCCAGGCGCTCGCGCGTCACCTCGCCGATGATGCGGATGCCCAGGCCGGGGCCCGGGAAAGGCTGACGGTTCACCAGGTAGTCGGGCAAGCCCAGCTCGCGACCAACCGCGCGCACCTCGTCCTTGAAGAGGGTGCGCAGGGGCTCGACGAGCTCGAAGGTCATATCCTCAGGCAGGCCGCCCACGTTGTGGTGACTCTTGATGTTGGCCGCGCCCTCGCCGCCGCCGGACTCAACGACGTCGGGGTACAAGGTGCCCTGGACCAGGAACTTCACCTCACCGCCGGCGGCGCCGACCTCTTCGATAACCTGCTTCTGGGCGGCCTCGAAGGAGCGGATGAACTCGCGGCCGATGATCTTACGCTTCGCCTCGGGCTCGGTGACCCCGGCCAGGGCGGACAGGAAACGCTCGGACTCGTCACACGTGATGACGCGGATGCCCATGCCGCGCGCATAGTCGTTCTCCACCTGCTCACGCTCACCCGCGCGCAGCAGGCCATGATCGATGAAAAAGCAGGTCAGCTGGTCGCCCACAGCCTTGTGCACGAGCGCCGCGGCCACGGACGAGTCCACGCCGCCGGACAGGGCACAGATGACCTGCGCGTCGCCGACCTGCTCGCGGATCTTCTCAACCTGCTCATCCACGATGGACCCGGCAGTCCACGTGGGCTTAATCCCCGCACCCTCGTACAGGAAGTTCTTCAGGGCGTCCTGGCCGAACTGGGAGTGACCCACCTCGGGGTGCCACTGCAGGCCATACAGGCGACGCTCGCTACATTCGAAAGCAGCGACCGGCGTCTCAGCGGTGGAGGCCGTGACGACGAAACCCTCGGGCGCGCCCTGGACGGCGTCACCGTGGCTCATCCACACGACCTGATCGTCGGGCGTTCCAGCAAACAGACAGGAATCACCGGACACAGTGGCGTCAGTGTGCCCGTACTCGCGGGTGCCCGTGCGCCCCACGGCGCCACCCAGGGCGTGCGCCATCGTCTGGAAGCCGTAGCAGATACCCAGGACGGGCACGCCGGCCTCGAAAATCGCGGGATCGACGGAGGGCGCACCCTCCTCGTACACTGAGGACGGGCCGCCGGACAGGATGATGGCTGCCGGCTCCTTAGCGAGCATGTCCGCCACGCTCATCGTGTGAGGGACAATCTCAGAGTAGACGTTGGCCTCGCGCACGCGGCGCGCAATCAACTGGGCATACTGTGCGCCGAAGTCGACGACGAGGACGGGATGCATGTCAGTAGCGTTCACCCTCCCATGCTACCCGCGCTCACCCCGCGCCGTCGCGCACCATCGCGCATGTCACCGCGCATTTGTCCGCGGATACGGGGCCGGCCCCGCCCCTCATGGGAACGAGGCCGACTCACCTCACGCTGGAGCGCGCGGTTCAGCGGAAGATCGAACGCAGCACCGGGAAGAGCCCGGCGGCGACGGCGGCCTTGATCAGGTCGCCGACAATGAAGGGCACGAAGCCCTTGGCCAGCCCCTGCGCAACCGTCATGTGCGCGAAGGGGATCATCCAGGCCAGACCCGCGATGTACACGGAGAAGAGGGAGATGAGGGCGGTCGGCGCCATGGTGAGCACGCGACGGTCGGCGCCGCGCTGGGCGGCCGCTCCTGCGATCGCGGCGACCAAGAGGTAGCCGAGGATGTAGCCGAAAGACGCAAAGGCCCAACCGACGTTCGTGCCCGTGAAGACCGGAGCGCCCGCAATGCCGAGCAAGGCGTAGGCGGCGACGGAGACGAGGCCTCGGCGGGCGCCCAGGGTCGCGCCCACGGACAGGGCGCCGAGGGTACCCAGCGAGACGGGCACCGGTGTGAAAGGCAGCGGAACCGAGATACGGGCCAAGACGATCATAGCGATCGTGCCAGCGGCGACGAGCGCGATCTCGCGGACGATCGTGCCGCCGAACCGGTCGGCGAGGACGCGGTTCTGACGAGTGGAGATGGCAGGTGCGGCGGTCAGCGTGGACATACGAAACCTTTCGACGGGACCAACGGCCTTTAATTCAATAATTGAACGATATGTTGTTGCTGCTGCCCTGTCAAGCACACCCAAGCACATCACAGGGGGCGAGCGCCACACCGGCGCCCGCCCCCTGGAGCCCATCAGCGGATTTGATCAGTGCGCGAAGTGACGCGTACCCGTCAGGTACATCGTGATACCCGCGGCGTTCGCCGCGTCAATCGACTCCTGGTCACGCACCGAGCCACCGGGCTGGACAACGGCCTTCACGCCCGCGTCGATGAGCACCTGCAGGCCATCGGCGAAGGGGAAGAACGCATCGGAGGCGGCCACCGCACCAATGGAACGCTGCTCAGGAGCCTCGACCACAACCTCGGACGCGCGAGCACCACCCGCACTGTCCACGTTGGAGGCCGCCGCATCACCCGTCGAGCGCGAACCCAGCGTGTTCGCACGCTCAACCGCCAGCTTGCACGAATCCACGCGGTTCACCTGACCCATGCCCACGCCCACCGAGGCACCATCCTTGACCAGCAGAATCGCGTTCGAACGCACCGCGCGCACCGTGCGCCACGCAAACTCCAGATCCGCCAGCGTCGCCTCGTCGGCGGGAGCACCAGCCGCGAGCGTCCAGTTCTCCGGAGAATCGCCGGGAGCATCAATATCGTCACGCTCCTGGACCAGCAGGCCTCCGCTGATCTGCTTGAACTCGTACGAGCCGCGAGCCGGGGGCTCAACCTGCAGGACACGCAGGTTCTTCTTCGCACTCAGCACCTCGAGCGCGCCCTCCTCGTAATCGGGCGCCAGCACGACCTCGGTGAAGATCGGGACGATCTGGCGGGCCAGCTCCACGCTCACCGGACGATTCACGGCGATCACGCCGCCGAACGCCGACACGGGGTCACACGCGTGCGCGAGACGGTGCGCCTCGGCCACATCGTCCGCCACGGCGATGCCGCAGGGGTTCGCGTGCTTGATGATCGCGACGCAGGGGCGCTCGTGATCGTAGGCGGCGCGCAGGGCCGCATCGCCGTCCGTGTAGTTGTTGTAGCTCATGGCCTTGCCATGCAGCTGGCGCGCGTTCGCGATACCCGGCGCCAAGGCCTCGTCGTCGGCCCCCTCATCCTCGAAGGACTCGTCGATCTCGCGGTACACGGCCGCGCCCTGATGCGGGTTCTCGCCGTAGCGCAGCGACTCCACGCGCTCGAACGCGTCGGCCACAAACACAGGCATACCCGAGGCCTGCCCCTCCTCCTCGGGAGCCTCCACCACGTAGTCCTCCTCGGCCCGGTAGCCCAGAGACTCCAAAAACGCGGCATCGGAAGCATCCAAATGAGACTCGGCGGCCTCGTCAAGGGTCTCGCGCACATCCCCACAATCCAGCTGATCAGCAAACCATCCGGCGATCGCCAGATCGTAAGTCGCCGTATGCGCGAAAGCCTCGGCCGCCAGCTCGCGGCGCTGCTCAAGAGTGAAGCCCTCCCCCGCCACAGCCCCCGCCACATCCGCGTAACGCTCCGGGGAGGTCACGACCGCGACCGACGGGTGATTCTTCGCGGCCGCGCGCACCATGGACGGGCCACCGATGTCAATCTGCTCGACGCACTCATCGAAAGAAGCACCCGACGCAACCGTGTCCTGGAACGGGTACAGGTTGCACACGACCAGGTCGAACGCCTTGATACCCAGCTGCGCGATCTGCTCGCGATGCGCAGCCTTACGCTGATCGGCCAGAATACCGGAATGAATAAAGGGATGCAGAGTCTTCACACGCCCCTCCAACACCTCCGGGAAACCAGTCACGTCCTCAACCGGGGTCACAGCCACGCCAGCAGCCGCAATACGCGCGGCCGTCGAACCCGTGGAGACAATCTCCACGCCGGCCTCGCCCAGCGCACGCGCCAGTTCCTCCAGCCCCGTCTTGTCATACACAGAAATCAGGGCCCGCTTAATCGGGCGCACGTCAATGGGTTCCAGATTGTCCAAGGAGACGGACATAGTTCCTCCAGGTCGAGAGCCAAACCCCGGCGCCCAGGCGGGCGACGCCACGCGGGACATGCAGCCGCTCCCCGGTGGTAATCCACCCTCGCCAGTCACGGCACCTCCAGTTTAGTTCAGGCCACAGCCCACGTCAGCCGCCCGCAGGGGTCGACCGCGTCACGATCACCCCCCAACGCGGCACGCCTCACGCACCACCCTGGTCCCGATCGCCCGCCAGTGCCTCGCCTGACTCCTTCACGCCCTCGCCCACGCCCCCCTGCGCGGATTCGGCGCCCAACCCCACCGGCTCCGCCCCAGCCTCGGCGCCCGCGGTTGTGTCCCCCGTCGCCACAGACTCGGAAGCCTCAGCCCAGGCCTCGTCCGCGCCAGACGCGGAGTCACGCTCCTCCCGATCAATCAACGAGGCCGTGGCAGCCTCACGAGACAAACGCTCCGCGCGACGCCGCCGCAAAGCCTCCCCCTCACTGCGCACACGGCCAGCACCCTGCCCCACAAGCGCACGCGTCGTCGGATGCGTCGCCAACGCCACCAACGTCGCCGGCAACGCAACCTCCAAGCACAACGCCAACGTCACCCACCCAACACGCGGACCCATCGACGCCAGACGCACCGAACCCAGACTCATCGTCGCACTCCACATCCACAGCGCAACCACCAAAGCGAACACACACGAAGCCAACACCCCCTGCGCGCACTGATGCAGCACATGCGAACGCCGGAAAACACGCGACGACACCACACCAAGCACCACACCAAGCGCAACCGGAACCAACAGCACCCAGTTACCAGGCGCCGTCTGCGCAACCGCACCCAACAGCGGAATCGGCGGAATCGGGCCAGGACCAACCACCGTCGGCGAATGCAACGAATCCGTCGCCGTCATAAAGCCCGCGCCCGACCACCAAGCCGCAGCCCACGCCACCACAGTGGGCGCAAAACACACCTGCACGCCAACAATAAACGCAGTGTCCACGCCCGACGACGCCCCCAACAGCTCCTGAATGCCACCCATCCGATCCCAACCGGCCACGAGCGCGACCACAGCCGACACCGACGACGCCACGACCGTCGCCGCCGCAAGCAGGCCACCCATTTTAAAACCGCCGGAAATCCAATGCTGCATCGCGGGCGCATCACTGTCACGCGAAAAACTGGAAGCGATAAACCAAAGAGAACCGACCAAAGGGATAAGAACCGCGCCAACCGTACCCGTCCACCACTGAGAATGCGAGCCAGAAGCACCCGAGAGAAACCACGACGTGAACAGGAAACCCGGAACCGCAAAAAGCGCGGACGAGCGAGGAAAACCCGCCGTCGTTCGCAACAGTAAACGCAGGAGAACAACGAGGAGAACACCAACCAGGGTGGGAATTGCCCGATAGTGCACTCCCTGGACCACCGAAGTACCACCCACAACAGCGACCCACAGGTCACCGCCCAAGCCAAGCGCGTCGCGCGGAGTCGTGTCATTCATCCACGTGTTCGAACGCAGCGACAGGTAGGCAAGCATCGTCAGAACCGTGGTCAACGCCCAGCCCGCAAAAGCCGCCTCCAGACCGGCCAAGACACCACGCGCCCATCCCTTAGGGACAGCAACGCGAATAGTCGCACGGTCCGCCACGTACGTGGTCGTTGTCCGCCGAGGACTCGGTACTTCTCTGATGCGCTCGCTCACAAGCCCATAGTGACAGAATCAGCCCGGGGCCGCGACACTGCGCGCCGACCCCGAGCCGATTAGAGCTGTGACGTTATCGAGAGAGAATCTCGCGCGCAATCTGCGCCGTCTGCGAGGGAGTGCGACCCACGCGCACGCCCACAGCCTCGAGCGCCTCCGCCTTCGCCGCCGCCGTACCCGACGAACCCGACACAATCGCACCCGCATGCCCCATCGTCTTACCCTCCGGAGCCGTGAATCCCGCAATGTAAGCGACGACAGGCTTCGTCATATTCTCCTGAATCCACGCGGCCGCACGCTCCTCAGCATCACCGCCAATCTCACCAATCATGACGACAAGATCAGTGTCCGGATCAGCCTCAAAAGCAGCAAGCGCATCAATGTGGGTCGTGCCCACAACCGGGTCACCACCAATACCCAAGCACGTCGTGAAACCAAAGTCGCGCAGCTCGTACATGAGCTGGTACGTCAACGTGCCCGACTTCGAGACCAGACCCAAGCGCCCCGGCCCCGTAATATCCGCCGGGGTGATACCCAGGTTCGCCTGCCCGGGCGAGATGATGCCGGGGCAGTTCGGGCCGATCAGGCGCACTCCCGCCGCGAGCGCACGCTCGACGACGATCGTGGAATCGTGCACGGGGATGCCCTCGGTGATAAGGACAATCGTCTCGATGCCCGCCTCGATGGCTTCCAGGGCGGCGCCCTTCGCAAAGGCCGGGGGCACAAAGATGACAGACGCGTTCGCGCCGGTGGCCTCACGAGCCTCGGCGACCGTACCGAAGACAGGGATCTCGACCTGGCCATCGGTGATCCGACCGGCGCCGGGGCCGTAGCCCTGCACGTCGAAAGTCACGGTCGTGCCCGCCTTACGGGGATTCGTGCCGCCCACGATGGTCGTGCCGGCGCTAAGCATACGCTGGGTATGCTTGCGCCCCTCGGCACCGGTCATACCCTGAACGATGACCCGGGTGTCAGCGTTGACGAAAATAGTCATGAGTGTTCTCCTGCGATTCTCGGGTCGTTACTTCGACGGCGCCTGGGCTGCGAGCTTAGCCGCGAGTCTGGCCGCCCCATCCATCGTTTCTTCCAAGTGGACGAGGGGGTGGGCAGCCTGCTCAAGAATCGCGCGCCCCTCCTCAACCTTATTTCCGTCGAGACGCACGACCAGCGGCTTGGAGGCAGTCTCCCCCAACGACTCGAGCGCACCAACGATGCCACGAGCAACCTGGTCGCAAGCGGTGATGCCTCCAAAAACGTTGACAAACACGGAACGCACCTGCTCGTCTCCGAGGATAATACCCAGTCCCTTCGCCATGACCTCAGCCGAGGCGCCCCCGCCAATGTCGAGGAAGTTAGCGGGCTTCATGCCGCCGAACTCCTCGCCGGCCATCGCGACCACGTCGAGCGTCGACATGACCAGGCCCGCCCCGTTACCGATGATGCCGACCTGGCCCTCCAGGCGCACATAGTTGAGCCCCGCTGCCTTCGCAGCGGCCTCGCGCGGATCCTGCGCCGCCCGATCCACGAGCTCGACGTGGTCAGGGTGACGGAAACGCGCGTTGTCATCGAGAGTCACCTTGCCGTCCACGGCCCACACGGAACCGTCGGGGCTGGAGACCAGCGGGTTGACCTCAACCAGGGTCGCATCCTCGTCGCGGTAGACACCCCACAACGTTTCGAGGACGGGGGCAATAGCCTGCGCCGTTGCCTCGTCGAAACCCGCCTCCTTCGCGATGCGGCGCGCGACCGCAGCATCGATGCCGACGACCGGGTCCAGGGGCACGCGGGCGAGGGCCTCGGGGCGTTCCTTCGCGAGGGTCTCGATGTCCATGCCGCCCTCGCGCGAGCACATTGCCAGGTGGCGGCGGTTCGAGCGGTCCAGGAGGATCGAGAAGTAGTATTCAGCGGCGATGTCCGCGCCGGACGCGATCATGACCTTCTTGACGATGTGACCCTTAATGTCGAGGCCAAGGATCGCCTCAGCCTTCTCGTAGGCCTCGTCGGCGGTGTGGGCGAGCTTGACGCCGCCAGCCTTACCGCGGCCGCCCGTCTTCACCTGCGCCTTGACGACCAACAGCGACGCACCCTGCTCCAGGAGTTCGCGCGCACCCTCGCGCGCCTCTTCGGGGGTTGACGCCAGGCGGTAGTCCAGCACGGGCACGCCATGCTCCCTGAACATCTGCCGGGCCTGGTACTCGTAAAGATCCACCTTATTCCCTCCGTTGAACGTGGTGTGGTCAGCGCAATAATTCTAACGTGCGACCGGCGCGAACGCGCCATTTCTTCCCATTATCAAGGCTTGTCACGACCTTGACCGGAACGCGATTTCCCTTTGTCAATACTTTGCTTTGCGGTGTGTGTTGCGGTGTGTGTTGCGGGGTGCATTCCGGGCGTCGTTGGTGCGGATTGTTGGCGTCGTCGGTGCGGATTGTTGGCGTCGTCGGTGCGAGCAGCATGTTGCGACCCCGGACGCCGAGTACTTCTCGACGAAACATGACTGCACGCGCTTAAGGTCCTTCAGTGCCGATCGAATACTGATGTCACTCCCGCATACGCACAACCCAATGCGAGGAGTCGCTGCCCGCGTTGCGCACGCGAACCCGATAGGTGGCGGTCTAGACCCTTTGATGCGCACGTTAACCCGATAGGTGGTGGCCTAGGCGGGCTGCCCACCACGCCACCAATAGGGTTTAGCTGCGTATTGAAGGGTTAACACTGCCAAGTCCCGGCCCAGACAAATTTCGCACGTAATTTCCCTCGGTCATTTTTCGAGACCACCCGAAAACGTTGCAATTCCAACGATGCGGATTCAAGAATTGAACTACTCACAGGGGAATTACGTGCGAAATTGCTGTGCGACGGGCGGGCCGGGGCGACCGCAGCGACGAGGAGTAGTGGGACGCCCATAAGCACAAGCCGCACTGGTGCGGAGTGCGCACGAGGGCCCGGAGGACCTGGCCGCGGTACCGGTGGGCGATAGAGGTCCCGGACCAGACAAATTTCGCACGTAATTTCCCTCGGTCATTTTTCGAGACCACCCGAAAACGTTGCAATTCCAACGATGCGGATTCAAGAATTGAACTACTCACAGGGGAATTACGTGCGAAATTGCTGATTGACAGCCACAACTGGGCCACAAGCAACAAAACGCAGGAAGGCGCCGCCCGCCACACAGCAGCCCGGCCCCAAGGCTGGACCCGACGGCGCCCGGAACACCAGCGGGGCCACAAGCAGACCGAGCAGCGCTGGGAATTAGCTCGGACAAGCTACGAAATCTTCTCCATCGGGGCCATGCGCACGAGGAGACGCTTCTCAGCCATGCCGAAGCGGATGCGTGCCACGGTGCGCGGCCCCTCCCCCTCGACGCCGGTGACGGTGCCAGCCCCCAAAGTCGCGTGCTTGACGCGGTCCCCGACCTTGAGGACGAGGACAGGCTTGTCGTCGTCGGACCCCGCGTTAGGGGGGACACCCATGCGAGTGACCTTGCGTGCAGCTGACGGTCGTGTGCCGCCACTGCGCGCGCCACCACGCCCGGCCCCAAAAGCTCCGGCGTCGCGCTCGCCCCACGGGTCGCGCCCTGAGCCGCGCGAGCGCCCGTAAGAGCCCGACCCATAGGACTCGGAACCATAGGCCCCGGAACCATACGAACCCCCGTAGGAGGCGCGCATGCGCTCACCTGATGTGGAGGCGCGGCGCACGTCGAGCAGCTCGGCGGGGATGTCGTCAAGGAAACGCGAGGGCGGCATCTCTTGGGGAGTCCCCCAGGCGCTGCGCACGGCGGCGCGCGTCAGGTAGAGGCGCTCGCGCGCACGCGTGATCGCCACGTACGCCAGGCGGCGTTCCTCCTCCAGCTCACTCTCGTCGCCGAGGCTGCGCTGGTGCGGGAAGGTGCCGTCCTCCATGCCGGTGACGAACACGGCCGGGAATTCGAGGCCCTTCGCGGTGTGGACGGTCATGAGGGTGACCTGCCCGCCGCGCTCGCCCTCCGCGGGCACCTGGTCCGAGTCGGCCACGAGGGCGACGCGTTCGAGGAAGTCCGCGAGCGTTGCGCCGGGCGCGTCGGCCGCGAAGGCACCGGCGACCGAGTGCAGTTCCGCCAGGTTTTCCACGCGCGAGGCGTCCTGCGGATCGTCGCTGCGGCGCAGCTCCGCCAGGTAGCCGGTGCGGTCCAGGACCTCCTCGAGGATGTCGGCCTGGGATGCGCCGCGCGCCTCGGCGGCTCGCAGCGTTTCGATGAGCCCCCAGAAGGCGGCCGCGGACTTCGCTGCGCGCGCGGTGATGCCCAGGACCTCGGGCGCCATCTCGGGCGTGCTCTCGGAGGAGACGGGGGACGAGGCCGGGGCCGCAGCCGCGCTCGCATCCGCAGCCGCGCTCGCATCCGCAGCCTCGCGCGCATCCGCAGCCTCGCGCGCATCTGCACCGTCGCGAGCACCCGGGTTCTCCCCCGCCGCACCGCCCGAGGAAACGGAAACGGAAGAATCAGCCGAGGCCTCGTCTGAGGAAGCGGAACGGGCCAGCGCGTCGACGTCGATCCCCTCGCCCTCGCCGGCGGGACGCCCGGCACGCAGCCACAGGTGGCGCAGGGCCGCGCCAAACGAGATGCCGTGGTGGGTGGCGTGCGCGGCGATGGCTTCTTCGGCCTTCGCGCCGATGCCGCGCTTGGGGACGTTGAGGACGCGGCGGGCCGCGACCGTGTCGTCGGGGTTGGAGATGACCTGCAGGTACGCCAGCGCGTCCTTGATTTCGCGGCGCTCGTAGAAGCGGGTGCCGCCGACGACGCGGTACGGGATGCCCTGGCGCACGAGGAGTTCTTCGAGCGCGCGTGACTGCGCGTTCGTGCGGTAGAAGATGGCGATGTCGCCCCATTCGACGCCCAAGTCCGCGAGGCGGTCGATCTCGCCGACGACGAAGCGGGCCTCGTCGTGCTCGGAATCCGCGGCGTCCAGCGTGATGAGCGCGCCGTCGCCCGAGGCCGTCCACAGGTTTTTCGCGCGGCGCCCCGCGTTGCGGGCGATGACGGCGTTCGCGGCTGAGAGGATGTTCTGCGTCGAGCGATAGTTCTGCTCGAGCAGGATCGTGCGAGCGCCCGTGAAGTCGCGCTCGAACTCCTCGATGTTGCGGATCGTCGCGCCTCGGAAGGCATAGATCGACTGGTCGGAGTCGCCGACGACCGTCAGCTCCGCGGGCGTCACCCCATCGGACCCGTCGCCCACGAGGGCGCGCACGAGGACGTACTGGGCGTGGTTCGTGTCCTGGTACTCGTCGACCAGGATGTGGCGGAAGCGCCGGTGGTAGTGCTCGGCGATCAGCGGGTTGTCGGCCAGCAGCTCGACCGTACGCATGATGAGGTCGTCGAAGTCCAGCGCGTTCGAGGCGCGCATCCGCTTGTCGTACTCGACGTAGGCGTCCGCGACGATACGCGAGACCGGATCCTTGCCCGCCAGCTCCGCGTACCGCGCCGGGCCGACCAGCTCGTTCTTCGCGTCCGAAATGCGCGCCGCCACCATCTTTGGGGTGAAGCGCTTGATGTCCACGTCCATGGCCTTGAGGACCATCTGGATGAGGCGCTGGGAATCCTGGGCGTCGTAGATCGTGAACGACGAGGACAGGCCCGCCGCCTCGTGCTCGTAGCGCAGCAGGCGCACGCACGCCGAGTGGAAGGTCGACACCCACATGCGGCGTGCGTCGTCCCCCACGAGGGCGCCCGCGCGCTCACGCATCTCGGCGGCTGCCTTGTTCGTGAAGGTGATCGCCAGGATCTGACCCGCCCGCGCGCGGCCCGTGGCCAGCAGGTAGGCGATGCGGTGGGTGAGGACTCGCGTCTTGCCGGAGCCCGCGCCGGCGAGGATCAGCAGCGGCGAGCCCGCGTGGGTGACGGCCTCGCGCTGGCGGTCGTTGAGGCCGCGCGTGAGCGACTCGGGGTCCACGCCGGGGCGGGGTTCGCCCCACGCGGGCGCGGACGAGGCCGGGGCCGCCCCCCACGCGGAGGCCTCCCCCGAGCCCCCACCGGGGACCGCAATATCGGGCCAGCCGCCGTCGTAGTCGGCGCCCAGTGCATCCTCCACGTCGAAGGCGGGCACCTCCGGCGGCACGTAGTCGTCCTGGCGGCCCCCATCGGGGCCGATCAGGAAACCAAGGTCAGGCAAAGAAGTCGCGTCACTCATCGCCTCCAAGCCTAAACCGCACCACCCTCAGCTGCGACACTCACCCCGGGTGGCGCCAGCCACGGGTACCCCCGGCCTCGTCGATGTGATTACTTCTTGCGGTACAGCGACTTGGTCGCGTACACCGGCTCCGTGGTGACCTGAATGTCCAGGGAACGGAAGATACCCTCGTCCACGGGGCCCAGGATGACGGACTCGTGCACGTCGCAGCCACGCAGGGCGCCCAGCTGGTCGAGGGCGCGGCGCGCATTGTCATCACCGTTGGCGGACACGGCCAGGGCGATGAGGACCTCGTCGGTGTGCAGGCGCGGGTTACGCGACCCCAAGTCGTGTGTCTTCAAGCGCTGGATCGGCTCGATCGACTGCGGGGCCAGGAGCTGGACCTCGTCGGGCAGGCCCGCGAGTTTCTTCAATGCGTTGAGCAGCATCGCCGACGAGCACCCCAGCAGCGCCGACGTCTTACCCGTGACGATCTGGCCGTCGGGTAGCTCGATCGCGGCCGCAGGCTGGCCAGTGGCTTCGGCGAGTTCCAGGGCCGGGCGCACAACCGGTCGGTCCATGCGGCCCACGCCCACGCGGCTCATGAGCAGAGAGATGCGCGAGGACTGAACCGGCTCACTCATCTCTTTCTTCTCGGTCACGAGGGCCTTGTAGTAGCGGCGGATGATCTCCTGGCGCGAAGCCTCCTTGCAGGCCTCGTCGTCGACGATGCAGCGGCCCGCCATATTGACGCCCATGTCCGTCGGACTCTGATACGGGGAAGAACCGAGAATCTTGTCAAACAGGCGGCTGAGCACCGGGAAAATCTCGACGTCGCGGTTGTAGTTAACCGTCTTGACCCCGTACGCCTCCAAGTGGAAGGGGTCGATCATGTTGACGTCGTCCAGGTCAGCGGTGGCCGCCTCGTAGGCGATGTTCACCGGGTGATCCAGCGCGATGTTCCAGATCGGGAAGGTCTCCCACTTCGCGTAGCCCGACTCGATACCGCGCTTGTGGTCATGGTAGAGCTGCGACAGGCAGGTCGCCATCTTGCCGGAACCCGGGCCGGGCGCCGTCACGACCACAAGATTGCGGCTGGTCTGAATGTACTCGTTCGCGCCGTAGCCCTGATCCGACACGATGCGCTCCACGTCAGACGGGTAGCCAGGAATCGGGAAGTGACGATAGACGCGAATACCGAGCTTCTCGAAACGTTCCTTGACCTCAGCAGCGGACTTATTGTCGTCAGTCCACTGGGTGATGACAACGGAACCGACGAACAGGCCACGCTCATGCAGCTGGTCGATCTGACGAAGCACCTCATCGTCGTAGGTGGTACCCACGTCAGCGCGGACCTTGCGGCGGGCAAAATCCTTGGCGTTCACCGCGACAATGATTTCAACCTCGTCGGCCAGTTCGCGCAGCATCCGAACCTTGTTGTCGGGCGTGAAACCGGGCAGGACACGCGAAGCGTGCATGTCGTCGATCAGTTTTCCGCCGAACTCCAAATACAGCTTGCCGCCGAACTCGCCGCGACGGCGGGCAATGTGTCGAGACTGCATCTCGACGTAACGATCACTGTCAAAACCGATGCGGTGCATGCATCCTCCGAGGTCGCAAACATGAGACGAGCCGCCCATCGTGGGCGGTCAGGCGCTGTCGCGCCCTCGGGATTCCATTGTAGGTACACTGGGCGCGGGCGCATGCTTCGGCACGCAAAAGCCGCGTGACCTCACACGATGTGGCGCTGCATGGCCCAGCGCGTCAGCTCATTACGGTTGGAGAGCTGGAGCTTACGCAGGACCGCGCTCACATGAGTCTCTACCGTCTTGATGGAAATAAACAGGTCGTGGGCGACCTCCTTGTAGGTGTATCCGCGGGCAATGAGGCGCATGACTTCCTGCTCGCGGGCCGAGAGCAGATCGAGTTCACTGTCGGTCGTCGACACTTCTCCCGTGCCGAAGGCATCCAGCACAAAGCCCGCCAGACGAGGACTGAAGGCTGCGTCGCCAGCGGCCACGCGCTCAATGGCCTCGACCAGGTCCGCGGTAGCGATCGACTTCGTCACGTATCCGCGAGCGCCCGCACGAATAACTTGAACGACGTCCTCGGCGGAATCAGAAACGGACAGGGCCAGGAAATGCAGGCCTTCGATGTCGCGGCACGCACTGGCGACCTCAGCGCCGCCGCCACCGTTTCCACCGGGCAAGTGCACGTCGAGGAGGGCAACGTCGGGGGTCAGCGCGTGACACGCGGCGATGGCTCCTTCGACGTCGGCGGCGTCCCCAACGATGTCGAGGTCAGCTCCGCAGTGCTGAAGTTCGTATCGAACCCCGGCGCGAACCATGGGGTGATCGTCGATGACGAGGATACGGATGGTCACTGTGTCCTCCCGGTGGGGATTGTTTGATTCAGAATATCGGACCGTGGCACGCTCAGGGCGATTTCGGTTCCGCGGGCGAGAGCACGAATTGTAGCGTTTCCCCCCGCGCGGCGCATTCGCCCCACGATGGAGTCGCGCACGCCGTGGCGGTCGGGGGCGATGGCGGAGGGGTCGAAGCCGGCGCCGTTATCCTTGATGAAGGCCTCGACCGCGCGTGGCCTTACTTCAACGTAGACGGAGACGGGCGGGGCCCCGTGTCGCACAGCGTTTTGGCAGGCTTCAGCGAGGGCCGCGACGAGCGCGAGTTCGCCGGGGCCGGGCCGCATGTCGCCGACGACGACGACGCTGATGGGGACGCCGTAGCGGCTTTCAACCCCTCCGACGGCCTCGGTGACAGCGGCCTCCAGAGAGTCGGCGGCCTGTGCGTGGCCCGTGTACAGCCAGGCGCGCAGCTCGCGTTCCTCCGTCAGGGCGATGGCCCTCACGCGGGCGGGGTCTTCGGCGGAGGCGCGGATGAGGGCCAGGGCCTGGAGGACGGAATCGTGCAGGTGGGCGGCGATGTCGGCGCGCTCGGCGTCGCGCACGCGCTGGGCTTGAGCGTCGGACAGGTCTTTCGTGGTACGCAGCCACATCGGTACGAGTGCGAACAGGACGCCGGCGACCAGGGCCGCGCCAATGAGGCCGCCGCGCAGCAGGATGATCGGCGGGTTGTCGCGCGAGGCGATGATGACGACGCCGAGGCTGAGCAGCGCAATACCGCCGAACACGGCACTGACAAAGCGCAGCGACCGCCAGTTGCGCACGTCGCGGCTCTGGCTCCACACCAGGGTAATGCCGACGACGATCGACACGATGGACCCCATGTCACGCCAGTCCAGGGCGCTGGTCGCGTTCAAGACGGCGCCAGCCACGGCCAGGACCAGCAGGCCGACACCCGTGGCGATCAGGCGATTACGCGCGACCTGGGCGGCGCGTTCCTCGCGAAGGCGCACGAGGCCGGGGCTGAGCCTGCCCGACGCCGAGGCCTCGAGCGTGTCCTCCGGTACGGTCACCCACAGCCACAGGTAAGCGAAGGCGCCCACACCGGTAGCCGTCAACGCGATGAGCGTTGCACGTACCAGCATGACCGGGATACCTAAGTGAACGGCCAAACCTGCGCACACGCCACCCATCCAAGGGGCTGGCATGTCGGGACTCCCGGCGCTCGCGCGCACAAGCGGCGGTCTGGCTGGTGGTGCCGGAATGGGAGGCGTCCACCCGGGGCGCGGGTCGTTCACGGGTATGCTCACGCGTCCATTGTGGCACGCGCGAAGACGAGGCCGGGGGTGTCCCCGACACAATCAGGGACCGTTCAGGGGGTCCCCTACTATCGCGGCGCTGCCTCTGTCTGATTGAGTAGTGGTATCGATCCGCGCACTGTGGATCCTTTCGAGAGGAAGTGCATCATGAGTTGGCCCAATGGCCCGTCTAAGCCCGGTGATGGGTACCAGCAGCGCCCGCCCCGCGGCAGTTTCTTTGATTCCATACGCGATTCGGGTTGGTACCGCGCGCATCCTCGCGTGATCGGCGGCGTGTGCTCGGGCGTGGCTGCCCGCACCGGTTGGGATCTGTCGCTCGTGCGCGTCTTGACTGTCCTGGCCGCGTTTTTCATTCCGATGGTTCCGCTCGCCTACGCCCTCGGCTGGCTGATGCTCCCCGAGGCCCAGGACGGCCGCATTCACCTGGAGGAGGCCCTCGAGGGTCGCTTCGACATCGCAGTGGTCGGCGGCATTGTCCTCGGCCTGTTCTCCTTGTCGTCCCTCATCCCCTCCGTGGGCTTCATCTTCGGCGGCACCGGCATCGGTTTCGGCTCGTTCGCTGCGCTCGTCGTCCTCGCCGGCATGATCGGCGTTGTACTCATCGTGGTGAACGCTGCGAATGCCTCGAACAAGAAACGAAACCCGGGTGCAGCCAACCGGTACGCTTCTCCCCACTACGGCAATCCCCAGTACGGCAATCCCCAGTACGGCGCTCACCCAGGCACCCAGCCTGCCAACCGAGCGGCGGGTGATCCCAACCCTTTTGGCGAGGCCACACGGGCCGCTAACGCTTCGGACCCCACAGGATCCAAGCATTCCAGCAGCTCGCCCGACGGCTACCCCTTCTACGGGGTCCCCGACAACACCGCCGCCAGCGCCGCCTCGGGCGCGCAAACCGGGCCGCGCCCCGCATCTGTTCGCCCCTCCCAGCCCCACCCCGGTTGGAGGCCTCCCGCGGGCCCGCCCAAGCCTCGTCAGTGGACCCCGCGTCCCGCACCCACCCACCGGCCCCGCACCGTGTCCTCGCGTGTCAACCTGGCGGTCACCGGGCTGCTCGTCCTCGTCGTCGCAGCGGTCTTCGCCGGACTCTACCTGGTAGACAAAGGACCCACAATCCCCTTCATCACGGGCGCAACGACCGACCAAACCGTTGCCCGCATCATCGTCATCGGCGGCGGCGTGTGCCTACTCATCGTCGGTGCCTGCCTGGCGGTTGCCGCCCTGCGCGACCGCAGCGCCGGCTGGCTCACCACCCTGTCCATCATCGGCATCATCGCAGCACTACCCACGGCAGCCCTCGGCACCGAGGCCACCCACCAGACCATCCGCACGATCTCCACATCGGTCCAGAACTCCACCAGCGCCACAACCGTAGACTGGACCGTGGACGCCGTACACGGCCCAGGCCCCCTCGGGACCGTCACCCTCGACTTGACCGGGGCGCCCGCAGGCACCACCAAATCGATCCTGGTCGACTGGCAGGCCTGGCAGAACCTGACGATCAAGGTCGCCGAAGGACAACCCGTCCAGATCGTGTGCCAGTCGGACATCAACTCAGTGGCCACCAACATGGAGGGCGACGGCTGGGCTGCCCCACTGAAACGCTGCTCGGACCAGAGCGTTGCATCCCCCTCGTGGGGCACCCCCTCGCTTGGCGGAATCACGGTCATCATCACCAGCGAGGCCGACCTGGATAACCTGACAATCCTCCAGGCCCCAGACGCGTCCGGCACGTGGGGTTCCACGTCGGCGCCGACCTCCAGCGCGACGCCCAGCCCCGCCCCGTCACCCACCCCCACCGACTCCCAGTCGGGTAACTGAGGAAGGATCACGACAATGACCACCTCGAACGACGACCAGACCATGCAGCTACCCGAATTCGACGCAACGACGCCGCTGCCCACGATCCCTGATGCTGTCCCGGACGCGACGGTTGAGATGCCCACGTCGGATCCCCTCGCGGTCTTCCGCGACGAGCCGAACACGCAGATGCCCTCCGAGCCAGCTCCGGCGGGCGGTTTCACCGGGGCGGGCGCGTGCACGGCCTTCGATCCGGCCTCCACGGGCGAGTCCGTTCCCCCCGCCGACGAGGCCGGGGCTGGCCTGGGCGCTCAGGCTGCCTCGGGTGGCGCATCTGGGGCCGCGAGCCCGGCGGGCGCTCACGCGCCCGGGGCTCAGGCTTCAGGGGCTCAGACGTGGAGCGCTCCCGCTTGGCCCGCCAGCATCCGTGACCTGCCCGAGGCACCCAGCAGAGGCGTGCGCGTCGGCGCCTTCACCTGGGCGATCCTGGTGTGCATGGTCGGCGCGTTCCTGATCGCCGAAGCATACATCCCGACCTTCAACCTGCCGATCCTCGGCATCAGCGCCATCGGCGCTCTCGGCGTCATCCTGATCGTCACCGCGATCTTCTCGGGACGACCCAAAGAACACAAGGACTCGACGACGAACACGACGAGCGCCGCAGACGCGATCCGCTTCAACTAACGTCGCAGGTAAACGCTACGGGGGTGGGTCCGAACCAATGGTTCGGACCCACCCCCGTCAATATGCGTGTCAGTGCTGCCGAATCAGAGCAGATCCAGCATGGCGGGAGCCACCAGCTTCAGGACGTTTTCACGCCCCTCCTTCGCATTGGGCGCATCCACCGCGAAAGCAGCCATCTGCTGGCAAGTCGCCAGGTCGTGCATGCGCAGGGCCGCACGAACCGCATTGACCTTCGACGGGGCCATCGACAAGGATGCGACGCCCAGGCCCGTGAGAACCAGCGCCAGCAGCGGATCCCCTCCGGCCTCGCCGCACACGCCGATGGGTTTACCGGTCGCACGACCACCATTGCAAGCGGTACGGATCATCTCCAGGACAGCCGGCTGCCACGGGTTAAGAAGCGGCGCCAGGTTACCGTCGAGGCGATCAGCGGCCATCGTGTACTGCGTCAGGTCGTTCGTGCCGATGGAGGCAAAGTCCACGATCGTCAGGAGCTGCTCGGCGCGCAGAGCGGCCGCGGGCACCTCGATCATGATGCCGACCTTGGGCAGGCCGTAGCCTCGCGCCTTGTCCGCGAACCAGGTCGCTTCGCTGGCGGTGGCAACCATCGGGGCCATGACCCACAGTTCTGCGCCGGTCGCCTTGTACGCGGCAGCGAGAGCCTTCAGCTGAGTGTCGATGAGGTCCTCACGCCTCTGGCACAGGCGCAGGCCACGCACGCCCAGGGCGGGATTCTCCTCGGCACCCAGATCCGCGAAGCTCAGCGGCTTGTCCGCGCCAGCATCGAGCGTACGCACGACAACACGGCGCTCACCGAAAGCCTCCAGGACCTTCGTGTAGGTGTCCGTCTGCTCCTCCAACGACGGAGCATCCGAGCGCTCCAGGAACAAGAACTCCGTGCGGAACAGACCCGAACCTTCCAGGTCCACCTTCGAGGCCTTGAGCGCGTCGTCGACCGTTCCAATGTTAGCCAGGAGCTTGACCGGGTAACCATCGAAGGTTGCTCCCTTACCGGTCGAACCAGCCAGGGCACGCGCACGGCGCAGCGAACGCTCCTTGAGCAGGGTGATCTCGTCCTCGGTGGGAGCGATGATGACCTCGCCGACGCCGCCGTCGAGCGCCAGGATGGTACCCTCCTCGACCGCCATGATTCCCTCGGCCTTGACGATCGCGGGAATACCCAGCTGAGCAGCAAGAATCGCGGTGTGTGACGTGGGCCCACCGACCTCGGTGATGATGCCGAGGACTGTATCCGGGTTCAGCGTCGCAGTCTCAGCGGGAGCCAGGTCGCGAGCCACCAGAATAACTGACCCCTCAAACGCGGGAACACCCGGCTCGGGAAGCCCACGCAACTGACAGATCGCGCGATCACGCACGTCGTACAGGTCGGTCGCGCGCTCCGCCATGTAGCCGCCCAGGCTACGCAGCATCTGCGCATAGTCCTCAACCGCGTCATGGACAGCCTGCGTCACGCCCAGGCCCTTCTTCAGTTTCTTGTCGACAGCCTTCGCCAACCCGCGGTCACCCGCAAGCTGGGCGGTTGCCTTCAGGATCGCCTTCGTCTCTTCCGGCGCCTTCGCCGCGCGTTCCGTCAGGCGCGAAGAAACAGCCGCGAGCGCCTCACGAACGCGCGCACCGTCAGCGGCAGCATCAACGCTGCCCGGCTCCGACGTGTCAACGCCGGGCGCAGGCTGAACGATCGCGGCGGGCGCAGCAGCGGTACCGGCAGAAACGCCGATACCATGCAGAACGTCGTGCGTCGCCATCAGCTCACTCCTGATCAAGGTCACGCGAGAGCAGCGCGACGAGCGAATCAAGCACCTCGCCCGCGGAATCATCCTCGGTCGACAGGGTGACGACATCGCCGTGCTTGGCACCCAGGGTCATGATTTCGAGAAGCGACGCAGCGTCGGCCTCCTCGCCATCAAACGCGATCGTGACCTCAACGCCGGAGTCATCGACGGCCTCGGCGAGAACGGAGGCGGGACGCGCATGGAGACCAACGGAGGAACCAATTGCAACGGTGCGGGAAATCATAGTCGTTCCTTTCGAATGCGGGTATGTCCATCGTCAGACACGTGGACCCGTACCGCCCATACTATGACGTAGTGCACTCATTTGAAAACTCCATCCCACCACGCGGCCTAATGGGATGAATCACCCTCACCGATCCCAACAAACCATACCGACAGCTCCCCACCAACCCCCACCGATCCCAACAACCGCCAGACAAACAACGACCCAGCCACGGCCTCGTTTGAGCCTCGACGCGGCGACACGCGACCATCCACCCACCTACCGATACACTAGAGAGGTACCGACGAAAGGAAAGCGAGCATGAGTTCCCGCGAACCGACGCTGGCCGACGTCGCCCAGCTCGCCGGCGTCAGTCCAACGACCGTGTCGCGCGTCCTCAACAACCGCGGTTACCTGTCGGAAAAAACCAAGCGCTCCGTGGCGGACGCCATCGAGGCCCTGGGATACCGCCCCAACTCGCTGGCCCGCGCCCTCCACGGCAAGAGCACCCAGACCGTGGGCCTCATCGTGCCCGCCGTGTCTCTCCCCTTCTTCGGCGAGCTCGCCGTCGAGGTCGAAAACGCCCTGGCCGACGCCGGCTACCGCATCCTCATCTGCAACTCGATGGGTCGAGCCGACCGCGAGCGCGAATACCTGTCCCTGCTCGTGGGCAACCGCGTGGACGGCATCATCTCCGGCGCACACAACGAGGGCCTGAACGAATACGACACGATCCGCATGCCCCTGGTCACCATCGACCGCGAGCTGAGCCCGATGATCCCGAACGTTCGCTGCGCGAACCGGGAGGCCGGCGCAATCGCCACGCGCGCGCTCCTGGACGCGGGATGCCGCCACCCGCTGCTCCTGACGTCCCGTTCCGGGCCACGCAACCTGCGCGAAGCAGGTTTCCGCGCTGAAGCCGAACGCGCCGGATGCCAGGCGCGCGTCATCACCGTCCCGTTCGACACGCCGACCCCGCGCCGCTTCGCGATGGTGCAGAGCCGCCTCGATGAGGCGCGCAACGTCGCCCCCATCGACGGCATTTTTGCCACGGATGACCTGGCGGGCGCCGAGGTCCTCGAGTGGGCGCGCACACGCGACCTGTCGGTGCCCGGCGACCTGTCCGTCATCGGGTTCGACGGCACGGAAACGATGCGCCGCGCCCTGCCTCACCTGGCGACGATCCGCCAGCCGATCGAGCAAATCGCCCGCGCCGCCGTCGATATTCTCTTAGAGCAGATGGAGGGCGCGGCTAGGCGCGCAGTTGACGAGGCCGGGGCGCCTCCCGCTCCCACGCTCGAGTTCCCGGGCACGCTGATACCGGGGCGATCGCTGAACCTGTGAGGGCGCCTTGCGGCAGGCTGTCACCGATCGCTGCCCGCCCGACTTATTCCTTATCTTGCGAAGCTTTCCCGCGGATGCACACACGGATAGGTTGTTCGCATATGGATAGGTTATTGGCTTGCGGATAGGTTCATTAGCTACCCGCATTGTCGTAACCTATCCGCGTGCGCAGCACCTATCCGCATGTTCGACCGTATCTGCATGTTCGGCCGTATCCGCATGTTCGGCCGTATCTGCATGTTCGGCCGTAATCTGCGGGCAGGCCCCCGTCCGCAGGTTCAGCCCTTTACTGCGGGCAGGCCCCCGTCCGCAGGTTCAGCCCTTTACTGCGGGCAGATCGCCTACCCGCGAGCGCACATCAACACACACATCGCGTCGGCGCTGCGCACATTCACCCCTGAGGTGGCCACTTTAACCCTTCAATGCGCACGTTAACCCGCTCAGTGGAGCGTGGGCACCCCGGCCCACGCTCCACTAGTAGGGTCCAGCTGCGCATGAGCGGGTTAACACCACCACCTGAAGGGTCCAGCTGCCTGCACCTCTCCAGCCTCCTCGTCAGGCCACTCGTCAGGCCCCCCTGGGACACCTACCGCGAGCGCGAAGTGCTGCCGACCCCTCGTCAGGCCCCTCGTCAGGCCCCCCTGGGACACCTACCGCGAGCGCGAAGTGCTGTCGGCACCTCGTCAGGCCCCTCTCATCGTCACCGTCGGCATCCTCCCCTACATTTCGCGTGCAATTCCTCGGCATCACATTCCGCGCCGACACAAAAACCGCGAAATACCAACGACTCATTTTCAATCCTTGAAATACTCACAGGGGAATTGCATGCGAAATTGTGGGAACCCGCAGGGAGGGCTAGTAGCAGACACAGTGAGTAGGTCCCAGGCTGTCCGGCCGACAGCATCGGCACCACACGCCGGCGGCCACCCGCCTCATACCGACACCTCCCGCCACCCGCCGCCCGAGAATGCTCCCCCGGGCAACACGACCGGTGCGGGCAGCGTCGGCTTCTCGCCGCCCGCCGCCCGAGAATGCTCCCCCGGGCAACAACACTAGAACCGAGAGAACCTAGGCATGACGCAACACGCGTCCGACGCCACAGGCAATAAAGACGGGTGGGCGGCACCAGCACTGCTGATGCCGCCACCCGCGTTGTCGGAAATAACCCCCGGAAGGCTCAGGCCTCCTTAGGAGCCACGTCGAGCAGCTGGTCGCCGCGCTGGACCTGCCCGCTCGCGAGCGGCGTAACAGCGCCGAACTTCTTCTTGTTCGTCACGACGACGGGCGTGATGGTCTCGTAGCCGGCTGCGCGGATCACGTCGAGGTCGACCTCGGCGAGCACGTCGCCGCGGCGCACGACGTCGCCCTTGGCGACGCGGGGCGTGAAGCCCTTGCCGTCCAGCTTGACGGTGTCCATGCCGACGTGGATGAGGACCTGGACGCCGGAGGCGGACTTGAGGCCGTAGGCGTGGCCGGTCGGGAAGGCGACGGTCACGGTACCGTCGAAGGGCGCGACGACGAGGCCGTCAGCGGGTTCGATGCCGATGCCGGGGCCGAGCATGCCCTTGGCGAAGGACTCGTCCTTGACCTGCTCGAGCGGAATCGCGGTGCCCGCGAGGGGCGAGGCGACGGAGAGGTCAGCCTTGGCTTCCTCTGAGAAGGACGGGGCTGGGGCCCCGGCTGCAGCCGGGGCGGCGGCAGGAGCCGCAACGCCAGTGCCAGCAGGAGCACCAGCGGCAACCGCGACGGCCTCCTTCTTCGCGGGCGCGCGGCCCGCCATGTCGGCCTTGCCGCGCGTCATGGCGTAGGCGAAGGTGAGGCCGAAGGACAGGACGAAGACGAGGACCTCGAGGGCCAGGTAGGCGGGGATCGACTTGGGGATGATGGACACGAAGCCAACGAAGCCGGCGGCACCCAGGGCCTGACCGCGCACGTCCAGCAGGGCGACGCCCGCAGAGCCGATGGCGGCGGACACCATCGCGCAGTAGAAGGGCCAGCGCAGACGCAGGTTGACGCCGAAGATCGCGGGCTCGGTGATGCCGAAGACGGCGGAGACGCCACCGGCACCGGCCAGGCCCTTGAGCTTGGCGTCGCGGGTCTTGAAGAAGACGGCCAGAGCGGCCGCGCCCTGCGCGACGTTCGCCATGGAGGCAATCGGGAAGATGAAGTCGCCGACGCCGCCGTTGGAGGGCAGCAGCGGGATCTCGATGGCCGGGAAGGACTGGTGTAGGCCGGTCACCACGATGGCGCTGTAGAAGAAGCCGAAGATGAGGCCGCCGAAGACGCCGAGGGTCGTGTACGCCCAGTTGATGCCGTAGGTCAGGTAGTTGGAGAGCTCGCGGGTGATGGGGCCGACGACGACGAAGGCCAGGAAGCCGGTGATCAGCAGCGTGATGAGCGGGGTGAGCAGGAAGTCCGCGGTGCCCTTGAGGACCTTGTGCAGGCTCTTCTCGATGAGGCACATGATCCAGGTGACGACCAGGGTGGGGATGACCATCGCCTGGTAGCCGACCTTGGTGACCTCGAGGCCGAAGAGGTTCCACACGGAGGACTGGTCCGTGTAGGCCCAGAACTTGGCGGCGGCCGCGGCGTCGGTCATCGAGTAGGCGGACAGCAGCGAGGGCGACACCATGGCGGCGCCCATCGCGGCTCCCAGGTAGGTGTTGCCGCCGAAGCGCTTGGCAGCCGAGAAGCCGACGAGCACGGGTAGGAACGCGAAGGCCGCGGAGGACACCAGGTTGATGAGCGCGTCGTAGTCGGTCATCGCCGGGAACATCTGGATGACGGACTGTTTACCGAAGAGGCCCTCGGCCGTCAGGACCGAGTGGAGGGCCATCAGGAGACCACCGGCGATCAGGGCGGGGAGGACCGGGACGAAGATGTCCGCGATCATCTTGACGAAGCGGGAGAAGATATTGCCGCCGGCCTCGGCTTCTTCCTTGGCCTCATCCTTGGAGACCTCGCGCACGCCATGGTCGGCGACCATGTGGTCGTATACCTGGTCGACGTCGCCGGGGCCGACGATGATCTGGAACATGCCGCCGGCAGCGAACGTCCCCTTCAGGTCTTCGTTGTCGTCGAGGGCTTGCTGGTTGATCTTGGATTCGTCCGCGATCACCAGGCGGAGACGGGTTGCGCAGTGTGCTGCTGCGCTGATGTTAGAGGCGCCGCCGACCGCTTCGACGACCTCCCCTGCCACCTTGGCGTGATCCATCGCTGACCACATTCCTTTCTGAAAAACCCACGCAGTACGTCATTGTCCGCAGCGCGCTGGGCAGTGTGTAGCAATCGATTGACATATTAGAATGACAGGCCTCACTGTGGCAAGGTGATGAGGGAAAATCTCACGCAAGCCGCTGAGAGACCGCCCACATACGACGAGGCCGGGGCCACCAGCGCAGCCACGGCCTCGTTCTCGGGTCGCTCAGTCGGCGCGCGCGGCACTCACATTCGTCACGGAGGCGGCGCCCGAGAGCGTCACTCCGGCGCCGTCGCCGTTCAGGAAGCTGCGGGTCGTGAAGACGCGCGAGCCGTCACCCAGGTAGATCTCGGTGATCGAGCGGTCGTGGAGGATCTCGACGCGGCTGGCCTCCCCCGCCTCCAGGGTGACGATACGGCGGCCGCCGTGGGGGTAGCGCGTACCCGTCAGGTCGACGGTGAGGCGCCCGTCTTCCAAAGTGATCGACAGGCCGGAGCCGGAACCGATCTGGACGGACAGGGCCCCGTCGTAGGAGGCGTCGAAGGCCAAGCGCCACGAGCGCGAGCCGGCGAGCTCGACCACGCGCCCCCCGGCCTCGTCCCCGGGAGTGCCCTCGAGGGTGGCGGGTGCCAGTGGCAGGCCCGGCAGGTAGGGGCGGGCGATGACGCGGCCGCCGCGCAGGCTCAGGGCGCGCGGCGCGGTAAAGCAGTGCACCCAGCCGCCCGTCTCGATGGAGGGCTGGTCATCCTCGCTCGCGTTGCCTGCCCACCCGAAGAGGAGGGTCGGCAACGCCGGCGGCGTGGAGGCGGAGCGCGCCATGATCTGGGGCGCGTAGAACTCGGTGCCGCGGTCGAGCTCCTCGAAGGAGCCGTCGGCGCCCCGCAGCTCGGTTCCGACGAGCTCGCCGACGACGGCGACGCACGGGAAGATGTTCTCGAAGCCCTCGCGCTCGGGCGAAATACCCTGGGGGCAGAAAATCAACACGTCGTGAGCTCGGCCGGTCTCCTCGTCCCTCAGGCGCACCAGGTTGGGGCACTCCCACATGTAGCCGAAGGCGTCGAAGGCGCCGCCGGCGTCGGGGAAGGTCATCTCACCCTCGCACTCCCACTGTCGCAGGTCGGTCGAGCGGTAGAGCAGGGCCGCGCCCGTGAGGTTCTCGCGCTGGACGCCGAGCAGCATCCGGTAGGAGCCGTCCGCGTCGCGCCAGACCTGCGGGTCGCGGAAGTGCGCGGTGTAGCCGTCCGGCTGGCGGCCGATGATCGGGGGCACCTGCTTATCGAAGGTGACCATGTCGGTCGTTGTGACGACGCACTGGGTGGCCTCGCGCTCCCCCGTCTCGGCGTCCTTGTAGTTGCCGGTGTACCACAGCTCGATGTGGTCCCCGACCTCGATGGCGGTGCCCGAGTAGGCGCCGTTCGCGTCCTGGTGGGTGTCGGGCAGGATCGCGGGGGCGTGGTAGTCCCAGCGGGTCAGGTCACGCGAGGTGGCGTGGCCCCAGTAGACGAGCTTGCGCGGATGCTCGGGCGTGTACTGGAAGAAGGCGTGGTACGTCCCGTCGACCTCAATGAGGCCGTTCGGGTCGTTCAGCCGGCCCACCGGGGGCGCGACGTGGAAGAGCGGGTAGTCGGGATCGTGAGGGGCGCGCGACGAGGCCTCGGCAGCGAGGGCGGACGCGAGAAAATCTTCGGCCATGACCTCACGGTAACACCCCCAGATAGACGAGCGCGCGGGCGGGACGCTTCCGTCCCGCCCGCGCGCTGTCAAACGTCCGTCACATCTGTCGCAAAGCCCGACAGATCAACGAAAAACCCAGCTCATGCACCCGTGACGTCGTCGGGGTGAGCGTCCGCGTAGCGGGCAAGCTCCTCCTCGACGATCGCTTCGTCGAGCTTGACGAAGACCGGCGTGGGCTTGGCGATCGGGGTGCCGGGCGTGATCGGGTGGCGCTCCCAGGTGGGAACGTGCGTGTAGTCGCCGGTAATGATCGGGTAGCCGTCGCGGCCCTCGAAGTCGGAGGGCAGGACCTGCGGGTCGAGCTCTTCGACCTCCTCGATGTGGGGCATCGGCGCGATCGCGCCCTCGCCGCCCATGACGCGGTCGATGTCGTTGGCCGCGTGGGGCAGGAACGGGGAGAGCATGAGGTTGAGGTCCGCGACGGCCTGGGCGAGGGTCCACAGGACGGTGGCGAGGCGCTCGCGCTGCTCGGGGGCCTTGAGCTTGAAGGGCTCGGTGTCGGTCACGTACTTGTTGGCCTCGCCGACCAGGCGCATGGCCTCGGACAGGGCCGCCTTCTGGCGGTGATGGCGGATCAGGTTGCCGACGGTGGCAAAACCGGCCTCGACGGCGTCCAGGAGGGCGCGGTCGATGTCCTCGAGCTCACCGGGGGTGGGGATCTCGCCGAACTTCTTGGCGATCATGGAGGCGGTGCGGTTGACCAGGTTGCCCCAGCCGGCGACGAGCTCGCCGTTGGTGCGGC
>ERZ773057.136-NODE-136-length-34788-cov-8.986238_pt1 | contig 34788 bp, 25 predicted proteins | sample MGYA00580629_ERZ773057 | MGnify/ENA primary metagenome ERZ773057 (study PRJEB29015, sample SAMEA2738143) | human oral metagenome | biome: human oral; feature: human-associated habitat; material: saliva | place: China | collected 2163 ...
CTGAGCACTCCGGCCAGCAGACGCTTTGACCAGTTCCTTCGTTTTCTCATATGCTATCCTCCTTGTTACACTAGCCTGCTATAAGCTTTTCTTAATATTTTAGACGGGTTTGTAATGATTTTCAATATTATATGAAGAAATTTTTAAGCTTATTGTCAATCACTTAAGATATAAAGTGGGTTTTAATGAACAAAAACTTATAATAGTGATGAATAACAGGAGTGCAAGACAGCGCCCGCACCATCCTTTCGATTGATGCGGGCGCTGTTTCTGTTCGAACTGTAAGGCAAATCACACTTGCCGGTACGGAGGCCTGCCTGAAACAATTACCTGTTCTTTCGCTGCTCCAGATAATCGTTCAGCTCGGCATTGACAATATCCGTGATAAACATGTGACCGGGGACATGCGTGATGACGATTGGCGGCTTCGCATGCTCCACCGCCGCCTGGGGCGTCACGCCGCAAGGCCAGAATACGGGAATCTCGCCCTCGCGAATCTCCACCGCATCGCCGTAATCCGGCTTCATCACATCTCGAACGCCGATTTTCTCCGGCTCACCGATTTGCACCGGCGCACCGTGGACATTCGGCATCTTCACCGTGATATCATAGGCCTTCTTCGCCTGCTCCGGTGTCATCGGCCGCATCGAGCAGACCATGGGACCCGCAAAGGGCCCGACCTTCTCGGTCTGAATATTGGTCTTAAACATGGGGACATTCCGCTTCATCTCAATGTGGCGAACCGGAACCCCCGCTGCCATCAGCGCTTCCTCGAACGAGAACGAGCAGCCGATTAGAAACCCCACGTAGCCCTCTTTCCAGTACGAAGAGACATCGGTGAGCTCCTTGGTCACGACACCGTTCTCATAGACCCAGTAGCGCGGCACATCGCTGCAGATATTTCCGCCCTCGCCCATCGCGTGGGTCTCGGGACTTCCTTTAATCACTTCCAGCACAGGGCAGGCAAACGGATTCTTCTCGGCGTAGCGCTCAAAATCGGCCGCGTACTCTCCGGGCAGAATGACCAGGTTTGCCTGGGCATAGCCCCGGCACATCCCGGCGGTCGGGAAGTCAATCTTTCCCTCCCGAATCAGCCGCCGAACCTCAGAGGGTTTCCTGTCGATATAAGGGGTGATGTCAAAAGCCATAGGTTTGCTCCTTTCTTAAATCAACGCGCACTGCCTGTCTCTGTTACCTTCCGTCGCTTACCTGCATCGCAACCACAGTTCCGCTGCGCCGCAAATGCCGCGTCTTATGCGCGCACCGCCGTGACGCCGATCTCCACCTTTGCATTCTTCGGGAGCGCCGCGACCTGGAATGCCGCGCGCGCCGGATACGGCGCCGCAAAGAACTCCGCATAAACCTCATTCATCGCCGCAAAATCCGCGATGTCCGCGAGATAAACCGTCGCCTGCACGACATGCTCAAAGCCGAGACCCGCCTCTTTCAGAATCGCACCGATATTCCGGAACACCTGTCTGGTCTGTCCCTTGATATCATCCGCCGAGAACTCGCCGGTCGCCGGGTCCAGCGGAATCTGTCCCGAAATAAACAGGGTGCCGTTTGCCTCAATCGCCTGCGAGTAGGGGCCGATGGCCGCCGGTGCTGCCTGGGTTGCAATTGCTTTCTTCATAATAGATAACTCCTCTCTGAACTAATACTCTTACTACTTCAGTATACTACAGTTATTTCATGATTGCGAAATGACTTCCTCTATTGCCTGTGGTAAGTTATTTATTAATTTGATTTTTACATCTGTATATTTCTTGATGCGAAGTTTATCCTGATAGCTCAGTACCGTACCTACCATCCAAATCTCTGTATAGGCTTTCCAAGGCAGCGTATCCAGCTCCGTTGCCTGCAGACGAAAATCGCAATTTAACTTCTCAATCTCGCGTCCCAGCTCTCTACGAGAAAAAATTAGAATTCTGGGAAGTCTGGACTTACGGTATTTCTTTTCGTACTCCTCTAATTCTTCTATCCGCCTTGTTAGCAGCTGCTTTTCGCTCACAAATTGTTCTAACTGCATCTCTAGTTGATTTACGGATTCAACTAACTTTTCTTTCTCTTGCTCTGCCACCTCTCTTTCTTGAAGCAGTTGTGTCTGAAAATTCTGTTTGTCTTCTTCGTTCTCCTTCTTATACCGCTCTATCCTCTCTTGTAATCGATTGACTTCATGATACTTTCTCTTATATACGCTGAGTTCGTCAACCAGCTTTTTTAGCTCTTTTTTTTCATTTTCAGTCTGTTCTACCTGTGTCTCCAGTAGATCGGCTCTCTCCGTTTGCTTTTCAGCTTCCCGCCGTGCTGCCTCAAAATCAGCCTTCATCTGCTGTAGCTGCTTTCTCTGCTTCTCTATCTTACGTCTTTCGTCTTCAAGCCGTGCCTTTAAATCCTCTTCTGTTTCACCTGCCGACTCTTGATGCACTATCGTACTGAGTGCATAGCACTTTCTCTGCATACTTTGCTGATTTCCGGCATCCTTCGACTCTATATAATCCCGACAAACCTTTTTTATAAAGGACTGATCTGCTTCACTTCCATGTCTAAGTTTAATTAGTAATTCCGAAAGTAATTCACGACAGTTTTCTTGAATTTCACTGTCGAAGCAAGTCCGCTTTTCTTTTTTACAACAATCAAAGAAATATTGAATAAATCTTTCTCCTTCTTCATCCGACATATCACGAAATAGCTGGCGGATGTCTTTCACATCACTCATATTGAAGGCTCCTGTATCGAAGATGAAAAAATCTTTTCTGCCTTTAATGCTTCATCCACTAACTCTTGAATATGTGCAGAGAGTTCCGCTCTCGTACTGTTTCTATTTCCGGGGCGCAGTGCAAAAGTTTCAAGCGGAAAACTCTCCGAGTGCAGCGGGGGCGTAACTGTATCCGGCGTCAACGCCATCACTCCTCGTACCGGATGAGTCCGCAACATTTTTCCGTTCCCACCATAGGTCTCGTCGCTACAAGCATTTTTATAATATGTCTCAAGCTGTCCTAAGCTGGATCGTTCCCTACCCCAAATCTGAGGAATCTTTCGGTACTTACACTCCAAGATGATGCTGCCAATATACCAGCCTGTGCGTTTGCTGAAAATGTGCAACAGTAAATCCGGATGATTGTGATTTTTTCCGTTGTGACTTGTTGCAAAATAAAGCGGATCTCTCGTTGTATCTTCTCCCCGTTGCCCTAAGGTCTGGTTATACACCAAAGCAAGACGTACCTTCGCGTTTTCATACCATACTCGACTTCCGTCCCGAAGAGCGAGGCTACCGTCTTCCGCTACTTCATAACTCTCCTCGCGTGCCGTCTCCGTCGCAAATTCTTCAAGGACGTGTCGAAGCTTAAAATAACACCAAAGCTCATAAAGAAAGCTGCTCTTTTGGTAACTCAGACGATAGATTTCTTGCATAGTCACGCCAATATGATCTCGCTTCAATGCCAGATACAACCGATAAATCATATAATATCTATTGTCCGAAAGCAGCGCCTGCGGCACTGTATGTAGCTGTGTCACAGCTATGTCCTGATACCATCCCGTATTCTGAAGTGCGGTCAAGAGGCGACGATACCGTCGCACTATCTTTGTAAATACCTGCATACGCCCGCCACTCAGTTGCGGATCTTCTGTATATCCGGAAAAGTCTATCAGTTTGTTTAAAAACGTTTCTGTCATAATGCGAAGCATCCGATTCTCCGCGATATCATAGTCAAGCCGCTTTTTCGGAATCCACTTTACATGTGATATCCCACCACGAGCCAAATTACGCCTGAGGCTTTTCGCATCCACTCGTCCACCCGCCTGAACAGGCTCTTTTTCATAGATTGTCTTAATTGCATAACGCGGTTGTTCTATAATAGCAAGAATCGCTGCAAACACCTGACTTTCCTGTTCTTCAAGACGTTCCAAATCTCGGAATGCGCGAAGCGGGAGCGCCTGCTCACCACCAATGCCACGCCCCATTCGTCCTCTTTTCCAACTCCGGCTTAGCCCCTCAAACTCTGCCTCGAGCTCCTGCTGCATAATCTTCCATTCACTGTGACTAAGTTGCCGAGGAGCTACTTCAAAACTGCCGTAGTAGCGCGTGCCCTCCGCAAGGACAAAAAACGCCATACGCTCTACGAGAAGTCCTTCCTGACCGGCACCGCAAAGACGAAACGGTTGACCGGATGGCTTGATGTAGTCCCCCGCCGCATCCGTTTGAACACGGTCTACATCGACCGCAATGTCCAAACAAGGTAGATACAGCCTCGCATTCATATCTTCCGATATAAACAGAAGCTCAACGCCTTCATTTTCCTTGACAAAAATAGTCGGAGTTTCCGTTAGACTGTTTGCGGCAGCAAGACTGACAAAACGTGTCGCCTCTTTGCTTTCTTTGATACCCTTCCCTTGTTTATCCAAAGCTAATGTTCGGATTACAGACAGTGAAAAAGGGAGATTAGTTGCAATAGCCATAGCTTTCAAGCTCCCTCTTTTTTTGTGCGAGAATTGCCCTGCTCTTTACAAACTGCGAGAGTGACTTGTGCTTCTCAAGCACCTGGAAGAGACTGCTATCTCCCTCTTCTTCTACGGCCGGTCCTACAACACTTTCAACGCCTCGAAGCTTTGTCAACACGCGTTGTGCAATTTGTAAATCCAAAGCTCCTTCAAATCCCAACGCTTCTTCGTCCGGCAAATTACTGAGATATTTTATGACACTCTTCACGACACGCGGTCCTGCTCCATACTTTGGGCTCAAATGCTGCAGCGCACAGTGAAGATCCCAGAGGAGCTCACGTACCTCCTGTGCATTTGAAATCTGTTCCTTGGCAATCAGCTTTTCGTAATCTAATGTACTCCAGACTCTGGTCTTCCCAATCGCTGCAAAGCTCTTCTCCTGCCATTCCGTCAAGTAATTTAGCACCTCTAATTCAATCACATTTGCGCGATCCAATACCTTGTCCGAAAAAGAAAAAGTCGTCTCATCAATGTTGACTGTACCGATAAACTTTATATTGCTTCCGATTTTAATCCGGTATGGATAATCTGCCGCGTTGTAGAGCTTGCCCATATACTGCTTATCATAGAGTTGCAACTCCCGCTGCCCCGCCGGACGCTCCAGGATCGAGAGGAATTGACTGAAGTAGTGCTCGACCCGCGCGAGATTCATCTCCTCAAAGCAGACCAGGAAGAGCTTGTTCTTATTCTCCTCTCGCTGCGCGCGCACCAGAAAATCCACAAAGCCTGAATCCGCCGCGTGGTAAACCATATGCGCGAGATCCACATAGCCGAGAAGATCCGAGTCATCGCTCCAGGACGGCCGCACCGGCACCATTAACATCTGGCTATCCTCGAGATCCACACTGGCGTTAAGTCCGAGCGCCTTCGCATAGATATTGACGAGTGAGGATTTTCCGGTGCCGCTCAGTCCCGACAAAATCACAAGATCATTGCACTTGACAGCCGTATGAAAATTAACGAAGTCGCTTGCCTTATAGTAACAGCGGCTCTTTTGTGCATAATATTCCATCATGTCAAAAATCAGTGCCTCATTCATTTCGTTCGTAGAGATCTTCTCTAAATTCTTCTCATCGACCGGCGTTTTCAGCTCCGTTGCTCCGTTCTCATCTACCTCTTCATTTTTCTTTGCTTCTTCTTTTGTGACAAGCGTATTTTCTGTTGTCTGTTGCTCTACCGCAGGAACGATTTCTCGTTCAGTCTCCGCTTTTCGCTGTAATTCTTCCTCAGCCTGGAGTGACGCACTCTTCAGCTGATTATCAATCTTCTTGTAGCTGTCTGCCGGTACATAGCAAACACAAGGATTACAGCTATCATCATAAACAAAGTCGGCTAAATCATCACTGAGGTCAATTGTAAACAGATACTTACCCTGCAGTACACATGCATCGACTGAATTTGCATCACTATGTTCAATATTACCAACCGCAAACAGTTTACCATCTTCCTCTCGCCAGAGAGCAAATGCCGGAGCCGAGCTTTCGATATCATAGCCATAGAGGCTTCCCACCTGTTCTCCGGCCTTGATATGCGCGAGAAACTCTGCGCGCGTATCGTAGTTGCGGCATAAGTTTAACCCTCTTCCATACTCCCACTCCCGCACCTCTTCATTATTCTTTCCACAAAAAACCGGCACTGCGTAAAATTCCGTGTTAATGTCGAAGTCCTTAGGTGCCGGCACCAACCGTACTTCTCTCATCCTTCGCATTTCCGCGCCGTTTACGTTCTTCGTCTGCACTTGGAAAATAAAGAGCTGCTTTTCCACGAAGACCTTAAAGTTCGCTATTCGTTCTTCCTCACTTGCATAGATGTCATCTGAAAAATCATCCAACTGATTTCCAAACCCCGCAACAAACGAGCTTGCGGCATCCGGTAACATAAGCGTTTTCACATTAAACTGAATCACATTCACACTATTAATGAATACCGTATTACGTCCTGTCTCTCCACTAACTGCCAATCTTCCAATATACTCTCTAACATTCTTGACCATTTTCGTTCTTTCTCCTCAATAGCTTCTGTCAGTTCCGTTAAATTTCCAATCGTTTCAATTTTCAGATTAGTCTGTTTGCAAATCTCTCGTTAATAGTCTTACTGGAGTCATCAAGATTTATGTGCAAATTAGTTTGCATCCTCTGATTAAATGAAGTCAGCCTGCAATGGAGGTGTTTTCTTCCTTCACCTCCAGGTGCATCATATTCATATATTTCTTATTCCCCCACTGGGTTCCCGCAACATAACGAGGCCTGGCACAAACCAGCATTAACGCTGAGTTTCCATCCGGAAATGTTCTCACAACACGGGTTCTGCGCCGAATCTCACGATTCAGACGCTCAATCGTATTATTCGTCCGAATCTTCATCCAATGTTCGCTTGGAAATCAGCACTTTAGTTCCCCAGAGTGCTTCTTCGCCGGAAGTCGTTGTAAGGTTTCGGTCACAGTGTCCGCTTCGATAACCCCGGCGCGCTTCATTGCGCTCATAACGAGTTGCTTGTGTAAGAGCTTCGGCTTCTTTTTCCAGGAGTCCATTCAAAGTCTCCTCGATACTACCTCGGACCAGTTCTTTCAGCTGACCCTTGATAACTTCCTCGTTGAACTGTACAATCTTATTAGACATGGTTTGTTGTCTCCTTTTTGAGTGTTGTCTCGCAACTTCATTCTACCAAAGGACTGCAAACCATGTCTTCTTTATATGATTTTCAATTTGCGCAACTTATCATGCCTTATCTACTGCCGTGACCCGGAATGTCGCTCTCGCAGAATAGAGAGCCTCAAAGAACACTGCGCAGGCCTCATTCATCGCCTCGAAACCAACAATATCCGCGAGGTAAACCGTCGCCTGCACCATAAGCTCAAACCTGAGTCCCTCCTCTTTCAGAATTGCGGCGATATTGCGCCCCCCTATGTGCCCTGCCCTTAAATATCGTCCGCGGAGAATTCTCTGGTTGTCGAATCCAACAGAATCTTTCCCGGAACAAAGAGAGTTCCGTTTGCATCAATGCCTGCAAAAAGGGTCCAATTTCCACCGATACGTTCTTGCTCTCAATTACCTTCTTCGTAAAAACTTCTTTCTGAACAACAGTATCTGCTCCTGTCAGTATGATACAGGAAATACTATTAGTAATTACAAATCCCATCCGCTCGCGGGGCCTTTTCCACGAGTGCACGGGGAACGCATAGCGCATGCTATTCTCCTTACCCTCACAATTCTCGCTCCCCACGCATTCATTTTAAACCTCGGATTCTTTCAATCTTCTTCTCCGCTGCATCTACAACCATAATTGCCCGCATAACCGCCTTTTCGATTAAATCTACTCGTTGACTGACCACAGCATGTAACTCCGGAGAGGCAAAAAAATAATCCTTCTGGATTCTTAAAATAGTATCCTTGTCACCTGTATTCCCATTGGTAGGCAATCTATTTTCCGTTGCACTCATAAGTATTGGTTGTGCCTGCTTTATAGCATCAATCGCTTGCTGCAATATCGGGATTTCCTTTGACTCTTGCGCTTGTTGCGTAACATATTCACAAACGTCGCAACGAGTTTGAAGCTTATCCAATCCGGAAGAAGTCGGCTCAAAGAACCTACTATCATCATCCAGAATGCCAAACTTACGTGCCTTATCATAGAGCACATCAATCTCCTGAATCATGTCTTTCAGTCTCTGTGGTGCTGTGTCGACATCCAATAAACTGCGAGGTGTAACTAAAGGCAAGCAGCTCCGATCGGAAAGCTTCATTGTTTCACTCTTTTTCCCCTCATAATAATGACGCCCCGGCTCCTTTGTCGCGAAGAACATTTTTTCATATGCTGAACAATAATTATATGCGCTCAACGGCAAGCCGCGCGCAATACACATTGCATAAATACGATCTGTCAGCGCACTCGGCTTCAGTAGCCAAAGACCACTTATTTGATGCATCTTCTCGGCTGCAGACATAATCGGATAGGAAATTGCCGGAAATGACAACCATGCCAACTCTGAGGAATTCGACTGCGGCCAAACACTCCGATCAAACGGGAATAACGGACTCGCTTTATCCGTCAATCTCCTCATCCAGTCTACGTAAATAAAGTTTATTAATTGCGCATTTGTTACCATTCCCCCTGTCATCGCTGTATACTTGTCAATCAGAAAATCCGTAATTGTTTTATTCGCAAAGTAACTAAACGCTGACTTCACAAAAAAGTCTGTCACCAATCTTGAAATGCGATTTTCATCTTCCTGAATCCAAGCTTCTTCATTCTGCAGCAACAGATTCATGAATGAATCTAACATGCATGGCACATTGATTGCGGCGATCCTGGCATCCAATGAATTCTTTAGTTCGGCAATTGTCATCATCGGGACTTCAAAAGAATTCCGTTTTTGAGTCCCATCCGAAACCGACAGTGCATTTTTATTATGTTCAAAGGTGGTAATTAACGTCTCCATCACGCGATTGAGTTTGGCATAATATGACGCTGTGACATCTTCAATCTGGCCTATAAGCTCTCTCAAGACCTCATCCAGCGCTTCATATACAGCAACGCTCAGTTTATTCAGTTCCAGAAGCAGAAGATAGAATTCGTAATCTTCGAAACGTTTCGCATTGTTATCAAAAAGCGATCTCTTTCTTTTCTTTTCAAAATCGGATTTCGCATTCACATAGTCTTTCAGCCGTAGTGCTTCTTGGGCCTTCTCCTGGCTCCACTTCACTTGGTTTTCACATATTAGCCCCGCTATGACATTAAGAAGGTTATGACTCTCTGAAGCCACCAACATACGATACGCAAAGATAGGTCCTCTATTAATATCCTCTAAAATATCCTTTAGCTGGCTTTGGATTCTTGAAATTAGCGCGTGTTCATTATTTTGCGCAAGCATACTTTGTTTGTTTGACTCGAGATGATTTAACTTTTGGGCGGTCTGATCTGTATAGTGCTTCATTAATTCTGCATTACCATAGTCGCGCACATATTTCCAATCGTCCTGGTAGCTTGCATAATCAGTCGTGAGCCCTTCCAGAATTTCACGGTAGATAGCACTGTAAATTCCGCCTGCACTCTGTGCGCCTTTTGCAAGAGAATACACCGCAAGGGCCTCAACATCACCCTTCCGCGGCATATTTACCTTAATCGTTGAGAACTTATCAAATAGTTCGGATGCTAAGTAGGTGTTGATTTCCCGTAACGGAATGCTGGCACAGGATGCTCCAATCACGCAATACGCCATTTGAGCGCCGAAGGTCTTTCTTGCATCTACCTCATTAACCCTTGCCGCAAACGTTGACAAATGACAATTTAAATAAAACCGCTCCCCCCCTTCGGTAAGAAAATCCATTACATACTCAGCTGTGACGTTCATAGCATAATTATACGCATCCAGAATGACATTGTTGTTGTGATCTGTTGCACAAATCAGATGGCACATATCTACAGGAGGTTTATTCCAAGCGATTTTCTTACCTCCCTGATATATCTGTTCAAAGCTCCCACTGTTCCGTGGTAAACTCATGCAGTAATCAAGTTCCTGCATTGCCGCATAACCGTTTAGAGGAATATATTCTCGCGTAGCAGTATCTTCATATGGTACTTTTGAAAGATATACATCCGGCAAAAAGAAATATCCGAATATAGCTGCATTTCCGACTCGTTGAGCAATTGCCCTCACCATATAACAGACATCTAAAAAACAACCTGAACCGGTCCCGCCACCCAAGCCTGATATAATATGAATGTTCAACCGCGGATGTAAAATCCCTCTACGAGCCTTTACAATTTCACAATCCACCCTCTCCATGAATTTCTTCGAGTTAACCATCATTCTGAATCGTCCAACTTGACGACTTCCAAGCCCCGACTCTTCTAGGCATTCGAAATCCATCCAAGATAGTTCCGGTCGCTCAAACAAGGTCTCTCGATTTTTAAGAGCTAATTGCACTTCTCTAGTCATAAGTGAAAAGTACTCGTCCTTGTCCAAATCGAGCAGCCCATTGCTGCCCCATGCGCCATGTAATACCGAATCCACTCCCAAGAACCGAATGTGCTCATAAGAAGAAGCGGATTGCATATTATCATCAGGATTTAGGCGTTCGTGCACCTTGGTTTTGATTGTACGCAGGCAATCAATTCCGGTACCTCCTAAACCGATTAATAATGTCGCAGTGTCCCTTGCCTGCTCGGCTAGTTGCTTAGGACAAGTAATGCCTCCTCCCCTTTCTAACAATAGACTTGAGTACATAGCCCCCCTTTCAGTTTCTTATCCCAATCCCCGATGGTATGCTGGGCTCTTTCGGCGACAAATCGAGTGTAGTTGTAGTCCACGATACATGTACTTGTGGACTGTTGTTTTGCTCAATGAGATTCCTTCTCTTTGCCGAAACGCCCTCATCTTACGGCGCCCCATGACCCCATGGGAATCATGATAAAGTGCTTGAATCCGTTGACAACAATGAGCTCCATCTCAATCCGAACTCCTGCTTATACTCATCAAGGAAACGATATGTCACTAATCGATTCCCTTCGCAAAGAATGCCGCCGCTTTTTTAAGAAGCCGTTCTCCTTTTCCAATTCGGCTTTTTCGCGCCGGAGACGACGAAGTTCTTCCATCATCTCCAGCTGAGACTTCTCTTCACCATTGTTTTGGCATTCTTCTCGATACGAACGTACCCAGTTGGAAACAGTGGCTCCGGATATGCCGTACTCAGACACAAGGCTGGCAATCGTGCGCACGTCCTGAATGTGCGCACGAACAGCTTTTCGTCTGATATTCGAGTCATGTGATTTCTCCTCTACTGACATTATAATCTATCAGGCAGAGGTGTTACAAATTCACCGTACCATGACAATCAGCGTCTTCATATTGCTCTCCGCTCTCTTCATTATGATATATAATCGTCAATTTCCGGAAATTTGTATGTCTGATTTATTTCATCCTTACAGATCAATTTACTTTGTAAATCATTCTTAATACATCGTACACCTCCATAACACTCTTGTCGAATAGCTTCTTTTTGGCTCCACTACTGCTAAGCTTAACCTCGTGCCCATATTTATCTATATAGCTTACATCACTAACAGTGTCGTATATCGTGTGAAAAATGTGATAGATTCCCGACCACGTAGTTCCATCTGCATCACGCTTTACAACAAGTCCATTTAATACTCCGTATCTCAAGTTACCCTCTATAGTATTCCCGTGACAATCTATGTACTTAAACTCTCCGTTCAAGGATTTGTCCTTGTATACTCCAACGAACGACGACTTGTCGTTAAATGACACCTGAATTTGTCCTTCCCAAGCGCCGTTAACACGAGTACCTTCTATCACTACAGATGAATCTTCATTTTCAATTCTGCATCTTCCGTTCCACTGCCCATTTCTTCGGGTCCCCTTTTCTCCCCGGCTGTCAACATACACTAATTCATCGCATATCTCTCCATTTTTATATTCACCCGCGAAGTACGCACCGTCCGGAAAACTTCTTTTGAAACTTCCCACCCAGTAACCATCAATCATCGTTCCTTCTGTTACGGAATTATCACTGGCTTCAAAGATACATCTCCCATTCCAAGCCCCATTTTGCCATGATCCAAGTAGTCGCTCATTTTCAGAGTTTACATACAGTAGATTTCCTATCAGTTTTCCATTGCGATAGATACCTTCATAATATGTATCGTTATCAACGTACTTTTTAACCTTTCCATTCCAACTTCCATTATATTTAGCTCCCTCAATAGTGATACCGTTTTCAGAGATCTTTATGTAATTCCCACTCCAGTTAAGGCCGATGATGCCTTCTCCTAGCGGATCTACATAGATGGTCTCTCCTGTATAACTACCATCTTTGTATACACCCTGAAAATACAATTCATCTTCCAGAGTTCCAACCGCATTCTCTCCGTTGTTATCTACATATCGTACATCCCCTATTATTTTCCCATTTTCATATGTCAATTCAAAATATGAACCATTTTTGAAAGTCCTTTTATTCTCCCCATTCCAGAGACCGTCTATCATGGTACCTGACGTGAGAATCCCGCTCATCGTCTCCTGTCTGCACGGTCCATTCCAATTACCGTTCTTCCAAATGCCATTTGTTCGATTGCCTTCGCAATCTGTATATAGCAGTTCCCCGACTACTTCATCATTTTCGTAGCTTCCTTCAAAGTAGGAGCCGTCTTTAAAGGTCTTCTTACATTTTCCGCAGAATACCCCATCAACCATGGGACCCTCGATTACCGTGCCATCAGGCATTTCTTTCCTACACGGACCATTCCATTTCCCATCTTTTCGGGTACCTTCTATTCTAGTTCCATCAACATCCACATATAGCATCTCACCATTTCCGGCGCCATTTTCATACATTCCTTCAAAGTAGGAGCCGTCTTTAAAGGTCTTCTTGCATTTACCGCTCCATTTTCCATCTTTTTGGCTACCTTCCATTCTGGATCCATCACTACCTACATAGAGCATTTCTCCATTACCGAGTCCGTTTTCCCAAATGCCTTCGTAGTATGAACCATCTTTTAAGATTTCTTTACATTTTCCACACCATACACCGTTAACCATCTCCCCTTCGATTACAGTTCCATTCGGGAATTCTCGCCTACATCTCTCCTTCTTAATTTGCTGGCTTTCGCTTTTCTCAGCCACAGATTTATCCTGACGGGACTCTGCAAGTTCTCTACCGGATTGACCTACAGCCTCGTTCGACTTGTTTTCTTTTAACAATTCATCATAAATACTGCGATGCAAATCGGAAGCGAATGCTGTTTTTTTTGCTTTCAATAGCACCTCAAGCATCATTTCCACTTCGCTCTTGCTGCTCCTCATTTCAACCTTGCCTGCAAGAAAGTCTTTACAATACATAATAAATTCTTCTAGTTCAGCCGCAATCTCCTCAGTCGTTTTATTCTTATCAAGATTAAACAAGTTGTAATAATCGATCATAAATTCACCTCGTATTCATCACTGTGATTCGTACTTACACTAGTTGTTAAGCATATATAATTAATTGTCTTATATTCATGTATCCCAGCTTATTAGCTTCATAGCTTCCAGCCACACACCCGGTGTGGGGTTGGAAAACTCTATTGCTCGCTCTGCATTTTCTTGTCTCAGCGTTTTTAAAAATAGTTGTTTTATTATTATCGGACAAGTTTCCCAGAGGTTCACCACATCCTCCTCTTCATCGGACATGCCTATTTTATTACTTCTGTCATTCGCATCGAATATAAACACAGGATTCCTATGATATTCTCTGAATTTTCTGTAGTGTTTGGAACTTGTCGAATCATTATAATCTCCAATATAACGATAATCTGCCAGCAAGCTTCCATCATATGCATATTGTCCGAAGAATAAATAGAACAGAATTGAACAAATACTAAAGTTTTGCGTTTGATAATCTATCACATTCTGCCTTCCTTGAACAATTGAAGGCTCCGAAAATTCAATTGGAGGCGGATTTAACATTGGAGAACAAATAATTTCAGCTCTCTTTGACAATGTATCTCCTAAAGAGAATATAAGATTACTAAAATCCAAATACAATTCATCATTCATGTCGACAAACATATTTGACAGATTAAAATCAGTATAGATATATCCATCACAATTCAATGCATCAATTGCCTGCAGCAAATTGACCGCAATCTTTCTGATAACCCGGTCTTTCCAGTTGGGTTTGTTTAGTTCCGACAATCTTTCGCTGATTCTTTTTCTATCAGGATGATTGATATAAGGAAAAAGCAAAGCACAGCTAAATTCGCTGTCTTTGCTTTCCTCCTGTACTACCTGCCCCTGTAACAACGGATCTGAATATTGTCTTTCAACCGTCAATTCAGCAGGAATATTTAGTGCTCTCATTTGATCCGCTTCAATTCGTATTAAATCAGACGGCCAGAGAATAAAACTCTTCTTCGGTGGATTCAGAATTTCCGAAATATATCTCGATGTATTCCAGCTGAAATTACTTCCTTCTAAGTTGTTCAGTATCCTCAAAAAGTATTTCCCTTGACTTGTTGCGTGCTCTAAAAGCGGCCCCAGTTTCCACTTGTCATCTCCAATCGGATCATGTACATACTCACCGGTTGTTTTATACTCTATTTTCCCGGAAATTATACTCGAAAAGAAGAGTTCCTTTTTCACTTGTTCCTTCTTTTTCCAAAACATATCTAACCTCACCATTCATTCAATATCAATGCCACAAATCAAATAATAATCACATTTTTCACCGTACAATCGTATCTAATTATTATCACTCTTCAGTATCTTAATCCTCATCGCTTCCGGATAGAGTATCCCAGAATCCACTAATTGTGTCCGTTACTCCGTCAATCACCTTTCTGCTGATTCCCCCAAATATTGATTTAATTCCCCCGGTTTTTCTTGCTCTCGAATTATACTGTCTATCTCCCTTTTCCGAATTCTCAGAAACTACCGGCTCAGAATTATGTATTTTACCACTGTTTGAAGAGGGTTCCTTCGTTCTTTTTAAATTAGCCTTTGTATCATTTGACTCCACAGAATGCTGCTCCGTGTTTTCCATGTACCTCACTTGCATCTGAGTAGCACTCTTTTGTGTCTGCTGTTTAGAACTCAAGTCTCCATTCTCAAGTTCATCCCGCTCCTTATCTCCAACATTCGGCAATTTCTCCGGAATTAGCTTCACTTGCTTCAGCCATTCATTAAGAAATTCTTTTTTCTTCCCTCTACCTGCTGCATATTCTTCCGCCGCTTTAATATATTCTTGCTTATGTATTAGTTTACTATCTTTGACAACCAGCTCAGCGCTAAGTTTAACAATTTTCAAATCTCCATACGTATCAAACAGCTCAAAACAATTTGCATAAACTTCAGTGGCCAAGTTAAGCCATATATCCAGGGCAATTACTAAATCGGAATTATCCTGCTCCTGTGAATGAAATATTAAAATCAAATTTTTAGCAGCACTTTTAAAATATTTTAATTTCAAAAACGCATCAGTTTCACCTAAAGCCTCACCTAAAGCAATTAATCTCTGTATCGCAGCCTTAATATTTTCGGCATCAAAATGGTGAAAATAAATATTCGCATAAAGTTCTCTTAAAACACTTGATGTTTCACCATTTGGAGATTCCAGGAACATATATCCCCACCGTTCAAAATGTGGAGGCCTTTCATTTTTAGCTAATTTCAACGTGTGATCAAATAGCTTCTTCAGGAAATCATCACGTTTAGAGTCTATAAAACAGTCGAAATACTCCTCAAAAAAAGACTTGACCTCTTGATAGTAATTCAGGATATCATCCTTTGCGAAATTGGGGAGCTCACAAAAGCGCATAATCACCTTACTTTTGGGCGAATCGTTCTTCATTTCGGCATATAGTTGAAAACTATCAAAAGAAAAATCTGCAAATGAGAATTTCTCCCAGTATTCGTTCTTTGCCTTGCTCTCAAAGTCTTCTGTTCTCCGTAATCCCAAAAAGGATTCATTCATAAATGACGTATATTCCTTGAAAGCCGCAACCGTTCGGTCATCGTCATGAATTGACATAGCGGCATAAAGCTCAGACGTAAATGTATTCCAAGCACTCTCACTGATCTGTGCAATGGTTCTAGGCCTTGATGCATCCATGAAGTCTGATGCTTGCAGCACTCGCTCCAGAAGCTCCCACGTGCAATGATCTTCTCCTGCAAGCAGTTGCGTATAATAACCATCTAAAACAGCCAATCCATAGTCACTGCTTCGCAGTTGCTCTTGATATTCTTTAAAGATAGGTTCCGGCATCTCGCTTAAACTGCGAACAGCCTGCTCCGGAGAATAGCTGTCAAAACGATATTGTCTATATTCTTTCAAAGCGGTTTTCAAAATCCCATCAGAATCCTGGCTATGCTTTTCCAACAATTCATCATTTTCTTCGGAAAGGAAAAGACCTCTGCGCATCACTTCCTTCAACAGGTTACAAACAAGATCAACGGCAGCCTGGTTATCGAGCGATTCCGAATGCAACAGCTCACCCAATCTAATGTTCAAATCTTCATCATTCACATCGCCGACACCAACTATCATTAAATGCGCGAATCTCAAAACCTGCTCATCTAATTTTGAGATTTCTCCTAACTTCACTGCATTCTGTTCCAGTTCATAAAAATATCTACTAGCATAGAGTGTCGCTTGCTTTTTGGTGAAATAATCAACAAATAAAAGCCTCGATAGTCTACGTTCACTTCTTGCTGTCAGCACATTATTTTCACCGGTTTCCGGGATGATGTAGAGGTTTTTCTCCTTCGCACAAATACTAAAAACGAGATTTTTGTTTAACTGATTGTTTGTCTGTACCGATGCAACAGATAGTCTTCGTCTTATTGAAAACGGTAATCCGGAATAAATACAGTATAGAAGCCCCATCATTTGTTTTTCAGTACCATCATATTGAATATAGATGGGTTCAACAGATTTCTTATCAGAAATCTGAGAATAGACACATTGAATTAAAGTGGTATAAGTCTGATATGACAACCCACATTGTATCAACGTTTCTTTCAATTCAAAATTGCTATCCCACACTATATCTTCTGTGCTTCTCGGCAGTTCCGCCTCACTTTTGGCGAAACTCTGTCCATCCATCGTTAAATAGAGATTGGGATCTCCAATAAATTCGATATCTTTGCACGGAAAAATAATCGCATGAGAAAACATATTGGGGCGCCCAAGCCGATCTGTAAGACCATAGATAGATCGAACCACATACAAATAACTCCCATCTCCGTTAATTTCCAGAAGATTTAGTGTATTCCCAAACTCGTCTTGCGTCGGGCCCTGAAGCGAAGAATTAGCACTTTGTAACTTTAGGCACGTCGAATACGCATCTGAAGGAATTTCAGGTGAAACAAACACCGCTTTCCACCCCGAAGAAACGCGACCGCCGCTTTCTTCACTTGCATTCGTATAGCAGCACTGGAAAATATGATTCTTCATTCTCTCCACCTCAATATTAGTTTGGATTATGTTCCCATCTGTGCCCACATTCCTTACAAGCACGATTTACAGGTATCTTTTTTTTAATAAAGCCCAGAGGATCGATTTTCCTCGTATCAGTTCTATCGTTTTCAGGTAATTCCATTGTATTAGACGAACCGCAATTCGGACAAGGTATTTCGTTTGGCAATAGTGCATTTTTGCCAATATACCCAAATTTATAAAACAGCCATAAAAGTGGCTCTTCTATTCTTTTAGGGAGTACCGGTCCCACCGGATACCTGTACAAAACCCTCTCGCCTTCCTTCTTTTCTTCGACCGGGCAACCGAGCGCTGTAAAAGCAAAATAGGCATACGAAGAATAACAAGTCCTTACATGAGTAACTAATTGCATTCCGTGAGTTTTTATAAAGCGAAAGAGTCCTTCACCAATCGGCGTATATTCCTCAGCATTAAAAGACGGTTTCGGAAACCCCTCTGAATCAAATATTTCTTTTACATCCTCAAGTAATCTTCTCTTCAACTGGTCATCAAGAGCATTTTGTATATTTTCTTCATCGATCTTTGAAAGACAAATTGCTATCGGAACGTCGCATTTTTTGTTCTTCTCTTTTGTCCCGGTTACAATATCGTGAATCGCACTCAAAGCAGTTTCCGGGTCATCTTCCGTCGCGCCCGCTCCCATTCCACTAATTGATTCAAATTGTTGTGGCGTAATCAAAACTATGACGCCATCTGCACGTCTTACAAACGGAGCATAATTATCTACAAGATCCTGAGACTTAAATACCTCACCGGCGACATCGTACATAACGAATGCATGTGTCACAATCCTGTTATCTGAAGTTTCTCGTTCCAATTCGAAAAATAACGGCTGTTGAAACCGTATTTCCGGAGTTGAATTGGGAAGAGCTTCACCTTGGATTACTGCATTATTCTCACAAAAATCAAGAGCAGCTGTCTTTAGCGACGGTGAAGTCAAGCCCACCTTAGCCACATACTTATTAATTTTTCTTAACAGTTGTGAGAGGTATACTGTCTTTCCAGCACCGGCAATACCTATCACAGATATAAATTTTACGGGAGACTTTCCATAGTTTTGCCATAATGGATTATGACAATACGGGCACACGCGCCTGGTAGATATCTTTGCACGCTCCCGCTCTATTTTCTCATCATTTTGTTGCGTCTCATTTGAGCTTCCTTCAACTTTTCCAATTGGTTTTCGTTCACGCTTAATTGCAATTCCGATAACCATTCCATCCTCATCTCGAATGAAGTAGTCCCCTGAAGCTTGAGGCCAAAGATACTTCTGATGTTCCGGATTCTTGGGATCAATAATTCTTCTGCGATATGCTTTTATTCCTAATTTGTCATCTGAATAATTGACCTCCGTTGTTCCTCTGAATTTTTCCCAAAACATATTGTATTCCACATCATCGGTTTCAGCAAAGAAATCCCATTCTTCGTACCTTTTGAGTATTTCCTCTTTATCTCTCCCCTGATACTTTGCCTTGAAATCCTCAATATCATCATACTCGTCAGGTAGAAACTCCGGCTCTTTTGAACTAAACCGTTCTGACCGAAACAAAACATCTGTATCTTTCATGGTCTTAAAACAATACGGACAAATAATGTCAAAGCTCTTCTCGCGACTGCCATTCATGTTCTTTTCCCCCTATACTCAAAATCCATTCTTAAATTAATCTTATCCCCTTGTTCGCCGTCTTAATTTTGGGGAGTTCTTCCGACCTTACATAAACCACTCTTTGCATCACCATGGCTTTTGTAATCGGAATTTCAGTATTTCCGATTGTGTAACTCATTTCTCCTTCTTTATAGCCCTCATCCATCTTCTCCGGAAAATGAATCGAATAAAAGCAGCTCTTACTGTTTTCCTTTCCCTTGAAAATTCTTCCAAAAATTCCGGATGACTTTTCTATGTTTTCTTTATTGATTTGAATATGAATTCTTCTTGGGATATCCACAGATGGGGAAATCATCCCCTTAGTTGAAGGCTTATAAAGTGAAAGTTCATCTCCCCGTTTTGAGCAGCTAAGCACCGTATATGTACTTCCTTCTCCGTTAATTTTACAGCCGTTATCATGAACTTTATCCTTTGCGGACACAAAGCAAACCCAAACTCCATTTATCACTTCACTATATCGTCCGGGAAGTGAGTCCATGTTTTCAACTGCACTACTTAGGTCCTCCAAAATAGAATTGACACTATCTCCATACGGAGTTTGAACGATTACAACGTCTTGCCCCGGCGCGCTATCCCAAATTAAATTCTTTGTCTGCTCACCAATTCTAAGATTCGTTGCATATTTTTCAGCATCGTTTTCAAGCAGAATACACCTCATACCATTAATCCCTCTTATCCGTTAATTAAATTAGTACTATCTACCTCATAGATTTTTATAGCTTCCGCCTCGTTGCCACAGCCTGTATCATAGTAAAAAGTTGAACTCGGCAAGGTGTCAAATAAGTTTTGATATAATGGAGTGTTTTTCTTTAATAACATCGCAGTTAGAATCGGCTGTCCAAGATTAAACAGCGCTTGAAAGTAAATCGGGACTGAAGTACCTGTTAGCATATTACGAATATACTGATTGGTATCTTTTTTTTCCGTCTTTTCGTTGTTAAGTCTCTTGGCAAGTTCTTCTTCAAACGTAGACGTGTACACCGGATCCGATCCGATTATTTTTAAAATCATATCCTCAAAATACTTCCGAAGCCCCTCGGCATCTGACAGACGTGCAAATGATGCCTGCATATGCGTTCCCTCGGAATCAAAATAACTTGTCATTTTCTTCTCATAAAACTGCTTAATGTTATCATCCTTTATAACATGGATTTCAAGTTTAGATTCAAATAAACTACGCAATGCAGCGCGAAATTCTTCTCCTTCTCTTCCGCTCCGCTCAACTTGCTCTAAAAATACTGTTTGCACAAGTGGATTTGAATATAGTAAGTACTTCAATCTGGCTCTTGCCGTTTGCAACACAACTCCATTAGCATCCGGCTCTATGATGCTCTCACCAAGGACAGTCTCAACCTCCTCCGTATTTTCTTTTGCCCAAATCAACTCATCCACAGTAAAAGTATCAAACACGCGTTCCCCATACTCCCTTTCCAATCTAAGCCTTGTCTGAGAATCCGCTTGAAATTCTTCCAACGTTGTTTCTGCGATTTTATCCAGGTAGGCTGACCATGCATTCATTGTCAGTTCATTAAACTCCGACTCCGTTCGGAACGCCAAGTCTCTATACACTTCCGGTGCCTTCCTTGGAAATAGTTCTAGTATTTCTTCGGTGGGGATTTGCTGATAAATGAAATCCTCCATTTCGGGTAACTTTAATATATCTTCCCATCTTTTTTTTAACTTTGATTTCCAAGCTTCTCCAAGTTGACTTGAGCTAACTTTTACAGTTTTATTCTTTGATAACCAGTCTAGTATTTCCACAACACTAACTTGCGCAATCTGTAATGTTGGTTTTTCAACAAACTCATAGCTTGCAGTATAAATGCCTGCTCGAAATATTTTGCCGGTGATTTGGGTTGATGCGTTATTCGTCAATGCTATTATCGCCGAGGCAATTCTGTAAGGCAGTCTCCAATCCGCAAGTACAATGCGGTCATTTCTTTTGTTACTAAGCAATACAACCGGAATTGCTTCATCTTTCCCGGATTCTTTATAATAATCCGCAAGCAGGTTTTTTGTCTCCGATGCTACTATGTGGTGTTTACCCATGCTGTCATTTAAAAGTAGTATCATCATTTCAAGCGCCGCGCTGCTATCAACACCACAATTTAGTTTCAACGTTTTGATTTCTTCAGTCCATCGTGTGAATTCTTCCGCCTTTGAAAATCCGGTGGTGTCAAGTATATAGTACAACAATAACTGGTCGCGACTTGGGTAATGGTACTCCAAGCTGAACATCTTGGATATTTCTTCTCCCAATTCATCTATCTCGATTTTTTTTTTCTCTTCATGATTGTCACGCACCGTCAGTCTATAGTATTCACTTGTTGCGGCGACTGTTTGAATACCCAAAAAACAAAGTTCTTCTCTGAATTGGGGCCAAATCCGCATCAATCTGCTATGAATCTCGGAAAACCCTTCCATGGCCTTCTCTCCCATAAATACAATCACCATAGGAAATTGCGGCTCCATTCCGGTTTCTCCATTGATATGTTGACGATCTATTTTTCTTAATTCTTCATCAAAAAATGAAACAAGTTCAGAAGCATTCATTTTTGTCTCCCATTACAAAAAATACGGGCAGAACATATAAACTGTTCTGCCCCATCTTTGGATTTTTATATTCCATTCTCCAGGCAGTACGTGTTAAAGCGTCTCTTCAACTCTCCCAGAAATGTTTTTATCTCTGCCTGCTGCTCATAATTCGCAGCCAGTTGCACCCAAGCTGTCAAGCGATCTTCGGACAAGTAGTCTCTCATTGCCTTTCCAACCGCCACCAATTCCGGCGCACTCTCATTCAATTTGTCATTCACAATTCCTTTTACTTCATTCTTTAGATTGTCTTCCCAAGCCCGGTAACTTAAGAAGCCCTGATAGAGCGGAATGCTGTCAAACGGATATGCTTCTCCCCTCTTTGATAGCGTCACCGGGTCTTTGATGCCATCCGTCACGCGATTGTAGATTATTACCCTACCCTCAACGGAGATCACTCCCGTAAAAATAGCCTCGCAATAATCTTGGATTGCATTGCTTCCCGATTTAATCTTTTGCATCTTTTGTTCCGCTTCTTCTATGATCCTATTCGCACGCAACATTGACGCTTCAATAAGCTCAACCCATTCCTTTACGACTTCACACAACGCAGGCGAAGCAGCGAAGTAATCTTTCTGAATTCGGAGTATATCTTGGGTCGTATTTCTGAACCCATCTTGCGGCAGTGTCATTGCAGTTGCAAGCATCCTAATCTGCTCCGCCTGCTTAACAGCCGCAAGCTCACGCTGTAATTCAGGAATATCTTGTGCCTTATCCGCTTCTTCCTTAATCTTTTCACAGACATCGCAGCAGCGATTCAGGGCAGATATCGCGTCTTTTTCCGGTTCATAGAACCTACTACCGTCATCCAAAACCCCAAACTTTCGTGCCTTATCATAGAGTACATCAATCTGCTGAAGTAAATCTTTCAGTTCCTGCGGTGCCGAGTTGACATTAAATAAACTACGCGGTGTAATCGAGGGCAAGCGATTCCAATCGGAAAACTTCATTGTTTCACTCTTTTTTCCCTCATAATAATGACGCCCCGGCTCCTTTGTCGCGAAAAACATTTTTTCATATGCCGAGCAACTGTTATATGCGCTCAACGGCAAGCCGCACGCACTGCACATTACATAAATACGATCTGTCAGAGCACTCGGCTTCAGTTGCCAAAGCTTACTTGTTTCATGCATATCCTCCGCCGCAGACTTAATCGGATCGGAAATTGCCGGAAATGACAACGATGCCAACATTGAGGAATTCGACTGCGGCCAAACACTCCGATCAAACGGGAATAACGGACTCGCTTTATCCGTCAATCTCCTCATCCAGTCTACGTAAATAAAGTTTATTAATTGCGCATTTGTTACCGTTCCCCCTGTCTGCGCTGTGTACTTGTCCCTCAAAAAGTCCGTAATTGTCTTATTTGCAAAGCCATCAAACGCTGACTTCACAAAAAAGTCTGTCACCAATCTTGAAATACGATTCTCATCTTCCTGAATCCAAGCTTCTTCATTCTGGAGCAACAGATTCATGAATGAGTCTAACATGCCAGGCACATTGATTGCGGCGATTCCCGCATCCAATGAATTCTTTAGTTCGGCAATGGTCATCATGGGGACTGCAAAAGAACTCCCCTTTTGGGTGCCACTTGAAACCGACAGTGCATTTTTATTATGTTCAAAGGTGGTAATTAACGTTTCCATCACGCGACTGAGTTTAACATAATATGACGCTGTGACATCTTCAATCTGGTCTTTAAGCTCTCTCAAAGCCTTGTCCATCGCTTCATATACAGCAACACTCAGTTTATGCTGCTCCAGAAGTAAAAGATGGAATTCATAAGTTTCGAAGCGTTTTGCATCGTTATCCCAAAGCGATCTCTTTCTTTTCTTATCAAAATCTGACTTCGCGTTCTCATAGTCTTTCAACCGCAAAGTTTCTTGTGCCTTCTGCTGATCCCACTTCACTTGGTTTTCATTTATAAGTCCCGCTATGACATTAAGAAGGTTATGGCTTTTTGAGGCTTCCAACATACGATACGCAAAGATAGGTCCTCTATTAATATCCTTTAAAATATCCTTTAGCTGGCTTTGGATTCTTGAAATTAGCGCGTGTTCATTCTTTTGCGCAAGCATACTTTGTTTGTTTGACTCGAGATGATTTAGTTTCTGAGCGGTCTGGTCTGTATAGTGCTTAATCAGTTCTGTATTACCGTAGTCGCGCACATATTTCCAATCATCCTGATAGCTTGCATAATCAGTCGTGAACCCTTCCTGAATTTCATGGTAGATAGCATTATAAATTCCACTTGCACTCTGTGCGCCTTTTGCAAGAGAAGACACGGCAAGGGCCTCAACATCGCCCTTCCGCGGCATATTTACCTTAATCGTTGAAAACTTATCAAATAGTTCGGACGCCAAATAGGTGTTGATTTCCCGCAACGGAATGCTGGCACAGGATGCCCCAATCACGCAATATGCCATTTGAGCGCCGAAGGTCTTTTTTGCATCCGCTTGCTTAACCTTTGCCACAAAATTTGCGAGATGCTGATTTAAATCAAACTGTGCACCTGCGTCTGTGAGAAAATCCATCACATACTCAGCTGTGACGTTCATAGCATAATTATATGCATCCGGAATGACATTATTGTTGTGATCTGTCGCGCAAATCAGATGACACAACTCTACCGGCTGTTCTTTCCAGGGAATCATCTTGTGACCTTGGTATTCTTGTTCAAATCCCCCGCCGTTCTGCTGCAGCCGCATGCAATAATCCAGTTCCTGCATCGCCGCATAACCGTTTTTGGGAATATATTCTCGCGTAGCAGTATCTTCATGTGGTATTTTTGAAAGATTTACATCCGGCAAAAAGAAGTAGCCAAAAACAGTTACGCCACCGATGCGCTGGGCAATCGACTTAACCATGTAGCAAACATCCAAGAAACAGCCGGATCCTGTCCCTCCGCTCAGTCCGGCAAAAATATGTACATTGACTCTCGGATTGCTTAGCCCTTTTTTGGCTGCAGTAATCTCAGCTTCGACCTTACTCATAAAACTTTCGGATTTATCCATCATCATAAAACGACCCACTTGACGGATTCCTCCCGCTCCTGCATCCGTCAAATTCGGCGCTTCGATGTGTTCATACTCCAGCCAATCCAGCTCTTTTCTTTGTTGCAACGCCAGAATACTCAGAAACGCTTGTTTCACATTCTTATTTGCAATCGAAAAAAACTCCGTGTCATCCAGAGAAAGAAGTTCATCCTTTTCACCTGTGTCTTGACCGTTTCCGCCGGTGTTACCTTGCCGATACTTTTCTACCGTGTCAACGCCTAAAAATCGAATATGCTCATAGCCGGGAATCACCGCATTCGGATCATCCGGCTTCAATCTTGTATAAACCTGCGTTTTAATTGTGCGGATACAATCTACACCTGTTCCTCCCAGTCCAATTAACAGCGTTGCCGCACCGGCCGCTTGATCAGCCTGCTGCTTCGTCGAAATGATACCTCCGCCTGTGCTGAGCAATAATTTAGGATAAACCGCCATCTCTCTCCTCCTGTTCCTATTCTTTCAAGATTTCTGCAACTTTGAATATAATTTCCAGTTGACACCGGAAATCACCGTCTCTTTAAAGTCTTCATGCGACTATCAAAGCGAATATACAACTGACTGTTCATCTCTTCATTCACCGTAACAACGGTTTCAACACCGCTCTGGATACGGACTTTATTTGTCATCTGTCCGTTCCATTTAACCGGCTTGTCTGTAATCAAATAGACATATCTATCACCTGTCGCCTGGATATATGACTTATTATAGTCTAAGCCGATTGCATCCATGGCAAATGCGGATAGCTTAATGCGTCCTCTTTTCTTCGTCATCGGCCTTCCACGATATACCCCATTGCATAACGACTGCGCAGAGACGGTACCCCTAAACGGTTTCTGGGTCCAATACCAAATATTAAAACCAATTACAAGTAATGCAATCAGTCCGGCTGCTCCAGCCCCCAGCAATGCCAGAATCCCTACATTATAGCTTTTTACTATCAGTTCGATATCACAGGCCAAGCCCTCTTCATTCATTGCCTTTATATCAAACGAACCCGTCGATAAGCTGAAATGCTTCATCGCAATGGTATTTCCCGAAACCGTAAAATCTTTTCCTTCCAAAAAAGATGTTGAGACTATCTTATATTTCAAGTTCTGATTTTCCGCAGACTTTACAAGCGTTGACATATCAACAGAAAGCTGTGCACCTCTAATTGGCCATATCGCAACTCTTTTTACAACTCGTGCTTCCACAGGTTCCGGAGCTTGATTTACCGTTTGAGAATTGTTTGCGTTCTCGCTGACCGCAATGGGGCCGAGATTTTCTGAGCTCTTCTCAAGATGATTTCCCGTAACCAAACAACTGATGTAAAAAGAGCCCTTTTCAAAACGATATGTTGCCTCAAAGTTATCACCTTTCAGCGACATGGGTATCGTATCGACATCTTCTCCATATGCGTTCTTTATGTGTAGGCTTGCCTCATAACCGACATATTGTTCCCCGGAAATAGCCACTGTACTGCCGGATGTCAATGTCGCTCGTATCAGCACATCGTCATTTGATGTAATCTCGTTAACCGTGGGAACCGTTTCGAGTTTAACCCCCAGGTTCGTGTTGTAAATCATATTAATCTGAATATGATTTCCCGGCACTCCTTCAGTAATGAGAGTCCATTGACCCGCTGATATCTCACGCATCTTAAGAAAAGTATACTGTGAGGAAGAATATTCCGTGAAGTCTGCCGCCTCTCCGGAAGGATTCCTGAGAGAAATCCTTGTTGTTTCTCCATTGATTATGACATTCACTTCCTCGACACCAATTCCTGGAATGTCAAACTTTGTTTCAAGCAACCCACTCTCAGGAAATACATCGTCCCTCAACGGAATCGTAGAGGTCCCATATATCATCGTATAGAACAGATTGAATACGCCTTGTAAGTCATCCGCTCTTTGTACTTCACGAAACTCACCACCCGTTGCAGAAGAAATCTGCTCCATCTCCGAAACATCAGCCTTATGATTGCTGTTCAGGCAGACCGTATAGATTTTAATTCCCTTTTCTCTTGCAGCCTGAATAGCCTCCGCCTTTCGATCCAGTGAATTGTTTTTCTCTTCTTTGGTCGGCATTTCTGTATTACCATCACTCAAAAACACAATAACCGACGGCAACCCCGGTTCGCCCTCCTGCTCCAGCATTTCCACCGATTTCATAAGGCCATCACCTATATTGGTATAGCCCATGTCTGCCGTCACAGCTGTGGACATGAATGACTGTAACAAGTTAACGATCTGCTGCTTGTCCTCTTGCGAAGTAACCTCCGACGGGGCTTTGCTGACTTCAACCTTATTGGAAAAAACAACCCCTCCAAGAAAGTTTCCTTCCTCGGCAAGCAAATTAGTGAACTGATCTATTGCCTCATATCTCAGCTTATTCTCGTCTGTGTAGTTCATTGAATTGCTCGCGTCCAACAGAATCACAACATTGAACCGATTCACGCGCGAACCCTCAGTATTTGCCAATCCGACAATGCTGAGGTTGATTATCAAAAGGACTGTCATCATTAGGAATGACAGCCCTTTCCCCCATACCCGCTTCCATCTCATAAACATTACCCCTTTCGATCAGTTCCTCATCCGTTTCGGCTCATGAATCATGTCGCATGTACTTATTTCAAATCACTCCAAACGTCTCTTCTACGTCACAGGTCCGTTTGGCCTCACAGACCTCCCCTCTTCCTAAGTTCAGCTTCTGCCACGTATGCAGTCCTCGTACTACCATAACAAGATGACACTCCACACCGAAATGCAGATTGAAGCCGTGGATCCTAGTCATTTGATTTCAATCGTTCAAATGCAGTTTATCCTCACCTCCAAAAAATGATGCTTTACGCTCATAAAATATTATACACTTCTTAAACTGTTTGTAAATATTTTATAAGGATTTCAATCTCAAAAGTCTCTATTCCGCTGCGTTCCAGTCTACTCTTAGACAATTGCCCCATGAACATCGTTCAATATGCACAAATCATCTAATCATTCGGTACCGTCAAGATCTATGCGTAAATTAGTTTGCGCATAAATCTTAACGGTGCCACACTGTTTCAAAAAGACATGATTTTAATCTCAAAATAACTCTACTCTCCATTTAAAACTAGACCTTCTGCGATAGACATATTACAGTCATCGCAGAAGGTCATCCTTACTTTTCTTTAAAGTTCTTGGTTCATCCCCCACACGAGCGAAGCAACTTGCTCATCTCGAAAATGTTGCATCATCAATAAGAATTTCCGCACCATAGGATTCACCCAAATTTTTTAAAGAGGCTTCGTGCATATGTGTGGGTAGGAAATAGCCTCTGCCTACCATAATTACAATTGAAAAGGTCATCGGACTCACGTAATGTATAGCTGTCGAAGAAATACAGAACGGAGATTCCAATGACCTCAGCTAATACATTATTGAAAAATATCCTCGGCGTCAAGGGCGCAGTTGTTCAAGGCGCCGATTTCTCTGAAGATGCACGCGGAGTTAAGAAGCTTACTATCCGTATGCGTCCAAAGAAGCGGGAGTCCGACCGCTGTCCGATCTGTGGCAGGCACCGTGCTGTCTATGACAGATCCAGTGTGCTGCGTTCCTGGAGAGCGCTGGATTTCGCCGGTATTCTGGTGTATATCAAAGCCTGCACTCAGCGAATCAACTGCCCGAAGCATGGCGTCCTGGTCTCCGCAGTTCCGTGGGCGTTCCACGATTCCGGCTTTACGAAGAGCTTCAATCTGACCGCCACCTGGATGGCCGGGAACCTCAGCCGCAGCGCCGTTGCTGAATACCTGCGGATCGACTGGAAGACAGTCGGACGATGCATCACCAGAGCTCGGAAGTACGTTGAGCCTGACCATTCGAAACGGCTGGATAACCTTGTCAACATCGGCATTGACGAGACCAGCTATCGGAAAGGACATAAGTACATAACGATCATTGTGAATCACGATACCAACACCGTCGTCTGGGTCTGCAATAAGCACGGTAAGGATATCTTTTTTAAGTTTCTGGAAGGCCTTACTTCGGAGCAGCGTGCATCCATAAAAGTTGTGACCGGCGATGGTGCGAGATGGATCGACCAGTGCATTGAGGAGTACCTTCCGAACTGTGCCCGCTGTGTGGACTCCTTCCACGTCGTGGGGTGGGCAAATGAAGCACTTGACTCCCTCCGCAAGGAAGCATGGCGTGATGCCCATCAGGAACTCAAGGAACTTAAGAAGACCGTCAAACGCAAATGTGGCCGCAGTTCCTTGAAAGACAAGGATTCGATCACGGTTCATAAGGCAGAAATAAAGGTCTCAGAGATAAAGCATTCAGCCTACGCATTAGGCAAAGCGCCGGAGCACCTGACCAACAAGCAGGAAACACAGCTTGCAGAGATCGCCGTGAGTAATAAGCGCTTGTAACGCGGTTATCTGTTGAAGGAGCAGCTGAGACTCATTCTTCATATGGACGATACGGATGAGGCAAAAGAAGAACTGGACAAGTTCTTCTGGAGAGCCACCCACAGCCGCATCAACGAATTCAAGGAGCTTGGTCACAAGATCCGTCGGCATGAAGAGCATATCCTCAACACGATACGTCTGAAGATGAGCAATGCCAGGATCGCGTCGATCAACAACAAAATCAAGCTCATCATCCGGAGAGCATTTGGCTTCCGAAATGTTGACAGTATGATCGATATGATCATGCTTGTATGCTCAAATATCAAGATTCCGTTACCGAACAGGCCGATAGGGGAGCCAGCAACCTAATAACAGATGGGCTTAACGGGTATTTCTACCACGAATTTTACCCACAGGTATGCCCGAAGAGCCAGTTATAATTTCTATTTCTATTCGGGCTATTAGTTGTATCCTTTCTCCTTCTCATATTCCGTTATGAGCTTTGCATTCTTTTTCTCATATTCATTTAAAATCCCTTCATAGCTCTTATCAAAGTCTTGTGCACTCATCGTACCGTGATACCAATCACAACCATTAAAGTAATCCTGCAACTGTTGATCGTTAAACCTTCTTCCGTGTCTAGCCATGATTTCATTTCTTGCAACCCGGACCTCCCATTTTGAGAGCTTATCTAAGTCTGCTTTGGAAATATATGACTTGTCGCTATTCGGTAGGACAAACCCATTTGCAGAGTTCAAATTTGTTGTACTGTTGTAAGTTGTGCTCTGTTGATTTGCACTCTGTACCGCATGATGTACCGCTTCACGTTCCAGAGTAGTGCATGTGGAGCCGTAATAAATTTTTATCTCATTTTCATTTATAATTTTGACTTCAAAGCTTAAAGTTTCCGAAAACATAAAGCTTGTACAATCCAACTTCCATTTTCCTTTTTCTTTATATATTGCATAAGTATCATAAGGGCTGAAAAAATTGCAATGCGTTCCGTCAAAGGCTACGATAGCCCCCGGTTGTGCTTGTCCAAACCCTTCATTTCCTATGCTCTTCCAAGAACCCTCTATAAATTCTTCCGTATCCAAAAAATCTTGATTTTCTAATGCATCATTGTTATCACCACCATCGTCATATAAATGGTCTTCATCAGATACACATGCCAGTTTGATAAAAGAATCATCGTCTTCTTGTCTTTCAAGTGCATCAATGTAATTTGTCATCAAATGACAATTGCAAGAATTCCAAACATTCTCGCCATCTTCATCGTATTTCAAATAATATAGTTCAGTATGACCAAATTTTGCCTGTATAGAGCTAACATTGGTTCTTTTTTGATTTCCATTTGGACCATACGAATCATAATAGTTGTAAATATTGTGAATATTTTCATAACCCGAGGAAACGTTCGTATCTGTAGTAAGCACTTTAATGGCACCAAACGTATATACATAAATATCATCAATTGTCGCATCGCTATTCCATAAATGCCCTTCTTTTAGTGCATTCGTCAATCTTGCCCCAACCATATTGGCTGCTGCGCCTCCTAAACTATGCCCTGTAACTAAAATCTTGATGTTTTCTGTTGTTTGAATTGTCGGATATTTATCTATATATTTCTCTATTCCTTTCCATATTTCTTCTTCAAAATCATAAACGTTGTCCCACACAGACCACCCTAAAAACTTATGTACTTTGTCTTTATCAAATGTCCAACCTTTAAACAAATCTCCAACCTTTTCCTGCCATGTCTGTGTTCCTCGAGCAGTTATAACTAATATCGTTGTATCCTTCCCATCAATATATAAAGTATCCTGTCCTATCGCAAAAGCGGCACTTCCACCATAATTAAATATTTCACAGGCATAAATACCATAATCCGAATAAATTCTTTTAATTCCCTCTCCTGTTTCATCCTCTGCCATTTTGCTCATTTCAGCTGCAACAAGTGCAATTTTATTGCTATATATTTTTGAAGAATTAACAAAAAGGGCCGAACCCCAAGCAGAACCATTCCCAGTATATTTTTCTTCTACCGCCAAACCATCCTCGGTTGAGGTATCTATATTATCTTCTACTGTAGTAGGAACATCAGAATAAATTTTTGAGCTTGACTCTTCACTACAAGCACTTAAGATCACCGCCAATAGCACTACAACAAAAACATATAATGTTCTTCTCATCATTACCCACCCCATAATTATGCCAATCCCAATAAAAAGACAGGCATTCATTTATATCTATCAGCTAAATCCTGTGACCCGTCCTCTCCATCCTTTTTTTTCTTCTTATCATGTATTGCATGTGATATGGCATCTCCAGCCCTATCAGCAACGTCATCAACTTTATTTTCAAACGCTCTAATCAACTTATACCCTATAATACTAACGGCCACAGCAACAATAATACCTAGGATAATTCCTGCCTTAATAGCAACAAGGAATCCAAGCAAAACCCCAATCACGACCGCATTATGCGCATATGTTCTTCTCATTTTTTCCTCCCTATTTTTTGTGTGTATTTGTAATTTTCATCGCTTTATCGAAAACTTTTGTTTTTGGGTCGAGTCTCAAAAAAGCTCTCTCAATAACTGTTAATAGAACATTCGCCCCAAAATAATCTTGTCTTGAAATCCCATAGCCCTGCTCACGCCACGCTTCAACACAAAACCTGTATTTATAAACCCCTTCTTCATTTCCAACAGCTCGTAATGCGGCTCCAAAAGTGCCAAAAGATACATTATTGTGAAATGTAATCTTCTCGCTTGCATAATCGGGTTCAAATGAAATCCCTTCCGAGCTTAGGACAGATTTATCCAGCTCCTCTCCTATTTCCCTCAAAGTGCTTATTAGGCATTCAAAATAGTGTTCCCGTTTGAAGAATATTGGATCTCTGTCTATTATTTTATTTTCCCGCTTTAACTCATCTTTTCTTCTTTTGTTCAAATAAAAAGCAATTCCATATATCGCTACAGTAAAACAAATAATCAACACCCAGACCACATTCATCATCATCACCTCTAGATTGTGCACTAGTGTATTAACACGTTGATATTTATATAAATCACCTCCCTCAGCCATCTAGATCAGGATAGAGGGAAGATAGCTTGATCCTCGCATCCTTGGTTCTGAATTGCCAGTTAACCTTGGCGTAAGTGTTGTTTCGTTCACTTTCCCAAGCCTGAAGTTCGGTCCGAAGCAATTCGATGTTCTCGATTCGACGCGTGAGGCACTGACGAGTCATTACGTTGAGTTCGATCTCGGCGATATCAAGCCAGCTGCCATGCTTCGGTGTATAGTGAATCTCAAGTCGCTTCAGGATCCGCCGTGCTTCTTCCGGCTTGAACTTTTTGTAAAGAGAAGACGGCTTGTGGGTGTTGAGATTATCCATTACGAGAATTATTTTCTCAGCATCTGGGTACATGATATCTACCAGATACTGGATTTCCTCTGCCCAGTCAGCAGCAGTGCGATGTTCACGGACGCTGACATGATGACGGCCACCAAGAGCTTCTATGAAAGCAAAGATGCTGCAAGTACCATTCCGGACATACTTAGAATCAATTTTCCTGTCGTCGCCAGGACGCATTGCCCATGAGTCTCTTGCCTCGCCAAGAAGCTGATATGGCTTTTCGTCCATACAGACAACAGGACGCTTCGGATCATATGGAAGCTCGTAAACATCAAGGATATCCTCCATGCAAGCGACAAACTCGGAGTCGTTCAGCTTCGGGAGGCACCAGTAGTCGCTGCGGTGAGGACGAAGCCGGTTTTTTTAAAGCCCTTCGAATTGCCTCATGGCTGATCGGTTCTACAAGCTCTACTTTCACCTGATCTTCAAGGAGTCGAATAGTCCATCTGCTGTGTCCATCAGGAACAGGCCCGCATGCAATCTCAATAATTCTTGCTTCCGTGCGACCATCAACTTTGCGGCGCGCATTGTCAGAATTAACGTTACGCTTGAGTTTCAAAACAGCATCAAGCCCATCTTTACAGTATAAGGCAACCGTATTTGCAACTGTAGTCATAGTGACGCCGCGCTTATTTGCGCATGATTCATGAGTCAGAGCAGGAGGATGATCCTCATCCAGATCCATGAGAATTCGACATCTGTTGGATACTGTATCGCTCGTATCTCTCTTTCTGATGAGGCTTCTGAGCCTCCTGACATCATCATCAGAAAGGTGCACAGAATACTTCTTTGGTCTCGCCATAGTGATACCTCCATCAGTAAGTTTATCAGCTATAGCAAGGATATCAACGAACTGATGAATTATCAAAGTATCAACATGTCAATACACCAGTTTGACTTCTTCTTGCAAAACTATTCCTCTTAAATGTATGACTTGTCGCTATTCGGTAGGACAAACCCATTTGCAGAGTTCAAATTTGTTGTACTGTTGTAAGTTGTGCTCTGTTGATTTGCACTCTGTACCGCATGATGTACCGCATGATCTGATTGCTCATTCTTGTTAGTTTCTTCGGAAGATCCAATACTATCCATACTCAATTCTGAATCCCTCACTTGCATCTGATCTCTCCGGCATCTGTCAATATACTCGCTTAAGCACCCCTCCATCCGCTTGTTAATAATTCAGCAATCTAAATTGCTGCACAAAACTATCATTTTACTATATTGCATAAACCGAACAAAGATTCTTTCATTTCTTTTGGTCCGGAACTAACTCATACTTTGGGCACAATCACCACAAACAAGTCTATTTCAGTATCAGATTCATCTGTTTTTTTAAAATTTACTATTCAATATTATACACTTCTTAGACATTTTGTAAATACTTCTTAAGTGTTATCTTTTTGATTTTTCTTATATGCATCCTTTTTTCGTCTATTTCCGGAATAGTCGTATAATTTTGTCGATTAAATAAGTCCGCCGGACCATACTCTCGTATTGTCCGGCGGACTCGTTTGATTGCTATTCTGTTATTTTACGCTTCGTCTTACGCGCTCTTCTCTTCCTCTAAGAGATTGGTCATGCTCTTTAAACCTGTCACAATGGTGGAGCCGTTGTGCAGGAGTGCGCCGGTCGCGGGCGGCAGGACACCGCCGACACCGAGCGCTATGAGCAGCGCGTTGAAGCCGATGATAAAGTTGTAGTTCGAGTGGATGCGGCGCATCAACGCCATGCTGAGCTTCCGGAGGAAGACCAGCTCGCGCAGATTATCGGCCGCAATCGTGACATCCGCGACCTCGCGCGCAATCGCTGCGCCGTCCGAAATCGCAATGCCGACATCCGCCTCGGAAAGCGCCGGGGTATCGTTCACGCCGTCGCCGATCATGATGACCTTGCGGCCCGCCGCGTGTTCCTTCCGCACGAACTCCGCCTTGGTGCCCGGCAGAACTTCCGCATGGAATTCGTCGAGATGCAGCTGTGCAGCCACAGCCGCCGCTGTCTTCTCCGCGTCGCCGGTCATCATGCAGATTTTCGAAATGCCGAGTTTCCGCAGGCCGTCGATAATCTCCGGTGCCTCTTCACGAATCGGGTCAAAGATGCAGATGACCGCGCAGAGCTTGCCGTCGATTGCGAGATAGAGCTTCGAGTACTCGTCCGGCAGCGCTTCGAGCTTCTTCTCGTCGCGCTTTAAGAGCT
>ERZ773057.140-NODE-140-length-34610-cov-8.559427_pt1 | contig 34610 bp, 31 predicted proteins | sample MGYA00580629_ERZ773057 | MGnify/ENA primary metagenome ERZ773057 (study PRJEB29015, sample SAMEA2738143) | human oral metagenome | biome: human oral; feature: human-associated habitat; material: saliva | place: China | collected 2163 ...
GTTTTTAGTGCACCCAAAATAGATATAAAACATCTACTTTTATACTGTTTTACATCAACATATGAAAATAGCACAAGAAAAGAGGCTGTACGCCTCAAGTAAATCTATAAAATTTACTTAATCGTTACAGCCTCAGAGTGGGATTATTTTGTTGCGTATTCAGCTGCAGCTTCACCACAGATTCTTCCACCTGTTAGAGCTGTCATTAATGTAACGCCTTCAACGAGTGGATATGAGTTGTTATAGATTTCAGCAATTTCATTACCAGCTGCGTATAGACCACCGATAACTGTTCCATCTTGCTTGATAACTTCTAAATTAGAGTTAACAAGTACACCACCAATACCACCTAAGGATACAGGTCTTGCCTTAACAGCATAGTATGGACCATCTCCTAGAGATAACATATACTTAGAATCTTTGCCGTATACTGCATCTGATCCATTTGCACAATCTGCGTTGTATGCACTAATTGTCTTCTTTAATGCATTGGCATCAACACCCATTGCCTTTGCAAGATCTTCTACTGTATCACCCTTAAATACGGTACCGTTTTTAACACCATCTTCTAGTGCTGATCTAAACTCTGTCCATGGTTCATTGACACTAAATAGTGGTAATGATGGTTGGTATCCAACAGCTGTTTCTACATTCAATTCCTTAGAACCACCCTGCTCTAATTTCTTCACCATATCATCTGACATGATTGAGAAATAGTATTCACCTTGTGTCGCAGCAGCATTTGAAGATAGCGCTGTATCATAGTTTAGATCTTCTGGTGCAAATCTTGAACCACGTTGGTTAACCCAGATACTTGTCGCAAGATAGATTGCCTTTGCGATTTCATCTTTGCCTGAACCTGGTTCAATTCCAGAGTAGGATGTTACACCATGGTACTGTTGGATTGTCTTACCCTTACCAGCGCCAATTGCTTGTGACATTGTTGCGCCATCACCTGTTTGTGTACCAGTTGTAAATGTAACGAGTGGGAAACCAACTTCCTTTTCAATAACATCAGCATTAGCACCAAAACCACCTGTTGCAAGTACAGCAGCATCACATGAAATTTCATACGTTGTATCAGAAGACTTCGCTACAACACCTGTAATCTTATTGTCTTCTGACTTTAGTTCTACTGCAGGAGTTTGGTAATAAATCTTACCACCAGCATTTTCAAACTGCTTTAATAGAGCCTGATAGTAGCCAAGCTTATTGGATTGGTCTGCATATGCATGATATGTTGGGAAGCCATTTGCATGTGCTTTCTGTTCGTTACCAACAAAGACAAGGTCCATACCATTCTCTTCTAACCAGTCAATTGTTTCACCAGAGCGGTTAGCGATGTTATAGAACAACTGTCCATCATCCATCCAACAGTTATAGGATTGCCAATAGGCAAGAATTTCTTGTGTTGTAAATGTACCTGCTACACCTGCTTCTTTTTGTTCCTTAGAATTAATACCCATTGGTCCACCTGCAATAACAGATACACCACCAATATTCGCTGACTTCTCAAGCAAGATAACCTTCGCACCATCTTGTTGAGCTGTTAATGCGGCAGTAATACCTGCACCACCCGCACCAATAACAACTACATCAGCAGTTAACTTCTCTGTCTTTGATTCAGATGCTTGTGCACTATCACTACCAAATGAATCAGGATCACCACCAGCAGTCTTAATCGCATTCTTAACTGCTTCCTTAATCGCATCAGAAGTGATTGTCGCACCTGTTACACCATCTACATTAGGACTGTTCTTTTCAACAATCTTCTTTGGTAACTCTGTGATTGCAGTACCAGCAATCTCAGGTGTCTCTTTATTATCCTTTACTTCTACATTTGTGATCTTCCCCGAAGAAATTGTTATGCTAACTGTAACCTTTCCGTTACGTCCATCAACTGTTTCCTCATAAGTACCATCTTTTACAGTAGTACTCTTCTTGGCTGAGCATCCAGCCAGTAGCATACCTACGCTTAAGCATGCCGCAAATAGACGTTTATTCATAGCTCTCTCCCTTTGTTTACTTGATAAAAATATCACAAAAAGAGAGTTAAACCATTGTCCATTTTGGACAATGGAAGAAATATTTTTTGTCAAAAAACAATTTTTTACAGGTTCTCATATCGCAACACTCGTAGATTAGCCAATCTACCTGTCCATATCTGTCTATAAAAACTTCATAACCCGATTCACTCATCCTACTAAATCTAAAATGATTGTTTCTAATAACAAATATTTCTGTTCAAAGCATGTTGCATGAATACAACAAAGGCGATAGATTTTCTTCCTATCGCCTTTGTTGGTTTCGTTCAGTTTGAAAAACTATGTTTTACTGCTTTGTTGCTTTTGAAAAAAACAATAAATACACCCCAAAAATAAATTTAATGGCTGCATCACTATATGCAAAGAATACTAAAGGGACATTTGAGAAAATATACCCCATAATAATATTGATAGTACACATAATACCTAATAAAATCATTGATTTTCCATGTACAAAATAGAATGGAAAAAAATGCAGTGCTGTAGCCAATAACGCTCCCAACCATATCATTCTCCAATTCTCAGTATCGAAAAATGGGCCACCTATAAGTGCCATTAGTACAAACAGTAATATTACTGAATATTTAGAAATGTTTTTCTGAAATTTGGTTGATGAACCAGTGGATAGTTTGTTAAGTAAGCCTTTATTCATGTTAATTGAAAAAAAGCAAATCATATAACCTATACTAAATACCTGCATGTTTATTATTTGTTTTCCACCTATTAGGGTAGCAAGTACGATTACTAAAGCAATCGCAATTAACCATAGACCACAGGATTTTTTATAATTAAATTCTAACTTTTCATTTTCATATCCTAGCATTAAATTAAAACCTCTTTCTAAATCAAATCTGATATTACGCCTATGCTATATAGAAAGCAAGTAAAAGGGTTATATTACAATATCGTAATAACTATATTACCTTAATCCTCAATTATTTTTGTTATTTTCAATTCATTCATGAATCACGTTCTACAAAAAAAAGAATCATAGTGTTTTCGCCTATGATTCATATGTATATTATTCAGGATCAATATCTTGCTGTCTATAAACCTTAATCAATTCTCCTTCTTTATTCTTCCAATAATCCCATCCATTTGATGGATGATGGAGGATTAACGAAGAAGCCATCGACGGACTAGAACATTCAATATCTGTCATTAAAACGTTGTTTTCAATTTTTGCATCTTCTAATACACGTATCCAGCCTTTTGTAATTTTCAAAGGAAGCGTGTGTGACATTTGACTTCCGCTAAGAAGAATGAATTTCCCGTTTTCTTTGCGCATCCTTGCCTTATATTTTGAGGATACAAATGTATATATACCATCAGGAATCCTTGAGCTTTGTCTTCCATCAGCCGCTTCAATGAAGACTTCAGACTTTGATTCTGTCTCTGGATAAATTATTCTTCCTTCCATAGAAGATAAAAGTTGAATAACAAGATTTAAATCTAATGCAAAAAGCTCGGTATTTGGAATTCTACTCTTTGAGAAAATTTCATCTAAAAGTAATTCCTTCTCATCATAATTATCAACCTCTATTGCATAAGCTCTTTTACAAAGAAGACCTCGATATCCATCTAACTCTAGTTGTCTCATCCTCTCTTTAAAATTACCTGTTTTCCCTATTTTAATTAAACCGTCAATCGTAGTAGTAGTCACATACAGTATTCCCTTTTTCATGTTACCTCCAAGATTTTATTTAACTAAATAAACCGTCAAAAATGCAATTATTTATTTTCAGTTTTCTTCCATCTTTTTTCGTCTATAAGCCATGTCAAAAATTCAGAATAATCTTTTTCGTTAGAATCTTCTTGATTACGATTTAAATAATCATATTTAAGAAGTGCTATTGCAATATCTCTTATCTGATTTTGATCATCTGGTTGAATTTCTATCTCTTGGGATTTGATACTTTTAGTTTCATTATGAATAACAGATAAATTATATTTTTCATATAATTCATTTGTCTTATCCCATAAAATATTTGCTGCTTGTGCTTTATTGGTTAAAGATAATATTCGCCCTTTCTTTTTTTCATCATTCTTTTTATATCTCTGAGAAGCTCTAATTCGTAATAATTCATTCATTCCAATATTTGCAGTTGAAGCAACATCCATTAATTTTTCTCTCCAATTAGATTCGGATTCAAGTGCTGATTTCACAGAACTCCTCCAGCTTTTATAACTGATAAGCGCAGAAATTATTGTTAAGAGTAGAGTGATAATTGTTGGTATCCATGCAATTTGGTCTGTTGTTTGGAAGATATTCTCCATAATATTTCTCCTTCACAAATTATTACATTTATTTCTTAGTGCTGTTTATTATCTCTTCATTTATTAATTTAGATACTTCTGTATTACTTTTCTCATTATAATAGCTTTATCAATTACCTCATCCATCAATTGGTTGTAATTACTGTGGTTATCAAAATCCAGTCCATAGATAAAGTGTTTTATTCTACATGCTTTCTTGGAATCCAATCGATTCCACTCAAATGTTAGCCCTGTTTCACCTTCAATTTCATTCTTTTTCTCATATAAACTATCATATAAATCTTTATCACTATGAATATATAGTTCCAAAATAATACAATTTTCCTTATTTACTAAATCAACAGCAATTTTTGCAGCACTTGTTCCTATTGCTATATCATACCAATGATCTGTAGTTGGCTTACGTATATTAAATGGTTTCCCTTTTAGCTCAACCCTATCATTAAACAGTTGCCAGAATATGAGTCTTTCTGTTTGACTGGTATTTAATTCTCCATCATCCTTATTTTTGCTACGTTTTACAAAATCATTAGGTTTCTCAACAACCTCAAACTTCGGGGCTGGATTAGAATCCCCAATTTTATATGCATGGATTTCAATCAAGAAAAAATCAATCTCACTTGATGTATAGTTATTCAACCATTCGATAGCTGCTCGATGCTCTTCTTTAGCCTCTTTTACAATCCAAACAATAACCTTTGCATCTAAACCAGAAGCGTAAGTTATAATTTTTCCTAAATGATCATGGTTGGTTGATTCTAATTGATTTTCAATAATCACTTTCAAACCTGATGTTTCATCGGTTGCAACTATATCACATCTATAAGGGCCAACATTTATTTCTTTATCAACCTCAATTAGCGTTAAACCTAATATTTCATTCAAATACTCTATATTCGATTCCTTTGCTAACCAATTTGAAAAATCATACTGTTCATGTTTCCACAGTTCCCTGACATCTACCTCTATTAGTCTGCCAATTTCAGCCATTTTATACCCTCACAATCTATATAGATTTATTTCTATTTTTTTGTTTTATCATATTCGGGTGATTCTTCGCTTACTAAAGCAAATTCACTACGTGCATAATCTTCGTCATAGTTATAACTTGGTTCTTCATGCATGGATAAATCAGCATCTCCAATACCATAGAATCTCTCAAAGAATGCTCTAAACTTATCGATTACTCGTTGCTTTTTTTCTGACCGCTTAGTATCAAACCAACTCATTGGTGGAAGTAGACTGTCAATATCTTTTCCACTAGTCTTCACTTCACCATTAAGCAAGCAACTTTCCAAGAATTTTCTTGTTTCTTTTTCTTTTAGATTTTCTTCTATAATAATCTGCATTAATTGTTGTTCTTTTGCTTCCGCAATAAACTTATGCCATTCACTCATGATGTCATCGATATCATTGATACCAGCGATGAATGTTTCAATAAGTTCTTTCTTACTTCTTAGCTGTGGAGAAGCTTGAATTGCCTTCTGAATTGTCACAAGTACTTCTCTATCCCGACAATGAGAATCATGATACTTCTGTACTAGTAAGAGGATGTAATCAATATTGATTTCTATATGCTTCAACAACTCAATTTCAAATACAATATCATCATTGATATCTTCTTTTTTCTCATCAGATTTTTTATTCTTCCAATCGTCATACAAGTCCTGATATCTTCCCAAATAATCTTGCAAATCACGTTCAGATAAAATCTCCTTACCTGCAAACTCATCAAAAGATAAAAGGATATTACGCATACGTAAAATATTTCCAAATAACTTAATAAATTGTTTTTGATTATTTTCACCAATAATTTGAGTCATTGTTAATGGATATTTCTCACAAAGCTCACTAATCAAATCAACATACCCTACATGGTATCTATGGTCACTTCCTTCATATCCATAATAGTAATCATTAAATGTATGCAGTAATACAATTCCACCTGCATCCTTATCACCAAATAACGCTATCGCATCATCTACTCTTGTCTGTAAGTTTCTAAAACAAACAACATTACCCGCTGCTTTTACACTATTTAAGATTCGGTTAGTACGACTAAATGCCTGTAGTAAACCATGCATTCTCAGATTCTTGTCGACCCATAATGTATTTAAAGTTGTCGCATCAAAGCCAGTCAAAAACATATTTACTACAATTAGTAAATCTAGTTCTTTATTCTTCATTCGCAATGATACGTCTTTATAATAATTTTGGAAACTGTCACCATCTGTAGAATAGTTAGATTTAAACATCTCATTGTAGTCTTTCATTGCATAATCCAAGAAATCTCTTGATGTTTGATCTAAAGCAGATGTATCGTCTATATTCTCATCACATAATAAACCATCTGGTTCATACTCATTAGGAGAATAGCTAAAGATAGTTGCTATATTAATCTTCTTAGTTGGATTCGATGCCATTTGTCTCTTAAACTCTTCATAGTAAAGCTTTGCCATTGGCACTGAATTTACACAGAAAATAGAGTTAAAACCATTGATTCGTTGCTTCTGCTTTATCTCTTTAATTGCACCTAATCTAGCAGAAGCAATTTCATCAATATTCATAATCTTATTAAAATTATAAGCACGTGTTCCTCGATAGGTTTTCTTATCAAAGTTATCTAAGATATATTCAGTGACTAATGAGATACGTTCTGGCGCCATATATGCCTTCTCACGGTCTATGTCCCATACCTGCTCATCTTTCATACCTTCATCTTTATCCATTGTTTTAATGTAATCCACATGGAAAGGAAGAACGTTCCTATCATTAATCGCATTAACTATTGTATATGTATGTAATTGATCCCCGAATGCTTGTTCTGTTGTGCATAGTTTTGGATCACGTACTGCACCTGCATTTACTCCAAAAATTGGAGTACCCGTAAATCCAAATAAATGATATTTCTTAAAGTTCTTTGTAATCGCTCTATGCATTTCACCAAACTGACTACGATGACATTCATCAAAGATAATAACTAAATGTTTTTGATAAATTGGATGATCAGGATTCTTCTTAACAAAAGTAGATAATTTCTGAATCGTTGTAATGATAATCTTTGCATTATCATCTTCTAGTTGTTTCTTTAAAACTGCTGTAGAACGATTACTATTCGCTGAACCCTTTTCAAATCGATCATATTCACGCATGGTTTGATAGTCTAAATCTTGACGGTCTACAACAAATAATACCTTCTCAATATATGGAAGTGTAGTTGCTAAACGAGCAGCCTTAAAAGATGTCAGTGTCTTACCTGATCCAGTAGTATGCCAAATATATCCACCACCCGCAGCACTGCCATATTTTTTATAATTAGTAGCTATCTCAATACGATTTATAATACGTTCCGTTGCGGTAATCTGATACGGACGCATGACTAGCAACATCTCTTCCGATGTAAACACACAATACTTTGTTAAGATATTCAATATTGTGTGTCTAGCAAAGAATGTTCGTGTAAAATCAATCAAATCAGGGATAATGTTATTCTTCGCATCTGCCCAATAAGACGTAAACTCAAAACTATTAGACGTCTTTTCTTTCTTAGATTTAGATAAATTAGCACCCGTATTATAGCGTGTAGTATTTGAATAATATTTAGAGTTAGTACCATTTGAGATAACAAATATCTGTACATACTCAAACAGTCCGTAACCAGTTCCAAAAGAATCGCGTTGATATCTTTCAACTTGATTAAAAGCTTCACGAATTGGAACTCCACGTCTCTTTAGCTCAATATGTACAAGTGGAAAACCATTTACAAGAACAGTTACATCATAGCGATTATCATGTTTTGCACCATGTTCTTTACTAACTTCATACTGGTGAATCACTTGTAAGTAGTTATGATGAATATCTTTCTTGTCTAGCAAGATTATGTTCTTCGATGTACCATCGTCACGTTTTAATACTTGTATATAATCCTCTTGAATCTTACGTGTTTTTTCTTTGATACCTTCGTTTGGATTAGCAATACTTTCCACTAAGAATTGCTTCCATTCTTTGTTTGTAAAAGAATAATTATTCAATTTCTCGAGTTGTTTTCGTAAGTTAATAACAAGCTCACCTTCAGTATGCAACGAAAGATATTCATAACCTTGTTCTTCAAGCATATGAATAAACTCATTCTCAAGTGCAGCTTCACTTTGATAACTATCAGAGCGTTTCTTTACTGGCTCATATTCCGTTACCACTGTATTTTCGTTAGTTTGAGCTACGATATTAAAATACGACATAACACTATCCCCTTATTAATTATCCTTGCTTCATTTTAAAGGTTAGAAGCTTATCCCTGTAATATTCATATTGTTTCTTACGTGCTTCAATTTCAGCAGGAATACCTGCACTAATGCTATTAGAAATATCATTAAATCTATCTAAAATTTCGACTATCTCATCTTGCTTCTCACGAGAAGGAAGTTGAATAATAATATCTAACAAACTGCTTGGAGTTACCTCAATAACCTTTGTACCGTGAGCTAACTTAATTTTCTGAATATAGAAATGATTAGTATGGAAAAAATAACTTAAATATTTTGGGTTTTGATTATGATGAATAATCGCAGTATGCCCACTAATCGCAATTTCTTCATATCCCAACCAAGCCGTGCAGGAACATACATCATCTATATTTTCACTTGTAACAGCCATGATAATATCACCCATTACAGCATGTTTTGATTTATGAAAGTTATATTCATTCAAATGTGTGATAACTTTTGATGTAGCAATCCCATAATGTGTATATATTTGTCCATAATGAATACAAGGATATCCATTGGTAACAAAATCTTTCTTCTGAAAATTTCCACCTCTAGTAATAGTAGCAATATCAGATAACAATACACTTGCATAACCAAATACGTATTGGAACAACTTAATTAGATTCTGTCTGTCTGTCTGTCTGTCTGTCTGTAAGGATGCTATGGCCTGTTTGAACAAATGTCAAGAGCTGATCACGATAAAATTCATATTGTTTTTGCCGAGCCTCTATTTCAGCTGGTAAGCCAATACTTAAGTCACCACATATAGCATCAAAATGATCAAGTATATTAACAACTTTATATTGAATATCTAGAGGTGGAACATTTATTTTTATGTTCCCCAATACATTCGAATTAAATTGTTGTTGTCCGCCTCTAGATACAAGATTATTAGCTTGGTTCCAATATAAGTTTGATTTAGAAAAATGCCAATAATATTTATTTATAATAATAGAGTTATCTAAAGTTATTTTTATTAAAAATGAAGCATAAATAGATGGCTCAGAATTTTCAAAATATAATGTTTTCCCAAATGATGCACCCGTTCTAGCCATTACCAAATCGCCATTCTTAAGCATGTATTTCTTATTTTCATCATTCAGCAATATATATCTACGATCATTTCTCTGTAAATGCCCATCGGATGTAATATCTGTAATTCTAATAAATCTAGCATCCCCTTTATTTTCAGCTTTTGCAGTATAGCCATATGAGAATTTTGCAATTTGAGATAATTTGTATTCACATACATTTAGAGGAGAAATATTTAACAGTCGATTTCTATAATACTCATACTGTTTTTTTCTTGCTGTAAGCTCTGCTGTAAGCTCTATAAATTCATCTAAAATATCTGCAATCTTAGATTGTATTTCTATTGGTGGAATAGGAATTAACACATTTTCCATTTTCTTCTTTGAAATATTGAATCTTGTGACACCACTTACTGTTTTAATAATTTGTTGCCTTATATAATTTGACCTGAATAAATGTTTCGAGAAATTTGGATCAAGAACCGAGGAATCATATAGTCGTAAAAAGAAACAGAAACTATTAAGATACACTTCATCCTCTAATTCATCCAAGACTACAGATGAATATCCACACTCCTCCACACTCTCAGAGGAACCTGTAAAAATAATATCACCTTGTTGTAAAGTTCTTTGAGTCTCGCCATCTCTAATTACAACTTTTTGTTCTTCATTCAAATCTACTGCAGCATTTTTAAATACATTCATGTAGGTAATAAATTTCCTATTACCATTTTTAAAATCATTCTTTGACTTACCCGTGATTCCTCCATAGAATTTCCCAATACTACCTAACTTTTGAAATTTAACACCTGCTGGGCATAATTTATTAATTAATTCTTCTAACTTACTCATATTATGCCTCTATTTCTGAAATAATTTTATCTATTTCTAATCGTAATTTATTTTCGCGTTCGACTATTTCTGCGATTTGTTTATTAAGTACTTGAATATCTATTTTTTCTCTTGTATCTTCCTTTTCCACATATGTCGATACTGATAAGTTGTAGTCATTTTCTTTAATTTCTTCAATAGATGCAAGTTTCGCAGTATACTGAACATCTTTTCTTTCTGTAAAGATATTTACGATTTCATTAATATTATCTTCAGTCAATCTATTATTATTTGTAACTTTTACACATTTTTGAGATGCATCGATAAACAGTGTTGTATTGTCCTTTTTGTTCTTCTTTAAAACCATAATGCATGTTGCAATACTTGTTCCAAAAAATAAGTTGCTTGGCAGCTGAATAACACAATCCACAAAGTTATTGTCTACTAAATATTTACGAATCTTTTGCTCTGCTCCTCCTCTATAGAAGATTCCAGGGAAGCAAACAATAGCAGCTGTCCCTGATGAGGATAACCAGCTCAATGCATGCATGATAAAAGCTAAATCAGCCTTACTCTTAGGAGCTAAAACTCCCGCAGGTGAAAATCTTCCATCATTAATTAACAATGGATTGTCATCTCCATCCCATTTAATGGAGTATGGAGGATTAGATACAATTAGTTCGAATGGTTCATCATCCCAATGTTGTGGGCTAGTTAAAGTATCTTCACAGGCAATATTAAACTTATCGAATTCAATGTCATGTAAGAACATATTAATACGACATAAGTTATATGTAGTGATATTAATTTCCTGACCATAATATCCATTACGAACACCATCTTTACCTAATACTTTTTCAGCTTTTAAAAGTAATGAGCCTGAGCCACATGCAGGATCATATACTTTATTTACTTCTTTTTTACCAACTGTACCAAGTCTTGTTAGTAATTCTGATACATCAGAAGGTGTAAAAAATTCTCCACCACTCTTTCCTGCATTAGATGCATACATTGTCATTAAATATTCATAGGCATCACCAAAAGCATCGATGTCATGGTCTTTTACATCACCCAGGTTCATATCAGCAATACCATTTAGTAGCTTTTGAAGTTTGTCATTTCTCTTTCCAACTGTTGAGCCAAGTTTATTACTATTAACATCAAAGTCATCAAATAATCCTGCAAAGTCACTTTCTGATGAACTACCCTTTGCAGAATCCTCAATATGATTGAATACTCTTTCTAAAGTTTCATTTAAGTCATCTATATTTGAAGGACGCTTACATACATTGCAAAATAATTCAGAAGGCAAAATAAAGAATCCTTTAACATTAATCATTTCATCTTTAATCATTAATGCTTGCTCATCTGTTAAATCAGCATAATTAAAAGAAAGATTATTAGATTTAATCTCATTCTCATTGATGAAATTTGTTAGACTTTCAGAAATATAACGATAAAACATCGTTCCTAGTACGTAGTTCTTAAAGTCCCATCCATCTACACTACCGCGCAACTCATCCGCAATAGCCCAAATTGCTCGATGCAATTCATCACGTTGCTGCTCTTTTTTTATCCCTGCCATTGTATGTCCCCTATAATTTTTAAAACTCTATTAAAATTATAGTTATAAAGTATTTTGAATTCAACGTGAAACACTGATAAGGACTGTATTTCCCCTATTTATGCTTATTTTTATAAATCTTTTCATGATAATTCCAAAAGTTACACTTTGAAATATCAAAAGCGATTGGAAGATTAATCATTCTCCAATCGCATAAGCTTTATTCAATACTATTTTGATACAGTTCCATTTTTTCTGTGGAGATGAACAACATACTTATATCCATTGGCCTTATAATAATTCTTTGAATATTCTATTGGCTTTGAATTGTTATCATATGTTATTCTCGCACGGTAGAAGATTGGCATATCACTCTCGATAAACATTTCCCTTTTAAGCTCAGGTGTAGCCATGATTGATTCTAGTGTTTCAACTGCATCTGCAATTATTACACCATTCTCTTTATAGAAGTCATATAAAGATGTTTTTTCATTAAAATCATTTGCACTGATTTTAAATGGAAATCTTTGAGAGATATATGTTTCGAAAATTCCTGAAATTCTACCATTGATAAGTCGTAGACGTTTTAGATAATAAACTTTTTCATGCTCATCAATTTGTAGAAACCTTGCGATATCTGATGGACATTTTATTTCATCCAGTTTGATAATTACTGACGTTGGAATATCTCCGTTACGTTTGGCATCCTCGGTAAATCCGGATAATTCATACAGATCCTCTTTATTCTTCTTTGGAAGAATAATTGTCCCTCTACCTCTGGTACGTTCTAATAGTCCATCATGAACTAAATCCGATAATGCCCTTCGCACTGTTATACGAGATACATTATATTGTTTTTGTAGATCTTGCTCGGAAGGTAAAACCATGCCAGGTTTATAAACTGATGTATCAATTTTATTTAGAATATCATTATATACATCTAAATATAGAGGGTTATTTTTACTTTGGATTTCCATCATTGCTAATTACATCAACTCATTTACATCAATGACTTGAATGCTCTCCTTCGCATTTGTTATAACATATCTTACATAACTTGATAAGTCTTCTATGTCCATTGTATCTCTAGTAAGGACTAATTCTAATAATATTGGTAGACATAATCCAGCTACAACAGGACCCCAAATTTGTGTCGATACATATAAACAAGCGTTAAATGGTGTTGCTCCCTTCAAGTCTGTTACATAAATTACATCAAGACCCTTTGAAGTATATTCTTCAGCTTTTTGAGATATACGATTTTTTAAATCTTCTATATCTTCTCCATTCTCAAAATTAATTGCTGTAAAGTTATCTTGCTTTCCTGCAATCATTTCAACTGAATTTTTAATACCCTCAGCAAAATTTGAATGGGTAACAATAATAATACCAATCATTTCTCTTTTCTCCTACGCCATTCCGAAGCCATTCTGCATTGTCCCAAGAAAGTCTGCGCACGCTCTGGATTAATTGGATTTTCCATATTTCCATTTTTTACCCAAGTAGCTACGGAAACTCCGTCATAATATTTTAATAATTCACCAATATTTTCTCCGGTAGCTCCTCCACCGAGAAATACCGGTACATCTGGTAAAGTTTTTCGAATTTCCTTAATGATTTCTAGACTCTCTTCTGTATTTTTACCACTAATGAATAATCCATCTGGGTATGCATATCGCACCATCTTTTTAGCTGCTTCCACTTTGGATTCACTTACAAGATAATTTGCATTCACTTCCATAACATCTGCATAAATCGGAATTGATGATCCTAGTCTCTTTTTCATCATCAATATATCTGAGCACTGCCCTTGATGGAATCCCAAAGTATCAATTGATACACCAGAATATAAGTGTTCAACACGAACAAAATCTGCATTTACAGCTTCAGCAACAGCCAATGAAGCCACACCATCCCAGTTTACAAGTATACCCAATACCATTGTAGGGAATTTCCTTTTTAGCATTAGTCCTAAGCGTGTCATAAATGCAATTGTTTCTGGTCTAGCAGTTTGTGCTACTGGACCGTCATGCATGTTTTGGAGTATGAATCCATCAAAGCCTTGTTTGTATATCATTTCAGCTTCTTCATAAACATATTTCTCAATTGCTTCTAAATCCTTACCATTGTTTTTATAACTACCAGGCATTGCTGGAGGCTGAATCATCACCAATGATAAAGGAAATTTTTTGTTATCTAGCATAACTAAACACCTTCTTTACATAAATAATAATTAAGATCACAAGGACTCACGATGCCATGTTCAGTAACATACTTTGTAATCTTATCTGGTCTAATCGGAACTAATTCAATAACTTTAAAATCAACTTTTTCAGCTAATTCAGTTGGCCAGTTTTTAGCTAAAGTATCTTTTTCGTCACGGATGATTTCTTTTTTGAATTTTCCATACAAAGCTCTATTATCTACCTTCAGCATAGGTGTAAGTACATAATATGGAATATCATATTCCCTGCATAATACTGCCAAAATATCAGAGCCAGCAGTATTAAATGCTGTACCATCAGGATAGAATGTTTCTGCACCAATTATCACTGCATCAACTTTTCTTAAAACAGTAAGCATGCTTGCATCTGGGATAAACCGTACTTTATGTCCTCTATCCAGACACGGTTTTACAAAATTATAACCACCGTTAATTACTCTCGATTCGGGTATTATAACTGTCACTTCGTGTCTTAGTTCTCGTAAAGTTTTTTCTACAGTACTCGAGTAGTCAAAAGCAATAATTGTTTTGCAATCTTCTAATAAATTCACACTATATTCTGTTATTTTCTTAGATATTTCCACAGCTTCATCAAAGTAATGTTTTACGCCGTTTTTTATTTTTTCAGAATATATTGTTTCATCAGACTCTTCACAATAATGCTCAATCTTATTTAGTGCATTAACAATAGCGTAGCTAGATAATCCTCTTGTATTTTTAAAATGGTCACTTACTTTTTTAATTAGATTAGATGCTTCTGCTTTATCCTCTATTTCATCACTAATTGTGACAAACATTTCTGCAATCATTCGAATATGGTTACTTGCTCCTAAAACAGTTCCATCTTCAATATCAATAAATTTCTTCTTTGCTTCCAAAGGTAAGCAATTGACTAAATCATTCATAAATTTTCACCTTCCTTTGAAATGTCTAATAACTTCTGTGCATTTTTATACATAATTTTCTCTAAATCTTCTTGGCTGAGATTTAGGCTGTCAAACTTCATTAGAGATATTTCAGTAAAGTTATCAGGATAATTAGAACCGTAGAGTAACCTTTCAACTTCGACGCTATCGAAAATTTTATGTAAAGCCGGAATCTCTGTCTCATATGATGTTTCCATCAATAGATTAGATTCCTCTTTCATTAAATCTACAGTTCCATATCTAAAATCTTCGCCTGCCAAATGCTCTAAGATAAATTTTATATTTTTAAATCTTCTGGAATAAAATGCCCACTGGTCTGGCATCGTATAGAAGCCAGCACCAGTAAACACTTTAACAATTAAATTATTTTTCTCACATATCTGTAAGATTGGATCAATATTATATTGGAATTTTTCAGGTCGATATCCATGTTCCAAAGAATCAAACTCTATCATTTTAAATTGTGGCATTTTGGAAATCCTAAATACTTCTTCAACCGAATCGTCTAATTTAGGATTAATTACTGCACAACCAATAAATTTATCAGGATATAAATCAACCAGTTTTGCAATTTCATCATTTGCATCAGAAATTGATTGACCATAGAAAGTAGAGATTACTCTCTTCGTAATTTTATTCTTTTCCATGTCTTCAAATTGCTCGCTGATTAAATAAGTTTTACTAATTGGATCTCGATCTAGATGAGCATGAATATCAATTATCATATTCAACTACCTCAACTAAGCTAAAATTCCAAGTGCAACACCTGCAACACCAATTAAAATTGTGATAAACATTAATAGCACGATATTGATTTTCTTCTTATTGATTAACCAATACATAATCATTGTATAAATCAATGGAATTAAGTTTGGAATTAAGTCATCTAATGTCTTCTGTAAGGAAATGATTGTATCTCCATTTACGTATTGAACATTTAATGTTACGTAAACTAATGCAGAAATAAATCCACCACATACTACAAACGCTGCAATGCCTGCATATCTTGTTAAGCTATTTAACAATCCACCTGACTGCATCTTAGATACTAATGATAGTCCACCTTCGTATCCCTTAAAGATTCCTAGATAGCGAATTGCGAAAGTAATAGCAGTCATTAAGACTACGAAGAGAATTGCACCAGTTGGATTATTGAAGCCACTTGCAGTAATCATTGAACATGCTAAACCTGCAATAATAGGACGAATCGTTCCATGAATTAATGAGTCACCGATACCAGCTAATGGACCCATTAATGCAACTTTAAGTGCATTAATTGATTCTGGATCAATATCCTTCTTAATCGCATTTCTTTCTTCCATTGCGCATGAAATACCTACACATAATTCAGCAACTCTTCCTTCAGTTAGGAATAATTCGCAATGTCTTTCATAGGCTTCTGCTCTTTCAGCAGGATCTTCATAAACTTTGTCTAGTGTAGGAATCATAGCCTGTAAGAATCCGTTTGCTTCTTGTTTAGTAGCACTGTTACCAGACTCAATAGCCATTCCATACCAGAATGTCTTCCATAAATCTTTCTTTGTTAAAACACGATAACTATTATCTTCTGGTTCAATTTCAAATTCTTCAACCTCTTCACTGTTTACTTTATTCTTATCAGCTAAATAGTTAATTGCTACACATGTTACTGCAATGATTGCGATACCAATCATATTAACACCTAGATAAGATGCAAACACAAAGCCAATTAAGAAATATGGCCATAGGGATTTATCTTTAACTGTACCAAGCAATAATGCAACACCGACTGCCCCTAATAAACCTGCTCCAGCTGCTAAACCTGAAATTAACCATTGTGGGATAAAGTTAATAAATGCTTGTACTGCTTCTGCTCCATAGTAAACTCCAATAAATGTTGGAATACCAAATAGTAAACTTTCGATAATTGCTGGAATAATTGTTGTCCATAAAATGACACCTTTTCCGTCAGCTTTGGATGCAGCTTTTTCAACTTTTCTCATTGTCCACTCATAAACTGTAGAGAACTTTGTTTGACGGAAAATTTGTCCAACGAATGAAATTGGAAGTGCTGTTGCAATACCAATTTCTGGTGATCCTGTAGCACATGCAATTGATGTAGCAAATGCAGCAGATAATGTCTCATCTGGTGGAACAGCTGTACCAACCCAAATAACTGCTAAGAACATCAATTCAACTGCAACACCAACTTGCAAACCAATATTTAAATTACCAAACACCAATCCTACTAATGGTCCAATTACGATTGGTCTATACATAAATGTATGTAAGAAAACTCTATCATTGAATGCAACTGCAACGATTAACGCTACAAGTAACGCTTGAATAAACATCTTTCTATCCTCCTGGTTTATTTAACGTATTTTTCAATTAACTCTATTGGGTCTTTCGCTCTTTCTTCTGGTATTGCTTTTACCTCGAGCAAGATTCCCTTATTATGTAATGACTTAAGTGCTTCCACATCATCCGGTTCTACCCAGATATAATCTAATAGCTTTGTTCTACCTATTACTGATTTAGAATTACTGATATTACCTATAATTATTTTGTCTAGTTTTAGACCCATCTCAACTAATATGTTTGTTTCTTTAGGATTTCTTATAAGCAATAGAACATTTGCGTTTGTCTTGTCTTCGTTAATTCGTTTGACAGTATTCTCTTTGCTAAGAATCTCTAATTTTACTCCACTTGGCACTGCAATTTTGAGTATCATTTGTAAAGCTTTGTCATTTGCTGCTTTGTCGTCAGACACTATGATCAACTTTGCATCTGCCTCTTTAATCCACTTCGTTACAATTTGTCCATGGATTAAACGATCATCAATTCTACATACATTAATCTTCATTATTCATCCCCTCCCTTTCTTGGTATCCATAATGATTCAGCATTCTTGTAGAAAACTTTTTCTAATTCTTCCTCACCAAATCCCATATGATATATTTTCTCAATTTCACACTGCACTGGCTTATAAGGCCAGTCTGTACCGAAAACAATTCTGTCTGCACCAACGCAATCTTTCATTTGCTTCAAAACATCACTTTCATAAATAACTGATGTTTCAAGCCAAATATTCTTCACATCTTGAACAGCTTTGATGACACTATATCCAAATTCTCTGCATCCAGTATGTGTAAAAACAAATCGCAAATTTGGATGTTTTTTCGCATAGCGAATCCATACGTACGGTGTACATAATGGACTTGTACCTGGATATACTTGAATATGAACTCCATATTTTTCAATATGAGTTAGAATTTCATCTATTTGTGGTGTGTTATCCGCAAAATATCCATGCTTCCATGGATGGAATTTAACTCCCAAAAATCCTCTTTCACCAAGACACAAATCTAATTCTTTAATTGCATCTTTTGACTTAGGATTTATAAAAGCATATGGAATAATTCTGTCTGGATATTTTAAATATGAATCATAAACCAAATCGTTCTGCTCACGATTATCAATTCCTGACAATGAACTAATTCCTGTTTTTAATATGCCATATTTGTCCATATCAGAAATGAGTTGTTCTACACCAATTGCTTCACCTGAACTTGTTTTCCCCATATGCGCATGTATATCAAATCTTTTCATAGAATCCCCCTCTCTTTTGAATATTAGACTGATTTTACATGTTCCTTATAATTAGTTATATCAATTATTAATATTTGTTATAACATTTGTTATATTTAGAATAAAACTAGTTATATCATTTGTCAATTAGCAAAATATTTAATTAAGTCATTAGGCAAACAAAAAGAATGATGATTTTCAATTTCACACATCATCACTCTTAATACTTATTATCCTTCCCACTTAGCACTGAATGTATCATTAACAAAAGTCTTCTTACTTACATCCTTAGCTTTTTCAGTCTTGTTATAATAGCCTGCAAAAATGATATCTAGCACACACTGCATAGATGTTCTCGATTCAATACCACCGATTCGATAATACGATTCTGTATTACCAACTTGAAAATTAATATCTGATAAGTTTGCAATTTCATTTGCTGCATTTGATGTAATTGCCACAATTTTGCACTTATTATAATGCAAGATTCGTGCAATCTTTTCCATCTCAACAGTTAGTCCCGTATAAGATACTATGATTGCTAAATCTTGTGGTCCTGTCTGACGTGCATGCATAGACATTTCTGAATAGTATGTATAAGAACAGATTGGCAATCCCATTCTGATTCCTTTCATTAGTGCATCATGACAGATTAAATTTGATACACCACTTCCATATAATGTTATTGTTTTCGATTCCTGCAACCATTCTACAGCTTTTTCAAATTTATCTACGCTATTGAGCATCTTTACATCAATTAGTGCACGTGTACAGTTTTGAATAACTTTTTCCATTGTATCTTGCAAACTGTCTGAACAATCAATGGGAATTCTATTCGTATTAATATAGACATATTCTTGATAGTTTTGTATATCCGCATATAATCTCTGCTTAAAATCGGAGAAGCCATTTACTGAAAGTTTGCTACATACTCTAGAAACAGTACTTGCAGAAGTAAATGTATTTGCACCTAGTGCAACAATTGAAAGTTCTAATGCTTGTTCTGGATGCTGTAACACAAAATCAACAACTTGCCGTTCACTAGGTGATAAGTCTCTTAGTTGAGACATTTCAAGAAAAATATTATGTCTTTCCATATACGTCAACCTCACTAGTAGTATATCAAAAAATCAGTCTGCGGATTCATACAATTCCGCAGACTTTTTCTTTATTTTTTTGGATAACTCAAAATTGATTCTTTTGTAACATTTTCCATAGTTGATATTAATGCATGTAAATCATCTTTATCACCAAACACTGTTTCTAATATTGCAGCTAAATTAACACCAGCGAGTACATATACATTTGCATGCATTGTTGTTTCCATACAGCAGATTTTAAATGGAGTGCCATTTGCAATATCGCAAACAAACAAAATCGTTTCATCCTTGAATGCATGTAATAGTTTTTCAATCTCTGCTTGTAATTGATTCATATCCATTTCTTTCGTGAAATCAACTGCTGAATATGAATCGACATCACCTGCGAGCATATGGATACTTTCTAATGTCGAAGTTCCATAATGTCCATGCCCACATAGAACAATTTGTGTCATCTAGTTACCATTCTTCTTTACTACTTCTGTATAGTTTGCGTAAACCTGATTCATATAGTCAGCTGGAACTTCTGTAACATTAGGAGATACAAAGATAAACATTTCATGTCCCATCTTTTGTAATTCTAAAGCTGTTTCAGACGCAATACATTGGGTGATAACCATAGCTGCTACAGTACTTGATCCACCTACTGGTTGTGGATATCCAGGAATGGATACAAGAGCATCCTCTAATGGACAGCAGTTAGAAATAATGATATCTGCTACATCACCTAATTTATTACCACTTGAGTGAATTGGCTGTGCTTTCTTATAGTTATCCTCACTTGTAATTGCTACAACCTTCATTCCTTTTTGCTTTGCATACATAGCAACTTCAATTGGAGCTGCATTTAATCCACCATGAGAATATACAATCATTACTTCCCCTTCATGGAAAGTAAAACTCTGTAAAAAGTTACGAATATAGCCTTCTTGACGTTCGATCCAAAGTAACTCTCTTGCTCCACCTGGACCAATAACATTGCTCCACATTAAACGTGGATCCATTAATGGATGAAATCCTACTACTCCACCATAACGTGGGAACATATCCTGAATTGGCAATACAGAATGTCCGCTTCCAAACAGGTGTACCATATTACCATTATTGATAGCTTGTGCGCATAACTTTGCTGCTGCTTTAATCTTTTCGCTTTGTGTTGAATCAATTGATTGAATCACTTCAGAAAAACGCTCTACATATTTTAAGTTTGTCATATTAAATAAACCTTTCTAGAATGTATAAATTCCACTTAATTTTCCAATGATAGTTAATAAAATTGCGATAACCAATATGAATCCCATAATAAACAATGGCGATTTCTTCTTCTTTGCATATAATCTATATACACCGATTGTCAATAATAATGGTAGTAGTTTAGGGAAGATTGCATTAATCATATCATCTACGTTGACTGCTGCTGTTTCACCACCTGGAGGAGTGATTACAAGTGGTATTGATAAACTTACAAATGAAGCAATCAATGCACCGACAACAATAAGTCCTAAAATTGTCATTGTTTTTGTAATCAACTCTAGTTTTCCTGACTTCATGAATTTCTTCATGAATCCGATTCCAGTTGAATAACCAACATTCCATAGTCTCCAGCTCATTATTGATGTTAATACTGGATAACCTACTGCATATAGCAATGGTCCTAAATATAGGAAAACATTTCCTGTATTTGTGATTGTCATTGTGATTGTTAATAGTAATGGAATAATTGTGGCAACCCATAATGAATCTCCAATTGCACTGGTAGGACCAATTAATGCAACCTTAATCGACTCTGCAACATCTGGAGTAATCTCTTTATTTGCTACAGACTCTTCTACACCAATTAAGATTCCTGGCGCAATTGCACCTAACTGCTGTTCTGTATTAAACAACGTCAGACTACGTTTATATGCTTCTACTTTATCTTCCTTTGTCGTATATAGTTCTTCAATTACAGGGCTCATGGTATGCGCCATGGCATTACCAAGCAGGTTTTCTCCCTGTTGTGAACAACCATGCCAGAAGAACCAAGTCTTCCATGATTTACGCAAAGTACTTTTAGATACTTTTTTACTCATGTAACTCACCCTTTCCATTTAGGACGTAATATACAATTGCAATTATGATTGCAAACATTGCACATGCCATCATACTTAGTTTCAAATATCCAACGAGCATAAATCCAAAGACTACTAATGCCCATTGCCATTTTTCTTTGATCAAGAATGAAAGTAAAATACCCATTCCTAAAGCTGCCATCATGCCACCAAATGTATTAATTGTTATTAAAAACCATGCCGGAATGATTTCTGCAACATTTATCCCACTCTGTGATCCAACAACTGCTGTTGTAGATAACAAAACCATCGCAGGAATAAATCTAGTTAAAAAGCCAATTATATTTCCTAAGCCAGCATTTGCAAATGCAATCTTCTTAGGATTAGCTTCTAATGCACCTTGATAAGAAACACGGTTAGTAAATAAATTTAATGCATAGTTTACATTCCACATTGCAACACCAATTGCACCGCCAACCACTGAGAATGTCCACATTACTGCTGTTGTTGTAGCTAAATCACCAGTATCAAATGCAAGTGCTCCAGCAACTCCAATATATGTTGCATATGATAAATCCCAGCCCACTGCTCCACCAGGAGTTACTGAGCCTAAATTCGCTAATTGAAGTAGTAGACCTAATTGAATAGCTAACGGAACATTACCCATAATTATACCCACTACCAACGAAGCCACTATTGGACGACCCAAGCTATACCATCCTATCGTGTTACCAACTATTGATCCAATAGAAGCTAGATAAATGAAAATTGCGATTAATATTGCTTGAATTATATTCATAATTTATCTCACTATTCTATTCTTTTTAACCCTTCTTTTATCAGTTGCCACTGTACTTCTTTATCCGTTGGCATCTGCTGAAAAACGGTTTTAATTCCTTTGCTAGATAAATCATCTAAGACTTCAACATCTTTTTCAGAAAAGTATAATGTCTGACCTACACCTATACCTTTGAACACATAAGATGAAGCCTCCTTTCTAGAGCAGTTGCCAATGTTTACTGCAGATGCCAACGATAGTTGTTCTTGTTGTAAAGCCAAATTTTCTGCAGCACGTGTTACAAGTAATACATTTTCATCCCGTGGATGATGACTAAGAAATGATTCAACTGCTGATGTTGTCAATATTTCTGGTTCATATGCATCAGATATTCCCATCAACATAATTTCTGCTAACATCTCACTTACAGCAAGTGCATCATCTAATGCAATTATTTTTTTAATATTTAGAACTTTAGCCCATGCTGTAACAATTTGTCCGTGAATCAACCTATCATCAATCCTAATAAATAATGATCCATTCATATTGTTAAATTCCTCCTTGACTTAATTATGGTCTATTTAAAATTGAAAACAATCGTATTACAGCTATCTGGAAATCGTTTTCATATTCAGAAAAAAGCATCCACTAAATAGTGAATGCATGTTTTAAAACTATTGTTTACCTACATTATTTTGCAAGTAAGATACGATCATCTGCTAGATTACTTCCTGTATTGGCATGGAAGTGTTCCATTAAGTCATAAACTGACATGTTTTCTCTCTGCTCGCCTTTGATATCTATTACAATATGACCATCATTCATCATGATTGTACGATTACCAACTTCAAGAGCTTGTTGCATCTGATGGGTTACCATCAAGCATGTAATATGATGCTTTTGAACAATCTCTTGGGTAAGCTTCATGATTTTTGCGGCTGCCTTTGGATCTAGTGCTGCTGTATGTTCATCTAGCAATAATAACTTTGGTGGTACAATTGTGGCCATTAATAATGTTAGAGCCTGACGTTGACCTCCAGAAAGATTTCCTACCAGTGTATTCATGCGATCCTCAAGTCCCATATCAAGCATTTTTAATTGTTCTTTGAATAGTTCGCGTTCTTTGTTTGTAATCCAAGAAAATGGTGATTTCTTTTCCTTTGCACTTAAGCATGCAAGTGCTAGATTTTCTTCAATTGTCATATTTGGTGCAGTTCCTTTTAGTGGATCTTGAAATAAACGTCCGATATAACTTGCCCGTTGATACTCTTTTACATAAGTAATATCAATATCATCCAACATGACTTTTCCTTTATCTGGGATAATACTACCAGCAATGGTATTTAAAATGGTGGATTTACCTGCTCCATTCGAACCAATGATAGAAATGAATTCACCTGTTTCAACATGCAAATTTAAATCATGAAGTACATTTTTTTCATCAATACTTCCTGCATTGAATGTAATTGAAAGATTTTGTATATCTAACATTTGTTATTTCCCCTTTCTCATATGTAAAGAAAGTTCTTTTTTTATTGTCGGTGCTGCTACTGCAAGTGCGACAATCACAGCTGTCACTAGTTTTAATGATTGTACGTTGATGATCTTTGTCTGCAAAATAACCGCATAAATCATTCGATATACAACATTACCAACAAAACAAGCTGTTAAATTTCGTGATAATGATTTTCTTCCTTGTAATAGTGATTCTCCAATGATTAAGCATGCTAGTCCAACCACTACAATTCCAGTACCTGCATTAATATCACTTGTTTTATTGAACTGTCCAACGAGTGCCCCACTTAAACCAACTAGCATATTAGCCATTACTAATCCAAGCGTAATCATATTTTTGACATTTACACTAGACGCTGTTACCATCGCACGGTTATCTCCTGTTGCACGTAATGATAAGCCTAGTCTAGTTGACAAGAATAAACGTAATAGAATCATGCATACAACTAATAAGACAATCACGAATATACTAGCATACCAACTGCCACCAATATTTGTTTTCTTTAATATTGTAAATACTGTTGCTTGTTTTAAAAGGGATATTTGGCTTGACCATCCCATGATGAATAGATTAACTGTGTATAATCCTGTGCTTGTAATGATTCCTGAAATAATCGATGGAACACCCATGCGTGTTTGTAAAAAGGCTGTAACATAACCTGCAGCACCACCTGCAAGCATACCTAATAAGATACCCAAGATTGGATGACCTGCAAATGCACAAGATACAGATATCGCCATACCTAGGACAAAACTTCCATCTGTTGTTAAATCAGCGATATCTAAAAGACGGTAACTAATAAATAAAGCGATTGATACAAATGCATATAAAGCACCTAGTTCTAAAGTAGTTTGCAAAATACTTAGCATACTATCCCTTACTTTCCTGTTGTTTCAACTGTTAACACTTTTCCGAAATCCGCGAAAATATCTGGGTTTACACCTAACTTCTTTGCTACTTCTGTATTTACAGTGATAATACCACCATCTAGTGTGATAAATTCTTCTGTCTTTTTGAATCCTGGCTGTAAGACTTCATATGCAAGCTTAGCTGTCTTTACACCAGCATCTGTATAATTCACACCACAAGTCGCAAATGCACCTGATCTAACAAAGGAATCTGCTCCTGCATAATGTGGGATATTCGCATTCATAAATGCCTCATAGATAGCAAGTTCAGAAGACATAATTACGTTATCTGTTGGTGTAAATACTGCATCTACCTTACTTGCGATAAGAGATGATGCGGCAGCGATTACTTCTTGACTAGTATTTGCGGTTGCTTCGACATATTTAATCTTCTTTTCATCTAAGATCTTCTTTACTTCTGCAATTGGCTTTTGTGAGTTTGCTTCTGAATTTGAATAGAGTAAACCAACTGTCTTTAAGTCTGGATTTTGTTTTAACATCATATCAACAAATTGCTTTGTATTAAGTACATCAGAAGTACCTGTTACTCTATCAATTCCTGTTAGTGAAGCTGCTTCTGGATCACTAATCGTAGCGTAAACCACTGGTATCTCTGTATCTTCACTTGCCACAACCATTGTTTGTGCTGCAAGTGTACCAATTGGAATAATAACATCCGCTCCATCTGTTACTGCTTGCTTACCAATTTGCATTAATGTAGACTGGTCATTTTGACCAGAATAGATTTCTACTTCTGCTGTTTCATCCAACTCTTTTAATTCGTTTTCAATTGCGACTGCAATCTCATCGATGGATGCATGATCAAGTTGCTTAACGATAACATACTTTTTCGCATCCTTTTTTGATGCAGAGGGTAAAGAACACCCGATCATCATACTGCATAATAAAACACAAATTACCTGTACTAACTTTCTCATGTGATATATCCTCCTTCTCTCTGCATTTTCAGTCATAACATACAAAAACGCCTGCCCATAAAAGGACAAGCGTTAACCTGCGGTACCACCTTTTTTAATAGTCTTTTGACTACTCTCTCTTTGAAAATGCAATCACATTCTCTGCCCTTTAACGCTGACATTGCGTCTTAAATACTTGCATAGCTTTCCTTAAGCCCTCATGGGTCCATTTGCATACCGCATGCCTGCAGGTTTCCACCATCCCCGCTCTCTAGAAGTTGCCTTTGTATGTTTGATTTCCCAATCATCGGTTTGTTATGTTGAAATAGTATGATAGTCAGTTACTTTTGTCAATTAATTTCATTCATTTAAAAATCTCTTTTTGTGTATAGTCTATTAGAGAGTTTTAATGAAACAACTACAATGACAAAGAAAATAATACAAATAATTCCCATAGCAACAAATGGATTCATCACTAGAAATTGTAATATAGATTTTAGAGATTCATTAAAGTATGTAGAACATACTGCTCCAATCGCAAGCAATAACATCGGCACTGCTGTTAATGTTTTTCCCTTTTTATATCCATATTTAAAATAGATTGGATACTCAATGAAAATGATGATTAATGATATTAACCCTATGCATGGTGCCGCTAGTATTAAGCTATAGAATAAGTCTTGCATAGGATATGCAAGTCCTATAAGCATTGCCATAATAACACCAACCACCAACATGATAATCACAGATACTGTTGCTAGTAGGTATCTACCTTTTACTACATCTTTTGAAGAGATACTAAACAGTTTATATAAAGGATCAATCCCAGATTCTTCGCCTACCATGAAAGGATAACCCGAGAATAATATCGCAAACATCTGTACCGTAGCTAAAACAAAGGCTGGATTTTTTGATAGTACACCATATAGAGTTCCAAGTCCTATTAGAATAATCAAATTCTTAATCGTTAAATATGGTTTAATGGATAATAAATCTAACTTAAATACTTTGATTGCATTCATTATTTTTCCCTCCCATATAAAATCATAATTTTATCAATTGTAATTTCATCCTCTACATATTCATTTGGTATCTCATCAATCGCATGGCGCTTTACTAAGTACTCGATATTATATTTTGTTTTCTTTTGTCCCAATATTGCGTCCGAATCAAGTGTATTTTGATTTTCTAAACCACATTTTAAAATCATGAAATAGTTTATAAATTCTTCTTTTTCTAAAGATAATACAATTTCCCCATTATCAATAAATACAATGTAATCTGCGATTGTTTCAAGATCTTGTGTAATATGTGTAGAGAATAATACTGTGTGTCTATCATCTTGCATATAGTCAGAGATAACTTCCACAAATTCTTCACGCATACTTGGGTCTAGTCCACTCGTTGGCTCATCTAGAATTAAGAGTTCTGCGTTGTGAGATAAAGCGATCGATAACATGAGTTTAATCTTCATCCCACGTGATAATTCTTTTACTTTCAGTTTCCTATCGATATTAAATTTCTCTAGAAACTTCCAATACGCATACTCATCCCATGCTTCATATCCGACCTTCATTGCTTGATTGACAAGTTCCATATTCCAATCTTTTGCTAGAAATGAATCATCCATAATCACACCAATCTTTTGATTATCCAACTTGGTTTTCTCATCACCATGTATAGATAAAATATCTCCTTGATATTGGATTAAAGATAATATCGATTTGATGGTTGTTGTTTTACCCATACCATTTCTTCCAATAAATCCCGTAACGTATCCTGCAGGAATCGAGAAATTTACATCCTTTAACGCGAAGTTTTGATAGTCTTTCTTTAGGTTTTTGATCTCAATTTTATTCATCTTCTGTACCTTCTTCATAAATATAATTGATTAATTCTGTTAATTCAGATTTGCTGAGATTGATTGTTTTTGCAATCTTGCATGCGTCTAGTAAATGGGACTCTATCTCTTTTTGTTTTTCATCTTTTAAAAGATCTTGATTCATTGTCGCAACAAATGTACCTAAGCCTTGCCTGATAACAATAAATCCTTCTCGCTCTAGTTCGTCATATGCTTTTTTGACAGTTAATATACTTACCCCTAGTTCTTTGGATAGTTGTCGTACAGATGGTAATTGTGCATCTGATGATACTGTATTTCCAACGATGTTTTCTTTAATTGCATTTTTAATCTGCTCGTATAGTGGAGTGCTACTTCCGTTTATTAGAATGATTTTCATTGTATCTCCTTACATATAACACTATATAACAGTATATAACTATTTGCAATCCATAAAGAAAAGACGCCATCAGGCGTCTTTATTCTTTAATATATACTTCTCTAGGTTTACTACCTTGTGCTGGTCCGATGATGCCATGTTCTTCGAGGGCATCAATCATTCTTGCGGCACGGTTATAACCGATGCCGAAGCGTCTTTGTAGTAAGGATGTTGAAGCTTTTTGTGCTTCGATAACGTATTCTTTAATTTCCTTAAAGAGTGGATCGTCGCTGATTTCTGTCACGATACCACCTTCTCCTGATTCGATTCCATCTAACTGTACAAATGAATCATCATAAACTGGAGAAGCTTCTGAGGATACAAAGCTTGTAATTCTTTGTACTTCATCATCTGTCACAAATACACCCTGTACACGGGTTGAACCTGTTTGTCCAATAGGCATGTAAAGCATGTCACCATAACCTAGTAATCGTTCTGCACCTACATGATCTAAGATTGTACGTGAGTCCATACCACTGGATACCGCAAACGCGATACGGCTTGGGATATTTGCTTTAATAATACCTGTAATAACATCTACAGATGGTCGTTGTGTTGCGACGATTAAGTGAATACCTGCAGCACGTGCTAACTGTGTAATACGTTGAATGGATTGTTCAACTTCTTTACCAGCAACTGCCATTAAGTCTGCTAACTCATCGATAATAACAACAATATATGGAATCTTCTTAGGTGCTGGTGAACCATCTGGATTTGGTCTACCACCCTGTTGTTCAACCATGTTGTTGTAGACTTCGATGTTTCTTACACCTGCAGCTGCGAACATGTTATAACGTTCATCCATGATACGTACAATGACCTTTAAGGCATTGCTTGCTTTGTTTGGATCATTGATAACCGGTCCAATCAAGTGTGGAATATTACGATATGGTGTAAATTCTACTTTCTTTGGATCGACTAGTAACATCTTTACTTCATCTGGTTTTGTACGCAATAACAATGAACAGATGATTGAGTTCATGCATACTGATTTACCTGAACCTGTTGCTCCGGCAATCAACATGTGTGGCATCTTATCTAAACGACATGTTACTGTTTTTCCTAGTAAGTCTTTACCAAGGAAGAATAGTAATGGTTGTGATTTATCACTACCTACGTCATTAATGATTTCACGCATCTTAACTGGCGTACTCTTCACGTTTGGTATTTCTATACCTACCGCATTGCGGCCTGGAATTGGTGCTTCAATACGAACATCTCTAGCAGCTAGTTGCATCTTGATGTTATCCGTTAAGCCAAGGATCTTGGATACCTTAACGTTTACATCCGGACGAATCTCAAACTGTGTAACAGATGGTCCGATATGTATATTTAATAACTGTGCTTCAATATCAAAGTTATTTAGAATCTGTAGTAATAATTGTGATTTTTCTCTTGCGGCCACTTCATTTTCTGGATTACTACCCTTTGGTGGAAGTGGGTCTAAGAGTGAAATCTTTGGTAATTGATATGGGCGTGTACGTTTCTTTGGCTTTGGTGCCTCGGATGGTGGATAGATATTGCTTTCTTGATCAGGATGTTCTTCCACAACTGTTTCATATTCTTCTGTTGTGGATAGATCTTCCTCTTCTTCTCTATCGACTGTCATTGGCGTAAAGCGTGATGGTTCTGGTTGACGTACAACAGTATCTTGTATTAATGTTGTCTTTTCTTCCATGCGAGCATGGTCATCCGTCAAATCATCCACATCGATGAATACAGAATCTTTTTGTGAGATTGTCTCTCCTGGTAGTACGATGATTGGTACTTCTTGGGTTGGATCATCCGGATGAATACGATTGATAACTCTAGCTGTTCTTGGCTGTTCTTCTTGCACAACTGGTAGACTTTCTGTCTTACCATCTGCCTTGATATTCTGAAACAGGGAACCTGTTTTCTCTTTTCCTTTATCGATCATCTTCCAAAGATTTGCTGGTTCTTTTGGCTCCTCTGGTTCTTCCTTTTGCTTACTCTCTTCTACTTCCGGCATTTTAAAGAATGCGAAGATAGAGCGGAATGCCCTTTTATAGACTTCCATATCCACAAGCAATAACATCGCTATCATAAAGAGTACGATGATGACTAACACTGTACCAATACGATTAAACATCATCGAAGAAATCGCATATAGGAAGATACCGTAGATTCCTCCACTGAATTTCAGAGTTGAATCTGGCATAAAGTAATCCACCGTATGATTGATATAGTCATACAAGGCATCCATACCGGTTACATTTGGTACTGCAATGTATGCTTCTAAGAGTAATAATGCAGAGATTAACAGGATAATTGGTATCCAACTAATTTCTTCTTCACTCTGTTTTCTTCTGATGATATTGATTAGTAGAACAATAATTACCATCACTATCACAAACCAGTAAAGGTTACCTGCTAGGTAACCTAATAAGTTATAGATAAATAGACCAACGATGCCTGCTTTGGTAAAGCCTAAAATGGCAAAAGCAAAGAGGATTACAATCGTGATCACTCTAACGATGAGCTTGTTTTGTTCTGCTTGTTGTTGTGCTTTTGTCTTTCTTGCCACGTATTCCCTCACTAATCCTTTGTGTTAATTTCGATAATCGCTGGAAGTATCATAGGTCGTTTGCCTGTTTCTTTCAAGACATAGCGACTAATCTTCTCGCGTGCTTCGCTACGGCAAGACATATTGTCATAGCGTTTTTCTTTGACCGCATCATTAATAGTCTTCTCCATGATGTTGCCAACTTCTTTAATAATGTAATCCGCATCCTTAAGATAGATTACACCACGGCTTTGTACATCTGGTCCACCGATAATTTCCTTTGTGACGTGATTCATTACAACACCGATGATAATTGTACCATCTGTACTTAAAATTTCTCTATCCTTTAAGACCATACCGCTAGCATCTAAGCTATCGTTACCATCTACCATGACATCATCCACATCAACCTTATCAAAAGACTTCGCCATCACACCATCATTTAGTACTGCCACTTGGCCATTGTCCATAACGATAATCTTATCTGCGTTATATCCCATATTTAATGCGATATTCGCATTTGCGATGAGTTGACGGTATTCACCCTTGATTGGTACGTAGTACTTTGGTTTCATCAAGTAGATCATCATCTTAAGATCCTCAATACTTGCATGCATGCTATAAGCACGACGTGAGTCAATCATAAGTACACGACCTGCTTCTTTGTAGAGGTCATCTTCCATGGATGCCTCTTCTCTTTCCGTACCTGGTACGGCAGGAGAAGCGATAATCACTGTATCCGTTGGGCGTAACTCAATCCTGTCATTTTCTTTCGTTGCCATCTTATGAATCTTACGGAAGATGGACTTACCTGTACCTGAAACAATAACCAAGATATTTTCCATGTCATTGCTGAAAGCAGATGGTGCTACCTCTAATCCTGCTGGAATATGATAGTATCCAAGCTTTGCCATATCAGCCATTAAACTCTTTAGTTCTTCATCAAAAATGACAACTTTACGATTATACTTCGTTGCAAGTTCGATAATCTCAATGACACGATATAAGTTCTGGTTAAACACAGTAATAAACATACGATTCTTCGTATCTTCAAAGTACTGTTCGATTTGTTCGGTGATGCGGTGGTGTGGGCTACTGCTACCAGCACGTGTAGAACCTACTGATTCGCTTAATAACGCAAGTACCCCTTCACTACCTAGATCTGTAATATTGGTAATATCAAATTTGAATGCCGCATTCTTTGTATCGTAGTCAACGATAAACTCTGATGAATATACTACATATCCATCTTCTGTCTTAATTGCGACACCAAAGCCATCTGCGATAGATTGCATTGTACCAAAAGTACGAATCTCAGTATTACCAATCTTAAACTTCGCATTGCGACGAATACGATGTAAGTTTAATTCTTTGATACCTGCTTTTTTTAATTTACGCTCCAGCATCATCGCTGTTAATGGTGCTGTATACACCGGAATATTCGGGATTTCTCTTAATAGGTTTGGTAGTGCTGCCATGACATCTTCATGACCATGGGTAATGAAGATTGCTTTAATGCGTGATTGATTTTCACGTAAATAGCGGAAGTCAGGAATAATCATCTCAATTCCTAACTGATCACCATCCGGATATTTCAATCCGCATTCCATGACAAATATATCTTCGTTGTTTTCAACGACATACATGTTTTTGCCGTCTTCATCAAGGCCGCCGAGTGCAAATATGCGTACTTTACTCATAAATTATATCCTCCAGTAATACTTTTAATCCAAGTTTATTATAGAACAAACACTGGCGATTTTACAGAACTTTACCCTCAAGATAGTAGCTATGTGTTGCAGTAATTTCGACATTCACGATTTGATTGACACAATCTTTTTCGCTTGTGAAGTTTACTAGTTTATTATCTGCACTATATCCACTATAAACTTCGCGATTTCTCTTGGAAGTGCCAATGCATAAAACACTGACTGTCTCTCCTAAGAAGTGACGATTATTTTCTTCCGCTATCTCAGTTAGTAATTCATTGAGCCTTGCCAGTCTTTCTTTCTTTACTTCGAGCGGAATATTATCTTCCATATTTGCGGCTGGTGTGCCTGCTCTTGGGGAATAGATAAATGCGTATGCCATATCAAATCGACAATAACGCACAAGATCTAATGTTGCTTCAAATTCTTCCTCGGTTTCATTTGGGAAACCGACAATTAAGTCTGTTGTAAATGCGATATTTGGCACTTTCTTTTTAAGATCATCATATAACTGTTTGTATCTTTCGACTGTGTATCCACGTGCCATACGACGTAATACTTCATCCGATCCTGATTGAACAGGTAGATGTAAGAATGGCATGATGTTAGGATAATCACGCATCGCATCGATGGTTGTTTCACTGTAATCTCTTGGATGACTTGTATAGAAGCTAATGCGTTCAATACCAGTTTTGGCAACTGCCACAAGCAGTTGTGTAAAACCATCTTCCATCTTTAAGTCTTTGCCATAGGCATTCACATTTTGACCAAGTAAAACAACTTCCTTACGTCCACTGGCTTTGAGTTCTTCCACTTCTCTTATGATATCTTCCATTCGGCGTGAGCGCTCTCTACCACGTGTATAAGGCACAATACAATACGTACAGAACTTATCACAACCATACATAATATTTACAAATCCCTTGGAATCCATGGAACGCTTTACAGGTACATCTTCGACAACATCTCCTTCTTGGGAGAATACTTCTACTTTACGCTCATTACTTTCAATCACCTCTGCTAAAAGATTTGGCATACGGTGAATGTTATGGGTTCCAAAAATCAAGTCCACATGTGGAGATACTGATAAAATCTGTTTGACTGTCTCTTCTTCTTGTGCCATACAACCACAGATACAGAATACCGTTGTTGGACGCTCATCCTTTAAGTAACGTAACTTATTTACATCGGATAATACACGGTCTTCTGCCGCTTTACGGATAGCACAAGTATTAAAGAATAATACATCTGCATCATCTGGAACATTGGTACTTGTATAGCCCATCATTTCCATCATTCCTGCGAGTGCTTCTCCATCACGTACATTAGCTTGACAACCATAAGTATGTATAAAGTACTTCTTATCATAACCTAGATTTACGATATCATCACTTATCTGAAAGTTACTAAAAGTACTCTCTGTATTTTTCTTTGTTCGTTTTCTTTCTTCCGCATGAACCGGAAGGATAAAATCTTCTCTTTTCATCTTTAACCTCTATCGGTACTATTATACAGAATACTGACCTCTTATGCACAAGAAAAGGGCCGCAATTTAGCGGTCCTTGTTGATTTCTTTGATAAATCTTGTCGCAATTTCAAGTGGACGTGTAATCGCTCCACCAACCACTACCGCAAACGCTCCGATCTCTAGCATTTTACGGGCTTGCGATGGTTCATGGATTCTACCTTCTGCAATACAACGACAGTCTAATTCTTTAACAATTCTAGATACCAAATCGGGAGTTTTACAGTTGTAATTTAATACGATAATGAATAAGCCCTTTATTGATGGTGGATATCCATCTTTTTTATTGTCAAAAATTTTGTATTTTTATGTAGTGTGGTGTGTTTTGCGTTATTAATAATTGATAGAGGTAATCTTGTATGTTCCTACATGTACTAAAAGATAGACAATACGAAAGACTCTACATCCGTCATTCCGTTCGTAAAGGGAATGGTGTACGTTCCGAGAACGTCAAAAGCCTTGGGCGCATAGACTCGCTCATGAAGGAAATGAACCTTTCTAGAGAGCAGGTGCTTGAGTGGGCACAAAAGCAGGTAGACCAGATGAACGACTCTCCTTCTACTCCTCCTG
>ERZ773057.141-NODE-141-length-34352-cov-5.614514_pt1 | contig 34352 bp, 26 predicted proteins | sample MGYA00580629_ERZ773057 | MGnify/ENA primary metagenome ERZ773057 (study PRJEB29015, sample SAMEA2738143) | human oral metagenome | biome: human oral; feature: human-associated habitat; material: saliva | place: China | collected 2163 ...
CATAATTATCCACAAAAAAGTTTTTAACCGTCTTAAAATGCTTATCAAATCCCTGTTTAACATAGAATGGAATATTATTCTCAGTAGTTCCAACAATCATTTTATCATATTTAACTTTATAGGTATCAGATAAATATTTAATCATTTGTTTTCCAAATCCACGACCTCTAAACTCTTCTACAGTAACAATATTCTTTAATTCACAAATATTATCATCAACTTTTACAACTACAGCTAAACAAGCCACTTCTTCTTTATATCTTAAAACATATAAATCTCCAGTATTCAAATACTTCTCAATCAACTCTTTACTAGGATCTGCTTCAAACAATAAATCCATATATTGTTCTTTATTATCTTTCTCTTTTTTTATAATAACACTTCTAGTAACTGGCACAAACTCAAAATTATCCGGTAACTTTGGCTTTATTTTATTTCTAACATCAGATGTATTCTCACTATAAACACATCCACAATATTTTTGTAAATACATTCCAGCTTCTTTAGCTTTTTCATGACCTGACCAAAACCCTACTCTAAAATCCTCATAATAAAATTCAATACCAAACTCTTCAGCAAGCTCAGACATAATCTTCTTCAAAAAATCATGTTTTTGATAAATACTATATAATAAACTAGTTGTAACATGTGTATACCCATGTTCTTTTGCATATTCAAAAACTTTCCTCATTCTAACAGGATAGCAATATTTAACACATCTAGAAGCTGGATCACCTGCAACATTTCTACAAAATTCTTCAAGACCATAGTCATCATTAACTTCTAAATTCAAATTAATGTTTTTAGCATATTCAATCATACAATCACGTCTTGAAACATATTCATTATATGGATGAATATTTGGATTATACCAATATAAATCAGGCTTTATTCCCTTTTTATCTAAAGTTTCAATACAATATACACTACAAGGTGCACAGCAAACATGCATCAATAATTTCATAATCCCTCATTTCTAATCTTTATAATAAACATCAAAAACAGAAACTGTTTCATGATATTTTAAATTATTTCTAATATAATCAACAATATCCTCAGGAAGTTGCCAATTTAAAGCATATTGTGGATTTTTAACAAAATAATAAACATTGTGAGAATCTTTTATTTCATTAATTATTTTTTCAACACCATTCTCACCAATATTACCAATCAATAACATATCATAATTCTTTTTATACCTATTTAAGACAATATCATAAATAGCCGCTTCTGCATCAATAATAATTGATTCTCTACCAGAATTACTATATGACCTAACTTTGTCAGCCACATCAGAAATTCTATTACTTAAATATTTAGGAACATATATCCCCTCATAATGTTTAAATGGCACCAATACATTTTCTTTAATATTAAGATTTCTCTCAATTATTGCATTTTTAAATGAAATTAAAATAATTATAAACAATAATCCAATTAATAATAATTTCTTATAAAAAGCATCAATTTTAACAAATTTATCAATCTCATTCAATAAAAAAATCAATAAATAAGCAACAACAATTAATGCAAATACCGATGCCACAATTAAATGAAAATCATCACTAATTGGATATATAATAGCAATCACTGGAATTGAGCAAATTGCTAAAATATAAATATTCATTAATTCATCTTTCATCTTCTTATTCTTTATGCATTCCAAAATAAAAGTAATAAATAATGGAATATATACAATAATAAACAACCTAGAAATAATTGAAACAACTTTATCATTACTATCAAAAAGTCTATAATATGGAATACTATTACTAAATTCCTTAACACCTTTTATAGCATAATTAATAAAATCATTAAAAGCTCCATTAACACCTAAATATATTAAAAACATGGTAATAGGAACCATCATTCCAAATATTCTAACACCAATTAACTTTATAAATTTAGTAATTTTCAAATCAAAACCAGTCTTCTTCATATATATAAAAACTTCAAAAATTACAACAATTATTAATAACAAACCAATCGTTTGCTTTGTTAAAAAAGCTAATCCAGTTAACAAACCAACACATAAATTATGATTAAAATTAAAATTCTCATTCTTCTTTAAATCTCTTACTTCTAAAAAAGCAATCATTAAAACAATCAATAAAAATAGATAATTATAATCAAGTAAAAACTTATTTATTAATAAAGTTCCTATAAAAAAAGCACAAATATATGACAATAGCCCCTTACTACTAAGCTCTCTAATTATTAAATATATAAACAACACAATTAAAGCAAATATAATTCCCATCACAACTCTATATGTCATAATACCATTAAAAAACACTTTTAAGAAAATAGAATTAATCATTGGCAACAATGGGGTTGTAATCATACTAACTTGCTTATATGGAATTAATCCCATTGCAAAAGCATTCGCAGTATTATAATTCCAAACTTCATCAAGATCAGTCGCAGGAGCTGTTAATCTAGCAACTAAAAATAATACAAGCGATAAAGCAAAAATACTAAATTGAATTAAAATATTTATAATTTTCTTTTTATTCATAATATCCTCATTTATTAGAAAAAATCTTGATATGGATATCCCATATGCTTATAAGCAGCAGGCATAACCATTCTACCTCTAGGAGTTCTCGCAATAAAACCAATTTGAATTAAATATGGTTCATAAACATCTGTAATTGTTGATTCTTCCTCACCAAGTGTTGTAGCAAGAGTTTCAATTCCAACAGGCTTTCCATTATATTTTTCAATCATTGTTTCCAATATCCTTTTATCAATAGCATCAAGACCAATCTCATCAATATCAAGCTTATTCAAAGCAATTCTAGCAATATTTAAATTAATATCACCATCACCCAAAACCAAAGAATAATCTCTTACTCTCTTTAATAATCTATTTGCAATTCTAGGAGTACCTCTAGACCTCCTTGCAATTTCAAGAGCTGCATCATCATCTATTAAAATATTTAAAATTCTAGCAGATCTTTTTACAATAGTAGCAAGCTCTTCATTTTCATAAATCATCAATCTCTCAGTAATACCAAATCTATCCCTAAGAGGTGTTGTCAAAGATCCAGCCCTTGTAGTAGCACCAATTAAAGTAAAATGAGCTAAATCAATCCTGATTGATTTAGCCGTTGGACCTTTTCCTATAATAATATCTAAAACATAATCTTCAAGTGCAGGATATAAAATTTCTTCTATATTTTTATTAATTCTATGAATTTCATCAATAAACAAAACATCCCTATCTTGTAAAGATGTCAAAATTGAAGCCAAATCACCAGGTCTTTCAATAGCAGGCCCTGAAGTAATTTTAATATTTGAATGCATCTCATTTGCAATAATATTGGCAAGAGTCGTTTTACCAAGTCCAGGAGGACCATAAAGTAAAACATGGTCCAATGCTTCGCCTCTCTTCTTAGCAGCTTCAATAAAAACCTTCATATTATCTTTTACTTTTTCTTGACCAATATATTCACTCAAACTTTGTGGCCTTAAATCATTTTCTTGATTTTCTTCAAAATCATTTTCTAAAGATGGATCAATTATATTATTCTTATCCATTAAAAACCTCTATTCCATATCTTTTTTATTTGATTTCAATAAATCACTATTATATCTAGACAATTCTGCTCTACCAATCCAAAGCATCACTGCAACTACAAACATAAAAGCCAAAGCTTTAATAATACCATCATACACAAATATAATTGCAAACATACCAAGTGCTGCAGTAATAGCATATAAAATAATAACCGCTTGCTTTTGAGTATAACCTTTAGCAATTAATCTATGATGTAAATGACCCTTATCAGGTTGAAAAACAGCTTTTAAAGATTTACCTTTTTTAATTCTTCTAATAATAGCAAATATTGTATCAAATATCGGCAATCCTAAAACTAAAACAGGAGCTATTAATACAACTAATGTAACAGTCTTAGCTATACCAAAAATTGAAATAACTGCTAAACTAAATCCTAAAAATTGAGAACCAACATCTCCCATAAATGTTTTAGCTGGATTAGCATTAAAAGGTAAAAATCCAGTTATTGCACCAGCCAATGCTGTTATTAATATAACAGAAATCATAGATGATCCATTAGTAGCAAATATAATCAATAAAAATATACAAGAAATCAATGTAGTTCCAGATGACAAACCATCCAATCCATCAATCAAATTAACTGCATTTGTAATTCCAACAATCCAACCAACAGTTAAAATATAACTAAAAACTGGATGAATTATAAATCCATTAATAGCATCTATTCTAACTTCAAAAATATATAAAATAGTTGCAGAAACAATTTGTGCAATCAATTTTTGCCATGGCTTCAAACTTTTAATATCATCAATATAAGCCATTGTACTAAGTATAACTATTCCTACAAAAAATCCAATTAACTTTTCAAGATATTGATTTGAATCTTTAAATAATAATTTATTTTCAAACTTCATTGAAATAACTAAAAATATTACTGATACTATAAATCCTGCAATAATAGCTATTCCACCAATTCTAGGTATAGGCTTTTTATTAACCCTCCTATCATTAGGCATATCAATTGCCCCAACTCTTTTAGCAAGTTTAATTGTATATGGTGTTATAACAAATGCTGTAATAAACGCTAATAAAAACGCTATTGCAATATCTCCCCACATAACTTATCCTCCATTATTTTATCTACTTATAATATATACTATATCTAGACTTAAAACTATCTTTTCTAAAATTTTTATCAATTAAAATATTTTCTTTTGTAGGATTATTTAAAATATAAACACTTTTATCATTAATTTCATTATCATTAATTTCACCATTATGATATCTACCTATTGATACATCAAGTAATCCATTCTTTTTAAATGTTTTAGTATATTCACTAGGTGAAATATGTTCAGAAAAAGCTTCATAAATCCAATAATTATAATCATTTAGCTCAAAATATATATTCCTTACATTACTATATTCCTTTTTTACATGTTCAACAATTTCTATTACCCCATTATCAAAAAGAGGTATATCTTTTTTCGAAAGCACTTTAAAATAAGCATTTACAAACATTATAAATGATATTAAATATATTACAATGATTCCAACAAACAAACTATAATATCTCGAATCAATTATAAACTTAACAATAACTCCAATATAATACATAATTGGAATATAAACACCATTTAATCTATTTACATTACACTCAACAACTAGACACCATATAATTCCCGAAAAAAACCAAACATTCATCAAAAAATCAATAAAACTTTTTTTATAAATAGCATTTTTCAATGAAATAAACATTCCAGGAACAAATATTAACCCAATAAAATATAAGTTACCATACCCAGGTATCGAATTAAAAATCCAAATATCCTGTATAAACACATTCTTTAATGAACCAATATTTTTTAAAATATCTAAATTCATTTCATGCCCCCTTGTATTAGGAAGCTTAGTACAACTAAAGAATGAATTAATTGGTTTAATTAAATCGTATTGAACCATTTGCATTAATATCAAAGGAATTGCCATAATAACAAATGGAATTATAAAAAAAATAAATTCTTTTAAATCCATCTTCTTACTTTTAACAACATATATACCTAATAATATAAATATTATAATTTCAGTAATATATGAAATCGCATAAGAATATAATGTTATTCCAAATAATAATCCAGCTAAAGCATAAATCCACTTTTTCCTTTTTTCAATAGCCTCCACAAATGCAAACATTGAAAAAACTAACATTGCCGATAATAAATATGCATCCAATGCCCATCTAGATTTCATAAAATGCCATGGTGAAATAATTGTTAAAAACATAACAAATAAAGCAAACTTTCGACTTTTAAATTTAGCAATTAATAAATATATAATCCCAACTTCAATTACACTTAAAATTAAAGCAGGCATTCTCAATATAAAAACACTAAATCCAAACATCTTGACTAAAATCGCAGCCAAATAAATATATAACGCACTCTGTCCTTCTCCAAAATTTTGAAAATAAACAGGAAACTTGTTCATATTTCTATCAGTACCATAATTTGCAATTGAATAAACATCAACTCCTAATCCCGCTTCATCCAAATTAACACCATTTGGTACTTTATCAATCTTATATAAATTAAAAATAAATGCAAATATCAATAAAATTACAAAAATCAATTTGTATTTTGATTCAACAAAATTACTTATCCTTTGATAAAAGTTTTTCATTATTCTCTTTTTCTCCATTATATTCATTAACTAAATACAATGGTCTATTTTTTGTTTCATTAAATATTCTACCCAAATATTCTCCAACAATTCCAAACAACATAATTTGTATTCCTGAAAAGAACAAAATTAATAAAATTGTAGCTTGAAAAGCTTGAATTGGTTGATGCACAATAAATGATTTAGCAATTACATATATAAAATATACAAATAAAACTAAAAATGTTGGTATTGCTATAAAAGTTGAAATTCTAAGTGGTGAAGTTGTAAAAGATGTAATACCATCAATTGCAAGATTAATTAATTTAGAATAATTCCACTTTGTTTTACCAGCAACTCTAGGATCTCTATCATAGAAAATAGCTTTCTTTTTATACCCAATCCAGCTAAACATACTCTTAGAATTTCTTTGAGATTCATTCATAACTTTAAGAGCATTAACACATCTTCTATCAAGTAATCTAAAATCACCAGTATCCTTTTGGATAGGAACATTTGTTAAATCTTGAAGAATTTTATAGTACATCTTAGAAGTAAACTTCTTCATCCAAGTTTCACCTTTTCTGCTCTTACGTTGAGCATAAACATCATCATAACCTTCTTCCCAATATTTAATCATTTCAGTAATGATTTCAGGTGGATCCTGTAAATCAGCATCCAAAAATACTACCGCATCACCTGTTGCATAATCAATTCCAGCCTTCATTGCTGTCTCTTTTCCAAAATTTCTAGCAAAATCAACATAACAAACTCTTTTATCTTTTTCGCGATATTCTTTAATTAATTCAATTGTTCTATCTTTTGAACCATCATTAACAAATAAAAATTCAAAATCATAATCCTTTGTATCATCAGCAAATTTAGTAATACGCTCCATTAATGCTGGTAACGCTTCTTCCTCATTGTATGCAGGAATTATTATACTAATTTTCTTCATACTCTTCTCCTTTAAAATTTATTAATTCATCTATAATATATTCAGGTCTACCCAAACTCTCTTCATAAATTCTGGCAATATATTCACCAATCATTCCAAGAGATATAAGAATAATCCCACCTATAAATGTCATTGTACACATAATTGATGTCCACCCAGGTGTCAAACTATTAAGCTTAAATACAAACGAAACAATAGAATATACCAAAATCGCAATCGAAACAATTACAGAAAAAAATCCAATTGCTCCAACAACTTTAAGTGGTTTAGCCGAAAAACTCAAAATACCATCAGTAGCAAGCTTAAACATTTTCTTAAATGGATATTTAGTTCTACCAGCAACTCTGTTTACTCTATTATATTCATAAGCATACTGATTAAAACCAACCCAACTAAACAATCCTCTTAAAAATTTATTGTGTTCAGGAAGTGATGCAATAACATCAATAACTTTTCTATCAACAAGCCTAAAATCACCTGTATCTTTAGGTATTTCAATTTCAGATAATTTATTCAAAGTATTATAAAAAGCTTTAGCAGTTAAAAGTTTAAATAAAGATTCACCACTTCTAGTCTTCCTTTTACCATAAACTACATCATAACCATTTTCCCACTTTTCAATCATACCTTCAAATAACTCAGGAGGATCTTGCAAATCAGCATCCATAATAATAACAGCATCACCAGTTACATTTCTAATTCCAGCTATAACTGCAGCTTGATGCCCAAAATTCCTAGAAAAAGAAATTACTTTAACATTTTTGTCATTATCAGCAATCTTTTTTAATATATCCAAAGTATCGTCTTTTGAACCATCATTAATAAATACAATTTCATAACTATATCTATCAGATAATTTTTTAAGATTACTAACAACTCTCTTATAACAAATATCTGCAACTTCTTCTTCACAATACATTGGTATCACAACAGAAATCTTTTTCATAAACCCTCCTTTCAAAATTTAATAGATATATATATACATAGCATCTTTATCAAAAATCACATGTGAATCTTTAAAATAATTATCACTATCATCAGCAAAATACTTAGAATATTCAGACTTATCAATATTAATCATTTCAAATTTTCTACCAATTGCATACTGTATAAAGTATTCCCTTGCCCATTCTGGAAAATTAGCTTTTAAATTCATATCACCACTAATTCTAATATCAGGGTATGAATATGAAGCACCAGTTCCTTTTGTAACAAAGCCAACACGTTTAACTTCTATTTTATTTTCACTTTCATACTTATTAAGCTTTTCTCTTATAATTCTAGCAAATTGATTATCCATATAATTAACAATATATCTATCTCTTTCAAATGCAGTAAAACTTCTATATTGAAAAATTAATAAAATTGAAATAATTATAACGAAACAAGATTGAATATATTTATTAATATTAATATCAGATAAATATATCAAAAGCAACAATGCACCAATAATAGCAGCAAAAGGATAAGTATTCCTTGCAGCAAATCCTATTGCATCAGTGCTTTGCATTATTTGTGGTGCAACAGCCGCAAGATATGTAATAAAAATCAAATATAACATTGATACTATAATAATTTTCTTTTTATTCATAATAGCTGTAATTAACAACAAACAAATCAATACTACAAATATTCCAATAAACATATATTTAGGAAGCATTCCATAAGTTTCAACCATCATAGACTTTGACAATTCCAATATTCTAGAAATTGATTTAACAATATTAATTCCACCAGATACTCTAGCATTATGGAAAAAGATTTTTACAATTCCATAATTAACTAGTGCTGGTACAACATAAACAATGCCAAGTAACACATTGTTTAATAAAAATTCTTTAATATTTTTAGAATATTTTATAACATATATTGCCGAAATTACAACAAATAATCCAACTGTTCCCTGATATGAAAAATTAGCAAGTAACATCATTAAAATAGATAATAATAAAAATCTCCTATCCTTTTCCAATGCTTTCTTAAAGAAATAAACCGCTAAAACTTCAAGTAATATCGAAAACATCATAATACCTTTTTCCATAAATAAATATAATTCTATAGAAAAAATATTAATAACAATTAAAACTGGTATTATTAATTTAATAAACTTATTTTTAATATCATCTTTTATCATACTATATAATAAATACATTGCTGCAATTGTACTAATAATTACAATAATGAAAGAAACAGTATACATTCTAAAAGGTGTCCCTAAATTCAATAATCTACATGCACCTAAAAAACAAGCCGAAATCAATCTTCCAGATTTTAAAAACCATAACATATATTGCTTAGTAGGTTGCATAAACACAACATAAGAATCTGTTGCAAACTCTAATTTAGATAAAATCCCAAAAAATACAATTGTGATTAATCCATAAATATATAAATTTTTATCTTGAAAAATCTTTTTAATCTTATCTTTCATATTAATAATCACCCATCATTCTTTTCAATGCTTTCATAATACCAATTTTTTGAAGAATTTTAACAAATCCTCTATATACTGAACTTCTCCACATTTTCTCTTTAAATAATTCAAATTTATAATTATATCTCACAATACCAAAATATCTATTATATTCCTGGCATTCCCATAAATATTTTTCTTCAGCACTTAAAATATATCTGGTAATCAACTCTTTACAAATTGATTTATTATTAGAAAGACCTCTACCATTTTCAATTACTTTTTCACTAGGATTATTATAAATTTCTTCAATAATATCATTCATCCTAACAACCATTTGATTAATAGTAAAACCATCTAGAATTCTTTTTCTACAATTAGCTTTATATTCATCCAAATTATCAAGAATTTTATTAATACCATTAACATATTCCATTATCTCTTCATCAGAATATTTAAATTCTCTAATATCTTCTTCATCCTGGTGTAATGGAACAATAATTCCAACCTCATCATTAATAAGTTCTTTTTGACCACCAACATCACTAGAAATAACAGGTACTCCCATTGATAAAGATTCATAAGATGTTAAAGCCAATCCTTCTTTAATCGAACAATTAATTGTCAAGTCAGACGCACTATAAACAGGAGCTGTTTCTGCTACATTTCCAATAAACTTAATATTTCCATTTAATCCCATTGAATTAGCTTTAGATTTCATTTTTTCTAATAAATTTCCATCACCAGCAATTAAAAATTCAAAATCATTTCTATTTTCTTTTAATTTTTTAATAATTTCCAATAATAACAATGGTCTTTTTTGTTCTGAAATTCTACAAATAAATCCAATAACATATTTTTTACTTAATCCAAAATTTTCTCTTTGCTCTTCGCAATTATACTTTTCAGGATTATATTTATTTTCATCAACACCAATATAAACAGTCTCGACACTATTTGGATTTCTCTTAAAATGATCAATAAATATCTTAGTTGTATTACCATTACATGTTAATGTTTTATCAATAACAGATTCAACAGCACTGCTATCCCTAGAATATCCACCATTTCTATTATACCATTCTTCCATATGAACATAATCAATAATAGGAATCTCAGGATAATTAGCTTTTATGTATGGTAATGTAGAATAACCAAACTCACTATTTGTAGAAAATACAAAATTAATACTTCTCTTATTCATCAAATAATTTATAAAAGCAGGCCAGTCCTTCATATCAAGAAAAGCTGGTAATTCATATATAACTGTACCATCATTGAATAGCTGTCTATAATTATTTACCCCAGGTTCAGTAGTAACAATTGTAAAATTAAATCTATCACGATCAAGTTTATTAACTAAATCCAAATTAAATTTATCAGCACCACCAGTAGTCATCCATGGGATAATCATCAAAATATTAATTTTTCCATTATCTTCTTCTTTAAAATCAGATTTAAACTTAAAATCATCTCTAATATAATTCCAATTATAATTATAATCAGGATATTCTTTAGCTTCAACACTGCCATTAATTGTTTTACAAGTATTATGAATAATCTCCATAGCACGTTTTTTATTTGTATTAACAGAAGCCGAAAGTTCAGAATGCTCATTACGTCTATACCAAAAACCATAATAACTATTATGAACAGGATATTTTTTATCAGCAATAAATTTAAGCCATAAATTCCAATCTTCAAAAATCTTTTTTTCTTTTACTCCATATCCACCAACAGCTAAAAAATCTTCTTTTTTAATAATTGCATTAACAGTCAATTCATTCACTTTTTTCAACTTATTAGAGCTAAATCCTTTATTCCAAGTATAATTCTCTTTTCCAAACCCTATTGAATCAGTATATGCCCAAGTTGCATTAGGATTTGTTTCAAGTGTAAAATAAGCTATTTCCAAATAAGTTTTGTCAATCAAATCATCAGAATCAAGTGTACAAATATATTTAGCAGATTCACTAGATTTGCTAACTGCAAAATCACGCGTATCCCCAGGTCCAGAATTCTCTTTATGATAAACATGAATTCTTTTATCTTTTTTAGCTATTTTTTCAAGCCCTTTTAAAGCATCTTCATCATTTGAACCATCATCAACAATAATCAACTCCCAAGCAGGAAAAGTTTGATTTAAAACTGAATTAACTGTTTGCTCAATATGCTCTTTCTCATTATAAAAAGGCATTATTATTGAAATAATAGGTTCATAATCTTTTTCAAATTTAAATGGTCGCAATTCTCTACCAGGTTGTAATTCATAATTAAAGTTATTCATAATTCTCCAATCTAAAATTATAATTCTTCTGCAAAGCGTTTTTGTAATTTATTAAACAATAGATATCCAACAATTAAAATTATAATTGAAATAATTCCTAAAACGCCAAGTGACTTTAAATCAGGCATTGTTTGATTATAAAAAATTGCTCTATAACCCTCAATAATATAAGTCATTGGGTTCCATTTTAAAATCCATCTAAAATTTTCTGGAATAGTATCAATTGAATAAACAATTGGTGTAGCATAAAACAATAATTGTAAAACAACACCTATAAAATGTTGAATATCCCTCATATACACTGTAACTGCTGAAAAAATCAAAGCAATTCCAAGTAATAAAACATATTGTATTAAAAGCACTAATGGAAAAAATAAAATAAATTTACTAATTCCAAAACCTTTAATAACTATAAATGCCAAAATAATAATACAAGAAACTAAAAAATTAATTGTTTCACTTGTAACCAATGACAAAGGCAATATTGATCTAGGAAAATATACTTTTTTAAGAATATTGCCATTTTCGATCATAATAAAAGATGCCCTATTAATAACTGTTGTAAAATATGCCCATGGAATCAAACCACATACCATAAAAACAGTATAATCTTTATAAGATCCACCATTTTTCATAACTAATGGAAATATTAAAGCATAAACTAAAATCTGTAATAATGGATTAATGAAAGACCATAAAACACCTAAAAATGAATGTTTATACTTTCCACCAATATCTTTTTTAACACTAGTTTTAAGTAACTCTCTATAATTATATAAATCTTTAAAAATTTTCATCTAAACACCTCACTAAGTAGTCTCTTTCAAATATTCATCAATAACTTCATTAACATCACCATCAAGTTGAATATGTCCTTTATTAAGCCATACAGCTCTATCACAAAGCTCTCTAGCAGATCCAAGTGAGTGAGTAACAAAAACCATCGTTTTACCCTGAGCTTTTAATTCTTTCATCTTATTCAAACATTTTTCTTGAAAATGTTGGTCACCAACAGATAAAATTTCATCAACAAGTAAAATATCTGCATCAACATTAATAGCAACTGCAAAAGCAAGTCTCATAAACATACCAGAAGAATAAGTTCTAACTGGATTATCTATAAAATCCCTTAATTCTGAAAATTCAATAATTTCTTCGAGTCTCGCATCTATCTGCTTTTTAGTTAAACCAAAAATAGAAGCATTAAAATAAATATTCTCCCTACCAGAGAAATCAGGATGAAATCCAGCTCCAAGCTCAAGTAACGAAGTCAATTTACCATTAGTAACTATTTCTCCTTTTGTAGGATAAATAATTTTAGTCATAAGTTTTAATAATGTTGATTTTCCACTACCATTAACCCCAATTAGTGCAACTGCTTCACCATTCTTAATAGTTAAATTAATATCTTTTAGAACTTCACGTGTCTCTCTTTTATTTCTTTTCCAAAATAACATTTTCTCTTTTAATGAATTGGCCTTATCCATAAAAACATAAAATATTTTTGATACATTATTAACTATAATCCTATCAACACGATCATTTTGATTTTCCATTTTATTTTTTCTCCATATTTCTAATTTTAAATTGTTTCTTTGTCTTTATTTTTCCAGGAATCCATAATAATGCAATTATCAATTTATTTCTAAATCCTAAAACTCTAGAAATAACATGTTTCTTATTTGCTAAAACAGCAAATAAAATATAATGCTTATAAATATACATCTTTTTTTGAAAAGATACTCCTGTCAAATCTAGTTCTAATAATTCTCTAAAATACTCATAATAACCATTTGGCGCTTTTCTAAAATACTCCAAATAATTTTTAGTATATCCATCCTTTTTATAATCACCTATTTCCAAAACATCATTAATACATAAAATATCATAATCTAAATCCATTTTATTATACATTCTAGATTCTGTGATAAATTTTTCATTACATTCTATTTCATGATGATATTTCTTCCTAACAGATGTTTTAAAAACTAAACATTTCTCACCAGTCATATTTTCCCTAAAATACAAACTAAACATATCAGTTCTCATAAAATTCTCTGGAAATTTTCTTCCACTGATATTTCCTCTTTCATTTCTCTTCAAAAAACATAATGCATATAATTCATCATCTTCTAACAAAACTTTAGAATATTTTCTAATTATGTCCATTGCCTCAACAGTCAAATAATCATCAGAATCACATGTAAAACATATATCACCAGTAACTTCAGACATTAAATTATTTATTGCTACCATTTTTCCCATGTTATGTTGTGTAAAATACTTTACATCAATTATTCCTTGTTTTAAAAATCCGTCCACAACCAATTTAGTCTTATCAGTTGAGCCATCATCCATAATTAGCCATTCAAAATCCACACCTGAATTCTTATTAACTACTAAACTATTATACAATTTTTCTATATCTTCGGCTCGATTATATGTTGCTGTTAACACAGAAACTTTCATTTAAAACTCCTCATTAAATAAATTTTTAACATTTCTTACAATATTATCATAATATTCTTCAAAATTTTGCGAACTAATCTTTTTAACATCATTATTCATGCCAAGTTCTTTAATCATTTTTGAAAGACCTTCAAAAATACCTTTTTCAGTATTCGAAACAATCATTCCATTCTCATAATCACCAAAACTCTCCCTTGCAGCAGTATCTGTAATAATTATCTTTTTATTTAATATTTTTGCCTCTTCAACAACCATTCCATATCCTTCAAAATAGGACAACAAGCAAAATATATCAGCATTTTTAATATATGGATAAGGATTTTCCCTTTCTCCCAAAAGCATAAAATTAAGAGTCTCTCCTAACGAATCAATCTGTTTTTGAAGTTCCAATCTAAGTGGTCCATCACCAACTATATAAACATTTGAATGAACACCACTTTTCTCCAATTCATGATAAATTTTAATAAACCTATCAATTCCTTTTTGAAAAGTCAATCTCGAAACCATCACCAAATTAATAGTTTTATCATCATAAGGCAAATCTTCACTTTCATTACTTTTAAAAATTATTTTATTATAATCCAAATAATTTCTAATAATTACTGCATTTTTTTGTTTTCCATATATATTTTCAAAGTCCTTTTTATTTTCTTCACTAACAAACACCAAATTATTATATTTACTATAAAATTTTCTATCTACAATTTGTTTAATTTTAGCTTTAATACCATTTCCATATATCTTAGAAATATCAACATGAATCCAAGCAATCTTTTTAATCCCTTTTATTTTAGAAAATAACCTAACTATAGGACCTTCCAAAAAAGATATCGCAACATCATAATCACCTCTTATTTTATAAAAAAGCAATAATCTAAGTGACTTCATCAATATTTGAACTTTATTATATTCTTTAAAAGGCTTTTTATATAAATTGATTACATTAATTCTAGGATCAAGTTCTTTTTCAAGAACACCTCCACCATATATAGAAAATATTGTAATATCATAATCATCTTCAACCAATCTATTACATAAATCAACAAGAACTCTTTCAGCTCCACCAATTGTTAAACTAGTTATTCCAAATAACAACTTTTTCAAATATATATCTCCTTATAACTTTTTAAATAAATTACAATAAAATTTAAATGTTTTATTATTAACAGTCCTCATATAAAAATTTTTTCCATTATTAATTTTCAACAATTTATTCTTTTTCCAATCAGGAAATTTTGTATTCAAATTAGTCCACGTTTCATAACACAATCTATTTCTAGCAACATCATCTTTTATCTTACACATTCTTTTTAATGAACTACATAACAAAATTCTAGCATAAGAATACTCAAGTTCTCTACGATATTTATCATATATTTTATTCTTGCGATAATAATCAAACACATCATCAAATATATTAAAAATTTGTGCTGTCTTATAACTAGGTTCTTTAGACTGAGAATTTTCTCTTTGGACATAATAAACTAATGGTTCTTCAACAAATGCAAAACTATTAATATTAGGAATTAATTTATAAAAAAATTCAATATCTTCAAAATATAATCCCTTAGGAAATAATTCAGTAATTACACTTCTTTTTATTAATTTATTCCATGCAACAACTCTACCATATAAAAGCATTTCCTTCTTATTCTTATAACGAATACCTTTATCAATTCTAGTTTTATTTGGATAAACCCAATAAAAATCACATTCAACATAATCATAATCTTTTTCTAATGCTTTATTATACATCTTTTCATAAATCGTAGAATCAACATAATCATCAGAATCAACAAATGCAACATATCTACCTTTTGCATGCTTTAATCCAAAATTTCTAGCATCAGATAATCCACCATTTTCCTTATTATAATATGAAAAATTATCATATTTTTCTGCATATTCCTTCAATATATCCTCAGAATCATCTTTTGATCCATCATTAATAGCAATAATTTCAATATCCTTAAAAGTTTGTTTTACTAACGAATTCAAGCACTTTCTTAAATACTTTTGAACATTATATACAGGAACAATTACACTGATTTCTGCCATATACACCTCTCTAATATTTTATAAAAAATATTATCTTCTTTATAAAAGATTTCACATTTCTCACAGCAATATATTTATAAACTTTTCTTTTTCTCAACTCTTTATGAAAAATACTTTTTAAATTATGACATAAATCATTTTCCACAACAACTAATGAATACATTGCATACATATAAGCATTTTCTTTAGTAAACTTATCAAGTTTTAATTTATTTATTTTATCAATCAAATTATCAAAATTGAATAAAATATCAATCATTTTCTTTTCCATTTTTTCAATAGACTTATTTCTCATAATACTATCACTAGACATTACATAATTATATTCATATTTTCCTATTGATACAGCAGTCTTAGCTTTAAGAATCATCAAAATCATTTTTGCATAATCCTCATGATACCTTCCTTCAGGAAACTTCTCAAAAATCTTCTTTTTAATTGCATAACACCAAACACAAGATAATAAATTATCTTTTCCAAACAAATAATTAAAAGCTTCAGAACCATTACAAACATCAAACTTAACCAAATCAGGATATGAACAAGCCAAATCAAGATCATTTTTTATATAATTATAATCTTCTTCAGTAATTAACGCATTCCATTTTATTAAATCAATGCCTTTTAATATATATTCTTCAATATCACAAAGTAATGAACTTTGAATATAATCATCAGAATCAACAAATATCAAATATTCCCCACTTGCGCTCTTAACAGCTTTATTTCTGGCTGCAGAAATTCCTTGATTTTTTCCACTATTAATATATATAAAATTATCATAATCACTATATTTTAAAATATGTTCATGTGTAGAATCACTAGAAGCATCATTAACTACAATAACTTCATAATCTAAACTACACTTATTAAGTTCAAATATAGAATTTAAGCATTTATCTATTGTTTTTTCAGCATTATAAGCTGGCACAATAAAACTAATCATCTTTTCTCCTAAAATTAACTAAAAACCTTTTTTAGCTCATTTATTATATCTTTATTAAATTTTTCAGGATCAAACTTTTTCTTTATTTCAAAACCTTCATCCAAAAATTTCTTCATACCTTCATAAACACCATCAAGTGAATTTTCTGTAACAATCCCAAATTTATCTTTAATGTCTTTATTAGCATCAGAAACTAAAGTAGTAACAATCGGTTTGTTTAAAATCATTGATTCAACAAACACTACTGGATAACCCTCAAATTGTGATGACATAAGCAAACAATCAGATTCTTTTAAATATGGATATGGATTTTCTTTCACTCCCAAAAATTCAATATTTTTAACACCATTAGCTTGTTTAAAATACTTTTCATCATCAATACCATCGCCAATAAAAACGACTCTAAACTTATACTTATCCCTGTTTAACTTTTTAGTAGCAGCTATTATTCTACTAAGTTTCTTTTGTTTTTCATCATGTCTACCAATATTAATAAAAGTAATTTCTTTACTTTCTTTACTTTCTTTAAAATCATCAACTTTTTCATTTGATTTATTAATTATTTTTTTATAATCAATCAAATTATTAATAAACATTGTCTTATTCGCAAACTCATGCATCTTTATATCAAAAACTGCCTTATCATAATTTGATACAAATATTATTTTCTGATATTCAAATACCTGTAAATTATAAAAAAACTCTTTATACTGTTTTACATTATTATTATAAAAGCTCATATAATCATTATGTACAAATAATATTGGTTTTTTGCTTGAAACTCTAGCCACAAAAGAACAAGGAAGACTATAAGTAGCATAACACACAGAATAATCAAATTTATTTTTATACTTGAATTTAAACATCATTTGCCTAATAAAATTTTGTACTTTTCTAACAAAAACATTTGAGCTACTTGATTTTCTATATTCAATAACATTTATATTTTCAGGCAATTCTTTCAGAAAAATCCCTTCTTTTTTTTCAAGTACAAGAGTAATTTCATAATCATTACATATTTCTTTTAACAAATTAATCAATGCAGTTTCAATCCCACCAACATCAAGCGAATACGCTGCAAATAATACCTTCTTCATGATATCTCCTATTTATGAATTATTTCAACATCATAACCAATAAATAATCCAGACTCTATTACACCTGTAATATTTTTAATCTTTTTTTCTAAAGATTCATCTATTTTATCAAATCTAACATCTAAAATTGAATTTCCATTTTCGGTTTCACCTCTAAATGCAATATCAACAGCACCAAGTCTCATCAATTCCTCACTAACATACTCTTCAGACGTAGGAAACACTTCCACTGGAATAGGATGCTTTTCACCAAGAAAATTAACAAATTTAGAATCATCAATTAAAATATATGTTTTTTTAGAATTAAGAATATTAAGCTTTTCTTTAAACATTGCAGCCCCCATACCCTTAATCATATTATTATTAGAATCCACTTCATCTGCCCCATCAAAAGACCAATCAATACTCTTATAATGTAATTCAGCTGTTTCTATTCCATATTCTTTGCATAACTCAAACATATATGAAGATGTCGGAACAGCCGTAATTTTAATTCCTTTCTCCTTAACCATCTTTCCTATCTCAATACCAGTTAAATAAGAAGTAGAACCAGACCCAAAACCAATAGTTTGACCATCCTTAACAAATTTTAAAACTTTTTTCGCTAATTTAATTTTTTCTTCTTTATTATCAATTAAATCAATGTCCATATTGCCTCCATTTATACACCATTATTTTATCCTTAAATGCCAGATTTGTAAAGGCTTTTAGCACTTTAAAATCTTAATAATATTATAAAACCATAAAAATAAGAGGCTTTTAAAAAGCCTCTATATATTTCTATATATTATAAAAATCTTTTACCTTTTTTATGTTTATTATTATTTTCATCATTAAAAGATGTTGTAATATTTTCATCAGATTCAGGTGTTTCTTCAAAATCAGAATTCAATATCTTTGGCTCATATCCACCTAAAATACTTGCCTTTTCAATATCTTCTTTTTTTACAAAATTATCATCTGGAATATAATCATTATCTAATGTACTTTGATTTAAATTATCATTATAATCCATTCCATAATCATCTTCATTACTTTCATTGTAACCTTCTTGATCATAATCATCATCATTGTCATCAATAAAGCCATATTCCTCATCATCTGATTTTTTTGCTTGTTTCTTACTAACAATTAATAAAATAATTAATGTAATAATTAACAACAATATAATTCCTAAAATAATACCAATGATTAATTTAAAATTTAATTTCTTTTCAGGAGCTTTATTAGATTGTTCAGTAATTGCAACTTCTGGTGCAACAGCAGCTGCCTTATTAACCTTAATAGTATAAACTGTTTTTTTAGGGTTTTCCGTATCAGCATTCTCATTAGCTAATGTGATAGTAATTACATTTTCCCCATCCTGTAAATCTTCATTTCCAAAAACAGAAACCTTTATTCCATCAGAACCATCAGGTAAAGTTGTATCAACTTTAATTGCTTTAACTATATTAGAAACATTTAATGAATATTCCAATGTTTCTGCATTAAATGTTTTATCAAGTGGCAACTCAACATTATTACCATTTTCATCAGTATATGATAATTTTAATGTTGCCAATCTCATATTTTTATCTTCAGAAATTTCAGGCTTAATCAATTTGATTGTATAAGTTTTTGTTTCGCCATTCTCTGCAGTAACAACTAAATTATAAACATTTGTACCAACTTTAACTTCTTTAGTTCCTATACCTTCAACTTTTTCCTTACTATCTTCTTTAGACGCATTTATAGATATTTTTCCAAGTGTCTTATAATCAAAATCATAAGGAAAAGACAATATATATGATGTTTGGCTTCTATTAAAAGCCGGTGATAAAGTGCCCAAACTTGTTGAAATATTTTTCAAATAATTATTTGAAGATTTATTTGCTTTAGTTGTATCAATTGCTTTCTCAACAGCTATTTTATTAGAATTTGCAACATCTTTTTTGCTTATTTCTTCAGAAGATTTCTTAGGTTCTTCTTTCTTAGGCTCCTCTTTTTTAGGCTCAGCTTTAGTTTTAATAGTCGCTACAGAAGTAAAATTCTCTGGGACTAAATCTTTATTAACAGTTCTTCCACTAAAAGTTACAGTATAAGTTTTAGAATATCCATCTGGAACTTTAAAACTATATCGTCCAACCGCACCAGAAAACTCTTGTGCTGTTAATGAAACTTGAATTACTCTATCACCACTAACATCTCCACCTTTTAAATTAACAACTGATACTTTTGTTAAATCTGGATATGAAACATTGTTAATTTTAAAACTTGTTACATTAGTTGTTGAACTTACATCAATTGTAACTATAGAACCAGGTTCCACATTGCTTTTATCAGTACTAACAACCCTAGCATAAACTGATTTAAAATTAAAAAAAACAATAAATACAGTAGCTAAAAATATCGTAATTAAAATTTTATTTATTTTATTCATTTTTTACCTCTTTAATATTTAATTTCATTTAATCCTATTGTATATCTCAATATTCGAATTGCATCTATTTCATCAGAATTACCATCTTTGTCAACATCAGCAGCCTCATTTTGTATATTATTAAATTGAATTATATCTATAGATTTTCTTAAAATTAAAATTGCATCTATTTCATCAGTATAACCATCACCATTAACATCACCTACCTTGATGATTTTATACTCATTATTATCTATCTTAACAGTAGTTCCAGTTCCTAAATCATTATTAGAAATATCTTTAACATTACTATATTTCTTTTTCAAATCATCAGCTTTAGCATCAGGAGAAACTCTAATTATCTTCTTCTCATCATTCTTATTATCTATTAAACTAGAATTTCCATTGTCTGTTTTTTTCTCCGGTTGTGGTGCAGGCTGCACATTAGGTTGTGGTGTAGGTTGTACACTTGGTTGTGGTGCAGGATTATTATTTTGTCCATCATCTGTTTTACCATTTACATTTACCAAATAATCACTAGCAACATATCCTTCTGCTCCTTCAGCAGTAGTTATTTTATACCAAGTATATCCATTTACTTTTTCATTAACTTTCTCAGTAACTGTTACTAAAACACCATCACCTAAATGACGAATATCTTGAGCACTAGTTGAAGGTGAAGCTCTCATAATTAAATAATCTTTAACTTTTACTCTATAAATATTATCAGATTTATTAATATCAGCTAAGAAATTTCTAGCAACAAAGCCCTTCTTACCATTTGGTAATTCAACTCTATCCCAAATATAACCACCTATATTATATCTACCTGTATTATCAACTCTTGTAAGAATCGAATTTTTACTCAATCTCATTATAACAGGTTCAGTTATACTAGGGCCTGCCCTTAAAGCTACATCATCACCATTAATAACCATTACTTCATTAGAATTTTTAACATCATTTACTTGTTCCCAAACATCATAATCAAATTTAACATATCCAAATGTGCCATCAACTAAAACAACTCTATGCCAACCATCACTAGTTCTCATAGTAGACAAAACTATAGTACTACTATTAGCTACCTTAGCAATTGATTTAGAAGAAATACTAGGGCTCTCTCTAACATTCCAATTATTATGATTATTTTTTAATTGTATATTAATTGGACCAATATCAATATTTCCATTTGGTTCTGGTGAAGGATTAGATGGCATATTATTATAAACTGGAATTACTAACACTACATCATTATCAAGTACACCATTAATCTTCGACATTTTACTTTTTAATATACTTGCTTCCGTTCTAGGAGCATCAACATTTTGCATATATTGATGCATATATAAACTACCTTTTGATTCAACATCAAATTTTTGTAAATACAAAGTATCTTGCTTTTCATTTATATAATCAGTTCCTATTTTTTCAATACCACCTCTAAGGCCTTTTTCAAAAGTATCCCAACCTTTATCCTTTGCTCTTTGCAAAGCATTTTTAATAATTTCAGAAACACCATTACCACTTGCATTAATATTAAAAGGATTATAGTATGACTTTCCATCAGAATCCATCTTCCATGTAGAACTGCCCTTATACCCTTGCTCTTGAATAATTCTTGCTACAACAAAAAATACATTTATATTATATTCTTTTGAAACTTTATTAATTATTCTAGCATTCTCCATATTATCAAAAAATGTATCTTTTAAAGCTGTTTTTACATTTTCATCAGTAACATCAAAATATGATAATTGCATAAACTGCAAAATTGATGAATTATTTACATCAAGCCAATTTCTAGGATCCATTATATAAGATATCGCCATATCAGATGCAGCTCTCCAAGAACCATTATCATAAGTTTGATTTCCAACAATCCACTCACCATATTTTCCTTGAATCAAAGAACGAGGTGAACTACCAACACCATCACCTTCTCTTCTAATAACTTCATTCCAATCAAGACCAGTCTCCATTATCTTAATCTTCCAATTCGGCCTCTCTCTTCTGATATTATCAAGCTTAGCTTTTAATCCAGGATATTTTCCTTCATTCAATTGTCCATTATAATCAAATCTGTGAGAATCCGCCAACACTGACGAATTTGTAAAAATCATATTCATTCCAACAAATAAAATAATAATTATTAAAATACTTGCTAATAATTTCTTTATCATTTTTCCTCCAACTTCTTTCGTTAATTATCAATAAAATCATAACATTAGTATTTTTACTAGTCAATAAAATTGCAAAATTGTGAAAAAAATGAAATATAACTAATATCCATATAAAAAAAGAGATATGGATTCAGCAAGCTAAAATAGCAATGCTTTAAATTTCCACATCTCAATATATCATAACTTATCCCAAAAACTTTTCTTCTTAATAGGTGGTTGTTCATTCATTGTTTTAGCTAATGCCTCAAACAATTCCCTTTGTTCTTTAGTCAATTTTTTAGGAGTCTGAACCTGTACATTAAATATCAAATCTCCTGGAACCTTAGAATGAATTCCAACGAAGCCTTTTCCCTTTAATACAAACTGATCACCAGATTGTGTTCCAGAACTTATTTCATATTCCACACTATCACCATCAACAGTAGGAATCCTCAATGTTCCTCCAAGAGTAGCCTGTGTAATCGTAATAGGAAGTGTTAATCTAACATTGTTTCCTTCCCTTTCAAATGGAGTATTATTCTTTATCTTTACATTTAAATAAATATCACCATCTTGGCCACCATTCTTTCCTGGTTCACCTTTTCCTCTTAAGATTAAAGATTGTCCATTATCAACTCCTGCAGGTATTGTGACACTTATATTAACAGTTTTCCTATATTCACCTTTACCACCACATTTTTCACATGGCTCTTTAATAATTTTTCCAGTACCTCTACATTTTTCACAATCATGAACAGTTTGAAAAGCTCCAAAGCCTCCTATTCTCTGTGTAGTAGAAACCTTACCAGTTCCATTACAATTAGGGCAAGTTTCAACACTAGTACCTTTCTTAGCACCTTTTCCATCACAATCTTCACATTTTACATTTTTACTAATCTTAAACTCTTTAGTAACACCTTTAAAAGCCTCTTCAAAAGATATCGTGATATTAGCTTCTAAATCATTGCCTTTTCTTGGTGCATTAGGATTAGAAGATCTAGACGAAGATCTTCCTCCAAATCCACCACCAAAGAATGATGAAAAAATATCACCTAAATCAACATCTCCAAAATCTCCAGAAAAGCCTGAAAATCCAGAAGTACTGTATCCTCCAAATCCACTTCCACCAAAAGAAGGTCCATCAGCAGAACCAAATTGATCATAATTTTTTCTCTTTTGAGGATTTGATAAGACCTCATATGCCTCACCAACCTCTTTAAATTTGGCTTCTGCTTCAGCTTTATTATCAGGATTAGCATCAGGGTGCCATTGCTTAGCTAGCTTTCTATAAGCTTTTTTTATTTCATCATCAGAAGCGCTTTTGTCAACTCCCAATACTTCATAATAATTCTTTGCCATTTATACCTTCCTTATTATTTTTCTTCGCTTTCTGCTTCAGTAGCTCCTTTATTATCAGAAGACTCTGTGTTTTCTGCATTTGCAGTAGCATCTTCAGGCTTTTTAGCAGTTTGAGCATATAATTTTTCAGAAATTGAGTAGAACACTTGTGTTAATGAATCTGTAGCTTTCTTAATTTCTTCAGCATCTTTTCCTTCCAAAGCTTTATTTACTTTTTCAATTTCTGCTTCTGCTTTAGCTTTTTCTTCACCACTAATTTTATCGCCCAATTCATCAATTGTTTTTTGACAATTATAAACTAAGCTTTCAGCATTATTTCTTGCTTCAATCTCTTCTTTCTTTTTCTTATCTTCTTTAGCATGTGCTTCAGCATCTTTAACAGCTTTATCAATTTCTTCATCAGTCAAGTTTGTAGAAGCTGTAATAGAAACTTTTTGTTCATTATTTGTAGCCATATCTTTAGCAGAAACATGAACAATACCATTTGCATCAATATCAAATGTAACTTCAATTTGTGGAACACCTCTTGGAGCAGGAGCAATACCTGTCAATTGGAATCTTCCTAAAGTTTTATTATCCATTGCCATTTCTCTTTCACCTTGTAAAACATGAACTTCAACAGATGTTTGTCCATCAGCAGCAGTTGAGAATACTTGTGATTTCTTTGTAGGAATTGTTGTATTTCTTTCAATTAATTTTGTAAATACACCACCATATGTTTCAATACCTAATGATAATGGTGTTACATCAAGTAATACTAAATCTTTAACATCTCCAGATAATACACCACCTTGAATTGCTGCACCAATGGCAACACACTCATCAGGGTTAATTCCTTTATCAGGATCTTTTCCTGTAATCTTTTTAACCATCTCTTGAACACATGGAACTCTTGTAGAACCACCAACTAATAAAACTTTAGAAATATCATCAGCTGTTAATTTAGCATCTTTTAAAGCATTTTCAACAGGAATTCTTGTAGAATCAACTAAATCTCTAATTAAATCCTCAAACTTAGCTCTAGTTAAAGTAATATCCATATGTTTTGGACCAGACTGGTCAGCTGTAATAAATGGTAAATTAATTTGTGTTTGTTGCATTCCAGAAAGTTCAATTTTAGCTTTTTCTGCAGCTTCTTTCAATCTTTGCATAGCCATCTTATCTGTTGATAAATCAATTCCATCAGATTTTTTAAATTCTGAAACTAGATAATTAATAATTCTTTCATCAAAATCATCACCACCAAGTCTTGTATTACCATTAGTAGATAAAACTTCAAAAACACCATCACCGATATCAAGTATTGATACATCAAATGTACCACCACCTAAGTCAAATACCATAATTTTTTCATCTTTATCTGTTTTATCCATACCAAAAGCTAATGCTGCAGCTGTAGGCTCATTTATAATTCTTAAAACTTCAAGTCCTGCAATTTTACCTGCATCTTTAGTAGCTTGTCTTTGTGAATCGTTAAAATAAGCAGGAACTGTAATAACAGCTTGTGTTACTTTTTGTCCTAAATAACTTTCAGCATCTGCCTTTATTTTTTGTAAAATCATTGCAGAAATCTCTTGTGGAGAAAACTCATCTCCATCAATTTTAATCTTATCTGCTGTACCCATTTTTCTTTTAATAGAAATAATTGTATGATCAGGATTTGTAACTGCCTGTCTTTTAGCAATTTGTCCTACTAATCTTTCACCATCTTTTGAAAATGCAACAACAGATGGTGTAGTTCTATTTCCTTCTGAATTTGGAATTACAACAGCTTCTCCACCTTCCATAACTGCAACACATGAATTTGTTGTTCCTAAATCAATACCAATAATTTTTCCCATAATATATACCTCCAAAATTTATTTTTAATTTATTTTAATTGGCAACCACAACTAAAGAATGTCTAATGACCTTATCTCCAATCGTATAACCTTTTCTATATTCTTCTTTAACAATTTTTTCTCCAAGATCTTTATCAACAACCATTGAGATTGCCTCATGTAAACTTGGATCAAAAGGATATCCGACAGCTTTAATCTCTTTAACATTATTATTTTCAAGAATTTGTTTAAATTGATTTAACACCATCTCAATACCATTTTTATATTTTTCATCATCTGTATGTGCTTGACAAGCTTTTTCAAGATTATCAATTGCAGGAAGAATTTGTCCAACAACTTGAGCTAAAACAGAATCATACATTCCTTCTCGCTCCTTAGCACTCCTCTTCTTAAAATTATCAAATTCTGCAACAAGGCGAATTATCCTATCCTCATTATCAGCAATTTCTTTATCCTTTTCTTTTAACTTTAACTCATAAGCATTATCAGATGTCTTAAACTCTACATTAGTATCATTAGAATCTTGTACATCACTTTTATTAGCTTCTCTTCTTAAATTCTTTAAGAAATCACTATCAGCGGCATGTTTATTACTCATCCTTATTACCTCCTCTCCTTTTATTTATCTTCTTATTATGCTCTTCAAGAAATCTAATATTTCCATTCCCAAGCATCAAAGGTATCTTAATATTTTCTATTTTTTCACCTTCATTAAGTTTTTTATTTATATATTTTAAAGCAGAAATCACTTTTGAATAATTCATTCTTGTAGGACCAATAATACCAATTGTACCCATATCTTTTCCATTAACTTCATTTTTAAAAGCTATTATACTCAAATCCTTAAGTCCATTTTCAGAATTTCCTATATAAATTTTAAAATCATCAGTTTCAAACGAACTATCGACATTACCAGAAAGTAAATTGACTATCGTTTCTCCATTATCTAAAATTCCATAAAACTTCTTAGCAAGTTCATTACTTCTAAACTCAGGATTATCTAATAATCTATCAGCACCCTTATAATACAACTCATCAGAACTATTAATAAATTGTGTTAACTTTTTAGCAATTGGCTTAATAACATTTGCTTTAACATTCATTTCATTAATAATGTATTTTTCAAGTGGAACATTTATCAAAGATAACGGCCTACCTTTTAATTTATTATTAAAAAAGACTGTCAATGTATCTACTTGTTCTTGAGAAATATCATCATTAAATTTAATTATAGTTTCTTTAACCATTCCATCCTCTGTTAAAATAACTGCCATAAGCATTCTATTTCCTAAAAGCATAAACTTTATTTCTTTAATAATCTGATCACTCATATTAGGTGCAATTGATATAGCAGTATAATGTGTAACTTCAGATATAGTATTAGTTGCAATTTTAGTTAATTCTTCAATTTCAAAGATATTATCCTTCAATTTTGAATTAATATATTTAATTTCATCAATACTTAAATTTTTATCATCAAGCAAATTATTAATATAAAATTCATAGCCTTTATTAGAAGGAACTCTACCACTTGATAAATGAGTCTTTTCAAGATAACCCATCTTTTCCAATGCCATCATGTCATTTCTAACAGTAGCACTACTAATATCTAAATTATACCTAGTAATAATAGTATTAGAAGAAACTGGCTCTACTCGAACAATATACTCATTAATAATCAATTCTAAGATTTTCTTTTTTCTGTCATCTAATTCATCTTTTGATTTCTTCAATTTCTACTCCTTTTAGCACTCAAGTTTATTAATTGCTAAACTAAATATATAATATCACTATTTTAGCAATTGTCAATATAGAGTGCTAATTTATTTTGTAAATATTGTGTGAACAAGAAATTATAAGTATAAAAAAAGACTTGAAAAATATATTTCAAGTCCAAATTAATTAAATATTAAAATAACCAGCTAATGAATCCAACTCCAAGAGCAAATATTAAAGCAAATAAACCAATAATTACAATTGAAGATGAAATAGCAATACCTGCAATAGCCAATCCTTTTCCCTTTTCCTTTGTTTTAGAAATTTGTACTAAAGCGATTATTGAAATAACTAAAGCAACTAACCAAAGTTTTGGTATAAAAGATAAAACAAATCCAACTATAGACATTACATTATATCCAATTTCAGTATTATTTACTTTATTACCACTATTTTCTTTAACAGTTGCCTCAACAACTTCTACTCTTTCAGCTTTTTCTGTAGGTTCTATTTTTGCACCACAATTTGGGCAAAACTTTGCATTTGAATCAACCTCTGATCCACATTTATCACATTTAATTTTATTCATAATAAAATCCTCCTTTAAGATTTATAAAATAATAACACATTTATTTCTTTTTTTCCAGCAAAACACATTCTTTTTACAATATACACTTTTTTGTTCACATTTGTTTCACAAAACTTTAAATGACCAAATCTTGTTTACTAACAAATTTATTATTCATCAGTTTACGAAGAAGAAGATTTTTTTCCTTTTCAAGATTAGGATCATCAGCAAAAATTTCACTAACTGCAACTTGTACTTCTTTCAAACAATCCATATCCTCATAAATATTTGCAATTTTAAATTCAGGTAACCCATGTTGTTTAGTTCCAAACACATCACCACTTCCTCTCAGTTCAAGATCCTTCTCAGCTATTTTAAATCCATCATCACTTTTAACCATAAATTCTAATCTTTGTCTAACAATATCATTAGATGATTCATATTTTAATATACAATAAGATTCATATTCACCTCTTCCGACACGCCCTCTTAACTGATGTAATTGAGCTAAACCAAACCTTTCAGAATTTTCAATGACCATTAAACTTGCATTAGGAACATCCACACCAACTTCAATAACAGTTGTAGAAACTAGTACATCAATTTCTCCATTTTTGAACCTTTCCATTATATCATCTTTTTCTTTTGACTTCATTTTTCCATGTAAACAAACAACATTATATCCATTAAGTATCTTCTCATAATCTTCAGTAAGTTTTTCCACTGATTTTAAATTCACTGTATTCGTAGCTTTCAAATCAATATATTGTTCACCTGTTTTCTCATCCACTTTTATCTCTGGTTTTTCTTCTTCAACAAGAGGACAAACAATATATGCCTGTCTTCCTTTTGAAAGTTGCTCTTTAATAAAGTTATTTACTCTTTCATCATAATTTTTACCAACTGCATATGTCTGTATCTTCTTACGATTAGGAGGCAATTCATCAATAATTGAAATATCTAAATCACCATATAAAATTAATGCCAATGTTCTTGGTATCGGAGTAGCCGTCATTACTAAAATATCAGGATTATCTCCTTTAGCAATAATTTTGCTCCTTTGTTTTACTCCAAATCGATGTTGCTCATCTGTAATAACTAATCCAAGTTTATTAAAAATAACATTTTCTTCAAGTAATGCATGTGTTCCAATAACAATATCCAGATCGTTATTTTTAATTTTTTCAAGCATCTCTTTTTTAGATTTTGCAGTCATTCCACCAACTAATAATCCACATTTGACTCCAAACTTATCAAACATTTTTTTATAATTATTAAAGTGTTGAACTGCTAAAATCATCGTTGGTGCCAATATCGCTGCTTGATAACCACTCTTTACAGTTTTAAAAGCCGCACACATTGAAACAACTGTCTTACCACTTCCAACATCCCCTTGTAATAATCTATTCATTTGTTTCTCATTTTCCATATCAAAGTCAATTTCATTAATAACTCTAAGTTGTGCAGAAGTTAATTTAAATGGTAGATCCTTTATAAAATCATTAATTTTAACATTCCTACTATATTTAATTCCTTTTTTAGTAGATACATTTTCTTCTCTTAATTTCAATATTCCTAATTGCATTGACAAGAATTCATTAAACACAAGCCTTTTATGAGCTCTCTCAACATCTTTTATTTTCTCAGGAAAATGAATTTTCCTTATTGCACTATCATAAGTCATCAATTTATAATTTTTCACAATATAATCAGGTAAAACTTCAGGAACTTCTGTAATATTTTCTAATGCTTCATTAATCGAATTTCTTAATACACTAGACTTAACATCACTTATCAAAGGATATATTGGTATAATTTTACCTGTATTTTTATTACAATTTGATAATTCAAACACAGGGGATGATAACTCTAGACCACCATTCTTTCTCGTAAATTTACCATAAAACCTATATACTTCATCAATTTTTAATTGATTACTTACATAAGGTTGATTAAACCAAGTACAAATAGCCTGTTCACTACCATCACTAATCACAACTTTTGAAACACTCTTAAATTTTCCAAGAAATCTTGTATATACACTATTAACTATACTTGCCTCAACCGTAACTCTTTCGCCTTCAATAATTTCTGAAAGTTTTTTAACAACACTCCTATCATCATAAGCTCTCGGAAAATATTCAATCAAATCCCTAACCGTTTCAATTCCTATTTTATTAAGACTTTCAGCCTTCTTAGGTCCAACACCTTTAACATATTGTATATTCTTATCCAAATAATTTTCCATTTTATCTCCATTCATCAAAATTATATTACATTTTTATTAGAACTTAAATATATTTTTATTATTTCATTTTTTTAACAATATTGTATATTTTAAACTTTTATCATATAATAATAAAGTAAAAAATATATTGTAAATGAAAGGAGATTACTTTAATGGAGAACGAGAATAACAATAGTAATCTTAATAACTCAAATAATATCCCACAACAGTTCAATAACTCAAATGGATATAGTGATGCAAACTTCCAAAATAATGATCCTTATGCATCACAAATAAATAGTAATTTATCTAGTTTTAATGATAATACTATTTCTTATAACAATGAACTTCCACAATCAAATATTGATAATAGCCAATACAATTCAATGCCAGGTATGGATCAAAATAATCAATATAACGCTATGCCAGGTATGGATCAAAATGATCAATATAGTGCTATGCCAAGTATGGATCAAAATGACCAATATAACGCTATGCCAAGTATGGATTCTAATGATTCATTGCAAAATAGCAATTATGATCAATTCAATAATATGGACTCAAATACTCAATTAAACGGAAATAATGATTCATATTTAATGAACCAATATAATAATGAATATGATGCAAATTATAATCAAAGCCAAGACTACAATAATATGAATTATAATCAAAATAATTTTGATCCAAACATGAATATGAACTATAACTCAAATGATTATATTGAACCAATGGACGTTCCAGGATATGATCAAAATCAAGGTCAATTAAATCCTCAATATTATGATTCAAATAATGTATCAGAACAAAATGCTAATAATGATCAACAATCATTTAATCAAACTGAAAATATAGATGAAGAATTCATGAAAAATTGGATGGGCAATTTTTATTCAAAATCAAACAATAAATTTAATGTATGTGCATTTTTATTTGGACCAATATACTTCTTATATAGAAAAGTAACATCATTTGGTACAATATTCTTAGCAATACATACTATTCTATTAAGTATAATGTTCTTCTTAATGATGACGTCCCCTCTAACATCTATGGCATTAGTAGGAACAATTTCATTAATATTATCAATATTATACATAACATATGGATTCATTTTTAACGGATTATATAAAGGATTTATAAAATCAAAACAAAAATCATTATCAACAACAATGGATTCAAATCAATTACTTGATTATTCTAAACAAAAAGGTGGCACAAGTGTTTTAGGAACAATACTTGGTATTGCAATACTTGTTATATTCGTAATGATTTCTAATATAGCTGGAATATCAATGAAAGCAAATTCACTAAAAAAGAAAACAACTACGATTAAACCTGAAAACACTGTTCAAACACCAGTTGTAACTCCAGAAAAGCAATTATCTGAATATACTTTTACTGCCGGAAGTGCTAATACTACTTATACCCTATCTTATAATTCTTCAGTTTGGACATTTAATAAAGCAACAAATTCTTTAACATTACCAAACGGAGACGTATTCAAATATGCAGATAACTATATAGAAAAATTGTCAACAAAAATTAATACAACTGTTTCAACAGAACAAGGAAGAGCAACTTTCTTCAATATGTATACAAATGCATTTGCAGAATCTGCAACACAATCAAATGGTACATCAACACCATCACCACAAGGTTTCGTACAAAAAGGAACAAATATTTATTATGCATATAATGACATCGTAGTAAACAATACAGTAACAAGATATTATTTATTATTAATCCCATCTATTGATATGAACTTCCAATTTACATTAACATCACAATTATCTTCAATAGATGCAACAGAAAATACAGAAGTTGAAAAAATGTTTGAGACATTCACTACACCAACAAATTCTTCAATACTAACTCCAACAGAATTTACAACTGATTCAGCTAATGCTCAATCAATGACAGGAACAACAAACGGATCAACAAATGGAACAACAACTGGATCAACAACAGGAACTACTTCAGAGCCAATATCAAACACACATACAACAACACCCGGAACAAGTAGCAGTGCTTCAACAAGTTCAGCTGGCACAACAAATTCTGGTATGGGAACAACACAAAATCAAATAGGAGTTGAATATAATACAACAGGAACTTCATCTCCCAGTAATGCGATTACAAGCACAACTACTGATTTAAATTCTGTAATATAATATCTATAACAAAAATCAGGAGGACATTATGAAATATACTCTAATAAGAGAACTATACAAAAGCAACATAGATACTTATCAAGATAAAGAAATTGAAATAGCGGGTTGGGTTAGAACAATCCGCTCTTCAAAAAATTTTGGATTTATTGAATTAAATGATGGTTCATTTTTTAAAAATCTTCAAATAGTATTTGATAACACACTTTCAAATTATGAAGAAATTACAAAAGTTTCAATAGCTTCATCATTAATTATAAAAGGCATCATTGTAAAAACTGAAAATGCAAAACAACCATTTGAAATGCATGCAAAAAATATCGAAATTTATAATTTATCAGATAAGGATTACCCTATACAAAAGAAAAACACAAGCTTTGAATTTTTAAGAACTCAAGCACATTTACGCCCAAGAACAAATACATTTTCAGCAGTATTTAGAGTACGTAGTTTATTATCATATGCAATCCACAAGTTCTTCCAAGAAAGAGATTTCGTATATGTACATACTCCAATTATTACAGGTAGTGATGCAGAAGGTGCTGGAGAAATGTTCAATGTAACAACATTAGAACCAAACAAAGCCCCATTAAAAGATGACAAAACAGTTGATTATTCACAAGATTTCTTCGGAAAAAATACACATTTAACAGTAAGTGGCCAACTTGAAGGTGAAACATATGCATCAGCTTTAAGAAATATTTATACATTCGGCCCTACTTTTAGAGCAGAAAATTCGAACACAGTAAAACATGCTGCAGAATTTTGGATGATAGAACCAGAAATGTCATTTGCAGATTTATCAGATTGTTTAGATATTGCCGAAGAAATGATTAAATACTGTATCTCATATATTCTAGAAAAAGCTCCAGAAGAAATTGAATTCTTCGATAAATTCATTGCTCCTGGACTAAAAGAAAAATTAAACACAACTTTAGAAAAACCATTTGGTAGAATAACATACACAGATGCAATAAAAGAATTAGAAAAAAATAATGATAACTTTGAATATAAAGTTTCATGGGGTGCTGATATTCAAACAGAACATGAACGTTACATTTCAGAAAAAATCTTTGGAAGACCAACATTCATAACAAACTACCCTGCTGAAATAAAAGCATTTTATATGAAGCAAAATGATGACGGAAAAACAGTTGCTGCATCAGACTTAGTAGTACCAGGAATTGGAGAATTAATTGGTGGAAGTCAAAGAGAAGACGATTACACAAAATTAAAAACAAAAATGGATAGCTTAAATATGAACCCAGAAGAATATTGGTGGTACATGGACCTAAGAAAATATGGTAGTGTCCCTCACTCTGGATTCGGTATTGGATTCGAAAGATTCATGATGTATGTAACAGGAATGTTAAATATTAGAGATGTAATACCATTCCCAAGAACACCAAAAAATTGTGAATTTTAATATATAATTATCCCCCAATATTGAAGTGAACCCAAAATGTTAGACAAAAATATATAGTTTAACAAGGAGGGTTCA
>ERZ773057.144-NODE-144-length-33878-cov-5.262868_pt1 | contig 33878 bp, 34 predicted proteins | sample MGYA00580629_ERZ773057 | MGnify/ENA primary metagenome ERZ773057 (study PRJEB29015, sample SAMEA2738143) | human oral metagenome | biome: human oral; feature: human-associated habitat; material: saliva | place: China | collected 2163 ...
ATTTATCTAATTATAAATATATACTTATTTATTTTTTAATAATTTATCTAAAAATGTCGCTATATACTGATATTTTTATATAAAATGTCGCTTTTGACCGATAATTTTATATAAAATGTCGCTCTATACCGATATATTTTATATTAAATGTCGCTTTACACCGATATATTTTATATTAAATGTCGCTTTACACCGATATTTTTGATTGTTATTGTGGCTTATTTTCTATTTTAAATTTACTTCTTTTTTATATTTCCATTTAATATTGTTTCTTTATTTTTATAATATTTAATTATATTACACTTAGATCGAAAATCGTGATTAATGACTTTTCATTGCAAAAGTCATTGTTCACACTTCTATTCAAAACTTTTTAATATATAATAATAGGCTTCTTCATTATAATTGTTCATCTTTTTTAGAATTTTCTTAAACTTTTCTGGAATTATTATATCTTTTAATTTACTTTCTTTTGAATATCTTTCTATTTTATTTTCATCATTTTTAATTAATTTCATCAAATATAATACTTTTCCTACTGCTGTTAGTACTTCTTGTTCTCTTCTGAATTTATTTTCTATAATAAATCCTTGTAATTTTTTCATTCCAATATTTACATCATGTTGATTTTCAATGTTATTTTGTAAAATAGTGTCTATACAAAAATCTCTTATATCTTCTAATACATCTTCATTTGTAATTTCTTTTAGTTTTCTATATTTTATTTCTCTATTTGCAATATTTATAAAACTTTTTTTAACTGTGTCTATATATTCTGCTTCATTAAATAGTTTGTCTACATCATATAATTGTTTCATCAATTCAAGTTCTTTATCAGAATTATAATGTATTCCTGTTGTATTAGGCGCTAACACTGTCAGTTTATCTCCTAATATACTTTCTATTGATGGTAAATTGACTATATATTCACTTGAAACATTTAATTTTGAGCATTCTATATTTTTATTTATTGTTACTGGATATTTATTACTTTCATAAGCAACATCTAATAATATGTATTTTTCCGAATTATCAGTTACCGAGTTAAAGAAAAATTTATAATGCTCTAGTTCCATTCTTTTACTTGCTGAATTATTTCTTTTGTTTTCTTCATACTTTGTAAATAAATTTTGCGATTCAATTATTCTTTTAATGCATTCATTTACCGTTTGCTTATCTTCTTCGGTAATAATATCAACATCTACGGAAAATCTTTTTATTTCATTTAATAGTAAAACTAATGAAGTTCCTCCTTTAAAAACAAAATTTAATTCACTATTTACTAGGCTTTCTACAAGATATAATGCCCCAATTGTTTTTTCTAATAATTGAATGTCTGCTTTTGGATTAGTTTTCTTTAATTCATTTATTGATTCTTCTAAAAATTTTCTATTTTTTATTTGCTCTATTAACATGTAATTCTCCTAATATTTATATATTTGTGGTATATTTAGGTTATTTAAATATTTTTTATAAATTTCTATATTCATTCTTAAATTAGCATAATTTAAAAGCTTTTTCATATTAATGTCATATTTTTCAAAGATATTTTCATATATTGTTTGCAATTCTTTTCCTTGATAATATAAGTATAGTTTATCAATATATAGATCAACCATTATTTTCTCAATTGATATAACTTTTTTATTATCTATATTTTCTAATGGTGATTTTACTCTTAATGGCTTAATTACTATAAGCTTTTCATCATTCATGTATATATTCCTATTTAGATTTAACATATCTTGTGTAATAATAGTATATTTCTTTGGTAAATTTTCTTTCAATACTTCTACAAATAACTCTATAGCATATTTTTCTGTTTCAACAACAATAAAATTTTTCATTACATAATGTAAGGTAAAATCATTTAATATTTTAGTATTCCACACTATAAAATTTATTTTTGGATATTCTTTATACAGAAGTTTATATATTCTACTTTCTGCTTCTTCCTTTTCGGAATATTTATATATTCCTTTAGTAATTATTGAATATTTATTTGTTTCTAGTTCATTCATTATATTATTACTTTTAAAATAAGTTATCATGTTATCAAAACTTCTTATATTTTCATTTTTGTATATTTTTTGATATAAACTATACATTCCTTCTTTGTCTATAATTTGCTCTTTATTAATTATATCAATTATTTTTTTATATTTCATTTTCCTCGCCCTTCTTTTGTGAAAATAGACTTTTGCTGTCAAATGTCTATTTTCACACTTTATTTTAGCATATTTTTTTCTAATAGTCAAACTTACTATCTTTTATTTTCTTAACTAAATGTAGGCAATTTTTATTATACGGATTTTCTAATCAAATAAATATTTCCTTTATTTTTAACTATTTTGTACTTATATTATAAAATTGATGAATTCCTAATCAAATAAAAATCAAACCCGAAATAGAATATACTTTTTCAATCTTTCAGTATTTCTATAATAATCAAGATTCTTTAAAATGTCTTTTTATATGGCTGTTAATATTAGTCTTTATACTATAGAATAATCATTTTAATTTATTTTTCTTCCCGATTAAAAATATTAACATATATATTATCTTTTAAACATTTCACATAAATCGTAATATCACATATCTGTTAGAAGCTTATATCTCATATATAAGTGTCATTGGATTCACCAGCATAGCTGGTGGTTTAACACTTAAATAAAAAAAGTAAACGAATTTAATTTCGCTTACTTTTACGTTTAACACCATTCAATGTATATAATGTCATTATATCTTTTCTTAATTTTTTTAAATCTAATTTTGAAAATAATATAATTGAACTTTTATTTTTACATTTATTATAATCCTCAAATATTAAAAATATTCTATTTGGTTGTTTCTTCATATAAACATATCCATGTGCAATAGCGTTTCTAAGATGTCTAACAAAACATTCAAATTCTGTTTCATAATTATATTTTTTAACACATACAAAACCTCTAGTATCATGATTTAACAAAACATTATCAGTAAGATTGCATTTTTCAAATTTCTCTTCATTAGTAACTTTAGACTTTGGAGGATAAAATTGATATGTTTCGCTTTTCCAATTATTAATATAACTATTCCATATTTTGTTTTCTTTTTTATTACTTTCTATAGTTGGTGCAATATGCAAAAAGAAACTAAAAAGCGATTGCAGTACTTTATCTTCTATTTCAAATGGAATAATATTATTTTCTTTTATTTCACTTATCGTCATTAGATTAATCCTTATACTTAAATTTAAAATAATTTAAATACTATAAAATATAAGAGTCAAGTAAATTTATTCGATTTTTATCATTTGATAATTCTTAATATTATTTCTAAATTCCTATTAAAAAGGTGATTATTCTCCATTCTTAGTATCCATAATCATAATATTAGCAAACAGAAAAAAAACATATCAAGTCGTGTGTAAAATATTGAAAATATCATACTCATTAATTTATTATAAAAGAAAGAAAAAACAATAATAAAGAGTTAAAAAACAAAATAAAACAGATATTTAAATAAAGTCGAATTAATTATGGTGCAAGAAAAATAAAAGTTGAATTCAAAAAGAATAGCTATAATGTTAGTATTAGAAAAATAATAAAAATAATGAAAGAAAATAATCTAGTATTAAATTATAAAATAAAGCAATATAAAATATATAGAAATCAAATAAATAATGAAAAAATAGATAATATAGGAAATAGAGAATTTAATAGAAAAAAATAAATTAGATGTAATATTAAGTGATTTAACATATGTAAATGTAGAAGGAAAATCAACATATAAAATAATAAAAATGTAATTTGTATTTAATAGTTTTGAAGAATTAGAAATAGAATTATTTGATTATATTAGCTGGTATAATAACGTAAGAATTCATAGTTCATTAAATTATTTAACCCCTAATGAATACAAAAAAAATTCGCCAATCTTTACATATACATTCCTATATGCTAATTTTTTATCTTATATATATGTGACTTTATCTGCGTTTTAATCATTAACTATTTCAAATCTTTCCCATATATTTATGCCACTCCCATTTTAGCATGTTTATTTTGTCTTCTTCTACATCATAGCAAACTATATTATGTCATTCTCAGCCTTACAAACTGCTATTATTAATCTAATATATTCTATTTCAACAACTAATGTCTTCAATTTTCATTTATTATATTATCTATATACTCTTTTATTTGATCTATATTATCGCATATTTTTTCTACATTTTGCTTTATTAATATTTCCTTAGGACAATAGCCATAAGTCACCACAATAATCCTTACTCCTTGTTCATTACAAAATTGTATATCAGATAATGAGTCTCCTATATATATTACCTCGTTATTCCTTATATTATATTTTTTATTGAAATTTTCTAATCTATCTTTTTTTGTTTGAAAACGTTCTCTTCCTATAATTTCTTTAAATACTTTTGTATCATGATAGTTATTCTTTATCACATATTTAACTAATTTCTCATAAGTTGCAGTTATGATAATTGATGGAATTGATATTTCTTCTATTATTTTCAAGATATTATCAAATATTTTTAATTCGTCTTTTCTTTTATACATTTTCTTTCTATGTTCACAAAAATACTTTTCTAATTCTATACGATTTAAACAATTAAAAGGACTATCTTTACTATTTATTATTTCTTTATATTCTTCTATACTTTTTGTTTTTAATTTCATATTATATTTTATACAAATATCATTATGTGCTTCATAAGCTATCTTTAGGCTATCACACAATACTCCATCAAAATCCCAAACAAGATATTTTACCATTCTTATCGCTACCTATTATATATTAAATTTAAAACTTTTTGCGTTTTTATTGCTTCATCTACGCCGACTTTTATTTTTTCTTTTCCTAAAATTGCATTTTTAAAATTTTCAAACTGTTTTATATGTGATAATCCATAGTAATTAACTCCATAATTTTTATTAGCATTATAAATTTCATTTATTTTATTAAATTCATCCTTATATCTATCTCTTATAGATTTATTGACATTTATTTTCGTTATTTGCGCAGGGAAATCAATATTAAAACTTATTTCTCCTTTTGTTCCAATTATCTCTATGTTTGTTTCCCATTCTGAGATTGAAGCATTAGTAGATGAAAATGAAACTAAAAATTCTGGATATTCCATAATAGCCGCACATGTATCTTCAGTCTCAATTATATCCTTAAACTTAACATTCTTCATATATGTATTAACTTTATTTGGCATATCAAACAAATAAACAATTGTATCTACTATATGAAAGGCTTGATTAATAACTGTAGATCCACCTTCTTTTTCTACTGTTCCTCTCCAATAACTTTCTAAGTAATATTTATCATCCCTATTACATTTTAAAGTAGCATTAATTAAACAAATATCTCCCAATGCCTTTTCTAACAAAAATCTTTTCATAAAAGTAACAATATCGTCAAATCGATGTTGTGATATTACACTTACTATTTTATTCTGTTTTTTTGTTTCTTTAGCAAATTCTTCTGCTAAATCAGTCCTTGAAGAGAATGGTTTCTCCATAATAATATGTTTTACGCCCAAAAAATCATTTGCTATCATTGTATGGCTCAAATGGTCTGTACATATAGAAACACTATTAATCTCAAGATCATTTAATATATCCTTATAATCTTTTACCACTTTTTCTATATTGTTTAGGCAAGCAAACTCTTGCGCTTTTAATAAATCAATATCACAACAACAAACTATTTCCATGCCATTCTTTTTTGCAGCATTATAATGATTCTGGGCAATTCTACCACATCCTATTATTGCATGTTTGACTACTTTATTCATTTTTATCCTCCTTATCTATCAATTATAGTTCCGAGATTCCTTAATTACATTATCTGAAACATCTCTATTCCCTAATATACTATCAATCCCTGTAACATAACATCTTAAATTATACTTGATTAAAGCCTCTGCTAATCCTTTATCTACACTTGTTCTTCCCCTCTTAATTAAATCTTCTGGATTAATTAATTTTATTTTTTGTGATGAAGAATCTTTTTTAGGATCACCTGTATAAATTCCGTCAACATCTGTAACAATTATTAGATTTTTCACTCCCAAAACATCACATAACTTTGCCGTTCTTACATCTGTTGTTTGAAATTCCAAATCCTTAAAATAGTCATGAAATCCTCTGGCATCTAATATTGGTCTTTTCTTATCTCTTAATACCTGCTTTGCTTCGCTTTCATTTTGACATACAACGAAGTTACTATTTATAGCTGCAATAATATTTGCATTTATTGATTGGATATTAGACCAACAAATCGTAGAATTATCAAAAGGCATGCTAATACCATTAGTGTCTTTTACCCACATTTTGTATTCTTCTCCGAGATGTCCAGAGCCAATAGTGTATGCTGTTTCATGTGTATTGCTATTTTCTATTATCTTCAATAATTTTTTGGTTTTTTCCATATCATATAATATACTTCCACCAAGCTTCATTATATTTTCTATTTTCATCTTCTATTAACTTTTTCTCCTTTTCTTGAAAAATTAATCTGTATATTATGTGTTTGAGTACATGTTATACAGTAATCTAGTCTTTTATTTATATACTCTTTATACTCTTTGGAATTTATAATTTCTTCTACACTCATTTTCTTCAAATTTCCTAGTATTGGATAATAGTGATGTTCTGCTTCACAACAAGGCAATACATCCCCATTAGACTGAACTGCGAAAAAGCGCCCATCCAAATCACACTTTGCATTTCCAACCAAATTAGGAGAAAAATATCCTTTATCTAAATTTTTATATTTATCACCTTTGTTTTCAAGAAGCTTATTTATTTTTAATACAGCCTCTTTTTCTAATTCTTTGTCAGCAAAATTAATTGTTTTCAAATTATTAAGAATTTTTTTTCTGACATTACTGTCAAATTTATTCAATTCATTTAACGATAATCTAAATTCACCTGTCCTGTCATTTTCAATATTAGTTAGTTTTATACAATCAATACCTAAATTGCCAAAATATTTTATAATGTTAGGTAATTGCATATAATTTTGCTTTGTAATAACTGTTCTTATAGCTAATGGATATTCTCCGTCTTGCTCTTTAAAATATTTGATAGAATTAATTACCTCATCAAAAACGCCATTCATCCTTCTATTCATATCATGCTGTTCTTTATTTGAAGAATCTATTGAAAAAACTAATAAATCAGGAAAATTATTTTTTATTTTTTCCATAAGATTTCTGTTCTTAAACAATATTCCACTTGTATTAAGCACTACATATACTCCATTTTTCTTCAAATAATTTATTAATGAAATAGTAATTTCTTCCGAAAGTAGTGCTTCTCCACCACTTAATACAACAACTTCTAATCCATATCTTAAGAGCTTATCTGTTATTTCTTTCCATTCGTTAAAACTCATTGTTTTCCTTTTAAGAATTTTCTCAAATTTTTCCCTTGAATCACAAAAAGTGCAATTACATGGACAATTTTCAGTAATTTTATAAACTGCTTCTCTTATCATCTTTTATATGTATGATATAAAATCATATCTTTCCTTTCTATTTTAATTTATTTACAATTTTTTTTATTATGTCTGCATATACATCTTCTTGAAAAGTGCTTTCCTTATATTCCATATAATAACGATATATGGTTCTATATAATATACTAATATATATATTAGTATCACTTATTAATATAGACATCCCGTTCTTTATATTTTTTTATTAACCCATCTATCTGAATAATATTGAAACTATGTGAACATAGCAGATTTTGAAACAATTTGCCCAAATCTTCCTCTATATATGTTTTTCTAATATCTGAAAAATCAATAAATCCTTTAATTTTATTGTTATTAAATATAATATTTTTAAAGTATAAATCAGAATGTATTGGATATGTTATTTTATTTTCTGCTTCTATCTCTTTTACAATATCTATACAATATTTTAAATTATTTTTAATAATAAACGAACTATTCTTATTATAAAATTCAATTAATCTTTCTTTATCGGTCTCTTCCTGTAATTCCAAATTTTCCAAATTAATATTAAGTATAACATTGTGCATTTCACATACTCTATCTATAATTTTTTCAACTAATCGATAGTTTGTATAAAATTTATTATTTCCTTCTATTTTTTCAGTAGCATAAAATGCTATATCGTTTTCTTTATTATAAAAAAGAATCTTTTTATTTTTCTCATAAAAGCTTGGTACTACAATATTGTTGTCCCTTAAGAACTTTACAAATTTAACTTCAGATTCTAGTTTTTTAATATTAGGTTTTTGAAAAAATTTAAAATAATATATTTGTTTAGTAATTCTAATTTCTAAAATAAAATTATCTTCTCCTTCTATTATTTTTAAAATATTTATATTCTCAATGCCTATATCTCTTATACATTCTTTACCAGTATATTTTAATAGTTCTTTTTTATCATTATTCACTTTCAACTAACTCCATAAATTCAGGATAATCTTCAATTCTCTTACCATATGTTTTAAACACATTTGTTATAAAATCCATAAATTTATTATATTCTTCTATATTATTAATGTGTTTATAATATCCTAGTAAAAATGAAGCGTGAGCTGGTAATACATAGTCTTTATCAATTCCATGTTTTATTGGATTAACAAAGTATCTATTGCTTAAATATTCATATTCGGGATAACTATCCCATATCATAACCCTTCCATATCCGTGTCTATATTTTTGTTTACATACATCTTGCATATTTCTTGGATCCTCATGATATATTTTTATACTTTCATCGAACAAAATATTTATTCCTTGTGCAATACATTTTTTTCCAAACACTCTTGATTCAGCTGTAGCTTTATCTTGCTTTTCTGAAAATACTTCTTTTCCTAATATATTTGTTATCTTTTTATTTAATAATAAATTTCTACTATCTGTCATCGATGTATAATTTCCCTCTAAATATTTTGAAAACATAATTTTGTATAGTTTTCCTTCTTCTCGTCCAAAGTTTGGATTTATATTTTCTTGGAATAACCAAGGAACACCTTGAATAACGATTTCATCCTTTTTTAAAAATAATTTATATCCTTTTAATATCCAGTCTTTTGAAACAACACAATCACTATCCGTAAAAAAGATATAATCCCCACTACATTTATCTATGCCAAAATTTCTTGCATATCCAGGTCCTGTTTTATCAGAATCAAATATTTTTACATAATCAAATTTATCTAAAATTATTTTTGAAAATCCTTCTTCAGAATGGTCATTAATAATTATTATTTCAATTATTAATCTTGAAAACTCCTTTTTAGCATAATCGCAAGCTTCTTTTATACTTTCTATACATTCACTTAGCTTATCTATTCTATTCTTACACGGAATAATAACACTTATCATCTCAATTCCTCCTTATTCTTAGAAACTTTTTCTAATATTTTAATTATATTATTTTTATCATCTACACTTAATTCTATATATCCTGGTAAAATTAAGATATTACTCGGTTCTTTTAAACTCGATTTATTTTTTAGTTGATTTTTATATCTGTCATATTTCCAAATTTTTTCGTTTTCAACAATATTATAATTATGATGTTGCTCTAATGTAAGCCCTTCTGCCTCTAAAGCTTTCACAATCTTATTTATATTTATTCCATCCCAATAATTCATGTCCAATTCTATCAGCAACTTCCAAAAGACTCTTTGCGAATTTTGATATGACTTAATAGTTTGAAATCCACTTATCTTATTAATTTCATTAGATAACTGATTGTTAGTATTTTGATTTAATTCTTTTTTCTTACCATATCTATTTAATTGTTCTAATGCTATCACCATACTTAAAGAATGCGGTCTATATTTGTTTCCAATTCCATTTATATATCCTTTATATTTTTCAGTGATTAATCCATTTGGAACTCGATTAGGATGTCCCATAAATAATAATTTATCGTATATTTCAGGATTATTGGTAACAGCCACTCCCAATTCTCCAGCCGAAATCAATTTATTTTTTCCTAATGAAAAACAAGCTACATCTTCACAATCTAAAGCCCCTATTTTCTTTCCTCTCCAAGTAGCTCCATGTGCATGAGAAGCATCTGAAATAACTTTCAAATGATACTTTTTTCTCAGTTCTTCTACTTTATCCATATCAACTGGATTTCCCCAGCAATGTGTTATTATTAAAGCAATTGTATCAGCATCTATATTCTTTTCAGCATCTTTTAAATCTATATTTAATGTTTTTTTATCATAATTACATAAACATACATTCGCTCTATTTTCTAGCGCAGAGTTTACTGTCCCATGATAACTATACTCTGATAAAATTAATTTAGTATTTTTCTTTGCACCACATGCGTATGATGCTGCATGTAATGCAGCTGTGCCATTGCAATATGCCACAGCATATCTTACACCTATAAACTTCGCAAACTTATCTTCAAATTCTTTTAAAATACCTCCGTCTATAACTGAAAGTTCATTATTCAAAATATAATTATATACTTTTTTAGCATCACTTTCTTTTATATCTTTCCATAACTCTTTTATAGGTTCAGTTATGCACGGTTTTCCTCCATTAATAGCTAATTCCATTTTACCTCCTTATAAAAATATAAAGTACACGATTTTTATTTTTCGTGTACTTTATGAACAATCAGCTTATTACATATTGCTGTATAATTCTCCTTCTCTTATGTGTCCAATAATCTTTTTTACCTTTTCCATTGTATTCTCTGGTAAATCATTAATATCAACCCATTTCAATTCTTCGCATTTTTCTTCTTCCATTATTTTAGGTTTAATATCTTCTCTTTCTGTTGAAAAAATAAAATTAATTCTATTCCCTGTATAATGATGCATAATATGTATTATTCTTAAATCTTCTCTTTGCAATAATATTCCAAGTTCTTCTTTCGCCTCTCTTATCATTGCTTCATATAAATCTTCATTTTCCTCTAAATGTCCCCCTGGTATCTCATATTCTCCATCTTTATATCCTGTATTCTTTCTTTTAGCTAGAAGTATCTTCTTCTTATTACCTTCATTTTTAATTATTAATAAATCAGCCACAATTCCATTTTTAAATCTTTCTTTCATCTATTTCCTCCATGTTAATTTGAGATTTTATAAAATCTTTTATTATTTTTACTACTTCTGCAGTACTAATTTCCGACGTGTCAATTTCTATTATTGAGAAGTATCTACCCAATATCTGCATAATTTTATCATAACTAGCATTAAGTTTGTCATAATATTCTTGCAACATTGATAAATCCTCAATATCGTTTTCTCTTCTTCGCAATAAAGTTGCTTTTGTAGCTTTTAGGTATATCATTTTAGTGTGTGCTCTTTGATATTGCCTAATTATATTCTCCGTTTGAGTTTTATTGATTCTTGAATAATTTCTTAATATAGGTCCATAAACTAGTTCGCTAACAAAACTTCTATCTAGCACTAATCTATCTATATCTTTTTTTAATATATTTAAATACCCATCTTCACTTTTTTCTTCATAAGTTAAGTGATATCTCGTATATCCGATTTTTTCAAGTTCTTCTGCTATGGTTGTTTTTCCTACTCCATCTATTCCCTCAATAATAATCATTTCAACGCCTCTAACTGTAGTTTACCTATGCTTATAATATAACATCTTTTTTTATACATGTCAACTAAATTTATATTTTTTTATTTATTAGATAATCCTTTAATATTATTGCTAAATTTTATTTATTTTTTGAATTCTTTAAAAAAGGAGGGCAGTTGCCCTCCTTAGTATCTGTAGATCAATTTGTTAATAATCCATGCGCACAACTGCCATAATTTTACAACAATTAGACTTGGTGCAAAAATAATGTTATGCAGTCCCAATATTGGTTTTGGATTGTAGAATTCTAAATCTCCTCTGTCTATTGACAAGAAGTACTCTTCCTGCCTTATTAACGTCAGAGTGTCTATAATTCCAATCAAAACAGATGCTGACAGATACATTGTGAGAATAATACTCATTTCTTTTCTCCTTTAATTTAAACAATAAACATTGGTTACACTTTAATGTTAACATATTTTTCGAAAAAGTCAAGCTTTATTTTTTGTAATTCTCTATTTTGATTTTATATATTAAATTAATATTTTTAATCTCTACTAAATAAATCTCTTGTGTATACTTTTTCTTTAATATCTATTAATTGTTCTTCTAACCTATTAGCTAAAATTATTGAAGATGTTTTTTTGAATTCCTCTATATCTTTTACAACTCTACAACCATTAAATTCATTTTCATTCAATGCTGGTTCATAAATTATAACTTTTTTATCTTCTGCCTTAAATTTCTTAATTATATCTTGTATTGCACTTGATCTAAAATTATCTGAAGAAAATTTCATTGTTAGTCTGTAAATGCCAATAACTGTTGGGCTTGTTTTTAAAATTTCTTTTGCAATAAATTCTTTTCGTGTATCATTTGATTTTACTATAGCCTCTATCAAGTTTTGTGGTATATCTCTATAGTTCGCTAATAACTGTTTAGAGTCTTTTGGCAAGCAGTAACCGCCATAGCCAAAAGATGGATTATTGTAATAATTTCCTATTCTTGGATCTAATCCAACTCCCTCTATAATATTTTTTGTATTTAAATGTTTTACTGATGCATATGTATCTAGCTCATTAAAATACGCTACTCTTAATGCCAAATATGTATTAGCAAATAATTTTACTGCTTCAGCTTCTGTCGAATTCATATATAGAACCGGTACATCCTCTTTTAAAGATACTTCTTTTAATAAATTAGCAAATATTTTTGCTTTTTCCGATTTGCTTCCTACAATAATTCTTGATGGATATAAATTATCATATAATGCTTTTCCTTCTCTTAAGAATTCAGGACTAAAAAATATATTGTCTATAACATAATAATCTTTTATTTTTTCAATATATCCAACTGGAATAGTTGATTTTACTACCATTTGAATTTTATTATCTGGATCAATCGTCATTACTTTTTCAATAATATCTTCTACTAGTGATGTATCAAAAAAATCCATATCTGGGTCATAATTAGTTGGCGTTGAAATTATAACAAAATCTGCTCCTGTTATCGCTTCTCTCCAATCTGTTGTTGCTCTTAAATTTAATTTCTTTTCTTTAAAATATTTTTCTATATATTCATCTTGAATTGGGCTAATTCTTTTATTTATTTTATCAGTTTTTTCTTCAATAACATCTAATGCCACAACTTCATTATTTTGACTCAATAAAGTTGCTAATGACAATCCTACATATCCAGTACCTGCTACAACTATTTTCATATTATACTCCTTAAATATTATTTTTATATCAAATGCATTTAATCAAACATTTAATTTAAACTTCAGTGAATTATTTTTCATTTGGTATTTTCACTTCTATATCTTCCTATACCAATTATTATATTATTTTTTAAATATTCCAAGATCATTCCATTTTGCTTAACATGCTTGTTCTTGCAATTATTGTTAAAATAATCAAAGTAAGTTTATCAATTTCTTTTTTTTACATAATTTATATCTGTATTTTATATATTTAATAAAATAACTAAAAACATAAAATGCTAACAATACTATAATTGAATTCCTTGACATGTTAATAATAGATTAATTATGAAAAATAATTATATATATTTTTTATTTTTAAATAGATTATTTTTGAATTATTATCATAAAATGAATTATACTATTTACTTTATTCTAATTGTTCATTATTTATATTGAATATTACTAAATAAATTAAAATCCACATACTTATGGATCCAGCTCCTAACGTTGGATTAAATGCCATTTGAACCATTATAAATATCATTATCAAAATAGAATAATAATTTCTTTTACAAATATTTAATAAATTTTTGGTCATAAAAAATGAACCAATTATAGAACATTCAATATATATTCGCAAAATATCACTATGCATATTCATTTGTCCATCTACACCTCTTTCAATAAGAAAATTAGTAATACTTCCTAAACCATAATTTATAAAACTATTGTTATTTAATACACTTGAAACAATATCCATTCTAGTCATTGTAAATAAATTAAAATCTATTTCAAAAGTAGAATAAAACCATGCTGCAAATGAATCAGTATATATTAATCTCAGAATAATTGGAAGAATTGTAAAAATCAATATAAAAAAATTAATTATATTTTTATTAATTTTATATATTTTATTTTTATTATTTAAAATTAAATCAATAATAAAGTATAATATGCAAAATAAAGTGGGAATTCTCTTAAAACATATGAATGCTCCTATAAAAGAAATTATGAGTTTCATTTTATTATCTTTATGCATATAATATATAAATAATATTGTAAAAAATATCGATAATGTACTTTCTCCCATAGGTGATGTTGAGTCTATGAATAAAGTCTTCAAATTCAAAGTTTTTTGAATATTATTTATTGTCAAAACTCCTAATGAAAGTCTTGATAAGATATATGCAATGAATCCAAATACTAAAAATGTATCTATTATTTTGTCAATATCTATTTTCTTTCCTGAATTTATAATGCAAAACGTCAATATAACTGGTGCTAATAAATAGTAAGCTTCTGCAACAAAATATATTTTAAAATTTAATTTTATTAATTGTATTATTAATGAAATCGAGCATAGTATAATAATTAATTGTATTATTTCTTTTAATTCTTTAATATTTTTAAATTTAATTTTTTTATCTTTTATTTTTTTTATATTTAAAGCAAACCATAATACTATTGATATTATTAGTAGGAAATGTTTAATATGTAATTTATCAAGTATTTTAACATATTCAAGTTGTTCTGAAAATAAGAAAATAATTATTAAAAATGAATACCATAAATTATATATATTGATTTCTTTATGATTATTCAATTTACTTCCTCCTTGTTCTCCATTTAATCATTCTAACCATATTTTCATATATTTTTTTTATTGTTATTTTTTTTCTATTATAATATAAACTTGTTGCATAATATTTAACTCTTGAGCACTTTCCTTTTGTATTGATTATTTTCGTGTTAATCTCACCATCAAAATCATCTACAATATCTGGATAAATAATATATTTTGCATTATTATTAATATTTTTTGCTTTATATTTTATTGGTCTACAAAAAAAATGTAAATACATAAATTCATCATAATTTAATTCATGTTTCTTATCTATAAAAAATCTTTTCAATATTCCTTTTTCCCATATGAACAGCTGTCTTCTATTCTTATAATCATCTTCTTTTGGTAAATATTTTAAATAAAAACTATAATCATATTTACTTAAGTGTGCAAAATTAGTTTTATTATAATATTCTATCCCTAAAAATTTAAATATTTCTTCCATTCCATTCTCATCAAAGCAATATTTATTTATCTCTCCAGAAAATATTTGTCTATACGTAGGAATATTAGGAACTTCAGTCTTATAAATAGAATTTATCTTACTTGAATTTTTATATATCGTCGAGTGTCCTTGAAATCCTATTTTATCATATTTTAATAAAATATCATCTGTTATAAATTTCCTAATATCTCCCCATATCAAATCCATATCACAATGACCCCAATAATCAAATTCTTGTAAGTCGTCTTTAAATATTTCTCCGAATGCTGGCCTAAAAAGACATATTTTCCAATATGAATCTATATTAATTTTAAAATCATAATGTTCTTGTATTTTTTTTACTAAATCACTAAATCTGCAATACTTAACTTTTACATTTTCAGGAAATTTATAATTTGTTCTATCATCGGTATAAATTATCCAATTAATTGTTTTATTCCATTTACAAGAATTTAACCATATTGGAAAATTTGATGGTAACTTTCCAAAATAAGGAATTATAAAGCATATACTTTTCATCTTTTAATCTCCTTCTCTTTCAATTTTCTTATTTGTTCAGTAACGAACTCACATTTAATTATTATTAAAGTCGAAATATATATTAATGCTCCTATTATAATAGATATTCCAATGCCTAATACACTATTTTTAGCTATTTTCAAAATAATATAAACAATTATTGACATAATTATAGCTGAAAAAATATATTTCCATATTTTTTGTATTATACCTACAATCGAATATTGTTTTGTTTTTCCTAAATAAATAAATTCTAAAACAGCAATTACTATCTCTCCAGTAACAGTTCCAATTGCAGCTCCTTTTGCTTCATAAATATTAATTAATATAACATTCAATAAAATATTAATAAAACCTCCAATCATTAAAAATTTTGTGTGTATATTTTGTTGATGAGTTGATACTAAGTATTGTTGTCCCGTTGTATTACTTAATCCAATAAATATAAATAATATTGATAATATTTTTAATATTTCTGATGACTTAACATATCCTTCACCAAAAAATATTGACACGAATGAATCAGAAATTATAATCAATCCTAAAAACATTGGTATTCCTATAAAAAATACAAATTCAATTGAATTATTTAATATATTTTTTATTTTATCTTTATTTCCATTCTTATATTCTCTAGATATTGTAGGTATTAAAACAGTTCCCAATGTTGTTATAAGCATTAGTACCATATCTACAATTTTAAATGATTGTTCATAATATCCATTTTGAACAGCAGATTGAGTTATCCAACCAATCATTGATTTATCTATAACTGAAAATAGTTGTGTTGCAATTGTTGGTAGAAATAACTGCATACATCCCTTTAAATTTTTAAAAGGACGCCATTTATTAATATGTATAAAATTTATGTTTTTTCTCAATTCTATCCACATTGAAAGATTTCCAATAAATTGAAAAAATGCTAATGCAAATATATATAATTTAAAATCACTTTCTTTTTTTATAAAAAGAAATATAAATATAACATTTAATATCTTTATAAAAAAATTTTTTATCATGATACTCTTAAAATCTTCCATACCTTGATAAAACCAACTTATATCAAATAAAACAGAAATCAAATAAATACCTTGTATTAATGAAATTAAAGTGTTTTTAGATATTACTAAACTATATAAAATATATATAATTCCAAAAATCAAAGATAAAATTATTTTTAAAGAAAATAAATTCCAAAATTCTTGACTTCTTTCTTTTTTATTTTCTTGTAAACCACTGATTAATCTAACTCCATATACTGCAATTCCTATAGAAGATAAAATCCAAAAATATCTTACAATTGAATACGTATAGCTATATATTCCTATACATTCGACACTCAATACTCTTGATATATAAGGTGTTATTATTACTGGAACTATTAATGCAAACAATTGATAACTTACATTATAAAAATAATTCTTTTTTACACTACTTTTTTTCATTTTCTTTACCATCCAACTCTAATTATTAAAAATATAAACTGATAATAGTATCTTCTTATTTTTTCAAGGAATTTTTTCATAATTATCTCCTAATGTAATTTTCTAAATATTTATTACTTATTTTATCCCAACTATAATCTTCAACTACCGTTTTATAAGATTCAATTTTAATATCTTCTAATTGATTATTATTTAAATTTTTCAAAATGCAGCTTACCCATTTTTCTATATCTAATTCACATATAAATCCATTTTGATTATTTTTAATAATAGTACTAGATCCTCCATTTAATGTTGTTATAACTGGTAACTTAAAATACATAGATTCTAATAATACCATTCCAAAGATTTCATAATTTGTAGGTAGTAAAAATATATTGCAAATATTATATAATTTTTTTAATTCAGATTGTAACATTTTTTCATGATATATTATATTATTTTTTAATTTATTTTTTTTTATATATGCCATACATTTATTTTTGTAATTTTTCTTTCCATTTCCTACAATAATTAATTTAATATTTTTATCTTCTTTTATACATTCTTTCAAAATTTTTAGTAGAAACAAAACATTTCGTCTTTTTTCAATTTTACCAATGTATAATAAATATTTATAATTTTCTTTATCTTTTTCTATATTTTCAATTTTGGAATTTGAATCATTATCTTTATGAAATCTGTCAAAATCCAATCCAACACCTATTGTAGTCACATCGAAAAAACCTTTTTTATTTAAAAACTGTTTTGCTAAATCACTTTTTGCAAAACATTTTACTTTTCTATAATTTTTGTTAAATCTAATTATAAAATCTGAAAATAAACATTTTAAATTATATCCTTTAGTATATTTACTTTCATATGGTCCATGATATATTACAAATTTGTTTTTTAATATTTTATATAATTTTATATTTGCTATTTGATCATATTCTGCAGATTGTACTATGTCATAATTTAATATTATTTTATATAGTTTTTTTTCGTAAAAACAATTCTTTAATATATTTTTTGCATTTAAATAATATATATGAATTTTTTTATTATTATCAAAAATATAATCTTCTTCTCTACTATTGCCTTTTGTATATAATACAATATCACACATATTTCCTTGTCTTATAAAAGCTTTTGCTATTCCTATCTCTTGACAATTATATCCATTTATATTTAACTCATCTGCCCACATTCTAATTATTAATATCTTTTTCATTCAATTCGTCCTTTGTTAAATTACGTATTTTTTTAGCTGGTATTCCTGCCCAAATTTCATTATCTCCTGTTGATTGTGTAAGAACAGCATTTGCAGCAATTATAGTATTTTTTCCTACAATAAGAGTACCTTTTTTACATAGAACTTTTGCTCCCGAACATATTACACATCCATTGTCTAAAATAATTTTTTCAAATTTACTATATTTAGCTTTTATATATACATCTGCTCTGCCTATTGTTACATTTTGATATATTTTAACATTGTCATTAATTAAACAATTATTATGAATAACTGTCCCTATTGCATTATGTGGAAACTTAACATTTTTTCCAATTTTCACTGAATTAGGCAATTCTAATCCTTTATTTAATAAAACTCTATGCATGAATTTTTTTAATATTGGGATTTTTCTAAATTTAATTAAATTATTCACTAGCATTTTGTTTTTTCTCCATTTGTTTTTTTAAATCTTCATCAACAATCTCTTCTCCAGTTTTATTTTTTAATTCATTTTTAGATTTTTCTGATAATCCATTATCTACTTTTGCATTTAAATCACATGTTGATAATTTATCTAAGTCTTCTTTAGTTACTTTTCCATCTCTATATTTTCTTACAATTGGTAATTCATACATAGAATATTTCTTTTTAGTCCAAAATTTTATTTTATGTTTTAGAACCCACCAAGCTGGTTTCCATATATATTTTTGCATTGCTGGTGATACTGATCCAATCATCCAACAATTTCTATCACAATGTCTTACACTTTCTCTTACCTTTTCAGCTTGTTCTGAATTCCATAATTCATTCCATGATTGTTCGTTTAAATTTCCCATTACTTTTTTGCATTTTGTTCCATTACAAGGCATTACATCTCCATATGGATCTATGAAAAATGTATCAAATGCCATATCACATGGTAATAGTCTTTTTTGTCCATAAATATAATTTATTAATCCGTGATTAAAATATGCTCTAAACCATTTTTTAGGTGATTTTGATTCTAATAACTTATTTATTAAATCTTCAAAATTTTGTGCTACCATTTGTCTATCATGAATAATGTTTTTAGCTTCTACAAAATAAAAACTATTATGTAGTGATGCTGTTGCAAATTCCATTCCCATTTCATTTGATAAATCGTATAGTGCTACTAAATCTTTTGCATTTTTATCTTGAACTGTCATTCCAAATCCTACATCTGGATGTTTCATTTCTACTAATTTTTTTAATGTTGAATATCCTTTGTTAAAACCATCATGTAGTCCTCTTATTTCATTATTTGTTTGTTCTAATCCTTCAATTGAAATTCTAATTCCTATGTTAGGAAATCTCGTAGCTAATTTTATAATTCTATCTGTAAAAAATCCATTTGTTGATATTACAATTCTATCCGATTTCTTATATAATTCTTCTACTACTTCTTCTAAATCTTCTCTTATAAATGGCTCTCCACCAGTAATATTTGTAAAATACATTTTAGGTAATTTTTTTATTGTTTCTATTGATATCTCTTCATCTGGTTTTGATGGTGCTTTATATCTATTACACATTGTGCAACGTGCATTACATCTATATGTAACTATAACTGTTCCATTTAATTTCTTTTCTTTCATTTTTACTCCTTTGAATTATCTATTTTTACTTTATTATATATATCTATTAATTTATCATAATATTCTTTTTTGTCATATTCTTTTTTTGCAAATTCTTTAGCTTTTATTCCTAATTTTCTTGCAAGATTTTCATCATTGAATAATAATTTCATTTTTCTCATTAATTCATCCATATTATCATGTTTATATGTTAATCCATTTTCATCATTTTTTATCATTTCTGGTATTCCACCTATATCTGCCCCGATTATTGCTTTTCCTATTAATTGTATTTCAATTACTGAATAAGGACAATTTTCATAACATATTGAAGGTACTATGGCAAACTTACATTTTCTTATATAATCTTTTAATATATCTTGCTTTAAATATCCTAACAAAATTATATTTTTTTCTAATTTATTTACTTTTATTATTTCTTCAATATTTTCTCTTTCTGGTCCATCGCCTGCAACTAATAACTTTTTATCTTTTAATTCTTCATTTTCTTTTATTAATTTTGAAAATGCTTCTATTAAATTTAATATTCCTTTTTCTTTTGATAATCTTCCTGAATAAAATACATAATCTTGATCTTCTATTTTTAAATCATATTTTTTTGTATCTATGAAATTACGTATTACCTGAATTCTATCTTCTGAAATTCCGTCTTTTATAAATTTATTTCTATAAAATTCAGAGGGAGTAATTATATAATTTATTTTTTTATTATATACTTTTTTATATCTATAATATTTTCCTTCAATTGCTCCCAATAAGCTTTTCATCGTCGAATTTTTTATACATTTCTTTTTTATACAATTAATATATTTACCACACATACAATCTTCACATATTTTTTTATCTGAGTCCAACATACTAATCGCTGGACAAATTGCTTGCATATCATGAGCAGTAAATATTATAGGTATTTTATATTTATAACAGCATTCGATAATTGACTCTGATAATTGTCTTTGAAAATTATTTAAATGTACTATGTCAGGTTTGAAATCTTTTATTGCTTTTTCAAATTTTCTATAATTTTCTTTGGAATAAATTACATCTAAAGCTTTTAATTTACTACTATTATTTAAATCTATTTCATTTGCATAATATTGTTTATCACCAGTTTCTATGTTATTCTCATTTTTCATAGTAAAATATGCAATTTCATTTCCATACTCTTTTAATAATTTTCCTAGTTCGAAATAATACTTTTCGCTTCCACCTTTTAAATAATGAAATTTATTAACTAATAATATTCTCATTTAATTCTATTTTCCTTCTATTTATATACGTTTAATGTTTCTTTTACAATTTCATTCCAATTATATTTTTTTAATATATAATTTTCTATATCTTCACTATTTTTTCTATTTTTTTCATTTAAAGAGTCTTGTAGTTTTTTTGCTAAATCGTCAATGTTCCCCTTTTTAAATGATGTTCCATATTTTCCGATTACTTGTGTGTTCTCTTCTATATCACTTACTAATACATTTCTACCATAGCTCATTGCTTCTAGTAATGATATCGGCATTCCTTCAATATGGCTTGGTAAACAATATAGAAATGTATTACTAAATAATTCTTCAAGTTCATCTCCTTGAACAAATCCTGTCATTATTATGTTTTTATTTTTTTTGACTTTTTGTTCTATATGTCTTAAATAATCGTTCGTATGGCTTGCGCCACCTGCTATTACTAATTTTTTATCTGTTTTTATTTTATTATATGCATCTATTAAATCATCTAATCCTTTTTCTGGGACTATTCTTGCTAAAAATAGTATATAACTATCTTTTTCTAAATTATATTTTTCTTTTATTATTTTGGGTTCTTTTATTTTTTGTTCTTCAACTCCATTTGGTATAAATATTGTTTCTCTATTATATGTTTCTTTAAAATAATCTTGAACTCCTTTTGATAGAACTATTATTTTATCTGCATATTTTACTGCACATTTTTCTCCATGCTTTATATATTTTGTTGCAAATCCACCCCATTTACTTCTACTCCAATCTAATCCATGAATTGTTACTACTATTTTTTTATGAAATAAATGTGGCAACCATAACATTGCACATGAACCTTCTGCATGATAATGTAAAATATCATATTTTCCAAACAATACTTTTATTGATGCAAATAAACTATATAAAAATGCATCTATCCCTTTTTTATTTATTGTAGGTATTGTGACAATTTTTACTCCTTTATATTCTTTTAACTTTTGATTTTCGTCACTTGCATTTTTGTCTTGTACATTTTTGCCTTTTCGATTATATACTGTGACATTATGTCCTAATTTTATCATTCTTGTTGATAGTTCTTCAACAACGACTTCTATCCCACCTTCACGTGATGGTATTCGTTTATGGCCTATCATTGCTATTTTCATAAAATCTCCTAATAATTGTTATATTTTTATTCAATATCGAATTCTTATTTTAAATTTTATTTTGCACCTTTTCTTAGTAATACTACTAAGATTACTTTTATGAAAATCTTCAAATCGAGTTTAAAAGATTGATTTTTTGAATAGATTGATTCTATTTTTAATCTTTCTTTAAATGTTACATCACTGCGTCCATTTACTGCCCAATATGAAAATATACCACATTTAGTAGATACAATCGAATCATAGTAGTCTTCCATGTCTTCTTTTTCTCTTGGTAAATATGGTCTATTTCCTATAATGGCCATGTCTCCTTTTAGAACATTAAAAAATTGTGGAAATTCATCTAGTGATGTTTTTCTTAATAATTGTCCTATTGGCGTGACACGTGGATCTTGTGACAACTTCTTATTTATTCTATATTCTTCTGCTAGCTCTTTGTTATTTTCTAATATTTCTTTTAATTTTTCATCGGCATTTGGAATCATTGTTCTTATTTTATAAAACTTGAATTCTTTTCCATTTTTTCCGATTCTATTTTGGGTGTATATTATTGGGTCGTAATCTTTATTTATTAGATATACGATTTTTATAATTACTAACATTGGAATTAATCCAGCACATCCGATTATGGCGCATATAATATCGAATGTGCGTTTTAATGTATAATACGTTGCTTTTTTTATTTTATTTAATATGCTTACTTCACTTCTTAAAATTAATTTCTTACTTATATAATTTTCATTTGCAGTAATAGTTCTTTTTAGATTTTCCACCCTTGTTATCTCCATTTTAATTTATTTTGAATTTATTATTTGCATTGGATTATATAATATTAAATATTCTAATTCTTCTAACCCTATTTCTTTTTCAATTAGTTGTAAGTCTCTTTCTAATTCTTGATATCTTGTAAATCTTTGATGTGCATCTGTTGCTAAAAAGCTATATTTATCTTCTTTTAATAACTTTTTAAATATTTTTTTTGATTTTTCTCCATAGTCTCCTGATATGCTTGAAATGTTACCTTGTAAATATACTCCTTTTTCTATCCATTTATCAATAATTGTTGGATTTTCTTTTACAATTTCATATCTTTCTGGGTGTGCTAGGATTGGTCTGTACCCGTTTTTTAGTAATTCTTCTATTATGTTGTCTAAATAAATTACTTTTCCTACGAATGGTAATTCAAATAGTACATATCTTGATTCTCCTAAAGTTGGGACTTCGCCATTTATTATGTCTGATACCATTTCTGGGTATATAAATATTTCTGCTCCGACATGGATTTTGACATTTATTTGCTTTTCTGCTAACTTTTGATTTATTAAGTCTATTATTATTTTTCTGTTTTCTTTGTTTAAGTCATATTTGTCCTTGTTATAATGACTTGTTGCTATGATTTCAGTTATTCCGTTTTTTTCCGCTTCTTTAATCATATCAAATGTTTCGCTTGCATTTCTTGCACCATCATCAATACTTGGTAAAATATGTGCGTGTATATCGATCATGTCTATCTTTTCCTTATGCGTTATTAATATCTTTCAATATATTTGCCATATATTTATTTAATACTTTTGGATTGTTATTTATTTTAGGGTTATTTGTTTTTGGATTGTTTGAATTCTGATTATTATTTATTATTTTTTTATTTATTATCTCATTATTTTTTATTTCATTGAAGTTATTTTCATTATTTTTTATTGCATTGCTTTTTATTGAGCTCTCTTCTATATGGGTATTATTTTTTTGCTCAATTATTTGTGCATTTGCTTTTGTTTGTTCATTTGCTCTTTGTGCATTTATTGTTTGCATATTTGGCATTTGAACTTTGTTTGTGTCTATATTAGTTTTTGCATTACTTACTTGTGTTTTTTCCACTTTAACATCATTTATCTCGTTTGATGTTTTATTATTTTGTCCTTCTAAATTAACATTGTTTATATGGGTTTTGTTAATTTCTTCTACATTAGATTTGTTTATATGGGTATTATTAACTTCGGCTCTTATTGGAGGGTGAGCGACTAAGTTATTTATACTTTCTTCTTTTTTATTTTTAGGATGTTTAGGATTGTTTTCATTTTTTATTTTTTCGATTTCATTTGTGATTTTTGTTTGATTTTCTAATTCTTTTTTTAATTTTAGCAATTCTTTTTCTAATTCTTGATTTTTTTGATTAATCTTATTAATCATTTTTTGATTTTTGTCAATTGCTTTTGTTTTTTCTTCTTTTATTTGCTTTTTTTCTAGGTCCTTATTTGCTTTTTTGATTTTTCTGTTATAGAAAAATCTTTTTATTTTCATTCTTAATGATTTGTTATTTACTTCTATTGTGTTCCCATAAAAGTATTTTGTATTATATTGATTTAATATAACTTTTGTTCTGTTTAATACGATTCCTGCTACATTTCCACCAACATGGTTTATTCTTCTTATTGCACTTTTTAAGTCGTCGATTCTTGTTTTGTTGTAAATTGCTATTAATATTGTTGCGTCTACTACTCTTGATACTAGTATTGAGTCTGTTACCATTAGTATTGGTGAACTGTCTATTATTACGTAATCGTATTTTTCTTTTAATGCTTCGATTGTTTTCTTGAATTTTTCTTGTCCGATTAATTCTGATGGATTATTTACCATTGTTCCTGCTGTTACTATTGATAGATTTTCTACATTTGTTTTTCTTATATATAGTCCATCTGTTGAATTACTTAGATAATCTGATAGTCCTAATTCATTTTCTAATTCAAATACTTTGTGCAAACGTGGTTTTCTGATATCACTGTCTACTAGTATTACACGTTTATTTGCTTGTGCTAGTGTAATAGCTAAGTTTGCTGTTACGAATGTTTTTCCATTTGCTGGTGTTGTTGATGTTAACATTATGGCTGTTGATTTTTCATCTTTGTTAATGTATTGAATATTTGTTCTTAATAATCTAAATACCTCTGATATAGGTGATCTTGGATCATATTTTGTTATTAATTCTGACATTATTTATTTCCTCCTTTGTTTCCATCAACTTGTTTCATTTCTTTGATTTCTGGGAATTCTGCTAATATGTTTAGTCCTAATTCTTCAATGTCGTTTGGTGACTTTATTGTATTATCTAAGAAATTTATTAGTAATATGATGAATATTGCTATTACTATTCCACCTATTGTGAACATTAATATGTCTTTCATGTGATGTATATTACTTGGTTCTTTTGGTGTTTCTGCTACTAGTGTTATTGAAACGTTGTCTATTCCATAAGTATTATATATCTTTTCTTTAAACACTTTTGCTAATTCGTTTGCTAATATTGCTGCTTTTTCTGGATTTTTGTTTGTTACTTGTATGTCTAGTATTTGTGTGTTACTTACGACTGTTGCTGTTGTTGATTTCTTTAATTCTGCTGGAGTTATATCTACTATTTGTGTATTTTGAATTACTTGTGTTAATACATCATCGTTTGTTAGTAATTTTTGGTATGTTGCTATAATTTTGTCATTGATTGTTACGTCTGATTGTGTTAATGCCCCTAAATTACTTTTCTTTTCTTGATTTTTGTCAATTTGTACTAGAACTATTTGTACTTTTGCAGTGTATTTAGGTTTTACTAATCTATATGAATATATGAAACCTAATAATATTGCTATCATTGCTGTTATTATGATGATTAATTTCTTTTCCCACATCATTTTGAATACATTTTTTAAATCAATAGTCTCTTCCATGGATTCTCCTTTGTTACATTTTTATTTCACTTATATTACAATTTTAACATTTTTTATATTTTATGTAAATACTTTTAGCGAATTTTGTTACTTTTTTGTGATTTTTATGTTTACTTTGTATGATTTTAAAAGGAGCTTCCGTCTTGGAAGCCCCTATTTTTCTATTCTTTTTAATCTTGTTGTAAATTTACAAATTATTTCATCTGTTATTGTGTCTGTTAGTTTTGCCCAGTTTTCTAATGTTAAATCTTTGCTTTCACTTGTGTCTATTAATGTTACTTCATCGCCTACTGATATTGGATTTTCATCATCTATTTCAATCATTAATTGATCCATGCATATTCGACCTATTTGATGATATTTTTTATTATTGATTTTTACTATTAGTCTATTTGATAATGCTCTTGGTACTCCATCTGCATATCCGATACCTACTGATGCTATCTTGATTTTTTTATCTGCTTTAAATGTTCTGCCATAACTTACTGTTTCTTCTGGATTTATGTATTTGATGCTTGTTACTTTTGATTTTACTGACATTACTGGCTTGAAGTCTATGTTATACTTATTATAACAGTCGTATGATGCATTTATTCCATACATTAATATTCCCATTCTTACATAGTCATATTTACATTCTGTATAATTAATAGTTCCATAACTTGCTTGTGTGTGTAATTTTCCTGGATTTAGTCCTTGATTTTTGATGAATTCTACTGCTTTATTGAATCTACTTATTTGTTCTTTTGTAAAATTTATGTCTTCTACTTTATCTGAATCTGATACGCATAAGTGTGTGAATGTTCCTTCTATTTGTAATGCTGGATTTTGATATATTTCTTTTAATAATTCAAAATTGTTATAAAATTCACCAATTCTGTTCATTCCTGTGTTTATTTTTACATGACTTTTTAATTTTCCTTGTAAATTTGCTTTTAATACTGATTTTGCGTAGTCATTATCTACTATTGTTTGAATTATATCATTATCTATTACTGTTTGTAATTCTTCTGGTTCTGTGTATCCTAATATTAATATGTTGCCTTTGATATTATTTTCTCTTAATGTTATTGCTTCTTGAAGTGTTGCTACTGCAAAGTTGGTTATTCCGATTTCTTGTAACTTTTTTGATATTATTATACTGTCGTGTCCATAGGCATTTGCCTTGACTACTGCCATTATTTGTGTGTTTTTTGGAATTATATTCTTTATTTGATTTATATTGTATTCTAAATTTTTAGTATTAATTTCTATCCATGATCTTTCTTTTGATTTGTTCATCTGTATTTCCTCTTTTTTTCCTTAAAAAAGGCTCTAGCAGTGACTAGAGCCTTTAGTTTGTATTTTTATTATTCAACTGTGATTGCTGCTACAGGGCATGAGTTTGCTGCATCTACTGCTGCTTCCTTATTTGCTTCTGTAACTTCTCCGAATGCTTCTGATAACCCATTATCATTCATTCTGAATACTTCTGGTGCCATTCCTACACATAGGCCGCATCCAATGCATTGTTCTTGATTTACATTTGCTGTCATTTATTTATGTCCTTTCTTTAATTATGCTGTTTCTTCATTTCTAGAAGATTTATTTTTCTTCTTGTTTTTATGATTATGTATTTTTACTTCTTCTTTATTTTCGTCTATTTCTATTTTTGCTTTTTCTTTCTTTTCTACAACGTCTTTTGTTATGATGCATTTTGATATTTTTGAGTTTGATGGTACTTCATACATTACGTCTCTCATTGAGTCTTCAATTATTGAACGTAGTCCACGAGCTCCTGTTTTTCTTTCAATTGCTTTTTCTACCATCGCTTCTAATGCCTCTTGAGTGAATTCTAATTCTACACCATCTAGTTTTAACAATTTTTTATATTGTTTTGTTAAAGCATTCTTTGGTTTTGTCATTATTTCAATTAAAGCGTTTTTATCAAGTTCTCTTAATGTTGCTATTACTGGTAATCTTCCTACAAATTCTGGGATTAATCCGAATTTTAGTAAGTCTTGTGGTAATAACTCTTCATAGATTCTATATTTGTCTATTTCTTTTGAACTTTGTACTGTTGCTCCAAATCCTATTGATTTTTTTCCAATTCTATCACCAATTATTTTATCAAGTCCTTCAAATGCTCCTCCACATATAAATAATATGTTTGAGGTGTCTATTTGAATTAATTCTTGATGTGGATGTTTACGTCCTCCTTGTGGTGGCACTGATGCAACTGTTCCTTCTACTATTTTTAATAATGCTTGTTGTACGCCTTCGCCTGATACATCTCTTGTTATTGATGGATTTTCTGATTTTCTTGATATTTTATCAATTTCATCAATGTAGATTATTCCTGTTTCGGCTTTTTCTATGTCATAGTCTGCTGCTTGGATTAATTTTAATAGTATGTTTTCGACATCTTCACCTACATAACCTGCTTCTGTTAATGTTGTTGCATCTGCTATTGCAAATGGTACTTTTAGTGTTTTTGCAAGTGTTTGTGCTAAATATGTTTTACCACATCCTGTTGGTCCTAGTAATAAAATGTTACTTTTCTGTATTTCAACATCATCTATTTCTTCTTCAGTATTTATTCTTTTATAATGATTATATACTGCGACTGATAATGTCTTTTTTGCTTCGTCTTGACCTATTATATATTCATCCAATACTTTTTTGATTTCTTCTGGTGTTGGTAATTCATCGTTTGTAGAAATTTGATATTTTGTTTCTGCTTTTGATTCGTCGAATTCTATAATATTTGTACATAATTTGATGCATTCATCACAAATATATACTCCTGGTCCGGCTATTATTTTATTTACTTCTGATTGTGATTTGCCACAAAATGAGCATTTTATGTTTTTATTAGCCATTTGGTCTCCTCATCATTCTTAATTAAATTCTTTTGTCCATTATTCCATCTATTAGACCATACTCTAATGCTTCTTGTGCTGTCATATAGTGGTCTCTTTCAGTGTCTCTTTCGATTACTTCTAGTGGTTGACCTGTTTGTTCACTTAATATTCTATTAAGTTTTTCTCTTGTTTTGATCATTTGATCTGCGTGGATTTTGATTTCAGTTGTTTGTCCTGATATTCCTCCACCTTGGCCACCTATTAATGGTTGGTGAATTAGAATTTCAGCATTTGGTGTTGCAAATCTCTTTCCTTTTGTTCCGTTTGTTAAAAGCATTGCTCCCATACTTGCTGCCATTCCAATACAGATTGTTGTTACTGGGCATTTAATATAATTCATTGTGTCAATGATTCCCATTCCATCTGTTACTGATCCACCTGGTGAATTTATATAGAATGATATTTCCTTATCTGGGTCTTCTGACTCTAAGAATAACATTTGTGCGATTACTGTACTTGCTGATGCTGAGTTTACATCTTCACTTAAAAATATAATTCTATCTTTTAATAATCTTGAGAAAATATCATATGATCTTTCTCCTCTTGATGTTTGTTCGATTACGTAAGGTACTAAACTATTTTTTATTTCGTTCATTTAAGAATTCCTTTCTTGTCCCCTAGTACATTCCTATGGCAAACCTTTAATCTAAAGTTTGCCAAGGATTTTATTATTTATAATTATTTAGAAATTTTTGCATTGTCAACTATGAATTTAACTGCTTGTGAATTTTTTGAAGCGTTTTCTAAGTATTCGATAATGTCTTTTCTTGATTCTATTTCTTTAGCATCTTGTCCATATTGTTTTGCAATATTTTCAATTTCTTCTTTGATGAATTTTTTGTCTGCTTTAATTTTTTCTGCTTTTACTATTGCATCTATTACTAATTTGTATTTTACATTTTTCTCTGCTTCTACTTTTAATTCATCTCTTAATTCTTTCTTAGTTTTTCCTAAGATTTTCATGTATTGTTCAAGGTTTAATCCTTGGTATTGTAGTCTTTGATTCATGTTATCTTCCATTGAATCGATTTCTACTTCAATCATTCCTGCTGGAATTTCAACTTTTGAAGCTTCTACAACTGTTTCAATTGCTTTGTCTTCCATTTCATGTTCTGCTTTATGATTATTTTCTTCTGTTAATCTTTTCTTTATATCTTCTTTTAATTCTTCTAATGTATCAAATTCACTAACGTCTTTTGCAAATTCGTCATCTAATTTTGGTAATTCTTTTACTTTTATTGAATTTAATTTTACGTGGAAGTTTGCGTCTTTACCTGCCATATCTGCTGCATGGTATTCTTTTGGGAATGTTACTTTAATGTCTCTTTCTTCACCAATCTTCATTCCAATTATTTGATCTTCAAATCCTGGAATAAATGTATTGCTTCCGATTGTTAAGTCATATTTTTCTGCTTTTCCACCTGCGAATTCTACACCATCAATTGTTCCTACATAATCAATGTTTGCGATATCGTCTTTTTGTACTGCTCTGTCTTCTACTGATACCATTCTTGAGTTATGTTCTGCCATATGTTCTAATTCGTGTTTTATATCTTCTGCTTTTACTTTATATTCTACTTTCTTTAATTCAATACCTTTGTATTGTCCTAATTCAACTTCTGGTCTTGTTGAAACAATTGCTTCAAATATTAATTCTTTTCCTTTTTCGATTTGGATGATATTGATTTCTGGTTTGCTTACAACATCTAATTTATTTTTTTCAATTTCTTCATCATATACTTCTGGTAATAAATGATTGAATGCGTCTTCATAGAACATTTCTACACCGTATTGTTTTGCAACTATGTTAAATGGTGCTTTTCCTTTTCTGAATCCTGGTACTGTGAAGTACTTAGCATTTTCTTTGAATACATGTTCAATTGCTTCATCAAATCTTTCTGGTTCTACTGTGAATGTGATTTTTATTTCATTTTTATTGTTTGTTTTTTCTTTCTTAATACTCATTTTAATTCCTTCCTTTTACTTCGTACATAATGTACCTTCTTAATTTACTTTTGGGATTATATCACAGAATCTTTTAAAAATCCATTGATTAGCATTATTTCATTAATTCTGCTAATTTCTTTTTATCATCTTCTACTTGTTGTCTATCTTTTGCTACGACTGCTTCTGGTGCTTTATTTACATAGTTTTCGTTTGATAAACGTGATTCAATTTTTTCTATTGATTCTTGTAATGCTTTTATTTTTGCTTCTCTTGCTTGTTTATCTGCTTCTGTTTCCTTTTTTTCAAAATATACTGTTGCCTTAATATTATTTGACAATACTTTATATGATTTGATATTTAATGGGCTTGTTACTATATTATCATTTAGCCTTAAAACATTTACTACTAACTCAATATCAGAATCTGTTTCAAACATGATTTTTAAATCTTTTGACATGTTGTTTTCTGCTTTTACATTTCTGAAATTTTTCATGAATTCTATTTGGTCTGATACAATTTTTGTTTCGGCTTCAAATATATATTCTTTGTTATAATTAGGATATTCTGATATCATTATTGATTCTGCATCTTTTACTGGTAACATTTGATATATTTCTTCTGTTACATATGGCATGAATGGATGTAACATTTTTAAAATACCAGTTAAAATATAACATAAAACGCTTTTTGTTGTGTTACTATTTAGTGAATATTTTGCGATTTCTATGTAATAATCACAGAAATAGTTCCATGCAAATTCATAAATTGCGTTGCCTACATTGTTGAATTGGTATATTTCCATGAATTTTTGAACTTCTTCAATTGTTTCTTCATATTTTGTTAATATCCATTTATCTTCTAGTTTTAAGTCTGTTAATTCAATTTCTTTTAAATCTTCAATATTAGATAACACGAATCTTGAGGCATTCCAGATTTTGTTTATAAAGTTCCAGATTGGTTTGATATTTTCTTCATCAAATCTCATATCCAATCCGTTTGATATATCTGTTACTAAATAGTATCTTAATGCGTCTGCTCCGTATTTTTCAATCATATCAAATGGATCTACACCATTTCCTAAGCTCTTACTGAATTTACGTCCTTGTTTATCTCTTATTAATCCATGTATTATGCAATGATTAAATGGTCTTTTTCCTAGTAATTCTTCTCCTTGGAATGTCATTCTATTTACCCAAAATGGAATAATGTCATATCCTGTTACTAATACATTATTTGGATAATATCTTTCTAATTCTTCTGTTTTGTCTGGCCAACCTAATGTTGCAAATGGCCATAATGCACTTGAAAACCAAGTATCTAATACATCTTCATCTTGCTTCCAGCCTTCTCCTTCTGGTGCTTCCATTCCTACATATATTTCACCATCTTTGTACCATGCTGGTATTCTGTGTCCCCACCATAATTGTCTTGAAATACACCAATCATAAGTTATTGTCATCCAATGATTCATTGTTTTTTCAAATCTGTCTGGGAAGAATTTTACTTTTGTTTCTTCTGATTTTTGGTTTTCTAGCACTTGGTCTGCTAAGCCTCTCATTTTAACAAACCATTGGTCTTTGATCATTGGTTCTACAATTGCTCCGCTTCTTTCGCTATGTCCTACTTCATGTACTAGTTCTTCTTTTCTTATAAATAGATCTTGTTCTTTTAATTCTTCAATTACTGCTTTACGGCATTGTTTTGTTGTCATTCCTGCGAATTTACCACATTTTTCATTCATTGTGGCATCATCATTCATGACAATTACTCTTTCTAGATTGTGTCTATTTCCTACTTCAAAATCGTTTGGATCGTGTGCTGGTGTGATTTTTACACAACCTGTTCCTTTTTCCATATCTGCGTGTTCATCTGCTATTACTGGAATTAGTTTATTTACTATTGGCAATACTACATTTTTACCAATGTATTTTTGATATCTTGTGTCTTCTGGATTTACTGCTACTGCTGTGTCTCCAAATAATGTTTCTGGTCTTGTTGTTGCAATGTCTAAGTATTCATCACTATTTTCTAATTTGTATTTTATATGATAAAATGCACCTTTTTCTTCTGAATAAATTACTTCTTCATTTGATAATGCTGTCATTGCTACTGGATCCCAGTTTATTATCTTATTTCCTCTATAAATTAATCCTTTATTATAAAAGTCTACAAATACTTTTTTTACTGCTTTTGTTATGCCTTCATCTAATGTGAATCTTTCTTTATCATAATCTAGTGATAATCCTAATTTTGCCCATTGTGCTCTGATTATATCACCATGTTCATGTGTCCAGTTCCAACATTCTTCAATGAATTTTTCCCTGCCGATTGTTGTTTTATCCTGTCCATTGTCTTTTAGTCTTTTTACAACTTTTGATTCTGTTGCTATTGCTGCATGGTCCATTCCTGGTAACCAAAATGCATCATATCCTTGCATTCTTTTATATCTTATTATTGCGTCTTGTATTGATACATCTAGTGCATGGCCTAAATGTAATTTTCCTGTTACGTTTGGAGGTGGTAATACTATGCAAAATGGTTCTTTTGATTTGTCCCCACTTTTAAAATATCCTTTTTCCTTCCATTGTTCATACTTGTTTTCTTCTGTTAATTTATGGTCATACTTTTTTTCAAGCATTTTTATTTCCTCCACTTTTAAAACGTTGATTTTATTATACTTTATAGTGTGCTCTATGTCAATGTAATTGGGCTATTTGATGTGTTTTAGGTGTAGGTTTGTCAAACATATGTCACACTTTCTTGATACAACTAATCTTGAGAT
>ERZ773057.150-NODE-150-length-32906-cov-4.624608_pt1 | contig 32906 bp, 23 predicted proteins | sample MGYA00580629_ERZ773057 | MGnify/ENA primary metagenome ERZ773057 (study PRJEB29015, sample SAMEA2738143) | human oral metagenome | biome: human oral; feature: human-associated habitat; material: saliva | place: China | collected 2163 ...
CCATCAGGTTCTCGGGAATGGCGCCGCAGTTCACGGCGATGAAAGGCCCTTCGGCACGCCCGCTCAACTGGTGGATGAGCCGCGCGGCCAGCTCCTTGCCGGAGCCGGACTCACCCGTGACATGCACGGGCGCCATGCTGCGCGCCATGCGGGCAATAGAGGCGCGCACTGCATCGATGGCGGGCGACGTGCCCAGCAGGCGGGTGGACTTGCCCCCCGGCTGCGCCGCCGGTGGCGCGACCGGATTCTTCGTGGCGGGGGTATCCGAGAGCTTCAGGGCCGAACGCACCAGCGCCCGCAGCGCATCCAGCCCCACCGGCTTGTTCAGATAATCGAAGGCCCCTGCCTTCAGCGCCGCCACGGCGTTCTCCGCACTGGCGTAGGCCGTGATGACCGCCACCGGCGTGTCGCGCCACTGGCTGTTGATGAGCCGCACCAGATCCAGGCCGTTGCCGTCGGGCAGGCGCATGTCGGTCAGGCAGAGCGAATAGCGGTAGCGCTCCAGCATTGCACGTGCCGTGGACAGGTCCTCGGCCACGTCCACATCCAGCCCCATGCCCACCAGCGTCAGCTCCAGCAGCTCGCGCAGGCTTTCCTCGTCGTCCACCACCAGCACCCGGGGCGTCCGGCCGGGGGGCAGACGGTTATCGTCGTCGGCGGTGACTTTCATTCATCGCTCTCCATTCTCGAAGGTGCCGCGACAGGGCCTGCTTCCGCAACCTGTCGCTGCTGGGGCGTGATCACGAAACCCGCCCCGTAGCGCTGCCGGATGTCCTCACCCAACAGCGCAGAGGATTCATAACGGATGGTGGCGCCATTGGCCGTGCACAGCTCCTGCGTCAGGTGCAGACCCAGCCCCGTTCCCCGCGTCTCGGTCGTGAAGAACGGTTCGAACAGATGCTCGCGCCGATCTTCGGGAATGCCCGGGCCATCATCCAGAACCCACAGCTGCAGCACGCCCGTCGCACTCTGCGTCCAGAGCAGCAGCACCGCGCCCTCACGGTCCGAGGCATGGCGCAGCCCGTTGGACAGCAGGTTGACGAGGATCTGGCGCAGGTGATTGGGGTCGAAGGTGATGGGCGCATGACTGTCATGGCGCAGCGCGATGCGCTCACCGCCATCGCGCCCTGCCACCACGGCACCACCGGCCTTCACGTTGGCCATGAACTCCGGCATGAACTGCGCCATGAAATGCCGCAGGTCCAGCACTTCGCTCAGGGCCCCGCGCCGTGCCATCGACAGCACATCCTCGACGATGCGGTCGATGCGCATCGTATTCTTCTCGATGATGTCGGCCAGGCGCTTCTGGGCTGTCGTGCTCGCCTGCTCGCCCAGCAGCGCACCGGCATGGCGAATGGCCGAAAGGGGATTGCGGATCTCGTGGGCGATGGAGGCCGACAGACGGCCCATCGACGCCAGCTTGAGCTGCTGGGCCTGATCCTCGATACGCTTCAGGTCCTCCAGCAGCACCACGCGGTCCAGCAATGCACGGCCGCCCTGCCCGTTGTCGCCCCCCGGATAGTACGAAGTCTCATCAAGCTCGTCGGGCGGAATGTTGCCGCCGGTCAGCACCCGGACCCGCAGCCGCACGGTGCCTTCACGGCGACGGATCTGCAGGTCCGCCACGCGCTCGGGCGTCTCCAGGACCTGGCGCAGCGCCTTCAGTGTCTTGGGATCGGCCTCGGTGAAGGGAACGCCCATGGGCAGGTTCAGCAGGCGCCGCGCCTTCGGATTCATGTCGCGCGGCACACCCCGCGGATCGAAGACGACCACGCCCTGATCCAGCTCGGCCACCACCAGTGCATGAATGGCACGCTGGTTGCGGAGATCTTCGCCGCGCCGGATGGCCAGCCGCTCCTGCATGGCCAGACGCCGTGCCAGGCGGCTGATCACCAGCGCCGTGAAGAACAGCGTGGCACTGATGAAGGCGGCGATCATCAGCTCGTTGCCAATGGTCGTGGTGCCCGTGTCGCCACGCTGCAAAAAGCGCAACATGGTCTCGCCCAGCAGCATCATGGAGGCCGCAGCCGCGACCGCCAGGGCAGGCAAGGTGGCCGACAGGATGGCCACACCCGCCACCGGGGTGATCATCAGCGCCCCCAGACCACTGCGGCCGTTGCTGGCGTAGACGATCAGCCCCAGCACCAGCACATCCACGGTGATCTGCGCAAACAGCTGAAGCGAGAAGCCCCGACGGATGCGGCGCACCGCGATGGAGCTCAGCACCGCAAAGCCCATGTAGAAGGCGGTCAGGCCGATGAAGAGCGTTCGCTGGAACGGATGCGCTGCCGGGGTGTCGGGCCCCAGCACTGGAATGTAGATGAGCAGCAGCAGCGCAATGATGAGGCGCCCGTCAGCCAGGTAGCGCAGCGAGGTCCAGAAGGTGCCGGCCTGCTGCAGGGGCAGCTCATCCGGGTCCGGTGACAGCCGATTCGTCGATGCGTTCATGCCGCAACCCGTCGCGTGCGGCGCTGCGCATGCGTCATTTCAGGCGTTGCCCGCTCTGGGCCGCCTTGCCCTGCGCCTGGTGCGCTTCACAGCAATAGACACGGCCATGGGCAAAGATGGCCTCGGAAGCCGGCAGATGCAGGTCACAGATCGAGCAGGCCACCATCATGTCCGCATCGGCCGGGCGGGCGGGGGCAGCGTCTGCAGCCGACTGGCCAGCCGCAGCCTGGGCTTCGCGCCGGGCACGGGCTGCCGCCAGGGCGCCATAGCGCCGCACAAGCATGATCGCGCCGGCAATCACCAGCATCCAGAAGATGATTTTCACGTTGATTCCTTCCTGGCGATCAGATCCGGTTGAGGATCACTTCCAGCACGAAACGGCTGCCCACGTAGGACAGCAGCAGCAGGATGAAGCCGCCCAGCGTGAGCCGGATGGCCAGGCGTCCACGCCACCCCCACAGCCGGCGTCCCAGCAGCAGCAGCCCGAAGAAGATGGTGGCCACCAGCGAGAACACCGTCTTGTGATTCAGCGTGAGCGGTCGCCCGAAGATCTCTTCACTGAACAGGCCGCCACTGACCGTGGTGAGCAGCAGCAGCACGAATGCTACGCTGATGACATTGAAGAGGATGCGCTCGAGCACCATGAGCGGCGGCAAGGCCTGATGGCCGCGCGCCAGCAGTGTTGTGATGAGACCAGCGCGGTCCTGTCGGCGCGGATGCAGCCGGTGCTCGGCCGCCGCCATGAGCAGCGCCTGCAGCGCGGCCAGAAAGACCACGCCATAGGCCAGCGTGCCCACCACCAGGTGCGGCACGAAGAACGGCGTCTGCCGATCCAGCGGGAACGCGGCACCGGGGAAGAAGACGGGCAGCACCACCACGACCATGGCCAGCGGCGCCAGCAGCACGGGCAGGCGCCCCACGCTCATGTGGCGGCTTTCCAGCCAGATGAGCAGCAGCGCGATCCAGACCGTGGCCGACAGCAGATAGGCAAAGCCGAAGTGAAAGACCTCGTCGACGCGCCACCAGGGCGAGATGAGCACCAGCGCATGGGCCAGCAACCCGGCCCCCAGCACGACATCAAGGCCACGCCAGCCGACGGCGGCACCGGCCGCTCCACGAGGTGCCGGCGCAGCCGCAGGCCGAGCCGCCGGCGCGCCTGCGCCCGCTGCATGAGAAGGAAGATCGGCGTTTGCGGCGCGCGCCTGGCCCTGCGCATCATGGCGCAGGCCACGCAGCAGCACCAGACCATACAGTCCGACCGCCAGGAGGATGAGAGTCAGTACAATGCCCACTGTCGCAGTTTACCCTGCCCGGGCACCGGTCGCGCAACATCGCACCGCCCCTGGCACGCTCCCCGCCACGTTTTCCACCGCCTTCGGGCCCAGTCTCTCATGTTCGACAGCCTTTCCCAACGCCTTGCGCGCATTGTGAAGACCATGCGCGGTGAGGCTCGCCTGACCGAAGCCAATACCCAGGAAATGTTGCGGGAAATCCGCATCGCCCTGCTGGAGGCCGATGTGGCCCTGCCCGTGGTGCGCGACTTCATCGCCCAGGTGAAGGAAAAGGCGCTGGGCCAGGAGGTGCTGCAGTCGCTCACCCCCGGCCAGGCGCTGGTGGGCATCGTCCACAATGCCATGGTGGACCTGATTGGCGGCGAGACCGCCGAGCTGGACCTGGCGGCCCAGCCGCCCGCCATCATCCTGATGGCCGGTCTGCAGGGCGCGGGCAAGACCACCACGGTGGGCAAAATCTCCAAGTGGCTGCGCGAGAACCGCAAGAAGAAGGTGCTGACGGTGTCCTGCGACGTGTACCGCCCCGCCGCCATCGACCAGCTCAAGACCGTGGCCCAGCAGGCCGGCGTGGACTTCTTCCCGTCGCAGCCCGACCAGAAGCCGGCCGACATCGCGCGTGCCGCAGTGGACTGGGCCAAGAACCACTATCACGACGTGCTGATCGTCGACACGGCCGGCCGGCTGGGCATCGACCAGGCGATGATGGACGAGATCCGCCTGCTGCACGACACCCTGCACCCCATTGAGACGCTGTTCGTGGTGGACGCCATGCAGGGTCAGGATGCAGTCAACACCGCCAAGGCCTTCAATGACACGCTGCCGCTCACGGGCGTGGTGCTCACCAAGCTCGACGGCGACTCGCGCGGTGGTGCGGCCCTGTCGGTCAAGGCGGTCACCGGCAAGCCCATCAAGTTCGTGGGCGTGGGCGAGAAGCTCACCGGTCTGGACGTATTCCACCCCGACCGGATGGCCAACCGCATCCTGGGCATGGGCGACATCGTGGCGCTGGTGGAGCAGGCCCACGCCAACGTGGATCACGCCGCGGCGCAGGAACTGGCCGAAAAGCTCAAGAAGGGCTCGCGCTTCGACCTGAACGACTTCCTGGCCCAGCTGAGCCAGATGAAGAAGCTGGGCGGACTCAGCTCGCTGATGGAGAAGATGCCGGCCGAAATCCAGGGCAAGGCCAGCGCCGAGGACATGGACAAGGCCGAGCGCGACATGCGCCGCATGCAGGGCATCATCCACGCCATGACGCCGGCCGAGCGCGAGAAGCCCGAGCTGATCAAGGCCACCCGCAAGCGGCGCATCGCCGCCGGCGCCGGCGTGCACGTGCATGACGTGAACCGGCTGCTGAACCAGTTCTCGCAGATGCAGTCCGTCATGAAGAAGATGCAGAAAGGCGGCCTGGCCAAGATGATGCGCGCCATGAAGGGCATGATGGGCGGCGGCGGCCTGCCCGGCATGGGCGGCCCCGGCCCGATGGGCCGATGACGGGCTGAGGGATATGGCTCATTCGCACCCAGGCACATCCCGGGTGATCGCCTTTCCTGACAATTCAACCGATTCGCGGCTATTCGCAACCGTTCCGCGCTGATTGGTTACATATCGCATTAGATTGGTCACAGAATTGCGGTCTAATGGCTTGCAGAAGTGACCGCCTGTCCCTATTGGGACAGAAGGCTTGGGGGGTTTCACAACGCCCCCTGAGCCTGCCTGCCGGGAAGTTCCTCCCTTCCCGGCACACGGACGCTTCAGGAAGACCCAAACCTCTCATCCTGCGGGCCAGCATCCGGGGCCCGAGCCTTTCCATTCGGGTGACCGACCGTGCGTCTTGCCTATCTGATCATTGCCCACCAGCAGCCCGAGCAGCTGGCCCAGATGCTCTACTGCATCCAGCACCCCGACAACGTCTACCTGGTCATGCCCGACAGCAAGGGGCTGACCGGCAGCGAGCCGGCCCTGCAAGCCGTGGTGCGTCGGCACCCCAATGTCTTCATTGCCCCGGCGCGCGACATGCGCTGGGCGTCCTGGAGCCTGATGCAGGCCCGGCTGGACGGCATCCGTGAACTGCTGGCACGCCCCGAGCCCTGGGAAGTGCTGATCAACCTCAGCGGCCAGGACTTTCCGCTGAAGTCGCAGGAAGAGATCCGCGCCTTCTTTGCAGCCAACGAAGGCCGCAACTTCCTCGACATCGTGGAGCCCGAGAAGGTCTGGAACGACCCTTACGCCCGCATCCAGCGCATCCGGCTGGAGCCCCCGTTCATGAAGAGCGGCTGGAACGTGCCCAAACTGCGCATTGACCGCTGGTCGCGCCATCTGGGCCAGGCCCGCTACGTGGGTGGCCGCCCCTACATGGCGCTTACCCGCAGCTTCTGTCAGCACTTCATCGAATCCAGCCACCTGCCCCGCTGGGTGAAGACCCTGAGGCATGGCTACCGCCCCGTCGAGGTGCTGCCGCACAGCTTCATCATGAACTCTCCCCATGCCGACACGGTGGAAAACCGCCTGCTGCATGAAGAGGACTGGAGCGCCGGAGGATCACACCCCAAGGTGTTCACGCTGGCCGACCGGGAGCGTCTGGAGCGCTCGGACAAGCTCTTTGCCCGCAAGTTCGACAGCCGACAGGACAGCGAGATCCTGCGGGTGCTGGAAAAGAGGGTGCTGGGCGCCGAGGCAGGCTGACCCGAAGAAGGTTGACCGAAGCAGGCTGACGGCTGTCGGGCATCCCGGCATCCCGGCATCCGGCTCGCCCTCGGACAGCCCTTGGCCAACTCTCAGCCAGGTTGCCACAACACAAAAGCCGAAGCGACCCTTGGCAGGGGCCCATGGCCCGTGCAGAAGGTCGCCTCTGGCGGTCTCCTCCCCCCTTCGGGGGTCGTCACGCCGATACGCAGATCCTGCGTGTCGGCGTGCTGCTTTTTGATAGGCCACGCCGCAAGGGCGGATACGACACGCGGCGTGGTCGGGTAACACGAATCAGATAGTACGGCTCAGATGACTCGCCCCTGAATCCGCTGCCTTGGCGGGCAGCCGGCTCTCGGGATGAGGTATTTATGCCTCTTGAGCGTATAAATTGACTATCTTTAACATAAAAGATACGGAGCGGCGCAAAAACCTCTTGCAATGATCGAAGCCAGAGCATAGAATTCATTCGTCTCCTCCACCTCCTCCTTTGGTGGATTAGCCCGCACGCTTATCCGTGCGGGCTTTTTTCTTTCTGCGGTCGCTTTTCTTGTCCGGCTCAGTTGGTGCAGTACTTGCCGGGTCTCCTCTCACTGCCGCCGGGTGTCTCCATGTCCGGCTGGTCTAGACCGCATGGCTGCATTGTCTTGCTTTGCACGCAGGCATTCCATTGGGGGCAACCCTAAGCGGGGGCAACCCTAAGCATCTGCCCGCCATGACGCTTTCCCTCCTTGAAGACGCGGCCGATCCGCAGATCAACCTGCTACCCTGCGACGGCGTCGTCAACAACCATGGCACGGTGTTTGCCGCCGAGGCCGATGCGATGCTGGCCTGGCTGCTGGCCGAAGTGCCCTGGCAGCATGACGAGGTCCAGCTCTACGGAAAGCGCATCGTCACGGCCCGCCGTGTGGCGTGGTATGGCGACGAAGCCTTCGACTACCGCTATTCAGGCGTCAACCATCGGGCACGCCTCTGGGCCCATCCCCTGCGGACGTTGCGCGACCAGGTGAGTGCCCGGGTGGGGGTCTCCTTCAATTCCTGCCTGCTGAACCGCTACGACGACGGCACTCAGGGCATGGCCTGGCACAGCGACGACGAAGCCGAGCTGGGACCGGAGACGGTGATTGCCTCGGTGAGCTTCGGGGCCACTCGCAAGTTTGCCTTCCGCCACCGCCAGACCCGCCAGAAGGTCGAGATGCTGCTGCACCACGGCCAGCTGATCGTGATGCGCGGCCAGACGCAGGCCCACTGGCAGCATGCGCTGATGAAAAGCACGCGCGTCACCCAGCCGCGCGTGAACCTGACGTTCCGGACGATCCGGACTTGATGTGGGGCAGAACCCCCTGGGCGACGCACAGCGTATCCTCCCGGCAAATGACCGAGCCGCCCGTGCGATTCAGGGCCTCGGGTTTTGGTACCCTGTCGGCTGTCTTCATCAACGCACTGTCCAAGCCGACGGCATGGATGAAGGCATCATCGTCGGTTCCGGCTTCGGCACGGGGCCGGCACCATACGTGTTCAGGGAAGATATTCATGCAAAAGAACCAGAAACCCACCCTCTCCTCGGTGCGCACTCCGGCGCTGGGCCTGCTGGCCGCGCTGGCGCTGGCATTCGGCGCACCGTCGCTGCACGCCGCCGACAAGTCCGAACTGCTGTCGGGCGCCCGCGAGAAAGTGACGGAAGTGAAGGATTCGCTGTCCGGCAAGATGAGCGAAGCTGCCGACAGCAAGACATCCGCCCTGAAGGAGAAGAAGGATGCGCTGAAAAAGGACGGCAGCAAGCTTCAGGACAAGGCCGCCAGCCAGAAGGACAAGGCCAAGGAAGCCACCAGCAAGGCCAGTGCCACGAAGGAGGCTGCCAAGGACAGCGCCGCGGGGTCGGTCGGCAAGCTGGACCTGAACAGCGCAACCGAAGCGGAACTTGCGCAACTGCCCGGCATCGGCGAGGCACGCGCCAAGGCCATCGTGAAGGGACGCCCCTACACCGGCAAGGATGAGCTGAAGCGCAAGAAGATCGTGCCGGCCAGCGTGTACGAGAAGATCAAGGATCGCGTGATCGCGCACAAGCGCTGATCACCTCTGCCGTCGGCGCCCATCGAATTCTTCCGGTTGGGCGCCGATGTATCCCAGATGCGTGAAACGGAAGCCATCGACATACCTCAATCCATAGCCGAGGGCACGATCGAGGCCGATGTGGCAGACATGGTTGGACAGGATACGATACGGACAGACCCCGTCAGGCTTTCGAAGCCCTTCCCCCAACGTTACCGATACCGAAGAGATGTCGCCATTGAAACTCGTGCCGGCCCGGCGCCGGGCACAGGATGCCCGAGGCCATGAAGCGGAGCGCCCTCGCACGGGGCGTCCGCAGAACCGGAAGAACGACCCCCAGGCACAGGCTCAGCCCCGGACGCTGTCCCGGCTGCAGCCCCGTGAGAAGGCCCAAGAGAAGGCCCAGGGACGTGCCCCGGCCGCGGCTTCAGGCGAGATCCCGCCCGAGGGCGAACGGCTGAACAAGCATCTGGCGCGCACGGGGGTGTGCTCGCGGCGCGAGGCGGATGACTGGATTGCCCGTGGCTGGGTGCGGATCAACGGCCGGCCGGTGGAGATGGGGCAGAAGGTGATGCCGGGTGATGTGGTGGAGGTACGGCAGGCAGCGCGTGCCCTGCAGCAGGACAAGGTGACGATCCTGCTGAACAAGCCGGTGGGTTATGTGAGCGGCCAGGCCGAGGACGGCTACCGTCCGGCAGTGACGCTGATCGATGCGCAGAGCCGCTGGGCCGGCGACATAAACCCGCGCCGTTTCGAGCGCAGCCAGCTGCGCGGGCTGGCGGTGGCGGGTCGGCTGGACATCGATTCGGTGGGGCTTCTGGTGCTGACGCAGGACGGGCGTGTGGCCCGGCAGCTGATCGGCGAGGATTCGACCACCACCAAGGAATACCTGGTGCGAGTGCGTTATGGCGAGGTCGAGCGCAATGTGCAGGCCGCCTTCCCGCCGGATCGGCTGAAGCTGCTGCGCCACGGGCTCTCGCTGGACGGGCACAAGCTGAAGCCGGCGCAGGTGGACTGGGAGAACCCCGAGCAGCTGCGCTTCGTGCTGCAGGAGGGGCGCCACCGTCAGATCCGCCGGATGTGCGAGCTGGTGGGTCTAGCGGTGACGGGGCTCAAGCGCATCCGTGTGGGCAATGTCCTGCTGGGGCGCCTTCCGCCCGGCCAGTGGCGCTACCTGGGGTTGGACGAAAGCTTCTGAATGCTCCACGCCGGCGGCAATGCCGGCCAGCTTCTCGAATTCCGGCAGCGGCATGGGTGCGCCCAGCGCCTGGCCCTGGCCGTAGTCCACGCCAATGTTTTCCAGTGCCGGCAGCATCAGGTCGGATTGCACCGACTTGGCCACGCTGGCAATGCCCAGTTCGTGCGCCAGCACGGTGAGGGTGCGCAGCACGGCCTGACCGGCCCCCTGATGGACGAGCGATTCGGTGAAGGCGCCGTCGATCTTCAGGTAGGCCACGCCGATCTCGCCGATGGCCGACAGGTTCACGAAGCCGCCCCCCACGTTGTCCAGCGCGGCACGCGCGCCCAGCTGGCGCAGGCCGCCAATCAGGCGCTTCATCATGTAGCCGTCCTGCATGGCCACGGTCTCGTTGATCTCGACGACCAGCTTGGGAGCGACCTGCTGGTAGCGGCGCACCTGGCTCAGCAGGTAGGTCTTGAAGGCTTCGTCGCTGAGCGCCTCGGCCGACAGGTTGAGCGAGATGAAGTCCAGGGCGCGGAAGGCGCGTTCGTTCCTGTCCAGCCAGCGCAGGGTCTCGTTCAGCACCCAGCGGTCGATGGTGGCCATCTCGCCGCGGTAGATGGCGGCCTCGATCAGGCCGGCGGGTGAACGCAGGGTTCCGTCCGGGGTGCGGTGACGCAACAGGATCTCGCCGCCAAGCCGGTTGGATTCGCCCAGGCCGACCACGGGCTGGATGGCCAGCTCGAAGTCGCGGAATTCCTTGGTCCGGCGCAGGCGGTCCAGCACCTCCATCTCGACCTGGTGACGCTGACGCTCCCCTTCCTGCTCACCGTCCTGGAAGATGACGACCTGGTTGCGTCCCTTGCGCTTGGCCTCGCGGCAGGCGTTGTCGGCACGGTCGATCAGCTGGCTGCTGGTCTGGCCACGCAGGGCCGGGCTCATGCCCACGCTGGCGGTGACGGCAAAGCGCTTGGGCGCAATGACGAAGGGGCGGCCGGCAATGGCATCCAGGGCACGATAGGCCAGCAGGCGGTGCGGAGGCTCTTTGCCGTTGAGCAGCACGGCGAATTCGTCGCCCCCCATGCGGGCAATCTCCGCATGCTCGCCCAGCCGGCTGCGCAGTCGGCGCACGACATCCACCAGCACCGTGTCACCGGCCTGATGCCCGAACACGTCGTTGAGCACCTTGAAGCGGTCCAGGTCGATGTAGCAGAGGGCCACCCGATCCAGCGTTTCATGCTCGTTCAGCAGTGCGTCGAGGCGCTTCTCCAGGCCATGGCGGTTCAGCGCGCCGGTCAGCCTGTCGTGCTGGGACTCGTGGATGAGGTGGTGTTCGGCCTGCTTGAGCGCCGTGACGTCGGTAAGGCTGACGTCGTGACCGGTATCGGTCTTCTGGGCCTGTACCCGCAGCCAGCGATGGCCGCTCACCTTCTCCAGACGCCAGACGAAGTCGGCTTCCTCGAAGTTCTCCAGTTCCTGAAGGATGCGTTCGGCCAGATCCTGCGGGAAGGCGTCATTGAGGGCGGAGAGCGTGTCGACGTGAGCACGATCCAGCGAGGCGCTGTCGCCAGCCAAGGGCAAGGCATCCGCTCGCACGCCCGGGACCCGATGAGGGTCGATGCTGCCAGCCGGCACGTCGAGCAGCCGCACCGCCACTTCGTTGTAGCGCTCGATGCGGTTGTCACGATCGAAGGACAACAGGCCGATGGGCACGGCACGGTAGGTGGCCTGGTAGCGTCCCAGCGCCGTCATGGCGGCTTCCTGGCTGCGCAGCTGGCGCGAACGCTCGGCCGCCAGGTAGCCGATGACGGCGGTGGAGGCGTTCATCACGGCCAGCAGCGTGGTGGACTGCAGATCCAGCCAGGGCAGCGGCGACTGGGTGATGCCCAGCAGGAAGAAGAGCGTGTTGGCAGCAGCCATCCCGTCCAGCAACGGGGTGCACAGGTACCAGACCGACATCACCGAGATGCGGCGGCTGAGGTTGACCACCACCATGCCGACCACGGTGACGACGATGGCACCGCCCACCAGGTACAGCAGCGTCTGGAAGATGTCGGGCGGCAGCAGGCCGGAGACCGCCAGCGCGAAGCCGGTGGCAACGTACATGCCATGCAGCCAGGTGCCGAAGCGGTGGCCCTGCAGCCGGGACTCCATCAGCCCCCACATCAGGGCGGCGCAGGCGCAGGGGAAGGCCATCTGGGCCATCTGCTCCAGACTCACGCCCACCACGCTGGAGGCCGAGCTGCCCAGCCAGAACTGGATATAGCCGCCCCGCACCATCAGGAAGACGGCACGTGATCCCAGCCAGAAGGCCAGCAGCCGCACCACACGGATGTGCATCAGCTGCCCGGCCACGAAGGCGGTCAGCCCCAGCAGCGCCAGGATACTGCCCAGCAGCGTGCCCTGGGCCTCGATCTGGCGCTGTGCCTCGATGAAGCGGGTCTCGTCCCACAGGTTGAGCGAGAGCGCCGGGCCGGCGATGGACAGCTCCAGACGCAGTACGGCGGTCAGGTCATGTTCACCGCTGAAGCGGCGGTGGCCGGCCGGCAGGGGCAGTGGCAGCTCGGGCAGCGTGATGGCATAGCCCGGCAGTGCACGGGCCGCGTTGACGGGCTCCTGCTCGTTGTTGAAATGCGCGTAGAGCAGCGCCTGGCCGAATTCGTCCAGGATGACGGCATCGCCCTTCTGCACGGAACGGTTGGCGATGTGCAGCACGCGCGTGCGCTCGACGGTGTCGGCGGGGATGCGGGCCAGCACCCACAGGGTCTTGGCATTGCCGCTCTTGGCGCCCAGATCCAGCGCCGGTCCCTGCTCGCGCAGTGAACCCAGCACACTGGTGAGTTCGTTGAAATTCTTCGATGACGCCAGGATCCTGTAGGGCAGGACCTGATCCGGCTTCGAATAAGCCATCGGATAGGCGTACATCCAGACCACGTACGAGACCGCAATCAGCAAAAGCACCCACGACGCCAGTTGGCGCGCGCCTTGGCGTTGTCGTGCTGCTGGATCCTGGGGCTGCGTCACATTCGCTCCCGGGAGGGGGTCCCTGGTTGTCGTGCGGTGATCATGTCATCCCGGAATGGGATACATTGGGCAAAGACACACAGGTGGGGGGCCGACGTCGGCCGGGGTGCGTCCATCCCCAGCAAAAAGAATAATGTCCACCGACAGACGGCAGGTCCTGCCCCCCGAACGGGCCGACGAGCGGTCAATCGAGGGGGCTTGCAGCCGACGAACGGTCGGTTGGCGGGAATGAGTGATGCGAAGAAGCGACGTCGGACGGCTGGAAGCGCCAGCGCTTCCAGGCCGCAAAGACCGCATCGGGATAGGCCGACTGGCCCCGGCTGCCGTTGTAGCGCCCCAGGGCCATGAAGAGGTTGCCGTTTTCCAGGTCGAGGTAATGGCGCAGGATGACGCAGCCGTAGCGGATGTTGACGCGCATGCGGAAGAGCGCGTCGGCATCGCCGTTGCCCAGCACGCGCGTCCAGAAGGGCATCACCTGCATGAAGCCACGCGCGCCCACCTTCGAGATGGCGTACTGGCGAAAGCCGCTTTCCACCTGAATGAGGCCCAGCACCATCTCGGGGTCGAGGCCGGCACGCTGCGCCTCGTAGCGCACGGTGAGGAGAAAGGCCTGGCGTGCCTCGAAGCCGGGCATGGCGCGACGCGGCAGCCGGTCGGACATCTGCGTGAGCCACTCGATCTTCTGCGCGCGCGACTCCCACAACGGCTCGGCATCGTGCGGGGCATCGATGGCGCTGGCCAGCGCCACCCGCACCGCATCGGCCAGCACCTCGTACTGCTGCGCGCCTGCCCGGGCGGTGACGGGCAGGACAAGGGCAGCCGACAGCGCCGCTGCCCCCAGCGCTGCAGCAACGTGCCTGACAATCAAAGCGTGGGCAGCAGCTTCTGCACCTCGGCCAGCACGTCGGCCGGGGCAACCTTGTGGGTGACCATGCCGCGCCGCACGGTCAGTTCCAGCAGCCCTTCCTTCAGGCCACGGTCACCCACGGTGATGCGCAGCGGCACGCCGATGAGCTCCCAATCGGCAAACATGACGCCCGGACGCTCGTTGCGATCATCGACCACATAGCGGATGCCGGCCGCCTGCAGGTCGGCAGCCAGCCGGTCGACAGCCTCGCGCACGGCCTCGGAGCGCTCCAGGCCCATGGGGCAGACCACCACCTCGAAGGGGGCGATGGACGCCGGCCAGATGATGCCCTTGTCGTCGTGGTTCTGCTCGATGGCGGCACCCAGCAGGCGGGTGACGCCAATGCCGTAGCAGCCCATTTCCAGCGGCTTCGACTGGCCGTTCTCGTCGATGAAGGTGGCGTTCATGGCCTGGGAATACTTGGTGCCCAGGTAGAACACGTGGCCCACCTCGATGCCGCGCTGGATGGCCAGCGTGCCCTGCCCGTCCGGGGACGGATCGCCGGCCTGGACGTTGCGGATGTCGGCGATCATCACCTCACCCACCTGCCCTTCCGGCAGCGGCTCAGGGAGGTCACGGCCCCAGTTCACGCCGGTGTAGTGGTAGTCCACCTCGTTGGCGCCGCAGACGAAGTCGCTCATGTTGGCGACCGTGCGGTCGACCACCATGCGCACGGGCTTCTTCAGGCCCACCGGGCCCAGGTAGCCGGGCTTCGAGCCGAAGTGTTCGAGGATCTCTTCCTCGGTGGCAAAGCGGAAGCCCTTCAGGCCCGGCACCTTGCCCACCTTCACTTCGTTCATTTCATGGTCGCCGCGCAGCAGCAGCAGCCAGACCGTGACCTTGGGCGGCTGACCGTCGGCCCCCGGGGTCTCGGTACTCAGCACGATGGACTTCAGCGTCTGGTCGAGCGGCAGCTTGAGGTATTCGGCCACCGCCTCGCAGCGGGCCTGGCCGGGCGTGGCCGTGCGGGTGAGCGGCTGGGTGGGGGCCATGCGGGTGGCCAGCAGGGGCACGGCCTCGGCCAGCTCGATGTTGGCAGCGTAGTCGGAACCCGTGCTGTAGACCAGCGCGTCCTCGCCCGTGTCGGCAATCACCTGGAATTCGTGGCTGGCCGATCCGCCGATGGAGCCGGTGTCGGCCGCCACGGCACGGTACTGCAGCCCCAGCCGATCGAAGATGCGGTGGTAGGCGTCGAACATCTTCCGGTAGCTGACCAGCGCGCTTTCCGGGTCGCGGTCGAAGGAGTAGGCGTCCTTCATGGTGAACTCGCGCCCACGCATGACGCCGAAGCGCGGCCGGCGCTCGTCCCGGAACTTGGTCTGGATGTGGTAGAAGTTCTTGGGCAGCTGGCGGTAGCTGCGCAGATCCTGCCGGGCGAGGTCGGTGACCACCTCTTCGGAGGTGGGCTGGATGACGAAGTCGCGCTGATGGCGGTCACGGATGCGCAGCAGCTCGGGCCCGTATTCTTCCCAACGGCCGGACTCCATCCAGAGCTCGGCGGGCTGGATCACCGGCATCAGCAGCTCGATGGCGCCAGAGGCGTCCATTTCCTCGCGGATGATGGCCTCGATGCGGCGGATGACACGCAGGCCCAGCGGCATGTACGTGTAGATGCCGCCGGCCAGCTTGCGGATCATGCCCGCGCGCGTCATGAGCTTGTGGCTGACGACTTCGGCGTCGGCAGGCGCTTCTTTGAAGGTAGGCAGGTGCAGTGCGGTGGCTTTCATGGGCTCGCTCTATATAATGGGCAACATTCTAGAGCGTGTCATGGTGCTTTTGGCCAGCTGGAGGCCGGGATATCCTTGTGCACGCCACAAAAAAGAACGCGCCCGCACGCCGACCGGACACTAGCCACCATGCTCGACAAACACGGATACCGACCGAATGTCGGCATCATCTTGCTGAATCAGGACAACCAGGTGTTCTGGGGTAAGCGCATCCGTGAGCAGTCCTGGCAGTTTCCGCAGGGCGGCATCAACGCGGCCGAGTCCCCGCAGCAGGCCATGTACCGTGAGCTGCACGAGGAAATCGGTCTGGGCCCGCAGCATGTCACCCTGCTGGGCCGCACGCGCGACTGGCTGCACTACGACGTGCCGGTGCGCTGGGTGCGCCGCGAATGGCGCGGCCACTACCGGGGCCAGAAGCAGATCTGGTTCCTGCTGCGCCTTCTGGCCAGCGACGACACCATCTCGCTGGACGGCCAGGGTCATCCCGAGTTCGACGCTTGGCGCTGGACCGGCTACTGGACGCCGCTGGACGAGGTCATCGAGTTCAAGCGCAAGGTCTACGACAAGGCCCTGAACGAGCTGGCACCGCTGGTGGAGGGCATCGTCGGTGACACGGGCAACCTGACCACGAACCGGCTGCCGCCCCCTTCGCGCGGCTCATGATGGGCGTCGCCGCCGTGGCGGCGGGCAATCTGCCGCACCAGCGACAGCCCCAGCCCCACATTGCCGGCCTGCTCGGAATGGCCATCCACCCGATAGAAGGCTTCGAAGATGCGTTCGCGCGCCGCTTCGGGCACCCCGGGCCCGCGATCCAGCACCTCGATACGCAGCCAGTCGGTGACTTCGCCGGCCTGGGCCGCCTTCCCGCCCCCGGAATGATTGACCCCGGAATCATTGACCCCGGCATGGCCGTCCCCGGTATGGCCGGGGCCCGTGTCGGCCACCGGCCCACGCTCCCGCGACAGGCACAGCAGCACCGGCTCATCGCCCTCCGGCTGGTAGCGCCGGGCGTTTTCCAGCAGGTTTCGCAGCAGCCGGCGCAGCAGGCGGGCATCGCCGGCCACGGTGGTGTGGGCAGCACCTGACTCAGCCCCATCATCCCTGTTCACGTCCGACGGCGTTTCGTCCATCCATACGGCGCCCGTCCGCGCCGCCTCCTCGGCGGCCAGCTGCGTCAGGTCCACCGGCTCACGTCGCAGCTCGTCCAGGCTCAGGGTATCCAGCCGACTGGCCAGCAGGATCTCCTCCACCAGCGCATCCAGCTCGCGGATGTTCTGGCGCACCTCATCGGTGTGATGCGTCAGGTCAGCGGGGTTTTCCAGCATCAGTTCGATGGCCATGCGGATGCGCGCCAGCGGTGAGCGCAGCTCGTGCGAGGCATTGGCCAGCAGCCGGCGCTGGGTACTCAGGAGCGCCTCCTGCCGGCCCACCAGTGCCTCGATGCGCTCGGCGGCGTGATTGAAGCTGTGCGCCAGTGCCGCCACCTCGTCCTGACCGGACACCTCGGCCCGCACCCGCAGATCGCCCGCTGCCTGCGCATCCACCGAACGCTGCAACGCTTCCAGTCGACGGGTGATGCGCCGCGAGACCGGCCAGGCGGCCAGCCCCACCGCCACAAAGAGCAGGGCCAGCGCCAGCGGCGCGCTGATGGGCAACTGCGGCGGCGCAGGGCGCCAGGTGCGGATCAGCAGCGTGCGATCGTCCGGCAGCGCCACACGATGGATGACGGCCACCATCGCACGCCGGGGCCCGTCCCCGTCACGGGCCTGGCCATGGTGTCCCTGCGGGCGACGCGCATGAAGGGCCTCGCCCGGGGGCAGAGGCGCATCCAGTCCGGGCGGAGGGGGCATCTCTTCCAGGCCGGGCTGTTCTTCCTGCCGCACCCCGGCATCGTCCGCACGGAAGGGCCGGCCGGCGGCGGCCAGCACCCTGCCCTGCGCGTCGATCACCTGCAGGTCGATGCGCAGACGGCGCTGCCAGTGCCACAGTGCCTGCTGCAGCCGCTCCACCCCCTCGGTGGCCGCGGGAATCACCTCGGCTGCCAGGGCCTCGGTGAAACGGTTCTCCTGTGCCTCGGTCCGGTTGTCCAGCCGCCACTGCCAGAAAAAGGCCACCGCGGCGGCCATCAGCAGCAGACTGGCCAACAGCGACAGGAAGATGGTCAGGGACAGGCGACGCATGGGCTATCTATATATAGAAGGATCGGACGGATCGGATGGTCGAAGGAAGCGGTACCTTCGATCAGGTAGAGCCGTTGCGCGGCCGCGCGAACACATAGCCCACGCCGCGCACCGTCAGCAGCCGCACAGGCTGGCGGGGATCGGCCTCGATGGCCTGACGGATCTTGCCCACATGCACGTCGATGGAACGGTCGAAGGCCTCCAGCGGCGCGCCCTTGACCAGATCCATCAGCCGCTCGCGCGACATCACTCGGCCGGCATGGCGTGCCAGCGCCAGCAGCAGGTCGAACTGGTAGCTGGTGAGCGTGCGTTTCTCGCCCGCCACGCGCACCTCGCGGGCACCCTCGTCGATCTCCAGATCATCAAGCACCAGTACCGGGGGATCGTCGTCTGCCCAGGGAGCGCTGCGTGCAGCGGCTCCCCCCTGGGACGGCCCGCTGCCGGCCGCGACGCCTGCACCACCGGACACTGCCACGCCCCCCGCCTGCCCGGCGGCACCAGAAGCCCCGGCGCCTGTGGCTGCACCGCCCCGTCCTGCATCCCCGGCGGCGGGATCCGCTGCGTGCGGCGCCGAGGCGCGGCGCAGCAGTGCTCGCACCCGGGCCAGCAGTTCGCGCGGCTCGAAGGGCTTGGGCAGGTAGTCGTCAGCGCCGATCTCCAGGCCGACGATGCGGTCGGTGGTCTCACCCCGCGCCGTGAGCATCAGGACAGGCACCGTGGCGGCCGCCCCCGTCATCTGCCGGATCTGGCGGCACACGTCCAGACCGTCACCGTCGGGCAGCATCAGGTCCAGCAGCACCAGCCCCGGCACCTGCTGTCCCAGCGCCGCCAGACCTTCCCGCGCCGTTCCCTGATGCTGCACGGCAAAGCCGGCCTGCCCCAGGTAACGGCCCACCATGTCGGCCAGGCGGTGGTCATCGTCGATCAGCAGAATCTCGGGAGACGACATGGGCAGACCTCCTGCAGGAAGGGGATGGATAACGGCGAAACGCCGGGCAACCGACATGATATCGATTGCCCGGCACAGGCTCTCTGCGGTTGAAACGCTTACTGTGCAGCCTCGGGTTGGGGCTGGCCGGCCTCGCCCGGCGCGCCTTCAGGCGCTCCCATGGCCGGCGGCGGCACGTCGGGGCCCTGTCCCTTCATGCCCGGGGCATGGCCCGGCATGGGCGGGCGCTGGCCGTGTCCGCCGTGCATGCCATGGGCCGAACGGGGCGGATGCTGGGGGCGCTCGGCCAGCTGCTTGCGCTGCGCGGGCGTCAGCACCGAGGCCATGTCCAGCCAGGCGTTCATCGAACGCTGCGAGATCTGGTCCATCAGCTTGCTGCGCTCGGTGCGCAGGGCCTCGAAGCCGGCGCGGTCCAGCGTCTCGGCCTGATAGAGGGCCTCGGCCCGCTGGTCCAGGGCGCGCATCTGCTCATGCAGCGGGCGCAGGTCCTGGAAGGCAGCGCTGGCCAGCTTGCTGATCTTGTCCGCCTGCTCGGGCGTGCCCTTCACGGATTCGATCACCTGATCGATGCGTTGTGCCAGTCGGCGCTCGGCCCAGCGCGCGCGGTTCTGCATCTCGGCCTCATCGCGCTTCACCTGCTTTGCGGCATCCGCTGCCGACAGCTTCCCGCCTTCGGCCTTGGGGGCAGGCGGCAGGCCATCGTGCATCGGGCGCACACCGAAGGGGCCCACGCCGAACAGATCCAGTGCCGCCATCGGCGGGGGCGGCATCATGCCCGGCCCGCCGGGGCGCCCCATGCGTTCGTGACCATGAGCCTGCTCGCCCGGGTGGGCGTGGCGATGCGCGACCGGCGCACCGTCGCGGACCTCGCCGGCCTGCTCGGCCCCGGCGGTGACGACGACCGGCGTGGCGGCCAGGTTGGGCGCAGCAGCCCATGCGGCGGAAATTCCGGCCATAGTCAATGCGGACGAAACAACCAGAGTCCTGATCTTCATGTGTCATGCTCCTGCTGGGGTTGAAGGAACGGATCCGGAGGCATCCGGCGCTGAGGCGCTGCCCGTCGATCCGATGGGCTGCATTGTGGGCAGGACGAGTCAAGGCCGATTGAAGCCTGTGTAAAGTTCAAGTAAAGCCCCAGCCAGAAATTGCCTGCATCTGTATCGATTTCCCCGCGCCGGCCCGCCTGTGGCCACGCCAAACGGGCCACCGTCCTAGAATGTCTGGGCCTGCCATGGCAACGGATCGACCCCGATGGGTCTTGTACGCGGCCCGGCAGGCATGCTTTGCCACGACTTGAGCCAACCAGACCGATATGGCCCATACCTCCCCCGATACCGCCGGTTCGCCGGCCGCGACGCCCGCCGCCCCTTCCGTGCAGCCGGCCTCACCTGCCTCGATCAAGCCGCCGCGCGACCTGCGGCTGGACTTCTTCCGGGGCCTGGCGCTGTGGTTCATCTTCATCGACCACATCCCGTCCAGCAGCATCGGGCAGATCACCTTCCGCAACTTCGGCTTCAGCGACGCCACCGAGATCTTCGTCTTCATCTCGGGCTACACGGCCGCACTGGTCTACGGCAGCTCGCTGGAAAAGCGCGGCTTCGTCTACATGGCCATGCAGGTGCTCAAGCGCTGCTGGCAGCTCTACGCGGCCCACATCCTGCTGTTCATCTTCTTCATCGCGCAGATCTCGTGGGTGGCAGTGCGCTATGGAAACGCCTCGTTCATTGAGGAACTCAATGTCCAGGCCTTCCTCGACAGCCCGCTGGAGTCCGTGCTGGATGCGCTGATCCTGCGTTACCGGCCGGTGAACCTGGACGTGCTGCCGATGTACATCGCGCTGCTGTTTGCCCTGCCCTTGCTGCTGGTGCTGGCGCGCCTGTCCCGACCGCTGACCCTGGCGCTGTCGCTGGTGCTGTGGTGGGGCGTGCAGAAGTACAACCTGGCCTGGCCGGTGTATGAGGCCGGCGATGTCTGGTTCTTCAACCCGCTGGCCTGGCAGCTGATGTTCGTCATCGGCATCCTGTGCGCCTCGGTGCGCAAGACGGGCTCGCCCTGGCTGGCCTGGCGCCCCTGGCTGGCCTGGGTGGCCGTGGCCGTCCTGCTCTTTGCCTGCATCGTGGCCGTGGGCTGGCGCGTGCCCGCCATCGACGAAGTGACCAAGCCGATCGTGGGCTCATGGCTCTACCCCATCGACAAGACCAACCTGGGCCCGGCCCGGGTGCTGCACTTCCTGGCCGTGGCCTACCTGGTCGGCCACTACACCCGCGCCGACGCCCGCTTCCTGAACTGGCGCATCACGCTGCCCGTCATCCGCTGCGGCCAGCACTCGCTCTACATCTTCTGCCTGGGCATCTCGCTGTCGTTCGTGGCGCATTTCCTGCTGGTGGAGTTCGGCCGCAGCTGGACGATGCAGGTGCTGGTGGTACTGGGCGGTCTGGCCGTCATGACAGCCCTGGCCTACCTGCTGCACTGGTACAAGACCCGCAGCAACCCCAAGGCGGCCACTCCCGCAGCCAAAGCGGCCGAAACCCCGGCTCCATCCCATAACGCATGAGGAGGCCCACGATGCACACCCCGACCCGTTCCGCCTGCCGCCCCCTCTCGTCGCTGGCCCTGATGGCCGCCCTGGGCACCCTGCCTCTGGCCGCAGCTGCCCAGCAAGGCACGCCAGCCGCCAGCGCGCCAGCATCCGTGGCACCCCAGACCGCCGGTCAGCCGGCCTCCCAGGCAGCCAGCCAGAATGCCGCGCAACCCGGCAGTCAGGCCCCCAGCCAGGGCATCGCCCCGTCGCCCGGGGCCAGCCCTGCTGCGGCTTCGGCCGCTCCCTCCGCGTCGGCGCCCCCATCGGCTGCATCGTCGACCACACCATCGGCTGCGGGCTCGCAGGCAACTGGGCAGTCCACCCCAGCGGGGCAGACGGCCTCTGGCGGCCAGCCTGCCCCTGCCGTGCAACCGGCCGCTTCCGGGCAACCTGCCACATCCGGCCAAACCACCGTCTCCGGCCAGGTCCCACCCGCAAGCGCCAGTCCAGCCGCTGCCCCGCAGGCCGCCCCTCAGCCGGCGGGCGGTGCACAGCCTGCTCCTTCCCCAGCCGCCAGCAGCGCGCCTCCGGCCCGACTCCCTTCCACCGGCACACCTCCCACGCAGCCTGCCAACAGTGCCAACCGGCTTCCGGCCGCACCGGACACGGCCGATACCGCCAAGCAGGCCCGCAACTGCTATGTCCCGGATGACCTGCTGTCGGAACCCGGACGCCTGCCCGGACTGTCGGCCGCACTCGTGCGCGGCAAGGGCGACCTGCTGGTGATCATGCTGGGCTCGGAAAGCACCAACCCCTCACCGGCCCGCCCGGCCAGCGTCCCCAGCAATACGGCCAATTCCGACACCGGCGGAAGCGTCAGCAGCCGGCTGCGTGCCACGCTGGCCGCGGCCGCCCGCAATCCGCTGGCCGAACGGCTGGAAGAGCGCCTGATCCAGGATCTGGGCCCCTTGCCCGGTCGCACCGTCCACGTCGAGTCGGTGGGACGGCGCAGCAGTACCGTGGCCGAGCAGGCATCACTGATCGGCAAGCAGATACTGCCGCGCAAGCCAGCGCTGGTGATCTGGAATCTGGGGCGCACCGACACCCGCCGGGGCCTGCCACCTGCCAACATGGCGCGCGCCCTGGATCGGGGGCTGGAGCAGCTGCGTCGGCAGCACATCGACACCATCGTGATGGATCCGCCCTACCATCCGCAGTTCGAGGCCTTCTACCGGACCGATGACTATCGCCAGTACATCCGCTGGACGATGAACCTGCACGACCAGCCCTATCTGCATCGCTACGACATGATCGACTACTGGGCGTCGACCGGTCGCATCGATCTGGACTCCGGCGAACCTGACCGCCAGGCCGCCGCCGTGACCTTCACCGAGACCTGCATCGCCTATCAGCTCTCCCGGATGATCGACCGCGGCCTGTCGCGCAAGTGAGGGCCCGGTCTCCCAGACCACGCCCTCACTCCGGCTCCACCATGTCCCCCACATGGATCAGGGCATTGCCCGCCCCTTCGGCCACGAAAGCGTGCATGCCGAACAACACGTTGTCTCCGCGCCGATTCAGCCGGTACTCGCGCAACGTGCGGGTGGGCTCCTCCTGAAAGCGGCCGCTGGCCGCATCCAGATTGGGCATGGGGCAACGCGCACAGGGCGCCACCATCTGGAGCACGTATCCCGGCCCGATCAGCCGCGCCATGTCGTCTTCTTCATGGGGTTGTAATTCATCATCATGAATGACGATGTTCGGCCGAAAACGCTCCATGCCCACGGGCTGGGCGCCTCGCGCCACCAGACGCCGGTTCAGCGCATCCAGCGAGCCCTGTGACACCACCAGCAACGGATAGGCATCCGGCAGCCAGGTCGTCACCTCCTGGTCTCCCTCCCAGCGCGGCTTGCACTGACGCCGGAAGGTCGGATCGGCCCGCACCAGCCGCATCGGCTGCCCCAGGTACTGGCTCAGCCATTCGTTGACCACCGGCCCTTCCACCAGGGTCTGCACCTCGCTGCGGAACACCGCCGAACGCAGACGGGGCGCAGCATCCGCATCAAAGTCGGACACGGGCACCTCAACGTCTGTCCCCATGCCGGGTGCCCGCAGGCGCAGCACGTCACCTTCCAATGCCGTCCGGATGAGTGCCATGGCCGGATGTGTACGCTGTGTAACAAAACGTCCATCGGCATCCACCAGCATCCACTGCCGGTCATGTGCCAGACCGGTCTCGAGCAGGTGGGTCTCCGACAGCTTGATGCCGCCACAGGACTTGACGGGATAGATGAACAGACCGGTCACGATGGCCATCGTCTCACCCCTCCCCATTGAGAACGGGCACCGCCACGCCGGCAGCGCCCTTGAAGCCGATACTTTTCATGCAAGCCTCCGGATACATTGACAAAACAGTGTTCATAATCATGAATTCAGACGAAAAGCTGTTTGTTCCACAAGAGAAAGCAGGGTTTCCGGGCACGGGTGACCACCTCCGAAGCCGGTCTTAATAAAGAGAATGATTTGCATCGTTATCAACATCTTCTATCGCGCAAAGGCTCTTGATTTTCATCAAGCACGCCCCATGGGCACCCTGCAACAATTCCGCTAGACAGCACAGGGCTGCCATACAAGTTCAGGAATTTTTTCATGAAAGAGTACAAACGACTTTGGGTGATCCTAGCGATCATCATGATCGGGGCGTTTACGGTGCTCGGTTACTTCGGTAAAGAGGTGTACAACGAACGCCCGCCGATTCCGACCGCATTCGTGAGCGAAGATGGCAAGACCATCTATACCGAGGAAGACATCTACGCAGGCCAGACCGCCTGGCAATCCATCGGCGGCATGTCGATCGGTTCGATCTGGGGCCACGGCGCCTACCAGGCTCCGGACTGGACGGCTGACTGGCTGCACCGCGAAGTGCTGAACTGGCTGGACCAGCAGGCCCAGCGCCAGTTTGGCAAGAACTTCGAGCAGCTGTCCGAGCGCGACAAGGCCACGCTGAGCTACGACTCGAAGGTTGCGTTCCGCACCAACACCTTCGACAAGGCCACCAACAAGGTCACGCTGTCGGCAGACCGCATCCGCTCCATCCAGAGCGTCGCGGCCTACTACGACAAGCTGTTCAGCGACGACCCGGCCTTCCAGAAGCTGCGTTCCGCCTACGCCATGAAGGAGAACACGCTGCCTGATCCCGAGCTGCGCTCGAAGATGGCTGCCTTCTTCTTCTGGTCGGCCTGGGCTGCGTCCACCAACCGTCCGGGGCTGGATGTCACCTACACCAACAACTGGCCGCATGAGCCTCTGATCGGCAACGAACCCACGCCCGAAAACGTGATCTGGTCGATCGCCTCGGTCGTGACGCTGATCTTCGGTATCGGCCTCATCATCTGGGTCTGGGCCTTCTTCACCCACCAGCAACACATCGAGGTCGAGGCTCCCAAGGCCGACCCGCTGTCGCTGATCAAGCTCACCCCCTCGCAGAAGGCGCTCGGCAAGTATCTGCTGGTCGTGGCCGCCCTCTTCCTGGTGCAGGTGCTGCTGGGTGGCGCCACCGCCCACTACACGGTTGAAGGTCAGAACTTCTACGGCATTCCGCTCTCCGAGTACCTGCCGTACACGCTGACCCGCACCTGGCACATCCAGTCGTCCATCTTCTGGATCGCCACGGGCTTCCTGGCTGCTGGCCTGTTCCTCGTCCCCATCATCAACGGCGGCAAGGATCCCAAGTACCAGAAGCTGGGTGTGGACGTGCTCTTCTGGGCGCTGATCGTCGTGGTGGTCGGTTCCTTCGGTGGCCAGTTCGTGGCGCTGAAGGGCTGGATGGCCACGAACCTGAACTGGTGGTTCGGCCACCAGGGCTATGAGTACGTCGAGCTTGGCCGCGTCTGGCAGCTGGCGCTCTTCGTCGGCCTGGTCTTCTGGCTGGTGCTGATGATGCGCGGCATCTACCTGGCCCTGCGCGCTCCTGGCGACAAGAGCCTGCTGATCCTGTTCACCATGGCTGCTGCTGCCATCGGCATCTTCTATGCCCCGGCGCTGATCTACGGTGAGCACACGCACATCTCCATCATGGAGTACTGGCGCTGGTGGGTGGTGCACCTGTGGGTGGAAGGCTTCTTCGAAGTGTTCGCCACCTGCTCGGTCGGCTTCGTGTTCTACAACCTGGGTGTGGTCAGCAAGCACACGGCCACCACGGCCAGCCTGCTCGCCGCCATGCTGTTCATGATCGGCGGTATCCCGGGCACGTTCCACCACCTGTACTTCGCAGGTACCACCACCCCCATCACGGCCATCGGCGCGATGTTCTCCGCCCTGGAAGTGGTGCCGCTGGTGCTGCTGGGCTATGACGCCTTCGAGAACTGGACGGTGCAGCACAAGGCCATCTGGATGAAACCGATGCGCTGGCCGCTGATGTTCTTCATCGCCGTGTCCTTCTGGAACATGCTCGGTGCTGGCGTCTTCGGCTTCCTCATCAACCCGCCGATCTCGCTGTACTACCTGCAGGGCCTGAACACGGCCGCCAACCATGGTCACGCCTCGCTGTTCGGTGTGTATGGCTTCCTGGCGCTGGGCTTCTCGCTGATGGTGCTGCGCTACATCCGCCCGACCCTGAAGCTGAACAACCGGCTGATGGGCATCTCCTTCGTGGCGCTGAACCTCGGTCTGGCACTGATGCTGTTCACCAGCCTGCTGCCGGTCGGCATCATCCAGGCCAACGCTTCCATCAGCGTGGGTCTGTGGTGGGCACGTAGTGCCGAGTTCGTGGAGCAGACCCCCATCATCCACACCCTGCGCTGGGTGCGTACCATCGGTGACATGATCTTCATCTGTGGTGCAGCCGCCTACGGTCTGCAGATGGTGCTGGGCCTGATGCACAAGGAAACCGGCGCCGAAGTGGAAAAAGCCTGATTCACCAGGCTTCACTCAGGCGGATGAACCGGGGCTAGTCCCCGGTTCCCTCCCCGAGGGCCAGGCGAAGGATGCAGAACATCGCATCCACCGCCTGGCCCTTTTTCTTTTCCGGCATCGGGTCTGCGGTCTCAGGGCCAAGCCATGAGACCGGGGGGACCAGCCACCATCGCGCCGCCAGCCACCATCGCGCGGCCAGCCATGATCGTCCCGCCAGCCCCCTTCGTTCCGCCTGCTACGCCAGGGACCGCAGCGCCCGGCGAACAATGCGCTGCGTGTTGCTGTCTTCGGGCCGCTCGGCCTGCCAGCGCCCGCACACCTCGCGCACCCAGTCGGGCTGGTCCTTGGCCGCATCGTTCAGCCAGTTGGCCACGGAATCCTGCACATAGGCGGCTGGGTCCGCGCGCAGCGGCTCCAGGATGGGCAGGCCCTTTTCCGGCTGGCGCTTGAGCGCCGCAATGTGCCCTGCCCAGACACCCCGAGGCCGCAGTGCCTCACTGGCAAAGCGCCGGACCCGTTCCGACGCATCTCCCGTCCACCCTGCCAGCAGTGCGATGCTGGCATCCAGCTCGGCCACCAGATGGGGCCGGACAGCCATCCAGGCCCATTCGCGCACCCCGAAGTGCGGGTCATCTGCCAGCGGACGGATCAGCGCCAGACGAGCCGCCACATCCAGGTCGTCCCGCGCGCCCACCAGGAAACACCCCCAGCCACGCACCGTATCGGAGGGATGATCCTGCAGCCGCGCCAGTCCCTCAGCCCCCCAGACCTTCCACAGCAGCTGCCCCGCCAGCCCCATCCGTTTCAGGATGCCCTCGTCTTTCGCCGCCTGCGTCCGATTCACGATATCTTCAGACAACTCCGGGAAAACGGAAGGCATCAGCACACCAAAATCCACGGCCAGACACTCTGCCAGCGTGGCCGCCTCAATCCGGCCTGCATTCAGCTCGGCCAGCCGGGCCGCGTCGATGGCGGTGCCACGCGCCTTCGGTGCTGCAGACCTTGATGCGCCTGGCTTTGGCGCTGCCGCTTTCGTTCGCTTCACGCCGGTGGAAACCGTCTTTTCACTGCCCCCTTTCTGGGCACCCGTCTTCGTGGCCATCGCATCTCCTGCAAAGCTCGTTCATCATTCATGCGATCTTCGCACGCCTGCTCGCCCCTTTCCCATGTCCGCGCCCAGCCCCCTCATCGCCTTCAACAAACCCTGCGGCGTCATCTGCCAGTTCAGCCCGCACGAGACCCATCCCAGCCTCAAGGACCACATCGACGCCCCGGGTTTCTATCCCGCCGGCCGACTGGACACCGACAGCGAGGGCCTGTTGCTGCTGACCAACGACGGCAGGTTGCAGGCGCGCATTGCCGAACCCCGCCACGGCAAGGAAAAGACCTACTGGGCGCAGGTGGAAGGCGCGCCTGACGATCACAAGCTGGCCCTGCTGCGCCGCCCGATGGACCTGGGCGACTTCATCACGCAGCCCGCCCGGACACGCCTGCTGGCTGCCAACGAGACCGAATGGCTCTGGCCGCGCCAGCCCCCGGTACGCGTGCGCAAGACCGTGCCCGACTTCTGGCTGGAGATCCGCATCCAGGAAGGCAAGAACCGCCAGGTGCGCCGCATGACGGCCAAGGCCGGCTACCCCTGCCTGCGGCTCGTCCGCATCGCCGTGGGCGCCCTGAATCTGTGGGACCTGGGCCTGGCACCCGGTGAATGGCGCTTCGTGTCGCCGGCCGCGCTGAACCGTCGCTGAACCGCCAGCAGCCCCAGCCCAGTCCCCGCCCACCCGACCGTCACCGTCGGCACGCCGAAAGACACCGCAGATCCGCCCCTCATCCCTCGGCCGACAGCCCCTCCAAACGCCCTGTCCACCGCTCGTCCGGCCAGGCGTTACCTCTGGAAGGTGTGGCGTGCCTGCCCGCAACATCCCGGGCCCGCACGACACACACCACGACACTGCCCGTTAAGATTCGGATGCCCGTCTTCCATGGAGCCTTCCTGATGCATCTGCGCCCTGCCTCGCCCGAACAAGCCCCCCAGCCACACGCCCCCACAGCCCCCCGTGTCACGGCCATCCACGCCGCAGCCCCGACCCATGCCGGCCTTCGCAGCCCGCAGGGCGGCCCGGCCTGCCGTCGACAGCGCCATCTGCTGCGTGACGTGAGCCTGGCACTGCTGATGCTGGGTCTGGGCGTTGCCACGGCCTTGGTCGGCCCCCATGTCCAGGCCAAGGAAGCCCCCATCCCCTCCGCCGCCGTGGCCACGGTCGAAGCCACCACGCCCACGAACATCCCCGGCATCGTGCAGGTGGGCCAGCCCATCAACGGCGTCACCCAGTACCAGCTCTCCAACGGCCTGACCGTGCTGCTGGGCCCGGACGAATCCAAGCCCACCATGACCGTCAACCTGGTCTACAAGGTGGGATCGCGCCACGAAGGGCCGGGCGAAGCCGGCATGGCGCACCTGCTGGAACACATGCTCTTCAAGGGCACCGAGAAGATTCCCGATCCCAAGAAGGAGCTGACCCGGCGCGGCATCGACTGGAACGGCACCACCTGGTATGACCGCACCAACTACTTCGGCCAGTTCAACGCCAGCGACGCCACGCGCGACTGGATGCTGTCCTGGCTGGCCGACACGATGCAGAACATCCGCATCGATGCCGGCAAGCTCAAGAGCGAGCGCCCGGTCGTCATCAACGAGATGGAATCCAACGAGAACCGGCCCGGCACGGTGCTCTACCACCAGCTCATGGCCACCGCCTACGGCTTCCATCCCTACAGCCGCTCCGTCATCGGTGCGCTCTCTGACCTTGACGCCGTCGCGCCTGACAACCTGCAGAACTTCTACGGGCGCTACTACCGCCCCGACAACGCGGTGCTGATCATCACCGGCCAGTTCGACGTGAACGGCACGCTGGCCGCCGTGCAGAAGGCATTCGGCAGCATCCCGCGCCCGAAGACGCCCATCGTCCAGCCCTACACCCTGGACCCCGCCCAGCAGGGCGAGCGCGAAGTGGTGGTGCGCCGCACGGGTGGCGTGCCGCTGCTGCTTGCCGGCTATCACACGCCGGCCGGTGCAGCACGTGACACCGTGGCCCTGTCCCTGCTGGCCGAGATGCTCACGCGCGAGCCCGACGGCCCGCTCTACCAGCAGCTGGTCAAGCCCGGCTACGCCGTGAACGTGGGTGCCTCCTCGTCCGACCTGTACGACCCGGGCATGCTGCTGTTCAGCGCCACGCTGGCCTCGGAAGACAAGCGGCAGATCGTCTGGGACACCCTGCGCAAGGTGGTCGAAGGCGAACTGCCGCTGTCGCAGGAGGCCCTGAACCGCACCAAGCAGGACGTGAAGAACAGCATGCAGCGCCTGGCCGAAGACCCCGAGGCCCTGGCCATGGCGCTGACCGAAGCCGTGGCCCAGGGAGACTGGCGCCTGCCCTTCGCCCAGGCCGACTGGGCCCAGGCCATGACGCTGGACGAGATCCGTGCCGCCGGCCGCCGCTGGCTGGTGCGCGACAACCGCACACTGGCCTGGTACCTGCCCACGGCCCAGCCGGTCCGTGCCCCCAACCCGTCGCGCCCCGACATCGCCGCCCTGCTGAAGGACCACCAATGGCAGCAGGCCGAGGCCTTCACCGCCGACGTGGCGCTCACCCCCGCCAGCATCACCGAACGCACGCAGATCGGCCAGCTGTCCAATGGCATCCGCTATGCCATCCTGCCACGCAAGGTGAAGGGCGATCGCGTGAACCTGTCCCTGAACCTGCAATGGGGCAACCTGCAGAACCTCTCGGGCCGCTGGCGTGAAGCCGACCTGCTGGACACCATGATGCTCTCGGGCACGAAACAGCTGCCGCGCCAGGCCTTCGAGGACCGCCTGCGCGCACTGGATGCCCGCCTGAGCATCGACGCCAACGCCAGCGGCGCCAAGGTGTCGCTGAGCGTCCCGGCCAGGAACCTGTCGGAAGCACTGACCCTGGCCACGAGCGCGCTGCGCGAGCCCGTGTTTCCCAAGGACGTGTTCCAGGAGCGGCGTGACCAGGTGCTCACCGGCATCGAAGCCCAGCGCCATCAGCCGGAAGCACTGGCCGCCGAAGCCATGGCGGTCCGCGGCCATGCCTACCCGGCCGAAGATCCCCGCCACTACCGCACGATGGACGAGGTCGTCACCGACCTGAAGGCCCAGACCCCCGAACGGCTGATGAAGTTCTGGCAGGACTTCGCTGGCGCCTCCCACGGCCAGTTCTCGGTCGTGGGCAACGTCGACCCCGAGGCCCTGAAGACCGAGCTGCAGAAGCTCCTGGGCGACTGGAAGAGCCCGCAGGCCTATGCCCGGATCCGCATGGACTACCACGGCCTGCCCGCCGCCACCGAAATGGTGGAAGTGCCCGACAAGGCCAACGCCGTGCTGCTGCAGGCCCGCAACATCCCCGTCTCGGAAGAGCACCCCGACTACACGGCGCTATCCATGGCCGTGCGCCTGCTGGGCGGCTCGGCCGATGCACGTCTCTTCCACCGGCTGCGCGAGAAGGAGAGCATCAGCTACGGCGCCTACGCCTCGCTGTCGGCCAGCCGTGACGTGGACAACGCCATGATCGACATCCGCGCCATCCTGGCGCCGGCCAACATCGACCGGCTTCAGAAAGCGTTGCAGGAAGAGATCGAGCGCGTACACGCCGACGGCTTCACCCAGGCCGAACTGGACGAGGCCCGCAACGCCCTGATGGACCAGCGCCGCCAGTACCTGGCCAGCGAGGCCAACGTGACCAGCCTGCTGTCCAGCAACCTGTTCTGGAACACCGACATGGGCCGCTGGACCCGCCGCGACGAACAGATCCGCGCGCTCACGCTGGAGCAGGTCAACGCCGCCTTCCGCAAGTGGATCGATCCGAAGAAGGCCCTGACCGTGGGAGCCGGCAGCTTCTCGGCCGCCCGGGCAAAGAGCACGGAAAAGGTCCAGAAGTGACGGAAACGACCGTCGGCCCACAAAACCGGCGGTCTCCCTTACCATAAAAGACTTCTGAAACAATTCCGACGCCCGGCACATCGCCGGGCCAACGGAAGCTCCTCCCTACTGACCGACCCATGCTGCGCTCGATCTGGTCCATTTCATCTCTTCTGATCGGCATGGGCCTTCTACTGGTCGGTTCGGGCCTGCTGGGGATGGTGATCGGCCTGCGTGGCGTCTACGAAGGCTTCAGCAACCTCATGATCGGCCTGATCATGTCAGGCTACTACGTCGGCTACATCGCCGGCGGCTGGATCTGCCCGATCCTGATCCGTCGGGTGGGCCACGTGCGCTGCTTTGCCAGCTTCGCCGCCCTGTCCGCCGCCCTCACGCTGGCCTTCGGCATGGTCGTCGACCCCTGGGTCTGGCTCGTGCTGCGCGTCTTCAACGGCCTGGCCCTGATGGGCATCTACATGGTCATCGAAAGCTGGCTCAACGAACGCAGCCAGGCCACGCCCGGCAGCCAGGCCAGCATCTTCGCCGTCTACATGGTCGTCAACCTGGCCACCGTCGCCATCGGCCAGTACTTCGTCACCTTCTACGGCGCCACGGCCATCGAGTCGTTCATCATCGCGGCCATCCTGTTCTGCATGGGGCTGCTGCCCATCGCCCTCACCCCCGTGCCGCAACCCCTGCCCATCGCCACCCCCAGCCTCTCGCTGGGCACCCTGGCGCGGCGCACCCCCTCCGGTGTGGCCGGCGCCCTGTGCTCGGGCCTCGTGCTGGGCGCCTTCTGGGCACTCACCGCCATCTACGGCCGGGCGCTGAACTTCTCCGACATCGACATCGCCAACTTCACCGCCGTCGCCATCCTGGGGGGCGCCCTCACCCAGTGGCCCATCGGCTGGATGTCCGACCACTGCCGTGACCGCCGCGAGATGCTCATCGCCGTCGCCGCCGGCGCCACCCTGGCCCTGGTCGCCCTCAGCGTGGTGGACACGGTGCTGGAAGGCAGGGCCGAGCCCAACGACTACATCGCGCTCTCCTTCGTGCTGGGCATCTTCATGTTCTCCATCTACGGCATGGCCGTGGCCCAGACCCATGACCGCTTCCCCGCCAACGAGGCGCTGGAAGCCACCCGGGGCCTCTTGCTGCTGCACGGCGTCGGCGCCGCCATCGGCCCCCTGCTCAGCGGCCTGGCCATGCAGTACCTGGGCACCCGGGGCTTCCCGCAGAGCATGGGCGTCTTCACCGTCCTGCTGGTCATCTTCGTCTGGTGGCGCATCCACCACGACGATCCCGTGCCCATGGAAGAGCGCAGCCCCTTCCACGTCGCCTCCGATCAGGTCTCGCCCGTGGGCGTGGAAATGGACCCCCGCGCCGACAGCCCCCTGAGCGAATCCCCGCCCCCAGATGACGGCACCACCGACACCCTCTCGGCCGAGGAAGCCGCCGCTGCCGCCGCCGAAGCCGTGGCCGTCGCCCAGAACGTCGCCAGCGAAGCCGCCGAAGCCGAAGTCCGCCAGCAGGAAGAAGCGGCCCAGCAGACCGCCACCCAGCCGGAAGCCCAGTCTCCGAAGAAACCCGAAACCCGCTGGGACAGAATCCGCCACTTCATCCGACGGCACGTCACTCAGGGCAACAACGACTCGATGGATTGACGCCGCTGCGTCAAAGCGGAGCGGCGGGGTTTCCGGGGTTTCCGGGGTTTCCGTGCCTTCGCTGCACGGGGCGCCGCGGGGGCAATCCCTGTGACTTTACGGGCGCAAACCCGCATGCGCAGTTCATGCCCCGACAGTGCTGGCGCCCGAAGGCGCCCCAGGGACAGCCCCCGCGTCACCCTTCCTTCCACATGGTCGGCCGCTCTGTCTTTCAGCGTGCCCCCAAGGACACGACGTAACCCCACACGCTCCAAGGCCCGTGCGGCGGCCTCCCACGCCGAAGCCGAGCCCTAAAGCGCCCATAAGACAGCATCCCCCACCGAAGTCGAGCCCCAGACGCCCCCCAGTAAAACGCCCCGACACACAGACAGAGCGCCCCCCTTCCGGGGTATCCCCCTGCCCCCGCTTGATATATCCTTTACCACCC